>Ga0268386_10004408_pt1 | contig 10353 bp, 14 predicted proteins | sample RVTome_15_FD_200260 | JGI IMG/M metagenome (GOLD analysis project Ga0268386, IMG submission 200260) | Soil microbial communities from uranium-contaminated site in the Upper Colorado River Basin, Wyoming, United States - RVT150D86... ... | reverse complement strand
CAGGCCCGAAGGTCGTGGACAACGAACTGTTCTTCCTGCGCCTGGCGCAGCGGCTCGTGCATCTGCTGACCGTGCATACGCCGGCCGGACGTCTCTACGAGGTGGACGTACGACTGCGGCCGTCCGGCAAGGGCGGACTGGCCTTCACGCCCATGCGGGCCTTCGAGGAATACCAGCGGAACCAGGCATGGACCTGGGAGCATCAGGCGCTGCTGCATTCGCGCTGGGTTGCGGGCGACGTCGCGGTCGGCGCCGAGTTCGAACGGGTGCGGCGCGACGTGCTGGTCACTTCGGTCCGACTCCAATCACTGCGCGGCGACATCGTCGCCATGCGCGAGCGCATGCGCGCGGAACACGCACGCCCGCGCCACGGCAGCTTCGACCTCAAACAGGATCGCGGCGGCATCGCCGACATCGAATTCCTGGCGCAGTACTGGGTTCTGCGCCATGTACGGGAGCAGCCGGCGCTGGCGGAATTCGCGGACACGATCCGCCATCTGGAGTCGGTAGGCTCCGCGGCGCTCGTCGATCACCGGGTCATCGACCGGCTGGTGGACGCCTACCGCCGGTATCGCGAGGCCGCGCACCACCTGTCGCTCGAGCAGCGCCCGGCGCTGGTCGACGAAGCACCCTTCGCCCGGCTGCGGGCGGATGTCTCGAAGGTCTGGGAGCGGGTCATGGTCGCGGGAGCCGACCCGGCGCCGTTATAATCCGCCGGTGATCCAGCCGAACGCAAAAAACCGCTACGAGGTCACGACCGCCGACCTGCCGCTTGCCTGCCCGATGCCCGGGATGACGCTGTGGAACAGCCATCCGCGCGTCTACCTGCCGATCGAGCAGACGGGCACGGCCCGTTGCCCGTATTGCAGCGCCGAGTTCGTGCTGAAGCGCTGACCGGCGATGTTTCAGCGGCTCGCAATCGACCGCGGCGCGATCCTGTTTGATCCCGAACTCGTCGACACGCCCGGGCCGCAGCTCTTTGACCGCGCGCGCTGGCGCGCCCGAGACGCGCTGACCGAGCATGCCGGCGGGCGTGGCTCCATTCACTTCATCGATGACGGCCGCTACCACTGGGCCCTGCGCCGTTATCTCCGCGGCGGCGTTCCGGCGCTCGTTTCGCGCGAGCACTACCTCTATTGCGGCGAGGAGCGTACGCGGTCGTTCCGGGAGCTCCGTCTGCTCGATTCAATGCGGCGCCGGGGCCTGCCTGTGCCGGTGCCGGTTGCCGCCATATACCGGCGCGCGTTCCTGGCCTACGTCGCGGAACTGATCACGGTGCGCATTGTCGGTGTCCGTTCGCTGTCGGAACTGATATCGGCCGGCGCGATGAACGATGCGCGCTGGGCGGCGATCGGCCGCTGTCTGCGCCGTTTCCACGACATGGGCGTGCATCATGCCGACCTGAACGCGCAGAACATCCTGCTCGATCCGGAAGGCAAGGTCTGGGTACTCGACTTCGACCGAGGGCGCGAACGTGCGCCCGGAGCCTGGCGCGAACGGGCGCTCGCGCGGCTCGCGCGCAGCCTCGCAAAGATCGGCGTCGCCCGTGCCGAGTGGCAGGGCGGATTCGCGCTGCTGCGAATCGCGCACGACGGCTGACAGCCGATGCGCCTGCTCTACAACGTATTGATTTATTTCGCTGCGCCGGTTGCGCTACTGCTGCAGGTATGGCGCGGAATTCGGGATTCCAGCTATCGCGAAGGGCTCGGCGAGCGATTCGGGTTCGGCGCCCCGCTCGATGGCGAAGGCATCTGGATCCACGCAGTCTCCGTCGGCGAAGTGCAGGCTGCCGAGCCGCTGGTGCGGCATCTCATGAAGCGCCATCCCGGCCATCGGCTTGTGATTACGACCGTGACGCCGACCGGGCGCGCGCGCGCCCGCCAGCTTTTCGGCGACAGCGTGACGCTTCGGTACGTGCCATTTGACCTGCCGGGTTCGGTCAGGCGCTTCTTCGACCGGGTGCGGCCGCGGCTCGCGATCATTCTCGAAACCGAATTGTGGCCGAATCTCTATGCCGAATGCGGCCGCCGCAGCGTGCCGCTCGTGCTCGCAAGCGCGCGCATGTCGCCTCGGTCCATCGGCTGGTACCGGCGCCTCGTGCCGCTCTTCCGCCAGGCGCTCTCCAATGGCATCGTCATCGCCGCCCAGAGCTCGGCGGATGCCGAGCGGTTCTGTTCGATCGGCGCGCCGGCCGAGCGCACTCACGTCGCCGGCAACATCAAGTTCGATTTCGAACCGCCGCACGACGCCGCGGTGCGCGGGCGTCGCTGGCGCGAGCAGAATGCGCCGAACCGGATGGTGTGGGTGGCCGGCAGCACGCATGAAGGCGAGGAACAGCTCGTGCTCGAAGCGCACCAGCAGGTACGGCGGCGCTTTGCCGACGCATTGCTGGTGCTGGTGCCGCGACATCCGAACCGCTTCAATTCGGTGCGTGATCTGCTGACCCGGCGCGGCGAGCGAGCGGCGTACCGCTCGTCCGGCGCGCTGGTCGCTCCGTCCGACTCCGTGATGCTGGGCGATACGATGGGTGAGCTGACGATGTTCTACGCCGCCGCCGACGTCGCGTTCGTCGCCGGAAGCCTGGTGCCGATCGGCGGCCATAACCTGCTGGAGCCCGCGTCGCTCGGTCTGCCCACGCTGACCGGCCCGCATAATTTCAACAGCGAAGAGATCGTGCAGCTGCTGCTCGACGCAGGCGCGGCGCGCATCGTCAGCAATTCCATGCAACTGTCGCACGACGTCACGGGCCTGTTTGGCGATGCGGGCCGGCGGGCGGCAATGGGCGCTGCCGGCAAGGCGGTGCTGGACGCGAATCGCGGTGCCCTCGACCGCCTGCTGGCGCTGATTGAACCGCTGGTCCGGTAGAATGCCTGCCGTGCGACTGCCTTATCCGTACACTGCCGCCGGACTGCAGGCGCTCGCCGACCGCTTCGGCTCGCCGCTGCTCGTCATCGACTGCGATATCATCCGCAGGCAGTATCGGGCGCTCGCCGCCGCGCTGCCCGGCGTTGATCTGCATTACGCCCTGAAGCCGCTGCCCGACGCGACGGTCGTGCGGGTGCTCGCCGGCGAAGGCGCGTGGTTCGACCTCGCAACCGACGGCGAGGTGGATCTCGTCCGTAACGCCGGCATTGCGGCCACACGCTGCATCCACACGCACCCGATCAAGCGCGATTCGGACATCCGTCATGCGCTCGAATTCGGCATCACGACATTCGTCGTCGACAATCCGGACGAGCTCGCCAAGTTCGAGCGGTACCGCGATCGGGTAAAGCTCCTGGTGCGAGTTGCGTTCCGCAGTCCGGAGGCGATCGTCGACCTGTCGCGCAAGTTCGGCTGCGATGCGGACGCCGCCCTCGAACTCGTGGCGCGTGCGGCCGCCGCGCGCATCGGGGTCTCGGGTTTCTCGTTTCATGTCGGTTCCCAGGTCGCGCGGCCCGACATGTATGTGCAGGCGATTGATACCTGCGCCGGCCTGATCGAAAAGTCGAAGCAACTCGGTCTCGGCCCGATCGAGGTCCTGGATATCGGCGGCGGATTCCCGATCGATTACCTGGAACCGGCGCCCGCGATCAGCGGATTCTGCGCACCGATCCGCGCGGCGCTTGCAATGTTGCCTGCGGGGATCCGGGTCATCGCCGAACCGGGGCGCTTCATCTGCGGCCCGGCGGGCGTCGGCCTGTCGACGGTCATCGGGCGGGCGCACCGCGACGGGCGCTGGTGGTACTACCTCGATGACGGGCTGTATGGCACGTTCAGCGGCCAGCTTTACGATCATTCCCGGTTTCCGGTCGAGACCGTGCAGCCGCACGATGGTCCGCGTCTTGCCTGCGTGCTCGCCGGCCCGACCTGCGACAGCATCGATGTCGTCGCGGAAGACCTGCCGATGCCGGAACTTGCGATCGGCGAGCTGCTCGTCGCACGGCAGATCGGTGCCTATACGATCGCGACGGCGACCGATTTCAATTTCTTCCCGCGCGCGCGGGTGGTGCCGGTCAATGTCGCGCCGAGTGAGGGCTGAACCCGTCGGCACCTGCGCCTGCGGCCGCCGCCGGCTGCTGCGCGGTTTCGCCTGCGCGGTGCCGGTGCTGCTGCTGCCGGCGCGCGCCTTTCCGGCGGTTTCCGGCGACCGCCGGCTCATACTCGTCAATACCCACACGGGCGAGATGCTGGATGCACTTTACGTCCGCGATGGCCTTCATGATCCGGCGATGCTCGGACGACTGGACTGGCTGTTTCGGGATCACCGCACCGGTGGCGTGCTGCCGATCGCACAAGGCCTGTTCGATCTGTTGCACGAACTCGCGGCCGCAGCCGCGCGCGAACCGCGCTTTGAAATCATCTCCGGATATCGTTCGGCCGCGACCAATGCGATGCTCGCGTCGGCGACCGCCGGGGTATCGTCGAACAGCCTGCACATGCAGGGCCGCGCGATCGACGTTCGCCTCACGGGCTATCCGACGGAAAAACTCCGCGACCTTGCGCTTGCGATGCGCAAGGGCGGCGTCGGTTATTATGCGACGTCCGATTTCGTGCACCTGGATCTGGGCGCCGTGCGCAGCTGGTCCGGGTGACCGCAGGCAGGAATGACGACGCCGATTCACCGACGAGTCGATGCGCTGCGCGCCGGTGACGACGCGACCTTCGTCGCGCGGCTCGCATCGGGATGGGCCGTGCTCGGCGAGCGGCAGGTTCTGCCCGGCTACTGCCTGCTGCTGCCGGACCCGGTCGTGCCCACGCTGAATGCTCTCGCCGGCGCGGAGCGCGCCGTGTTCCTCGCCGACATGGCGGCGCTCGGCGACGCCGTGCTCTCGGTCACGCGCGCCGTGCGAATCAACTATGCGATCTTCGGCAATCAGGATCCGGCGCTGCATGCCCACGTCATACCGCGCTTTCACGACGAGCCGGTGCCGTTCGTGACCGCCCAGCCATGGGCCTACGACTGGGAGCGGGCGCCGCCGTTCGACCGCGAAGAACATCGCGAGTTGCGCGACCGGATCCATGCGGCACTCGGGCGGAAGGCGTAATAGCCGTGCAAGTCGTCCATTCACCGCAGCACGCGCTGCATGACGGCGGTGTCGAATTGCACCGCGGCGAAATGGTGCCGAGCTTCGAATCGCCGGAGCGCGTGCACTTCATCCTCGCAGAGCTCGAGCGCACCGGGTTCGCCGTGGTGCCCCCGCGCGATGTCCCGCAGGACCGCCTGATGCGCGTGCACGAACCGGCATTCGTGGAATTCCTGCAAGGCGCTTACGCGCGCTGGACCGCGCAGGGCAGGGACGGATCGATGCTGCCGAGCGGCTTTCCGGCCCGCGGATTGCGGCGCGACCGCCGGCCCTCGGGCATCCACGGCGCGATGGGCTGGTACAGCTTCGATGCGAGCACGCCGATCGTGGCCGGCACCTGGGATGCCGCATTCGCGGCGGCACGTTGCGCGATGACAGCCGCCGCGCTCGTGTCCGAGGGCGCGGCTGCCGCCTATGCGCTGTGCCGTCCACCCGGACACCATGCGGGGACGAGCTTCTACGGCGGTTACTGCTACCTGAACAATGCGGCGCTGGCCGCACAGTACCTGCGCGATCATGGCAGCAAGCGGGTAGCAGTTCTGGATGTCGACTACCACCATGGTAACGGAACGCAGGAGATCTTCTGGGAACGCGACGACGTGCTGTTCGTGTCGCTGCACGCGACCCCGGAGTCCGAGTATCCGTATTTTCTCGGCTACGCGGACGAGCGGGGCGCCGGGCGCGGCGAGGGCTGCACGCTGAATCTGCCACTGCCGCTCGGCACAGCCTGGCCGGAGTACCGGGCTGCGCTCGACGTCGCACTGGAGGCAATCGGCCGCTTTGCGCCGGATGCGCTAATCGTGTCGCTCGGCGTCGACACTTTCGAAGCGGACCCGATCAGCGCATTCCGGCTGCAGCGAGCCGACTACGCCCGCATGGGAGCCTGCCTCGCGGTGCCCGGCCTGCCCACGGTCTTCGTGCAGGAAGGCGGCTACGCCGTCGCCGAAATCGGCGCCAACGTGGCGGGTGTGCTCGGCGAATTCTCCGCCTGCAATACACTTTGACCATGGCCGTCAATGCCGACTACCGCGATTTCGTGCTCGAACAGCTGCGGCCGGCCGGGCGGGTCACGACGCGCCGCATGTTCGGCGGCATCGGCCTCTATCTCGACGGACTGTTTTTCGCGCTGATCGACGATGACACGCTGTACTTCAAGACCGACGACACGAACCGGCCGCGCTACGAGGCGGCCGAATCGCAGCCGTTCTGCCCGTATCCCGACCGGCCGGAAAAGGCAATGGCCTACTGGCAGGTGCCGGCCGAGGTACTCGAGGACGCGGACGAACTCTCGGTCTGGGCGCGCGAGGCTATGGCCGTCGCGCTGAAGGCGAAGGCCCGCAAATGACGCTCGAAAGCCTGCGTAGGGACTGGGAACCGCGGATCGTCCAGTTCGTCTGCGCGCAGCCGGGCGGCGATCCGGGCCACGGGCTCGTGCACCTTCGGCGCGTCGTCGCCGCGGCCATCGCGCTCGCGGAGTCGGAGGATGCACGCGCCGACGTCGTGCTGCCCGCGGCCTGGCTGCACGACTGTGTGCATGTCGCCAAGGATTCTCCCGACCGGTCGCGCGCCTCGCGCCTGGCCGCGGCGCACGCGGTGTCCTTCCTGCAGGCTGCCGGCTATCCGGCGGATGCGCTGCCGGGCATCGCCCACGCCATCGAGGCGCACAGTTATTCCGCCGGCATCCCGCCGCGGACGATCGAAGCCAGGGTCGTGCAGGACGCCGACCGGCTGGACGCGCTGGGCGCCATCGGCGTGGCGCGCTGCATCGCGGTCGGCAGCGCGCTCGGCCGGCCGCTGTACGATCCGGACGATCCCTTCTGCGAAACGCGCGCCCCGGATGACGCGGGCGCCTCGATCGACCACTTCTACACGAAGCTGCTTAAACTGGCCGCCACAATGCAGACCGAAGCGGGCAGGCAGGAAGCGGAGCGGCGCACGGCATTCATCCGCGCATTCATCGGACAGCTGCGCTCAGAGATCGGACGATGACCCGGCGCGGCACGGCCGGCGACGCGCTGGCCCGGCTGCGCGACGGCAATGCGCGATTCGCAGCCCACGTGCGCAGCCATGACTCGCTCGCAAGCGCGGCGCGCCGCGCCGAGCTCGTCACCGCGCAGGAGCCATGCGCCATCGTGCTCGGCTGTTCCGATTCGAGGGTTCCGGTCGAGATCGTCTTCGACCAGGGACCGGGCGACCTGTTCGTGATCCGTGTTGCCGGCAACATCGTGGCGCCGTCGTTGATCGGCAGTGTCGAGTTCGCCGCGGAGCGATTCGGCACGCGTCTGGTCGTCGTGCTGGGCCATACGTCCTGCGGCGCGATCATGGCCACGATCGAAGAGTTGCGCCGTCCGAAACAGAACCAGTCGCCGAACCTGAAGGCGATCGTCGACCGCATCCGGCCGGGCGTCGCGGCGCTCGTCAGGCAAGTTGCGGGCGGAAACGACGCTGCGCTCGAGCAATCGGCGATGCGCGCGAATATCCTGGCATCGGTCAACCAGTTGCGGCGCGGGTCGGCAATCATCGAGGGACTGATCGATGCCGAGGGACTGCGGGTGGTGGGCGCCTGGTATTCGCTCGACACTGGCGTCGTTCAGTTCCTGGAAGAAACGCTCTAGCCGAGCGCCTCCACAAAGGTCGTGGCGTCCACGTTGCCCCCGGTGATGGCAATCGCAATCGTGCGGCCGTGCGTCGGCACACGCCCGGCCAGGAGCGCCGCGAGCGCGACCGCTCCGCCGGGCTCGATCACGATGCGCAGGTGCCGGAAGCCCCAGGCCATCGCGATCCTGACCTCCGTATCGCCGACCGTGACGCCGCCTGCCAGCAGCTCGCGCATCAGGGCGAAATTCAGCACGCCCGGGGACGGCGACAACAGGGCGTCGCAGATCGAGCGTGCACCGGGCGCGTTTGCCAGCCGGTGGCCGGCTTCGAGCGAGCGGCGCGTGTCGTCGAAGCCTTCGGGCTCCACGGCGAGCACTTCCGTCGTCGGCGAAAGCGCGCGTATGGCGAGCGCCGAACCGCTGATGAGGCCGCCGCCGCTGCAGCCGATCAGCACCTGGTCCGGTATCAGCTCCAGGTCGCGCGCCTGCTGCATCAGTTCGAGTCCCACCGTGCCCTGGCCCGCAATGACGTGCGGATCGTCGAAAGCCGGGACGAGCGTCGCGCCGGTTTCGGTCGCGAGCTGCGCGGCGATCAGCTCGCGGCTCTCGCGGTCGCGATCGTAGAGCACGACTGCGGCGCCCAGCGAACGCGTACCGTCGAGCTTTGCGCGCGGCGCGTCGGCCGGCATGACGATGGTCGCGTCGATGCCGAGCACCCGCGCCGCCGCCGCCACGCCCTGGGCGTGGTTGCCGGACGAAAACGCGACGACACCGCGGCTCTGCGCTTTGGCGTCGAGCTGGACCAGCCGGTTGTACGCGCCGCGTATCTTGAAGGAGCCCGTGCGCTGCAGCGACTCGAGCTTCAGCAGCACACGCCCGCCGGTCAGTTCGTCGAGCGGCGTGCCGGCCAGCAGGGGCGTGCGCCGGGTGATTCCCGCCAGGCGGCGGGAGGCCGCCTGCACATCGTCGAAGCAGGGGAGGCCGGCGGGTTCGAATTCCGCGTTCATCCAGTGATATGGTACGCCGCATGCAACGCAGTTTCCGCATGGCGCACCTCGTCGTCGGCGCGACCGCGGTCGTCGCTTTCCTGATCAGCGGCCAGATCATGGGTCGGCACGAGCCACCCGTGGCCGCGATGGAATGGAGCGATCGCCTGCTGTTCCGTTCACGTCACATCTACCTTCTGTGCGCCGGGCTCGTCAACCTGGCGCTCGGCGTCCATTACCAGCTGCCGGCGCAGGCCACGCGTCGCGCGGCCGCCGTCGCGGGTTCGCTGCTCGTACTGGCGAGCGCGCTCCTGCTCTTCTTCGCGTTCTTCGCAGAGCCGATGGCGGGCCGGTTGCCAGGCGCCACCAGCAGCCTCGGGCTCTTCGCGCTGTTCGGCGGCGTGCTGCTCTACACGCTCGTCAGCCTGCGCCGCAAGCACCGGGTGCCGCATGAGCCCTGATCCGGTCTGGCTGCCGTCCGCCGCAATGGTCGGCCTCACAGCGCTGGTCTGGGTGAAGCTCTATGCGGATCGCCTGAAGGAGATGCACGCGCGGCGCATCAGTCCGCAGTCGGTCGCGACGACGCGCGCCGCGGCTAGCACGCTCGAAAACACGAACGCTGCCGACAATTTCCGCAACCTGTTCGAAGTGCCGGTGCTGTTCTACGTATGGTGCATCGCGATCGTGCTGACCGGCGGCTCGACCCCGGGACTCGTCATGGCAGCCTGGACCTACGTCGGCCTGCGCGCACTGCACAGCCTGATCCACGTGACCTACAACCGCGTGGTGCACCGTTTCCTCGCATACGTGGCGAGCACCTTGCTGCTGTTCGGCCTGTGGGCGGCGCTCTTCGTGCGCCTTTCCGCATGAACGGCTTCGACGGTCGTTGTCTCTGCGGCGCGGTCCGGTTCTCGGTGACGCCGCCTTCGCTGTTCTTTGCGCACTGCCATTGCAAATACTGCCGCGAGGCCCACGGCGCGCCGTTCGTCAGCTGGGTCGGCTGCCGGGAGGATCGCTTCCGCCTGCTGCCGGGCTCGGTGGAACCCCGCTGGTATTCGTCGTCACGGCAGAGTCGCCGGGGATTCTGTGCGGTTTGCGGCACGACGCTGTTCTTTGCATCGACGCTGTGCCCGGGAGAGATCCACGTCGAGCGCACCTCAATCCGCGGCCCCATCGACCGCGAGCCGCAATGTCACGTGTTCTACGACCAGCGCGCAGGCTGGGTCGAACCCGGCGATTCGCTGCCGCGTCATAACAGCGAGGATCCGAGTCTCGCAAAGTACCGCACCGTCACGCAGGATTGAGGTCGCGGATCAGGCGCGGCAAATCCGCAATCGGCTCCGAGCACCGCAGGCCCCGGCAGACGTAGGCGACCGTGCCGCCGCGCGCCGCTTTCGCGGCAAGCGCCTCCGGGAGTGCGGCGGCATTGGCTGGTATCGCGAAGATCATGCGTCGCGGCGCATAGTAAACGGCAAGCGCCTCCGACCAGACCGCGATGGCGTCCGCCGATCCGCGGATCACCACGATTTCGCCCGGTTCGAGATGCTCGTCGAGCGCATTCAGCATCGCCGTATGCGACTGCGGCACGCGCGCGAATGACTGACTTCCGCCGCGCAGCGTATTCTCCGCCGCATCGAGATACCGCGTGTCGCCGAGCAGCCAGCCGAGCCGCGCCAGCGCCCGGGCCGCGATTCCGTTGCCTGA
>Ga0268386_10004407_pt1 | contig 10354 bp, 7 predicted proteins | sample RVTome_15_FD_200260 | JGI IMG/M metagenome (GOLD analysis project Ga0268386, IMG submission 200260) | Soil microbial communities from uranium-contaminated site in the Upper Colorado River Basin, Wyoming, United States - RVT150D86... ... | reverse complement strand
ACAAGGAGACGCGCCGCCGCGGCACCGTCGGCGGCTCGCTCGCCTTCGCGGCGCCGTGGGCCGAGCTCACGGCCGCCGCGGTCGCGCTCGACGCGCAGATGGACGTGCGCTCGGCGACCGGCGAGCGGACGATCCCGGCGCGCTCGTTCTTCCGAGGCCCGCACGCGACGGCGCTCGAGCCCGGCGAGCTCATCGTCCGCGCGCGCTTCCCGGCTCAGCCGGCCGGCGCCGGAGCTGCATTCCACGAGGTCAGCCACCGCTATCGCGACTACTGCCAGGTCGCGGCCGCCGCGGTCGTGTGGGACGACCGCGCCGACCTCGTGCTCTTGCGCGTCGCGAAGACGCCGTATCACGTCGACGCGTCGAGTGCCCTCGAGGACGACGGTGCGCTCGAGGAGCTGCTCGCGGGGATCGAGCCAGAGGACGACATGGAGGTCTCCGCAGCCCACCGACGCCGCGTCGCCCCCGTCCTCGCCCGCCGCGCGCTTGCCGAGGCGGCCGGGCACGCCCGTCGGAAGGAGACGACGTGACCGCCACGCTCACGCTCCGCGTCGAGGTGAACGGCCGCGCGTACGAGCGCGAGGTCGAGCCGCGCCTGACCCTCGCCGACTTCCTGCGCGAGGACCTCGGCCTGAAGGGGGTGCACCTCGCCTGCGAGCACGGCTTCTGCGGCAGCTGCAACGTCCTTGTCGACGGCGAGGCAGTGCGCTCGTGCCTCATGTTCGCGATCCAGGCGCACGGCCGCTCGCTGCTGACCGTCGAGTCGCTGGCGGGCCCCGGGGGCGAGCTGAACGAGCTCCAGCAGGCGTTCATGGAGCACCACGCGCTCCAGTGCGGATTCTGCACGCCGGCGATGCTGCTGACCGCGGAGGAGTTCCTCCGCGTCCATCCCGGCGAGACGGACGAGCGGGCCATCCGAGAGGCCATCAGCGGCGTCACCTGCCGCTGCACCGGCTACCAGCAGATCGTCGAGGCGATCCAGTCCGTGGCGGCGGGAGAGTGAGCATCGAGCAGCTTCCCGCCGCGGCCCGCATCGCGACCGAGACGGCGCTCGAGGAGGCCGGCAAGCGCCGCTGGCTCGGCAAGAGCCTGAACCGCGTCGAGGACCCGCGCTTCCTCCGCGGCGAGGGCCGCTACATCGACGACATCAGCCTGCCCGGCATGGCCCATGCCGCGATCGTGCGGAGCCCGCACGCGCACGCGCGCATCGTGAGCATCGATACCTCGAAGGCGGAGGCGCTCCCCGGAGTGATCAGGGTCGTGACGGGCGCCGACGTCCAGGAGCACGCCGCGCCGCTGCCCTCGTTCGGGGCCGGGCCGATCGTCCAGGACCTGATCGCGATCGAGAAGGTGCGCCACTTCGGCGAGGCCGTCGCGGCGGTGGTCGCGGAGAACCGGTACGTCGCCGAGGACGCCTGCGACCTGATCGAGGTCGAGTACGAGCTGCTGCCGCCCGTCATCGACCCGTTCGACGCGCGGGCCGAGGGCGCGCCGCTCGTCCACGAGGCGCTCGGGACGAACGTCGCCTACGAGCGCACGTTCACGTTCGGCGAGGTGGACGAGGCGTTCGAGGAGGCGCCGCGCAAGGTCCAGTCGAAGCTCCGCTGGCCGCGCTCGACCGGCATGCCCATGGACACGAACGGCGCGATCGGCGACTACGACCCGGGCACGGGCGAGGTGACGATCTACGCCAACTCGATGAACTTCACGTACTTCCACTGGCTGCTCGCGGGGTCGCTGCAGATCCCGGCGGGGAAGCTGAAAGTCGTCCCGGTGGCCGCGGGCGGCAGCTTCGGCTCGAAGTTCTTCATGCACAAGGTGCCGGTCTTCGCCGGCTTCCTCGCGAAGCTCGTGGGCAAGCCCGTGAAGTACGTCGAGGACCGCGTCACGCACATCGTCTCGAACGACCACGCCGGCTCGGACCGCTGGTACGACGCCGAGCTCGCATTCGACGACGACGGCACGTTCAGGGCGCTCCGGATCGACTGCGTCGACGACTACGGCGCCTATCTTCAGTTCGGCACCGGCACGCACGGGAACGGGCTCTCGCAGATCGTCGGGCCGTACCGGATCCAGCACGTGCAGTACGCGCTGCACGCCGTGCTCACGAACAAGAACCAGCAGGGCGCCTACCGCGGCTTCGGCGCGGAGGTCTCGAACTGGATGCTCGAGCGGCTCGTCGACATGGCCGCGCGCGAGCTCGACATGGACCGCGTCGAGATCCGGCGGCGGAACCTGATCGCGGCCGACCAGTTCCCGTACCGGACGCCGACCGGGAACATCTACGACAGCGGCAACTACCAGGGCGTGCTCGAGAAGATCCTCGAGCTCGGCGAGTACGAGAAGTGGGTCGCCGAGCGGGACAAGGCGCGCGCCGAGGGCCGCCACGTCGGCATCGGGGTCGTCGCCTCGAACGAGCGGAGCGTCTTCAGCTCGACCGAGTTCTGGTTCTGGTTCGACCAGCCGGAGTTCACGCCCACGGCGAGCCCGGAGAGCGCGAGCCTGCAGATCGACCCGACCGGGCAGATCGTCGTCACGCTGCACTCGCAGTGCCTCTGGGGGAACAGCCCGGAGACGGTCGTGTCCCAGGTGGTCGCCGAGGAGTTCGACGTCGACCCCGCGAGCGTCGTCGTCACCTACGCCGACTCGCAGCACGCGCTGCCCGGCACCGGCCCCGGCGGCTCCCGCTTCACGGTCATGGTCTCCGGCGCGGTGGCGGGAGCCGCCGCGGAGGTGAAGGAGAAGATCAAGCGGATCGCCTCCCACAAGCTCGAGGCGAGCGGGGAGGATCTCGAGTTCCGCGAGGGCGGCGTGAACGTCGTCGGCTCGCCCGAGCGCAAGCTCTCGCTGGCCGAGATCGCGCTCGCCGCCTACATGTTCCGGCTCGACCTGCCCCCGGACGTCGACAGCGGCCTCGCCGCCCAGTCGACCTACGACCACCCCCTCACGACGGTGCCCTCGGACGACCGCTCCGACCTCGGCATCTTCTACCCCTTCGTCGGGCACGCCTGGCACATCGGCGTCGTCGAGCTGGACGTGGAGACGGGCAAGCTCGAGTTCCTCCACTACGCCGCCGTCCACGACGCGGGCACGGTCGTCAACCCGAAGACGCTGAACGGACAGATAATCGGCGGCACGATCCAGGGCCTCGGCACCGCGCTCTACGAGGAGTACCTCTACGACGACGAGGGCCGCGTCCGGAACCAGGTCTTCGACACCTACCACCTGCCCTCGTCGATGGACGTGCCGACGATGACGATCGAGCACCAGGAGACGCCGTCCCCGTACACGCCCTACGGCATCAAGGGCGCCGGCGAGGGCGGGCGGATGCTGACGCCGGCGGTGCTGAGCGCGGCGATCGAGGACGCCCTCGAGCCCTACGGCGTGCGCATCACGACGCTCCCCATCTCCGCGGAGCAGATCGTGGAGTGGGCGGCCTCGCGGTAGACGGCTCGAGGGGGGCGGCGGCAGCCGCTGAAGTGACTCCGCGTCGAGCCCGCGGCAAGGCCGCCTCAGTGGCGGCGCTCCGAGCGAACAGGAAGACTTAGCGGGCCATGCCGGCGGGAGAACCATCCCGCGAGGAGGTCTCGCGGCGCTGCTCGAGCTGCGGCGCCGAGAGCGCGCCGGGCTCGCGGTTCTGCGCGACCTGCGGCGCTCGCCTCGCCGAGCCGGCCGCGTCGCGCGAGGAGCGGAAGCTCGTCTCGGTGCTCTTCGTCGATCTCGTCGACTTCACGGCGCGGTCCGATCGTGCCGACCCGGAGGACGTGCGGGAGACGCTCCAGCTCTACCACGCGGATGCGAAGCGGCAAATCGAGCAGTACGGCGGCGTCGTCGAGAAGTTCATCGGCGACGCCGTCATGGCCGTGTTCGGGGCACCGGTCTCGCACGGCGACGACGCCGAGCGCGCGGTGCGGGCGGGCTTCCGTGTCCTCGACGGCATCGAGGAGCTGAACCGGGCCCACGGCCTCGGCCTCGCCGCGCGGGCGGCCGTGGATACGGGAGAGGCGGTCGTGTCGGTCGACCAGGCACCGGGAGAAGTGCTCGCGACCGGCGACGTCGTGAACACCGCCTCGCGGCTCCAGTCCGCGGCGCCGGCCGGGCGGCTGATCGTCGGCGCCGAGACGTATCGCGCCACCCGCCACGCGATCCGCTACGAGCCGGCCGAGCCCATCCGGGCGAAGGGGAAGGCGGACGAGCTTCCAGTATGGCTTGCCGTCGAGCCGGAGCTCGCCCCGGCGGAGCGCCCGTTGATCGCCGGGCGGCTCGTCGGTCGGGCGCGCGAGCTCGAGCTCTTGGGGTCGCTCTGGTCTCGCTGTGTCGGCGAGCGTCGACCGCACCTCGTCACGGTCATGGGTCCTCCCGGCATCGGCAAGTCCCGCCTCTGCCGCGAGCTCTCCGAGCTCGTTCACGCGGACGGCGGCCGCATCCTGCGGGGTCGCTGCCTGCCCTACGAGGAGCAGGCCGGATACCAGGCGTTCGCGAGCATCGTCCGCGATACGACCGGGATCCTCGACTCCGACTCGCCCGCGGTCGCGCGCGCGACGCTCCAGGAGGCAGTCGACGGCCTCTTGCCCGAGCCCGAGGCGGAGGACACGTTCCGCTACCTCGCGCTCCTCCTCGGGCTCGCCCCGGACGACCACGTCCCGCAGGCCCGGTTGCTCTACTTCGCCGCGCGTCGCTTCCTCGAGTGTCTCGGCGTTGCCCAGCCGACGGTCTTCGTCTTCGAGGACGTTCACTGGGCTCAGGGCAGCGAGATCGCGCTCCTCGAGTACCTCGTCCAGCATCTCCGTGACGCGTCGGTGATGCTCGTCGCGACCGCGCGCCCGGAGCTCCTCGACACGCAGCCGACCTGGGGCAGCGGCTTCCTCGCCCAGACGACGATCCCCCTCGAGCCGCTGCCGCCGAGCGAGGCCGAGGTCCTCGTCGGGCAGCTCGTCGCGCGGCAGGGCGGGACCGTTCTCGACCCCTCGCGGCTCGTCGAGATCGCGGAGGGGAACCCGCTCTTCCTCGAGGAGCTCACCGCCTCGGTCGCCGAGCTGGGCGACAGGGGCGATCTTCCCGTCACCGTTCGGGAGGCGATCGCCGCCCGCATCGATGTTCTGCCTGCGGAGGCGCGGAGCGCGCTGCTGTCGGCGGCGGTTATCGGCAAGACGTTCTGGCGCGGTGCGCTCCAAACGGTCGGAGGCATCGAGGGCGTGGACGAGGCGCTCGGGCTCCTCGAGGCCCGCGATCTCGTCCGTCGCGACCCCTCGAGCGAGCTCTCGGGCGACATCCAGTTCACGTTCAAGCACATGCTCATCCGGGAGGTCGCCTACGGCACGCTGCCGCGCGCCGAGCGGCGCGAGCGCCATGCCGCCGTCGCCCGCCACATCGAAGCGAGCCTCGCCGAGGCGAGCGAGACCCTCTCGACCATCCTGGCCCACCACTGGCGCGAGGCAGGGGAGCCCGCGCGCGCTATCCCCTACCTCCTTGCTGCGGCCGAGGCGGCGCGGCGGAGCTGGGCGAACGACGCCGTCATCGACCTCTACTCGAGGGCGCTCGATCTCGCGGAGGACGAGGAGCTGCGTCGGCAAATCCGCATCCAGCGGGGGCTCGCGCTGGTCGAGCTCGCGGAATACCCGCGCGCGGCCGACGAGCTGCAGTGGCTGCTGCCGGAGCTCGAAGGCCAGGAACGGCTCGACGCGCTCATCGCGTACGCGCATGCGACGGTGTGGACGGAGCAGGACGCGGAGACGCTCGCGGTCGTCGAGCAGGCGAGGCCCCTCGCCGAGGAGCTCGGCGACGAGAGTGCGCTGGCCGCCGTGCTCGCGATGGAGAGCCAGGGCCGTGCAATGCGCGGCGCAGATGGCGACCTCGACGCGGCGCTGGAGCTCGGCGAGCGCGCGCTCGACCTCTGGGTCCCCGGGACGCGAACCCTCGACCTCCGCCACCACCTCCACCTGCACGCGGACACGACCTACTGGGTGGGTGCGTACGAGCGCTCGGCCGAGCTCTCGCGGCAGACTCGCGCGCTCGCGCGGGACGTGCAGAGCGCGGAGTCGCTCCTCCGCGGCGGCGGTCTCGAGGCGCTCGCCCTCGCCGGGCTCGGCCGGCACGAGGAGGCAATCGCGATCTGGGACGAGCTCTTCGAGATCGCCCGCGAGCTGGGGCAGAACCCCCGTGGCCTGCTCAACTACTCGGCGCTTGCCTACCGGGAGCTCTACGACCTCGGCGAGGCACGGCGGCGGAGCGAGGAGGCCCTCGAGCTTTCGGCGGGCGAGACGTTCGGCATGCCGCGTCAGTTCGCGGGCTCCGATCTTCTCTTCACGCACCTCCTCGCGGGCGACGTCGGCGCGGCCCAGGCGGAGTGGCCCTCGTGCTGGGAGGGCGCGGCGGAGGCGACTGGCTGGACCGTGTGGCTGATCGCGGGCAGGCTCCTCTGCGCGCGCGCCGAGATCGCGCTCCACGCCGAGAAGGCCGAGTCCGCCGTCGAGTGGGCGCAGCGCTCGCTGGAGGTCGCGCGCCGCACGCGACGGCGCAAGTACGAGGCGCGCTCGCTCACGCTGCTCGGCCAGGCGCTCGCCCGACTTGGCCGGCGCGACGAGGCCCTCGCGCCGCTGCGCGCTGCCGTCGAGATCGCGGACGAGCTCGTCGGCGCACCCGCGCGCTGGCAGACCCGGAGTGCGCTCGGCGAGGTTGCGTACGGGCTCGGCGACGACGACGCGGCAGCCACGGCCCACGCCGCCGCGGCCGAGCTCGTCGACGGCGTTGCGCGGTCGCTTTCCCCGGACCGCGCCGCGCGCTTCCTCGCCGCTCCGGCGGTCCAGGAGATGCTCGCGCGCGGCCCCACGCGACCGTCGCCCGCGTAGGCGTCAGCGTCGCGTGCCGACGCTCGTCTTCGAGGTCATCGGAGAGGGCGTCGGTGACTCCGTCATGCAGTCCGAGGTCGCACGCGGTCGTTCGGACGGAGGAGCCTGGGGGCCCCCTTCTCTGCTACTAGCCGAGGGCCGCGGCGTGAAATCGGTCCGGCCGCGGCCGATGCACCTGGAAGGCATCCGCCGCACGCGCCGCGGCGATCACGGCCGCGTAGCGAGCCAGTCGCTGTCCTTGGTATCTCGCGACCGCCAGCGCTTCGTCGTCCGGACCTGCGACGGTCTTTCCGCTCGTGAAGGAGGTGCCATAGGGGTTGCCGCCCGCGTTGAACACTTCACTCACCGTGTAGCCGAGCGGCAAGATGACCATCCCCCAGTGGTAGAGGGTGTTGTTGAGCGCGAGAATCGTCGACTCCTGTCCCCCGTGCACCGTCATCGAGGCGGTGAACGCTGTTCCGACGCGGTCGGCCAGCTTGCCTTCCTGCCACAACTGTCCGGCCTGATCCATGAACTGCTTCAACTGCGCGGCGACGTTGCCGAATCGCGTTGGGGTGCCGAGAGCGACGCCGTCGGCCCACTCGAGGTCCTCGAGCGTTGCGACCGGTTCGTCCTCGACCTCTGCACGGTGTCTACCCCAGTACTGGTTGTGGGAGATCAGCAGCTCCGACGCGATCTCCTCTACATGTCGGAGGCGAACCTGTGCGCCCTCCGCCTCGGCGCCGTCGGCGAGTGCGTGGGCGAGCCCGTGCACGTTGCCCGTGGCGCTGTAGTAGATGACCGAGACACGCGCTGCCGGAGTCATCGCGTTGCTGGCCCTCCACGCGCGCCGAGTGGCCTCGACGGGCGCCTCACCTCGAGCGCACGCAGGAGGTCTGTGATCGACAGGAGCCCGATCAGGCGTCCGTCGTCTACGACCAAACCCCGATTGATCTTGCTCTGGGAGAGCTCAGCGAGCGCGTCGATGGCAGGCTCACCGTCGGTCAGCAGCGGAACGTCGTCGCGGCCCACCATCACATCGCGTACCCGTCGCGTGTCCCACTGGTCTCGCGGCACTCCTGCGACGGAGCGGAAGGCGAGGAGGCCGATCGGTCGGCCGCCGTCCAAGACGGGGTAGGTGGTGTAGCGGTGTGACATGGCCACGTCGTCCATGAACTGGCCGAGGCTCATGTCGGCGCTGACGGTGACGGGCTCTTCGACCTTGAGGTCGCGCACCCGAACTCCTTCTAGAGCCTGCTCGGTCGCGATGTAGCGCGCCTCAGCCGTCGCGGCCTGGAGCAGGAACCAACCGATAAATGCGAGCCAGGCGCCGCTGAACGTGCCTTCGAAGATGAGCATGCCGAGCCCTAGCGCGATGAAGAGAAAGCCAAATCCTCGTCCGGCTGCGGAGGCAACCCGTGTCGCCCAGGCGAGATCCTCCCTCGTGTACCAGAGAGCGGCGTGGAGCACGCGTCCGCCGTCGAGGGGCAGCGCCGGAAGGAGGTTGAACGCGAGCAGGATGAGGTTCGTGTAGCCGAGCCAGGCGGCGACCCCGTCGAGCGCGCTGGGAAGTCCAGCGCCGGCGGCCAGCCCGACGAAAAGCACACCGAGCACAAGCGAAACGAGGGGTCCGGCGATCGCAACCCGGAACTCGGCGCCGGCCCCAGGAAACCAGCCCTTGAACTGGGCCACGCCACCGAAGAGCCAGAGGTTGATGCCTTCGATCTCGATGCCCTCTCGCCTGGCCTGCAGCGCGTGGCCGAGCTCGTGCAGCAAGAGCGAGGCGAAGAAGAGGAGTGCCGCCGCGATGGCCAACGCGATGTATTCGCCGTCCGAGAAGCCGGGATTCTGGGCGGGGAAGACGGCGGCCGCAAGAGACCAGACGATGAGGGCGAAGACGACCAGCCAGCTCCAGTTGAGGCCGATCCGGATGCCGGCGATCCGACCCAGCTGAATCGTCGGGTTCACGCTACGTCGCGTCGAGGGGGACGGTTACGCCGGTGCGTGTGCCGCGTGCGAGATCGGGAGGTTGAGGACTTCGAGCGGCTACCGCGCTGCGGCACGCTCGAGAAAGTCGCCTGCATGCCCGTCGGATACCCGTTCGCTTGGGCCTGTCAATCGCATGGGGCCCAGCTCCTCCACGAAGAGTTGCGAGCGCCACGGCCGGGCCGAGGTCAACAGCTGAAGCGGCCATCGCAACGAGCTGGCCAAGCGGATCTCGTGTCAGCTCTTGCCCTGCGAGGCGCGCAAGCGCGTGGCGCCGTCCGTGTATCCGGGTGATGGTGCTCTTGAGCCGCGTCGGGCCACTGGTAGGCGCTGCGCGGGTGCTCGTATCTCCGATGTTCGTCACGGTGGCGATCAGGGTGGCGTCTTCCGTCCTCCGTCGCGCCCGTGGAAGACCCTGGTCGGTGCCCGGGTCTCGTTTCCCGTCGCGTGCGATCTTGGTCCGAAGCGCTCAGTGGCTACGAGTCGGCCGGAACCAGACGTGGCGGCACGTGCGCAGATGGCGCGTCCTGCCCGTACTGCTCAACGGCCGGAAGCGGCACGCCGACGAGTTGGCGCCCGCGCTCGATCGCGGGCAGTGCGACGTTGACGATCGACGCGTCGATCGTGACGACGCCGGAGCCGAGGATCGCCGCCAGGAGCGTGCGTCGTTGCCTGCGCGTCACCCCTGGCGCTCGAGCGCCACGAGTCCGCGCAGGTCCACGCACGTGATCTCGCGGATCGTCACCAGCACCATGAGCACCGAGGCGCACGCTGGGCACCGCGCCACGGTTCCAGGCGCCCTCGTGAAGACGACGAACGTCGCGACCTCTGCGGAAGCTCCGCACGCCGCGCACGTGCCTGTAGCGGTCGTCATCTCCTCGCCGAACACGTCGGCGAGCAGCCCCGCGATGGCGTTGCCGTCGAGCGCTGCTACGCCCTCCTCGGCCATCACGTTCCCGTGGGGCCGAAGCGCTCGGTCCTGATGCGCGTCGGTTCGTGTCCGAGCACGACAAAGGCGCTCGCGGCGGTCTCGACGAACGCCGTCGGGCCGCAGACGTAGATGAGCGGACGCTCGCTCGGCGGCCACGACACCGCCTCGAGCAACTCCGGGTCCACCCGTCGACCGTAGCCGCTCCAGCCTTCCGGCTGCGTGCGAGTCAGGGTGATGTGGACCTCGACACCGTCCTCGGTGAACCGCGTGAGCTCGTCACGGTAGATGACGTCCTCGAACGTGCGGGCCGAATAGAGCATCCGCACGGGGACTGTGCTGCCGACCGCGCGGTAGTGACGCAGGATCGAGCGCAGCGGTACGACTCCCGAGCCTCCGGCGACGAGGAGCAGCGGGCCGCCGAGTGCCTCCTCCCACACGAAGTAGCCGCCGACTGGTCCGCGCATCTCCAGCTTGTCTCCCGGACGCAGCTCACCGACGAGGTACGGAGAGACCTCTCCGTCTTCGAGCCGCTCGACCGTGAGCACGAGCTGCTCGTCTTCGGGAGCCGAGGCGATCGAGTAGCTCCTTTGCGCCTGGTAGCCGTCTTCAG
>Ga0268386_10004406_pt1 | contig 10354 bp, 9 predicted proteins | sample RVTome_15_FD_200260 | JGI IMG/M metagenome (GOLD analysis project Ga0268386, IMG submission 200260) | Soil microbial communities from uranium-contaminated site in the Upper Colorado River Basin, Wyoming, United States - RVT150D86... ... | reverse complement strand
TGTGCTTGACAGCGGGCTTTCTAGTGATTCCTGAACGTACGCTCAGAGGAACTCACCGCACTCTGAATATCGAAGGCGGCACTACCACTCGCGCTTCCGGATTGTAATAATCATAGATAACCGAGGGCGCGGTCTTCGCATTCAACCCCAATCGTGGGCGAAACTTGAAATCAAACTTAACACCGCCGGCATTCGGCCAGAGGTAGACCACAACACGATCGGGCATTACGTCGTATTGGCTGATGGTCCAACTCTTCATAGCAATCTCAAGCGAACTTCCACTCTGCGCAGTCTCTGCGTCCTCTGCGCCTCTGCGGTGTAAGAGGTTCTCCACATTTACCGCAGAGACGCAGAGGACGCAAAGATTACGCAGAGCAGACCTTTTCGAATTGCGACACTACCGAGGCGAAAGATTTATTGACATCCTCAGTTGTGAAGTGTATACCCTTGCCACGCTATTCGACGTCCCACATTTCCCGTCGCGTCTCGCATGCGATTCAAGTGCGAGCCGGCGCCGTCAAGGAGGTTTTCCAATGAAACAAAGGTTGTCTTTTCGAACCGTCGTTTGGGCGGGGTTCGCTGCCGTCGTCCTGCTGAGTCTGACTGTAGGCGCCGGCGCCGTTCAGGGTGATAAGAAGATCAGGATGTACGACGATTGTGACCCGGCTACTTTCAATGCGGTACTGGGCGCCGGTACGTGCATCGGTAACGGGCATACGACGTTTGCAGAGTTCATCGAGGAACTCGAAGAAACCCAGGACGCCCGCGCCTGGCGAAACCAACCAAGCGCAATGCACGTTAATAGTGGACGGCCGACATTTATCGAGAACCGCGGTGGTGAGGTTCATACGTTCACGCCGGTGGCTGCGTTTGGAGGCGGATTCGTTGCTGAACTTAACGGCATTTCAGGAAACCCTGTTCCGGCTCCCGAGTGCTTGAATTTTGGCTCAATCGTTTTCATTCCCGCGGGCGCGGCTGAAGAAGGCCCGACCGCAGGAACTGCGGACCTTCCGGTAGGCATCAGTCGATTTCAGTGTTGCATTCATCCCTGGATGCGCACTGTCGTAGAGGTCGCTGAAACCCCAGCGTCAGCGAACTCGTCAAAGGCAAATTCCGCAGCACATCACGCCCATCATTGATCTCCATCGGCTTTGCACAAAAAGTCGACCAAGGGGTGGCCACGGAGGGCCACCCCTACGAAAATGCGAGATCGATTACGAAGGATCCCAGACCAAAGACCCGAGTTTTTCAAAGGAGTTTTCTTAAGAAGACTCTGTACTCTCTGCGATTTTCGGTAAGCCCGCCACCTCTGTAACGGGTCTGACTTCGACAGTTCCGATGCGCGCTCCGGGAATTCGAGAAGCGATCTCAATTGCCTCATTAATATCTCTGGCTTCGATTAGAAAGTAACCACCGATCTGTTCGCGCGTTTCTGCGAACGGACCATCCGTGACAAGTCGCTTATTATCGCGAACGCGAACACAGGTTGTCTCCGATGTCGGGTGCAGCGGTGCGGCACTGAGATAATGCCCGCGTGTGTGTAATTGATTCGCTAGTTGAATGGATTCCTGAAGCATGTTTTGGCGCTCGTTCTCACTGCGATTGCGGAAGGCTGCCTCGTCGTGATGCACCAGTAACATGTATTTCATGAGCTTTTCCAAGCCTCCTATTCCAGCGCCTGGTTCCTGGGTTAGTCCAACGTGGGCGCGAGCCAGCTTACCGTGGCTTTGCTCAAAAAGTCGAAGATATGCGACGGGCTTGTCCCGAAAGACCTGAAACTCCAACTGCGCGAAAAAGCACAAAAAGCACAAATGATTACTCACTTGTGCTTCTTGTGCCCTTTTGTGGCCTAACGGTCCCGGGCTCACTTGTGAATCACAATGCTCCCACCTCCAAGGGAAGTGCTTAAGAGAGCGCTGTCATCCTCCCCCACCTGGTTGTCGTAGACTTCTAAGCCCGTCCCCAGATCCCAAATCTTGATGCGGAACTTGTCCACGCCTCCGCCGCCGCTGATCTGCCCATCGATCGCTGTCAGCATGAAGCCGTAACTTCCCGCACCGTTTACTGTGCCTGCTCCCTTGTACTGCGCTCGTGCGCCAGAGACAACCAGCCACTGATAGCTGGTGCTTTGGAAGTTTAGATTACCAACTTTGAAGTTGAACTCGGTTTCCCCGGTGGGGATTGTAGCTCCTTTCTTATACTTCGAAACAAAACCGAAATTGGCCCTGCCTATGAGCAATGGATCAGCGGCATATGCTCCGAGCGGCGAATTAAACCAGCCACCGCCGGTGACAAAACCTGCGTCAGGATCATAAATGACCACCAGCGCATCAAGGCCCCCTACAGTTGTCGCTTCGCCGCTCCCTCCGCAACCGTCGCTCACAGTAAGCTTCACCACGTACACTCCCGCGGCCGTGAAGGTATGTGTCGCGGTTATCGTTCCAGCGGCTTCATTCACTACTCCAGCCTGAACAAGCGAGTCGAACATCCATTGTGCCGAATGTGTTCCGCCCGCGTTGTCAGTGAAAGTGCCGCTGAAGTCGACAGGCGTGCCAACAGCGAAGACCGAGCCGCTTGGTGGGCCGGTGATCTCCGGAATCGGATTCGGGTTTGTGACCATGATCAATTGCTCGCAGGACGAAGCGTTGCCCGAACTGTCCGTGGCCGTCCAGGTGATGCTCGTTGGGCCCAGCGGATATGGGTCAGTAAGCGCGCCGCCATCGCTTCGAACACCGTTGACTGCGACCCCGGAACAGTTGTCAGTCGCGGATGCAGTACCCACCGCGACATTAGCTCCACAAGAGCCGGCAATGTTACCGGCGATAGTGATGTCTGCGGGACAACTGATGGCTGGAGGTTCGTTGTCATCCACGCGAACGTTGAATTCGCAACTGGCGGTGTTGCCTGCCGCATCAGTAGCAGTGCACGAAACGAGGGTCGTTCCTTTTGGAAAGGTCGAACCGGACTCCGGCGAGCACGTTAAAGACACACCCGGATTGTCGTCGTTAGCGGTCACCGTGTAGTTCACCTCCGCCGTGCACTCGCCGGGATCGGTTGAAACAACCACATCACCCGGACAAGAGATAGTCGGCGGTGTCGTATCGCACGAGGGTATTTTGAGAAGCGCGACTTTGCCCTCACCCGGAATCGGGGCGTACGCATGTTTACCATCCGGCGTGAAAGCAAGGCTGCCCGAAGCTGCGATTGGAAGCGAATCTACCACCGCGAAAGTGGAAGTGCTGAAGATCAAGAGGTTAGGAGCACTGCCAATCGCCGCAAATTGGCTATTGGGGAAGAAAGAGGTTAGACCGGGCGCGAAACCGGGAAAACCGATGCTCTGTAAGAGCGAGTTCGTCGATGTGCTTAACGCATTTACAACACCGGCCGGTACGGCCGGGCAGCCCACATGGTCGTAACTGCCGGAGATGCAGGCGTCGCCGCCGTTTTCCCAGGCTTGAGAGCCATCGGGTGAAATCGTGATGCGATTGCCCACGTTTGGCAAGCCGAGGATACTGCCCAGAAACACCCCTGTAGCTGCATCGAATCTGCCGACTGCATCATGGCCCCCCGACCCGCCAGGACCTCCGCATTGATAATTGACATAAAGGAACTGTCCATCGGGCGTCACCGCCACGCCTTCAGGACAAACAAAGCCCGAAACCGTGCTTACCGCATTGGTAGCAGTTTCGATCTTCTTAAGACCCGAACCCTCCATCTTCAGCCTTCCACACTTCTCCCGACGATCCCGAACCCAGGGGCCCGAGCACGCGGTAATGAGCGATCGTTTGGTCCATCTTGAGTTTTCTGAGCAATGATTTGGTTCAGCCACGCGAGGACCGCACTTCAAGCGGGCAATGACGAGTTGCGCGCGCAAGGCTATACGCGCTTCCGCAACCCGTCAAGGGCAGAAAGCCCGTGCGGTGAAACGCTGATGAACGAGAAATGAGTGGGAACTACTGAGAGGGAGCTTTCTCAAGTTTCAGCGCAATTGAGATGACACGAAAATACCCCTTTTGCACCAGGCTACTCCTTTACACCGCAATCATTCTGAAGACTATGCATCTAAACCGATCGATCTGGACCGCATGCATCAACTAATTGCAAGGCTTCTCTCGCCGGGAGGATCAGGCGGCTTAACATGAAGTCCGATAATCATCAGCCACAGATTACACGGATTACGCGGATAAATACGATGAAAACGAATCGACCAAAATTCACAAGTATCGATGAATACATCGCTTGCTTCCCTGCTGATGTGCAAAAGATCCTGAAAAAGATAAGAGCGACGATTAGAAAGGCAGCGCCGAACGCAGAGGAGACCATTAGTTATCAAATACCTACATTCAAGGTGAACGGTTATTTGATCTATTTTGCCGGTTTCAAAAAGCACGTCAGTGTCTACCCTGCCCCAAGAGAAGCTAAAGAATTCAAAAAGGAGCTGGCTGGTTATGAAGGTGGAAAGGGAACGGTGCGATTCCCGCTTGAAAAACCGATTCCCTACGACTTGATCACCAGGATCGTGAAATTCAGAGCAAAGACTTTGGAAAACGCCAAAACATAAGGGTAAGAAGACGAAATCTGCGTGATCCGTGTAATCTGTGGACATGCAACCGACACGTAGACAGTTTCTGACCGCCGCCACAAGCTTTGCCGTTTCACATGCCCTTCTTTCTCGTGTTGCTTTTAGTCAACAGAACAAATCAACACGAGTCGTTCTGCTGGGCACGAAGGGTGGGCCACGGATCGCCGAAGGTCGAAGTAATTCTTCGACGCTCATCCTGATCAACGATGTCCCATACGTTGTTGACTGTGGATACGGAACATCGAAGCAGTTGATAGCCGCGGGCGTCGCACTGAACCGGCTCCGGTACATCTTCATCACCCATCACCATTCCGATCACAACCTGGAGTACGGCCCCTTGGTTTATAACGCATGGATCACGGGGTTGCCCACGCGCGTGGATGCCTATGGTCCACCCGGGTTACGGGACATGACCCGCGACTTTTTCAATTACCTTAGATTCGATATCGACACGCGCATCGTAGACGAAGGCCGACAGGACCCGCGCAATCTAGTCGTCGCTCATGAGTTCAATAAGCCAGGCGTGGTGTTGATGAATGATGACGTGAAAGTCAGCGCGTGTCTGGTGCCCCACCCGCCGATCAAACAAGCTTACGCATACCGCTTCGACGCAAAGGATCGCTCAGTGGTTATTTCGGGTGATACGGCGTACGCGCCGGAGCTCGCTAATTTTGCAAAAGGCGCTGACGTGCTTGTGCATGAAGTCATGTACCTGCCCGCTGTTGATGCGCTGGTTAGACGTTTGCCAAACGCAAAGAGACTGCGCGAACACCTTATGGCATCTCACACTCTGTCGGAAGATGTTGGGAAGATTGCTGCGCAAGCCGAAGTCAAAACACTTGTGCTGTCGCACTTCGTTCCACCCGATGATCCGTCGGTTACAGACGAACATTGGGCGGAGGGCGTGCGCAAATATTTCAAAGGACGCATCGTGGTTGGGAAGGATCTGATGGAAATCTAATAAATACTCGCGCCCCCGGCGAACTTCGAGTCGCTGGTGGGCGCCCTGGGTTGGGATTCTCTGTGCAGTCTCTGTGTTCTCTGTGTCTTCTTAGGAACTCGTCGAAAAAGCCCTTATTTTTCGACGTTTTGAAAGTTTCATCCAATTTATCTGCACGTCGAAGACGAGCAGGGAAGCTCTGTGGTGATTTCCGGGGCGAGTCTAACCACAGCGGCACAGAGAACACAGAGACTGCACAGAGAAATCCTAAACTATCGCGTCAGGAGAGAACCTGACTTCCCGCCCCGACCCTGCTTCGGTATCATTTCGACGCCAACCATCAGCTTCGCAGGAGGATCACCGATGCTTACTAAACGCCTTGACAGGTCCAGCTCCGGAACTTTTTCGTTGCTCATCATCACGCTCGCGGTAATATCGATTGCGCCGCTGGCCGCCAGAGCACAAACAGCCGCCGCTAAAGCCCCTCTAACGCACGAAACGATGTGGATGATGAAACGCGTCGGTGCGCCCGTTCCCAGCCCTGACGGTAAATGGGTTGTGTTTTCGTTAGTCGAGCCTGCCTATGACGACAAGGACCAGGTTTCTGATTTGTGGATCGTTCCTACCGACGGAAACGCAAGGCCTCGCCGTTTGACCTTCAGCAAGAGCGGCGAGAGTGGTATGTCATGGAGCCCTGATAGTCGCCGGATTGCGTTTTCAGCAAAGCGCGAAGGCGACGATGCAAGCCAGGTGTATGTGTTGGACATCGCTGATGGTGGCGAAGCAGTGCGAGTCACTTCCCTTTCCACCGGAGCACGGTCGCCGCAATGGCGGCCAGACGGCAAGGCCCTGGCTTTTGTCAGTACGGTCTATCCGGGCGCGGCTGATGACGAAGCAAACAAGCGTGTCGCTGCTGAGCGCAAAGCGCAAAAATATCGAGTTCGCGTTTACGAAGAGTTTCCTATTCGTAATTGGGACAAATGGCTCGAAGACACACAGGCCCATCTGTTTATTCAAGATGCACAGCCCGGCGCTAAAGCCAAAGATCTGCTCGCCGGAACGAAGCTGGTTAAAGAGCGCGGATTTGCGGGTCGCCTTTCCAATTCCGGTGAAGAACTCGATCCTGTTTGGACACCCGAGGGCGATGCGATCGTCTTCGTCGCGTATACGAACAGAGACGCTGCCGCTTATGCAAACACAAACACGTCGCTCTTCAAAGTATCCGTAAACGGCGGCGAGCCGGTTCGTCTGACAACTAGCGGCGACAGCTTCAGCCGCCCGGAGTTTCGCCCGGATGGAAAAGCGCTGTATGCGATTTTCAATGTCGACACAAATGACAAAGTTTACAACCTCGATCGTCTCGCGAAGTTTTCGTGGCCCAACGTGGGCCAACCTGTAATCCTGACCACAAGGTTTGACCGTTCTATCGGCAGCTTCGCCTTCACGCCCGACAGCCGATCCATCTACCTCACGGCGGAAGAAGCAGGAAACGAGAAACTCTTCACCATGCCTGCCGACGGCGATCAGGTGACGCTGGCAATGGACATGATGCGCGGCGTTTACACGAACCTGAGAATTCCTGCAAAAGCGTCGTCGACAATGCTGTTTGCAAATTGGGAAAGCGCAATCAATCCGCCCGAAGTATTTCGTCTGGATTTGAATTCCAAGACTCAGCAGCCGCTTACCTCATTTAATGCCGAGCAGGTCACAAAGATCGACTGGCAACCGATGCGTCATTTTTGGTTTACGAGCAAAGCGGGCAAACGCATTCACAACATGATCGCATTGCCGCCAAATTTTGATGAGCGCAAGAAGTATCCGCTACTCGTTTTGATGCATGGTGGACCACACGGCATGTGGCGCGATAATTGGGGACTCCGCTGGAATTACTTCCTGCTGGCGCGGCCCGGTTACGTGGTGTTGTTGACAAACTATTCGGGTTCCACGGGATTTGGTGAAGAGTTTGCTCAAAGTATTCAGGGAGATCCGTTTAAGGGACCTGCAAATGAGATCAACGAAGGTGCTGACGAGGCGATCAGGCTTTACGCGTTCGTCGATGGATCACGTCAGGCTGCGGCCGGCGCCAGCTACGGGGGCCACCTGGCAAACTGGATGCAAGCGACAACAACCCGTTACAAGACGCTGATCAATCACGCTGGTCTGATCAATCTCGAGTCGCAATGGGGAACGAGCGACATAATCTATTCGCGCGAGGTCAATAACGGTGGGCCGGTTTGGGAGCAAGGTCCAGTCTGGCGCGAGCAAAATCCGATCAGGTTTGCCAGGAACTTCCGCACTCCGATTCTGCTTTCGGTTGGCGAGAACGATTTCCGTGTGCCGCTAAATCAAACACTGGAAAACTGGAGCGTACTGCAACGGCAGCGCATTCCGAGCCGCCTGATCGTCTGGCCGGATGAAAACCACTGGATACTGAAAGGCGAGAACAGCCGCTACTGGTATCAGGAGGTTTATGCGTGGCTCAAGAAATACCTGGAAGAGCCGGCCGGCGCGTCGGACGGGTTACGTTAGCGCCACAAAAAGCGCAAAAGGCACAACGATTTTACGAGGGCATTTGTGCTGTTTGAGCCTCTTGGTGGCGGTGAAAGAATTTTCGCTGAAACCACAGCGCCACGCTAACGAGCCCAATCAGCACCGGCACTTCCACTAGTGGCCCAATCACTGCGGCGAACGCTGCTCCGGAATTGATTCCGAAAACAGCTATTGCGACGGCAATCGCCAGCTCAAAATTGTTACTCGCCGCTGTGAATGACAAAGTCGCGGTCTTCGAGTAATCGGCACCCACCTTCTTGCCCATATAAAAACTGACTAGAAACATCACTACGAAGTAGATCAGCAGCGGTATCGCAATGCGGACCACATCCAGCGGCAATCGCACGATGAGATTGCCCTTGAGGCTGAACATAACGATGATCGTGAACAGCAGAGCGATGAGCGTAAGAGGGCTGATCTTCGGAATGAAGACGGCGTGATACCAGTCTTTGCCTTTGGCTTTGACTAAAATGAAGCGCGTGAGCATTCCGGCGATAAAGGGGATGCCGAGATAGATAAAAACGCTCTCCGCAATCTGGCCGATACTGACCTGGACCACGCTCCCGGAGAGTCCGAACAGCGGGGGTAACAAGGTGATGAATACCCACGCATACACGCTGTAGAACAGGACCTGAAAGACGCTGTTGAAAGCTACCAACCCTGCCGCATATTCATTGTCGCCCCTCGCCAGCTCGTTCCAAACGATGACCATCGCAATACAGCGCGCCAGACCGATCATGATGAGGCCCACCATGTACTCGGGATAGTCACGCAGGAAAATTATCGCGAGCGCAAACATCAACACGGGACCGATGATCCAGTTCTGAATGAGCGAGAGACCGAGTATTTTCCAGTTACGGAAAACTTCGCCGAGGTTCTCGTATCGAACCTTCGCCAGCGGCGGGTACATCATCAAGATCAAACCCAGCGCTATTGGGACGTTGGTAGTCCCAACCTGAAAGCGATTAATGAAATTCTCGACGCCAGGATAGATGTAGCCCCAGGCAACACCTATCGCCATCGCCGCGAAAATCCATATCGTCAAAAAGCGATCCAGGAAAGAGAGCCGCGCCCGATTTACAGGGGAACACTGCGTGGAGGTGTTCGCCGATTTTTCTCGGTTTGGTTTTTTCATCGACCCTGGCCGGGCGACGGCTTCTCCATCCTGGTAACTCTGGCCTACTTGATTGCGTAAACCTTTACACTCGCCGCGTAGTCGTTAACGTTGTGGCGACCGAGCAACTCCGAAAGTCCTTCTTGCAATTCCGAAGGTGAGCAACAAGTCGTAACCGGCTCGGGAGCACAACAACTCACAGTCGGCGGTGCTGTTGATTTCACTGTCGAAGTAGTTACGCCGGCCGGAGACGAACAACAGCCTGATTGGTTTTCGAGTTTGGCGTACGCGTTCAGATCTGCAGCGGAATCGACAACTTCAACATTTGAGAAACCCGCCTCGAGTAAGCCTCGCTTGTAATCGGCAATTGGAATGGCTCCGGCAATACAACCCGTGTAGGCTGAGATGTCGTTCGCCAGTTCTGCGGGCAGTTCCTTCTTAAGCGCGATATCGCTCACAGCCACGCGGCCGCCCGGCTTGAGGACTCTTGCAATTTCCCGAAAGACTGCTGTCTTGTCGGGAGCGAGATTGATTACGCAATTGCTAATCACGCAATCAACTGAGTTGTCAGGTAGTGGCAACTTATCAATCGACGCGAGATGAAACTCGACGTTCGTGAATGGCTCGCCGTTGTTTCCATGCTCAGCATTGCGCCGGGCGCGTTCGACCATCTCGGGAGTCATGTCAATGCCGATGGCTCGGCCGGTTGCCCCTACTTTAGCGGCGGCCAGGAAAACATCCAGCCCGCCACCGGAACCCAGGTCGACGACCGTTTCGCCCTCCCTCAAATTTGCGGTCGCCGTCGGATTGCCGCATGACAACCCCATGTTCGCCTCGGCGGGAATTGATGCAAGCTCGTCCGGCGTATAGCCAAAAGCTTCCGCAACCGCGCGGACACCGTCCTGGTTGGACGATAAGTCACTTAATGCAACAGAGCCGTACCTCGATCGTACCGCTCGTTCAATATTCTCAGACATCCTCAACCTCCATCTGCCTAATCGTTTTCCTCTATTGGCTCAGACCAACAAGCCCGAGCCGTCCTCGCCTCACATATGCGTAGGCGAATATCCAAACGCAGTATCTACCGGATTCAGACATATGTCAAGCCGAATATGTGTTAAGATACGTCGCGCGATGAATAAAACATTCGACAAGGACATGTTCTTTC
>Ga0268386_10004405_pt1 | contig 10354 bp, 9 predicted proteins | sample RVTome_15_FD_200260 | JGI IMG/M metagenome (GOLD analysis project Ga0268386, IMG submission 200260) | Soil microbial communities from uranium-contaminated site in the Upper Colorado River Basin, Wyoming, United States - RVT150D86... ... | reverse complement strand
CCTCGGTCAGGAGCTGGCGCGCCAGCCGGCCGCGGCCCGCGCCGAGGGCGGCGCGCACCGCCAGCTCCTGGCGCCGGCGCAGGCGGCGGGCGAGCGCCAGGCTGGCGACGTTGGCGCAGGCGATCAGGAGCACCAGGCCGACCGCCGCCAGCAGCACCAGGAAGGTCGGGCGGGCGGCGCGGCTCAGCTCGTCGCCGAGCGGCACCACCTCGGCGGTGAAGCCGGCGGCCGGCGGGTAGATCTCCGGGTGCTCGGCGGCCATCGCCTGCGCCGCCGCCGCGACCTCGGCGGCCGCGGCGGTCACGGTCACTCCCGGGCGCAGCCGCGCCAGCGCGCTCATCATCCGGTCGTCGCGGTCGGCCACGAACTCGGGGTCGGTGCGGTAGGGGCACGCCGAGACCGGCATGTAGACGTCCCGGTCCTCGGGCACCACGGGCACCGGCGGCAGCACGCCGACGATGGTGTGGGCGCGGTCGTTCATCTCGACCACCGCACCGACCGCCGCCCGGTCGCCGCCGAAGCGGCGCATCCAGTAGGAGTGGCCGAGCACCAGCACCGCCGGCGCCCCGGGAGCGTCGTCCGCGGCGACGAAGGTGCGCCCGGCGACCGGCTCGACGCCGAGGACGTCGAAGTAGTCGGCCGAGACGACGCCGGTGCGCACCCGCTCGGGCTCGCCGTGGCTGAGCAGCGTGAAGCTCATGCCGTGGAACTCGATCAGGGCCTCGAACGCGCCGACCCGCGCCCGGTAGTCCGCCAGCTCGGCGACCGACAGCTCGACCTCCTCGTACCCCGCCGGCAGCGCGCTCTGGTGGAGACGGACGAGCCGGTCGGGATCGGCATAGGGCAGCGGCTTGAGCAGCACCCCGTGGACGACGCTGAAGATCGCGCTGTTGGCGCCGATCGCGAGCGCCAGGGTGGCGATCACCGCGGCGGCGTAGCCGGGGCTCCGCGCCAGCGAGCGGGCGCCGTAGCGCAGGTCGGCGGCGAGGTCCTCGAGCCAGCGCACGCCGCGCTCGTCCCGGCACTCCTCCTTGACCTGCTCGACGCCGCCGAACTCGGCGAGCGCGCGGCGGCGGGCCGCCTCCGGCTCCTCGCCGCGGGCGACCCGCTCGGCGACCGCCATCTCGAGGTGGAAGGCCAGCTCGTCGTCCAGCTCGCGCTCGACCCGGCCGCGGGTGAACAGCGCCCGCAGGCGGCAGCGGAGATCGGCGAGGACGCCCATCGCGGTGTCTCCTTCGCGGGAGGCCTCAGGCGTGCCGCAGCACGCGCGAGACGGCCTCGCTCAGCCGCTCCCAGGTCGCGGTCTCGCGCTCGAGCTGGCGCCGGCCGGCCGCGGTCAGCTCGTAGAACTTGGCCCGCCGGTTGTTCTCGGAGGCGCCCCAGCTTGCGGCGATCCAGCCCTGCCGCTCGAGCCGATGGAGCGCCGGGTAGAGCGAGCCCTGGTGGACCCGCAGCACGTCGCGGGAGACCTGCTGGATGCGCTGCGAGATCCCCCAGCCGTGCTGCGCGCCGAGCGCCAGTGTGCGCAGGATCAGCAGGTCGAGCGTGCCCTGGAGCAGGTCGGCGCCCGCCGGCGGGTCATCGGTCGGTTTCGCGTCGCGTTCCGCCATCGCGCCCTCCCCGGGATCATTCCCCTAGACGATCTACAAGAACGATCGCACGGCTCTTGTCGATTGTCAAGGGGAAGGGTGCGGCTCCGTGCGCCCGCTCCTGCGGTAATTCGTCGACCAGTTGGCCGGACAAAGTGCTATCTCTCCAGGTAACCAAGGCCCGTAGAACGCCGACACACCGCGGAGCCCTCCCTTCCTCCCGACTCGAAGCGATTCCGAGGATACGGTCACCGGCGGCAGGACCGGTCCTGCGAACGGAGGCCGCGCGTGCCGAGGACCCAACACGGAACCCCCGAACCCGTCAAGCCCGGCCCGAGACTGCTCTGCTGGGGATGGCGCCGGGGCCAGGGCGGCGAGCAGGCGGCGGGGTTTCTGCTCGTCGATCACCCGGAGTTGCTGGATCTGCTCGACCGCCTCGGCGCCACCGCGGTGGTCGTGTACGAACCGCCGGCCGAGGACGTGGACGGTCTCCTCGCGATCGCCGGACAGCTTCGAACGCTGGCAGAGTTCCTGGTCCATCGGCTCGCCAGGAGCTCCGTCGAAGCCACGCTGGCGGCGCTCGCTCACCAGAAGGCGCACGAGCTGAGGGACATCGCCGACTCCTTGGAGCGCTGGACGACCTCGAAAGACCGCGCAGGAGAGGGAGGACGACGAACCGCGAAGGCCAAGCCGCGACGCCAGGGCCGCCGGCCCGAGCCGGAGGGCGAGGCGTGACCGGCCCACCGAGCCGCGGCGAATCCGACGCGCCCGAGACGGCCGCCGGCCGGAACCCACCCCTGCGCGTCTTCACCGAAGAGGCGCTGGCCAGGCTCCGGCTCCGCGACGAACCGCCCACGGCCGCGGAGGTGGAGCTCGCCGGCCCCTGGCGCGTGATCGAATTCGCGCGGGGCACCTTCGGCCTCTTCCGCCGCGGCGACGACGAAGCGGGCTACCCACCCCTCGGCGTGTTCTCCGGCTGGCACCTCGCGCTCCTCGCCGCCGCCGCGCTGCCGGGCCTCGGCCGCGCCTCCCGCTTCCGGGTCCACCCGGAGCGTGGCGAGGCGGGCTACCCGCTGCTCCGCGAGGGGGTCGAGGTCGGCGCCCTCGGAACCTTCCTCGCCGATCTCGCCCCGGCGCTCGACGCCCTCGAAGCGATCGTGCGGTCCCCGACCGCGTTCGCTCTTGCCCTCGAGGCCGCCGGCCCGACCGCGCTCGAGCGCGCGGGCCGCGAGCTGGGCCTGCGGCTGGTGGAGGGCGCCACCGAAGAGGAGGAGACCTGAGCCATGCCGGAGCCCGCCCCCAGGATCGAGGAGACGGACGAACGGCCGGCGGAGACCGAAGCCGAGTCCGAACCGGGCCGCCAACCGGCGACCGAACCCATCGACTGGGCTCCCTGCGGCTGCTGGATGGACCCCGACGAGGAAGAGCGGATCGACCGCGAGCCGTTTCCGTGCGGCGGATGAGCGCCGTCCGAGTCCGGCGGTGTGCGAGGCCTGAGGGCCGCCCGCTAACGCCGGCGGAGCGGAGCCCCGTCGTCGAGCATCCTCTCGCCGACCAGCCTGGCCGCGGACTGGAAGCCTTGCACCATCTCGGCGAGCGGCTGCTCGTAGCGGCGGGGCACCGTCTGGAGGCCGAAGAACCGGGCGAGATCGACGCCGGGGACGGCGCGGTCACGGTCCCTCGTCGGCCCGTGCTTCGGGCCGCGCTCGTTGAGCCGATCGAGCTGGCCCTCGAGCTGATCGAGGTCTGCGCCGAGTGCATCGAGGAGCCTGCCCAGGTTCGGAAGTGACGGGACCTTGCGCCCGCGCTCGTAGCTGCTGAGCAGCGCGTCGGTGACCTGCGCCCTGCGCGCCAGCTCACGCTGGCTCCAGTGCCGGTCGATGCGCAGAGCTCGGATTGCGGGGCCGACCTTGTCGAAGCGAGCCATCGTGAGGGTGCCTCCCGAAAACATCTAGCTCTAGCGCGCCGTCGCTTGGGCCGCTTGCGCGCTTCAATGCATGGCTGCCACAGAGAGAACTTCAATACTCCATGGAGATCCTGCCGCTGTCAAGACCTTGGCCGGCGAGGCGATCCGCGGAGCGGCCGGGCCTCCACCGGCCAGCCCGACGATCAACGATGGATCGGAGCGTCAGCGCCGGCCGGCAGGTCGGCCGCCTGCGCGCAGCAATGCGGTGCGGGTCCGGGCGATCAGCTCGATCGTCACCGCCTCGGCGAGCGCCGCCTTCGCGAACATCGCCACCGCCCGGGCGGCCTCGCGGTCGACGCCGCGTTTGGACAGCGCGTGCTCCGTCTCCTCGGCAAGGCGCTTGACCTCGGCGGTCTCGCCGCGGACGAGGTGAACCTCGGCGAGGTCGAGGCCGACCATCGCGGCGTCGTACTCGAGCTTCCGCTCGAGGTAGGCGGCTCGGACCGCGCCCAGGCGCTCGAGCGCCGCACCGTCGTCGCCGAGCCCGGCGGCGACCTTGCCCTCGGCCCAGGCCAAGAGATCGAGGGTGGCGGGGTCGCCAAGCTTGCGGTAGAGGCCGCGCGACCGCTCGAGCACCGCGCCCGCAGCACCGGCCTCCCCGGCCGCGCAGAGGCAGAGCACCAGGTTGTGCCGGGCGCTGAGAGCGATCTTGGGCTCCTCGGCGGCGCTCACGGCGGCGGCAGCGGCCTGGAGGCAGCGGGCCGCGCGCGTCGAATCGCCCTCCGTGTAGAGAATGATCCCACGCTTGACCAACACCCCGGCGAGCCCGGCGTCGTCCCGCTCCCAGCGGTAGAACGGTTCGGCCCGCTCGAGCAGCGCCTCGGCCTCCGGCAGGCGCCGCTGAGAGCGGCGCAGCGAGGCCTCGAGGCTCGCCAGCTCCGCCGAGACGGCGATCGCCGGCGGCTCGCCGGCCGCGGCGCGTTCGCGCACCTCGGCGAACGCCCGGTCGGCCCCGGCGAGGTCGCCGAGCACCCGGCGGGCGTTGCCCTCGTGGGCGCGGATGCGCAGCCGGAGGTCGCGCAACAGCGCATGACCGACGCGGCTGTCGACCTCGGTCTCGGCGCGCTCGACCACCGCCCGGGCGACGGCGAGCCAGGAGAGGGTCTCCTCGGCGTCGTGGCCGAGCCGGCCGCGCGCTTCGTCGATCAGCGCCTCGGCGAGGAGCGGGCTGCGGAAGCGCGGCCCCCGCTCCCGCTCCACCCGGCGCGCCCGCAGCCCGGGAGCGCCTGAGCGGAGCGCCGCCAGGTCGCGTTCGACCTCCGGCCGGTCGCCGGCGAAGGCCTCGGCAAGATCGACCCAGCCCTCGGCGACGGCGGCGTAGCAGCGGCCGCGCTCCGCCGGGTCGACGCGAGCGCGGTCGCGCAAGTGCGCGGCGAAGACCTCGCTCCGGAGGTCGCAGCCGCTGCACAGCGCGTCCTTGTGGCGCCGGCGGTGGCGGACGACCTCGCGCCACGGGATCTCGCCGTTCTCGGCGGCTTCGAGGAAGTCGAGGTCGAGGTGCTGGTCTCTCATCCGGCGGCCGGCGGACGGCGCTCCCTTTCGGTCAAGGGGGTGCGGGCCACCACGGATTCGGGGACACTCGATGCCACGGACGCACTCGGCCGCCGGATCGCCCGATCGCGACGGCCCGGCCGCCGGCGCCTACCGCGGGGGTTGCTTCAGCTCCTTTCAGCGCGAGACCTGCCGAGCTCCCGCGTGCCGGGCCGCACGGAGTGGCGCGGATCGCGAGGCTCCCGCGGAGGATTCCGAACGGCCCGGGTCAGGGTGCGTCGGAAGCCATGCGATCTCGAGCGAGCCTCTGCTGCCGATTCAGGCCATAGGAGGCAGGTCCTTGGCGCCGTAGACCCGCCGCTCGTCGCGCAGGCGCCGTCGGCTCCAACTCGCTAACCATCGGGGTCCATCGTCGGACCCTCGTCGCCCTCCGCACCGGAGGACTGGGTGGCGCCGTCCGGGTCCATGGTCGGGGCGAGATCGGCTCCGGCGCCATCCCGGTCCATGGTTTGGCCGACGACCAGGCCGCCCGGGTCCATCCCGGGGCCTTCGGTCAGACCTTCCGGGCCCATGGTCGGAGTCTCGTCGCCACCGGCGCCGAACAGGCGGGCGAGCGGCTGCCAGAGACTGGCCAGCCAGGTCCGAGGGGCGGCAGCGCCCTCCGCTTCCCCGCGGTCGGGCGGCGCGGCGAGCGCGGGGACGGGGGCCGCGAGGACGGCGGCGAGGGCGAGGTGAGGGGCGAGGCGAACGAGACGGGGCCAACGAGACATGGAGTCCCTCCTGGGCGAGAGGTCGACGGCGCGGCCCGATGCCGCGGCGCGCCTCTTCTCCTACTACTCCGTGTACAGCAGGGGCCGCCGGAAAGGGACACCCGGCGGGGCAAGGCCGTCGAATGGGCCTTGTCCGGTGAGATAGCGTTTTCAGGGACCCCGGCGGAAACGGCGCGTCCTCCAGCGGAGGTCGTTGTTCGGAGGCGCAACGCGGCGCGAGAGCGAGGGCGCCGGTCGCGGGCGCGTCCGGGACCTCGTGCCCGGGACCGGCGGGGCGGCGGGGGCGCGGCTCAGCTCGACCGGCGGGGGGACCGGCCGGCGGCGCGCAGCAGGGTCGTGCGGGTGCGGGCGATCAGCTCGGCGGTCACCGCCTCGGCGAGGGCGGCCTTGCGGAAGAGCGCCACCGCCCGGGTCGCCTCGCGGTCGACGCCGCGCGCAGAGAACGCGCGCGCCATCCGCTCCGCGAGGCGCCGGACCTGGGCGGTCTCGCCGCGGCGGAACCGGATCTCGGCGAGGTCGAGGCAGACCATTGCGGCGTCATACTCCATCCCGCGCTCGGCATAGCCGTCGCGGGCCGCGCGGAGACGGCCGAGCGCCGTCTCGTCCTCGCCCAGCCCCGCGGCGACCTTGCCCTCGGCCCAGACGAGCAGGTCGAGCGAGGTGGGATCGCCGGCCTCCTCGTAGAGCGGACGGGCCTCCTCGAGCAGCTCGCGCGCGGCGGCGGGCTGGCCGGCGGCGCAGAGGCAGAGGAGCAGGTTGTGCCGGGCGCTGAGCGTCACGCGTGCGTCTGCGGCGGCAGTTGCAGCGCTCGACGCGGCCTCGAGATAGCCGATCGCACGCACGGGCTCCTCGTTGGTATAGAGGAGGGCTCCGCGCTTGACCAGCACCTTGGCCAGCCCGGCGCCGTCGCCCTCGCGGCGGAAGAGCGCCGCCGCCCGCTCGAGTAGCGCCTCGGCGTCGTCGAACCGTCGCTGGGACCGCCGCAGCGACGCCTCCAGGCTTGCCAGCTCGCCGAGCAGAGCGCAGTCCTCGACCGGCTCGTAGCAGAGCTTCTCCGCCACCGCCGCGAACTTCTCCTCCGCCGCCCGCAGCTCGCCCGCCACTCTCAGCGCGTTGCCCTGGTGGGCGAGCAGGCGCAGCGTCACCCGGTGGACGAGCCCCTCGCCGTAGATCTCGCGGCGGATCTTGGGCAGCCGCGCCTCGGCGAGGGCGAGCAGCGCCAGCGCCTCGCCGCAGTCGTGCCACACCCAGGTGCGCGCCTCCTCGATCATGCGTTCGACGAAGGCCGGCGTGCGGAAGCGCTTGTAGGCGTTGGTGACCTTGGCCTCGCGGTCCTCGGGCTCCATGTCGAGGACCTCCTCGACTTCCCGCTCGGCAATCCGGCGGTCGCCTGCTAGAAGCGTCTCCATTTCGCGGCTCTGCGGCGCGATCTCCTCGGAAGCCGCCGCCGAGTCCCGTTCGGCGGCCCGCCGCCGGCGCATCTCCTCGAACTCCTCCCAGAAGGCGGCGCAGGCCGGGCACAGTGCATGGAGATGCTCGCGCTCCTCCTCCTCGACCACCGCGAGCGGGATCTCGCCCCGGTTGGCCCGGATGAGAGTCTCGATCGACGGATGAGCGTCTCGGGGGTCCATCGCGTCTCCCGTGGTGGACTCAGTTGCGCGGTTGCGATTATACCAACCAGCGCTCACGCGGCGCAAGGGCCGAGGCAAACCGACGACACCTTTCCGGCCAAACTGTTATCTCTCGGGGCAAGACGCGCCGTGAGAACGGCCAACTACCGCGCAGATGCGTGTTCGCTCCGCGGCGAAACCAGGCTGGCCATAGGGTCAGATCGACCCCCGACCGGGAGGGCCAAGAGGAGGGATGACATGCCGGAGCGGCGGAAGCACGCTGGCAGCGGCGGGCGCGGCCCGCGGAAGCGGAACGGGGCCGACCGCCCTGGAAGCGCGAACACCGGTCCAGTCGGCGAAGCACGTCCCCGCAGCAGCAGAGGGACCTGGGCGCTCGACGTCCATCTCACCGCTCCTGGCCACGGCAAAGGCGATGCATTCCACCGCCTCGAAAAACAAGAGCCGTTCAAGGTCCTGGGTGTCTTGTGGCCCACGGGAGACGGCGAGGCGGTAAGGGTCGACGCCTTCGTCGAGGAGCTCCGTGCGCAGCTCCTCGTCCCCGAGGACGCGCTGCCACGGCTACGGGCGAGCCTCGGTCCCGTACGCGACCGACGCCGCCCGAGAGAACCAGCCCTGGAGACCGAATCGGCAGCACTCAAGCCCGAGCGGGTTCAAGCGCGTACGGGTAGCCATCCAAAAAACAGGCGCACTGCCGCGGTGAGCCCGGTGCCGGACACGGCGGGAACTGGAATGCGGAGTACAACGTCTAACGATGGTGGGTGATCCGAAAATGAAGCGAGGAACGCAATTGACGCTGATCGTTCTGCTCTGCGCGGGCGTCGCTCCATCCGGGTCGGCGTCGCCGGAGTTGACGGTGACGCCGGAGACGGTGTCGATCGCAGTGCCCGCCGGCGGCCGGGTGGCGGTGGTGGGTGTGATGCGGCGGGTCAGCGGGGTGATCCCCGGGTTCGAGCGTTGGGAGGGGATCGTCGAGGACGACGACGGCGACGGCCGGGTGGAGATCGCGCTGGAGCGGGCGGCGAACCCGGAGTGGTCGCAATGGATCGTCGTCGATCTGTCCACCGGCGAGTGGTCGACCGCCGGGCGGAGCGTGGCGGCGGAGCCGGCGCGGCCGGTGCCAGTGGACGTGGAGCTGCCCGCAGGTTCGTCGCTGTGGCCGGTGCCGGAGGGGATCCTCGAGGTGCTGGTGGTGCGCCCGGGTGAGGGCGAGGGAGCCGGCGCCTGGGGCGGCGGGGTGTGGGACGGCGGCTCGGCGGACGGCGACGGATCAGCGGACGGCTCGGTGGGGGTGGCGCCGGGGCTGTTGCGGCCGGTCGGTACGAGCGGCCCGCCGCCGGAGTCGTATGCGGCCGGTGACGTGCTGATCGCCGTCACCCCGCGGGCGCTGCGCCATGGGATCACGCGAGTCGTCGCGACGGTCGAGGAGGTGTCGCAATGAACGGGAGGAAGATCCTCGCGGTGTGTCTTCTGGCTGCCGGGTGGGGGCTCGCAATCCCGCCGGCCGTCCGCGCCGAGCAGCACCCGAACCTGGCGCGGGGCTTTTCGCCGGGGGATCTGTACGACTACAGCGGCATCGACTCGATCAACCTGTTCAACGGCGGCTTGAACCTCAATCTCCCGATCGGCCCCCGCTACCCGGTTGGAGATGGTCTCTCCTACGGCCTGCACCTGTCGTACGCCTCGAACACCTGGGAGCCGGAGGCTGTGTGGCTGCCGGAGATCCGCATGCACCCGCGCAGGTCCGCCAACGCCGGCCACGGCTGGATGCTGTCGATCGCCGGGACGCTCTACCGCCGGTTCTTGCCAAACTTCAGCGCCGGCCTCGAGTGGGAAAGTCCAGACGGCTCGGAGCATCTATTTTACGGGAGCCTGCACGTGGGGGAGGGGGAGAGCGATCCGTGCTTCGCCACGCGTGACAACACCTACCTGAAGCTGTGCACCGCGCCGCCAAGGACGATCCGCAACGAGGAAGGGGAACTGGAGACGCTCGAGCGCTACACGATCGAGTTTCCCGACGGCACGATCCAGACCTACGAGGAGATCCCGGTCGACGACCGGCTGTCGGACTGGGACGACGAGCGGTTCCAGGTGGTGCGGATCGAGGACCGCCTGGGCAACTGGGTGACCGTGGACTACGTGCGGGTGGTATTCACCATGACCTGGACGATCGCCGACCGGGTGGGCCGGACCCACACGGTGAAGCTGACGCGCCAGTTGGTGGACGGGCAGTTTCGGTGGCGGGCGAACCGGGCCTTTCTGAGCAGTTTCGAGGGCGGCACGGCGCAATACGACCTCGTCTACGAGCTGGCGACGATCGACCGGAGCTGCAAGACCAACCCGACGGTCAACTCTCCGATGGAGTTCGCGGTGCCGCTTCTGCGCGAGGTCGTGCTGCCGGCGGGAGCCGGCAGCTACCGGATGCCGGCCTACAACTCCGAGTGCAGTGCGCCGAACTGGCCGGCCAGCCCGTTGGGAGATCTTCCGGGGACGCTGGTGCGGCTGGACCTGCCTACCGGCGGTCGTCTGGCGTGGACCTATCGCGATCACAACTTCATCGTGCCCGATCCCTCCGATCCTGCGCAGCGCGTGCTCGAGAACTCGACCGGGGTGGGGACCAAGCGGGCGCTCAACGCCGCGGGCGGCTGCGACTCGGGACCGCTCTCGGCCTGCGAGTGGAGCTACAGCTCGTTCAGCTACAGCGACGAGACGCGGCGCATGCAGGTGGACAACCCGGTGGGGGACCGGACGGTGCACTGGTTCCGGCAGCGGCGGCGGCACGACGGCGAGCCGCTGTACGTGGGCTGGGACTACGGCCTGCCGTTTTCGACCGAGACCGAGCACACCCACGTCGGGCTGTTCCTGAGCCGCCAGATCTACAAGGGCGCCTCGGTGCTCCAGCGGGAGATC
>Ga0268386_10004403_pt1 | contig 10355 bp, 12 predicted proteins | sample RVTome_15_FD_200260 | JGI IMG/M metagenome (GOLD analysis project Ga0268386, IMG submission 200260) | Soil microbial communities from uranium-contaminated site in the Upper Colorado River Basin, Wyoming, United States - RVT150D86... ... | reverse complement strand
GCACTGGCCGGCCGGTCTCTATTTCAACGTGTCGGCCATCGAGCGCGAGTACTTCGACATGTTCTTCTTCTCGAACCTCAAGTCGTACAAGGGCGCGTTCCACATGAGTCCGGATTACGCGTGGTGGTACGGCTACGCGGACGTCCTCGGACACCTCGCCCGGATCCGGGACGAGGACCGGAGCATCCGCGCGTTCGAGAGGACGAAGAACCGAGCCCTGTTCATGCTCGTGACGGGGCCGTTGATGGTGCTCGCGGTGCTCGTGGCGGCGTGGTTCGCCCGCCAGAAGTGGCTGGAACGGCAGGCGCGGCCCGGGTGAGCCGGACCCCGGATGGCGCGGACGCCGGGTGGGGGTGGGTCAGGGGTCGGAGCAGTCGCGCTGGAATCCGCAGTTGAGGCAGATGATCCTGCAGTGGCGTTCGAGGACGGGGCCGCCGCACAGTTCGCACGCCGCCGGCCGCGCGTCGCCTGCGCGGGCGCGTTCGTCGGGCTCGCGGCGGCGCCGGCCGGACGGTGTCCGGGGCGCGTCGGCGCGCCCGCGTCCCTCCTCCGCCGCGCCCCCGCCTCCGGCCCCGGTGTCTGCGGCTCCGCTCAAGGCGACGCCTCCAGGGGGTCTCGCGCGGCGTCCTCGTCGCGCGCAGGCCGATCAGGTCGGACCCGCGGGCCCAGGAAGCGCTCGGGGGCGAAGCGCTCGGGCGGGGCCGCGCCGTCCGCGATCCCGGCTGCGCACACGCGGGCGGTCTCCGGAGCCAGCAGGATGCCGTTGCGGTGGTGACCGGTGGCGTACCAGAAGGCGGGCTCGGCGGGGTCGGGCCCGATGATCGGCAGGCCGTCCGGCGTCGCGGGTCGGAGCCCGGACCACGTGGCTCCCATCGGTGCGCCGCCGAGTGCGGGGAACAGGCGCCGCCAGCCGCCGAGGACCGCCTCGACCCCGCCGGCGGTCACCTGGTCCTCGAACCCGGCCTCCTCCTCGGTCGCGCCGGCGAGCGCCAGCGCCGCCTCCCTCCGGAGCGCGTAGCCAGCCGACGAATACACCACGTGGCGCGGGCCGTCGGCCGAGCGCAGCGAGGCCATCTGGCCGCGCACCGGCCGCACCGGCACCGGTCCGGAGGGCCCCGCAAGGGCCGCGGACCAGGCGCCGGCGGCGACCACCACCCGGCCGGCCTCGAGCGTTCCACCGTCTTCCAGGCGGAGGCGAAAGGCCGCGCCGGCGCGGCGCTCCACCGCGGCGACGCCTACTCCGACCCGGAAGCGCGCGCCCGCGCGCGCCGCGGCCAGCCACAGCCCGCGCACCAGCCGCCGACTGTCGACCGACCCCTCGGACGCCGACCATACGCCGCCCACAGCGTCCTCGGTGAGGTCGGGCTCCAGGCGGCGGAGGTCGCCGGCGTCCACCCACTCGAGCGCCCCGCCGGACCGGTGCGCCGCGGCGCGCAGACGCTCCGCCTCGTCGCCGCCGAGCGCGACGTCCAGCTTGCCGGTCAGCGCGAGGCCCGCGTCGACGCCTGTTTCCTCGAGGAGCGCCGCGACGAGGCCGGGATACGCCGCGAGCGAGCGCAGCCCGAGCTCGAGGAACTCGCCGGGGCCCCCGGCCTCGGAGCGCGGCGCGAGCATCCCCGCCGCCGCCCAGGTCGCCTCCCGGCCGGGGATCCCGCGCTCGAGGACGTGCACGCGCAGCCCCCGCCGGGCGAGCGCCCGCGCGACCGCGCAGCCGATCACGCCGCCGCCGACGACGGCGACGTCCGCGGAGGCAGGCGCCCGGCTCATCCGTCGCCCGGCAGGCCGATCCCCAGACGTAGGTAGGACCGCGACAGCGCCACGTAGTAGTCGGCGCTGCGCCCGATCCACCCCGCAGACTCGCCGCCCAGCTCCTTGCGCACGCGGGCGGGCGCCCCGGCGACCAGCGTGCGCGCGGGGACGCGCATTCCCTCGGGCACGACCGCGAGCGCCGCCACGAGCGCTTCCTCGCCGATCTCCGCGCCGTGCAGGATGACCGCGTTCATCCCGACGAGCGCGCGCGGCCCGATCACGCAGCTCTCGAAGGTCGCGCCGTGGCCGATCGTCGCGCCCTCGCCGACCACGGTGTCTCCGCGCTGGCTCACGTGCAGGACGCAGTTGTCCTGGACGCTCGCGCGGGCTCCGATGCGGATCCCGTGGCCGGGATGGTCCGCGCGCAGCACGGCCCCGAACCAGATGCTGGCTTCGGGGCCGACCTCCACGTCGCCGATCAGCACCGCGGTCGGAGCGACGAAGGCGCTGAGGGCGACGCGCGGGGTCACGCCGTCGTAGCTGAGGATCAGGGCCATGGGCGATGTCTCGCGGAAGGGGTCGGGTGGGGGCCGGCCGCGCCGTCAGGCGTCGCCTGCCAGCACGCCGTCGAGCGCCGCGTCATCGATGTTGCCCCCCGAAACGATCGCGACCACCGGTCCGGGTGGCTCCAGGATGCGCGCCAGCAGCGCCGCAAGCGCGACCGCGCCCGAGCCCTCCGCGCGCACGCCGAGCGCGTGCAGCGCGCGAACGGCCTCGGCTACCTCCGACTCGGGCACGAGTTCCACGCGCGCGCCGGTGGCGGCGAGGCGCTCCAGCGCGCCCCTGGTGGTGCGCCCCGCGAGCCCGTCCATCAGGGTGTGCTCGAGGGGAGTCTCTACGAGGGTGCCGGCCGCCAGCGCGTCGTGAACCGCGCGCGTCCGGTCGCCCTGCGCGCCCAGCACCGCCACCCCGGAGGCCGCGACGGCGGCGTGCACCCCGGCCAGCAGGCCGCCGCCACCGACGGGCGCGACGATCGAGCGCACGCCGGCGTGCTGGCGCATGATCTCGCGGCCCAGCGTGCCCTGGCCCGCCACCACCCGAGCGTCGTCGAACGCGTGCACGAGATCGGCGCCCGTGTCCGCCGCCCAGAGCGCCGCGGCGTCCTCCGCCTCGTCGTATCCGCCGTCGACCAGGCGCACCTCTCCGCCGGCGGAGCGGACCCCCTCGATCTTCGCTCGCGGCGCGTCGCGCGGCAGGAAGAGGACGGCGGGGCGTCCGGCGACGCGCGCGGCCTCGGCGAGCGCGAACGCGTGATTGCCTGCCGACGCCGCGCCGACCGGGCCGACGCGCTCGGGCTCGCTCAGGAGGGCGTTCAGCGCGCCGCGGAACTTGAACGACCCGGTCCGCTGCAGGTTCTCCAGCTTGATCCAGACTTCGCGGCCGGCCCTGCGCGAGAGGTCGGGGGCGTGCCTGAGAGGCGTGCGTCGGATGTGCCGGGCGATGCGCTCGGAGGCGGCGTCGATGGCCTCCAGGGTTGGGAGCGTGGCGGTCTCCGCCCCGGCGCTCACCGCTCGATACGGGCGCTCTCCTCCAGCGCTCGTCCTCCGGCGGCGATGTCCGCAACCGGAGTGAGCCGGCGCAGGCGCGCGCGAACCAGGTGGGTGTCGCTCGCCTCCACGACCTCGATTTCGATGCCGTCCTTGACGAACCGCTCGCCCACCAGCGGGACGTGACCGAGTTCATCGAGGACGAAGCCGTTGAGCGATCGCTGCTCTAGGAGCGGGAAGGTCGCGTTGAACAGGTGGTTGAGCTCGCGCAGATCCACGTCCCCGTCGGCGACGATCTCCGTCCGCGACAGCCGCTGGATGGACTCCTCGGCTATGTCGGTCTCGTCCACGATTTCTCCGACCAACTCCTCCACGATGTCCTCCAGCGTCACGATCCCGTCGGTGCCTCCGTATTCGTCCATGACGATCGCGAGGTGGATCCGGCGCGCCTGGAACTCGGACAGAAGGGCGGGCAGCCGGATCGAACCGGGCACGACCAGCGGCTCCCGGGCGATGTCGCTCAGGACCAGCTCGTCGCGCCCGCGGAGCAGCGCCTGGTAGGCGTCCCGGACGTAGAGGATGCCCTTGATGTCGTCGAGCGACTCCCCGTAGACCGGGATGCGCGAGAACGGCGTCAGCGCCAGCTCGGGCGCGATCTCTCCCAGGGTCAACGAGGCGCGCCACGCGAACACGTCCACGCGCGGGGTCATGACCTCGTGGGCCTGAGTCTCGTCCAGGCGGAAGGCCCGTTCCAGCAGGAGCCCCTCGGTCTCGTCGACGAGGCCCTCGTCCTGGCCGATGGAGGCGAGCTGCCGGAACTCGTCCTCCGGCTCGGTCTCCACGAGCGCGGACGCCGTCGCAGGTAGCCCCCCGAACAGCGCGCCGAACGGAACCAGCAGGGGACGGCTCAGGCGCGCCGCGCCGTCGAGCCAGGGGGCCGCCATCAGCGCGAGCCGCACGTTGCGCCTGGCCGCGACGTGCGCCGGCCAGAGACGTCCCACGGTCACGATCGAGGTCGCCGCGGCGATCAGCGCGACGAGGACTCCGGGCAGTCCGCCGAGGGCGAACCCGACGACGCCCAGCGCCACCGCGGCCAACGTATCTCCCACCGCGGTCCCCAGACGCAGCACGAGGAGGGGATAGAGCGGCCGCGCGCGCAGGCCGATGAGGCGTCCGTGTCCCTGGAATCCTTCCTCGCGCAGCGTCCTGAGGCGGGTCGCGCCGAGCGAGAACACGGCCGTTTCGACGAGCGTCAGGAGCGCCGACAGCAGGAGTCCGGCGACCGCCGCGACCAGGAACATCCCCACGATGCCGATGTTCATGATCGTCCGGGGGTGCGTGCGTGCCCGACTGAATGAGGGCGCGCGGGATGAGGTCTGGGAGGGTCGCTACTTCGTTCTACGTCCATGCGCGGCTTCGTTCGATGAGTTCGCCGACGATGCTTTCGGCGTCTCGGCCTTCCGCTTCCGCCTGGAAGTTCGGCACGACTCGATGGCGCAGCACCCACGGGGCGACCGCCTTCACGTCCTCCAGGTCGGGCACGCCGCGGCCGTCCATCGCCGCCCGCGCCTTGGCGCCCAGAACAAGATACTGGGACGCGCGCGGTCCCGCTCCCCACGATACCAGCGTCCGGGTGGTCTCGGGGGCTTCCGGATCTTCGGGCCGGGACGAGCGCACCAACCGAACCGCGTGCGCGACCAGCGATGGAGGTGCCGGCACGCGCCGCACGAGACCCTGCAGTTCGCACAGCTCCGCGCCCGTCATCACCGGGCGGACCGCCTGTCTCGGCGCCCCGGTGGTCTCCATCGCCACGCGCTCTTCCTCCTCGCGGCTCGGGTAGCCGATGCGAAGCTCGAACATGAACCGGTCGAGCTGGGCTTCGGGGAGCGGATAGGTTCCTTCCTGCTCGATGGGGTTCTGCGTGGCGAGCACGAAGAACGGCGGCGCCAGCTCGAAGGTGTCGTTTCCGGCCGTGACGGACCGCTCCTGCATCGCCTGGAGCAGCGCCGCCTGAGTCTTCGGCGGCGCGCGGTTGATCTCATCCGCGAGAACGATGTTGCCGAATATCGGACCCTGGAGGAACCGGAACACGCGCCTGCCGGTGGACCGGTCCTCTTCGAGGACCTCCGTTCCCGTGATGTCCGCCGGCATCAGATCGGGGGTGAACTGGATGCGGCTGAATTTCAGGTCCAGGGCCCCCGCCAGGGTGGACACGAGGAGGGTCTTGGCCAATCCGGGCACGCCCACCAGCAGCGCGTGGCCGTCCGCGAGTATCGCGGTGAGCAGTCCTTCCACGATGCTCGACTGGCCGACGACACGCCGGGCGATCTCGTCCTCGAGGGCGCGCCGCGACTCCCCGAGGCGCTCCAGCAGTTCGACGTCCCTGTCCGCGTCTATCGGCCTTGCCGCGCTGGCTTCCATGGCTATCCGAGGCGCCCGCGCCGGCGTGCCCTTCGGGGGCGCGCCTCCGGGGTCGCGCTGTCGATGTCGTCGTGTCCCGCGACTCGGCGCCGCCGTGCGTGAGCGCGCCGCACCGCGGTCGTCCGGGCCGCTGGCCAGGGCGCGCCCGGCGCATCGCTACTCGCCGTCGCCCGCGACCTGAACCTCGACCTCCTCGCGGATGTCCCAGTTGTGCGCCGTCACGACGCCCGTCGCCCGGTACGTCCCGGGCGGGGCGCCGACCCATTCGGCGTCGTACGACAGCGTGGCGCCCGGCTCGACCATCTCCGAGCCCAGCGCCTGGATGAACGATCGGTCCGCGGACCAGCGCCAGACCACCGTTCCCTGCGCGTCGGTCACTGAGACATCGAAACGCTGGCCGGAGTTGAAATCCAGTCGAATCGGCTCGCCGCCGGCGTTCGTCACGTTGAGGGCGAAGCGGACCGAGCCTTCCTCCACCCGTGCGATCAGCGACGTCGCGAGGTTGGTTGCCTCGGAAGCCGCCGTGTCCCCGGCGTCCTCCTCTCCGGGGCCGGGCCGGGGGTTTTCCTCGCCGCCCGCACAGGCGATCACGCCGCCGCTCAGAACCGCGATCATCGCTCGTCGCATCAGGTCGTTCCCCCAGGGTTCGCGGGAAGGTCACGAAGGTGCTCGCGATCGTGACGCGCGTCAAGAGACGCCGGGTGTTTGTGAGCGACATGAACGTCGCTCCAACCGCCTGTTCGCAAAGCACTTGGACGCCCTGGTTCGAGCGCCCGTGGCGGCCCAGGACGGGCGCTCCAAAACGCTTGCGAAAAATTTCACAAGCGGATAGCTTACGGCGCTGCGAGGCGGCCGGGGCTGTGATTCGGGAGCGATTCGGATGGCCGATACGGGACCGGCTTGGCGCGGGACCTCGGGTGGGGAGGCGCTGGGCTACGCGTTCACGATGGTCGCGAGCACGGTGCTGTTCCTCTACGGAGGTAAAATGGTGGACGGATGGGTCGGGTCCGAGCCGCTGTTCGCGGTGCTCGGTGCCATGGTGGGGGCCGGTGCGGGAATCTATTACATGGTGGTCAGACTCTCGCGAACGGGAGAACCGCCGGGTGACGGCGAACGGTGAAGCTCTGGCTCGCGTATGCCGCCGTCGCCACGCCGATCACGCTGGCGGGAATAGGGGTGGCCATCCTCGTGTCGCCTTCTCACCGGGATGCCCTTGCATTCGCGGGCGTTTCTTCTCTGGTGGTCCAGTTGGTCGCCTTCGCGCTGCTCGTAATGGCCAGGAAGCAGCCGACGCTCCTGCTGGCCGCATGGGGAGGCGGCATGCTGCTCCGGATGATCGCCGTGCTGGCAGTGGGGTTGTGGCTGACCGGCGGCGGTCCGTTCCCAGCGCAGCCTTCGCTGCTCGCCATGGTGGCCGTATTGACAGGTCTCGCTCTTCTCGAGCCGCTTGCTTTGCGTAGAACGCACGAATCGACGGAGCACGTGGGGTAAATGCGCGCGACACCGCCGCTGCTCGAGGCACAGGAAGGTGGATTGGATATCGGGGAGATGATCCTCCATCACCTCGCCGACTCGCACGAGCTGGAGATCGGCTCGTGGGTTGTCCACTTGCCGCAGTTCTCCCCGGTGCACCTGGGTCCGCTGACCCTGGACCTGTCGATCACGAAACACGTGGTCTTCATGGTGATCGCCGCGGTCCTCGTGATGCTCCTCCTGATTCCCGCGGCGCGTCACGCGCAACGAGCACGCGTCGAGGGCGCGGTGCGCGGGCCGAAGGGAGCGGCCAATATCGTGGAGGCGATGGTCCTCTTCGTCCGCGACGAAATCGCGATGCGAGGCATCGGCCGCGGCGGCGAGCGCTACGCGCCATACGTCGTGGGCGTGTTCTTCTTTATCCTGATATGCAATCTGCTGGGGCTGGTGCCGTGGGGCGCCAGTCCGACGGGGAACATCTCCGTCACGGCAGCGCTCGCCGCCCTGACCTTCATCGTCGTGGAGGCCGCGGGCATGCGGGAGCTGGGGCCGATCGGCTACTCGAAGACGATTTTCTTCGCGCCGTCCGGCCTGCCGTGGTTCGGCCGGGCGGTGATGCTGATCATGATGAGCCCCGTGGAAGCGCTGGGGAAGCTGACGAAGCCCTTCGCGCTCGCGATCCGATTGTACGCCAACATGACGGCTGGGCACGCCGTTGTGCTCGCCTTCACCGGGATGGCGGTCGCGGCCGGCCTCGCGCTCAACATGATCTGGGTCGCGCCGATTTTGATGGCGGTCGGGATCATGCTTCTGGAGATCCTCGTCGCGTTTCTCCAGGCCTACATCTTCGCGATGCTGAGCGCGGTGTTCATAGGGCTGATTCGCCACCCGCACTAGCGGGCGGAAGGAGGGCGAGCGGAGGCGTCCTCGTGCCCTCCGCCTTCGGACGCCGGCGTCCCGGTGCGTCCGTCGTACGGTACCCGGCCGGTCGGCCGGAGAGAGCCGCTAGGCCCCCGGGGCCGATAGCGGTGGCGTGGGCCGGAAGGCGAGCGGGCGCTTTCCCGGCGGCGGGGACGTCGAACGTGAACCCGCAATCAATGCGGAGGAGCAATGCTCTCCATTCTGGGGATGATCCAGGAAGCCGGACTTCCCGACGGCGGCCAGGGGATGGCCATGCTCGGGCGCGCGGTAGGCGCCGGCGTGGCGGTGATCGGCGCCGGAATCGGCATCGGGCGGATCGGTGGTAGCATGACGGAATCCATGGCGCGCCAGCCGGAGATGGCCGGTCAGATTCAGACGGCCGCGCTGATCCTGGCGGTGCTGATCGAGGGCGCGGCGATGTTCGCGCTCGTGATCGCCCTCCTGATCCCGACGGGATGAGGACCGGGAGCAACCGTCCACCGGTCATTCGGTCGGGGGCCAGGAACGGTCCCGGCCGGATGATCGGTAGCGAGGCCACGAACGGATGAACACCATGTTCTTGCTGCTTCAGGAAGCGCAGGACGGAGCGGAGGCCGTCGAGCACGCGCCGAACATCTTCAACCTGGAGATCGGCGTATCGTTCTGGACGTGGGTCATCTTCCTGGCCTTGCTCTGGGTGCTGTCGCGCTACGCGTTCCCGCCGATCCTGGGGTACGCCGCGGCGCGCGAGGAGCGCATCCAGAAGAGCCTGGATGAGGCCAAGCGCGTGCGCGAGGACGCGGCTGCGCTTCTCGAGCAGCAGCGGCGCGAGCTCGCCGAGGCCAAGCAGGAGGCCCAGCGCGTTATCGCGGAGGGCAGGCAGGACGCCGAGAAGCTTCGCGCCGAGCTCCTCGAACGCGCTCGTGAGGAGCAGCAGGAGCTGGTCGCGGGCGCGCGCGCGGACATCCAGCGCGAGCGCGAGAGGGCGGTCGAGACCGTCCGTCGGGACGCGGTCGACCTGGCCCTCGCGGCCGCCTCGAAGCTCGTCGCCGAGCGCCTCGACGCGGAGCGCGACCGCAAGCTCGTGGAGGAGTTCCTGAGCGGGGCCGGAAGCGCCCCCCCGCGCGGGTAGCGTCGTGGACGCCACGACGATCGCGCGCAGCTACGCCTCTGCGCTGCACGAGATCGGGGAGCGCCACGAGGTCGCGGACCGGTTCGCGGAAGAGCTCCAGAGGCTCGCGCGGCTGCTCCTGGAGGAGCCCAGGGCGCGCCACTTCCTGGAGGCCCCGACGATCGACGCGGCGGACAAGAAACGCGCGCTTCGGGCCGCGCTCGGCGCGGAGTTCCACCCGCTGCTCGTGAACTTCCTGCTGGTCGTGCTGGACAAGCGGCGCCAGCGGCTGCTGGGCCACATCGCGGCCGAATACCGGACGCTCCGAGACGACGCCAAGGGGCACGTGCGCGCCGAGGTGACCCTCGCGCGCGAGCCGGACGAGCGCCAGGAGGAGGACATCGCGAGCGCCCTTTCGAACAAGCTGGGGCGGGTCGTGATTCCGCACTTCAGGGTGGATCCCAGGATCCTTGGCGGCGTGCGCGTCCGCTACGAGGACCGGGTGATCGATGGGACCCTGCGGCGGCGGCTGATCGCGATGCGGCGCGCGATGCTGTCGGCGGAATTGCCGGAATAACCGCTTCCCGCGTGGGAAGCGCAGAGACGACCGATACGGAGCCAGACGATGGCGAGCACCGAAGCCCAGCTTCGCGCCGGAGAGATCAAGGAAGTCCTCCTGCGCGAGATCGAGCGCTACGAGGACGAGATTCAGGTCGACGAGGTCGGCGAGGTCCTGGAGGTCAAGGACGGCGTAGCCAGGATCTACGGACTCTCCAAGGCGATGGCCAGCGAGATCCTCGAGATCACCTCATCGAAGTCCGGCGAGGTCGTGAGCGCGCTCGCGCTGAACCTCGAAGAGGACAACATCGGCGCCGTGATCATGGGCGACTGGACGGCGCTGCAGGAGGGTGACGCCGCGCGCCGCACGGGCCGCGTCTTCGACATTCCGGTCGGCGACGGCTACCTCGGCCGGGTCGTGGACCCGCTCGGCGAGCCGATCGACGGCAAGGGCCCGATCGATCCGATCTCGGGCACCCGCCAGATCGACGTCGTCGCGCCGGGGATCGTCAAGCGCCAGCCGGTCGCCGAGCCGCTGCAGACGGGCATCAAGGCGATCGACTCCATGATCCCGATCGGGCGCGGCCAGCGCGAGC
>Ga0268386_10004402_pt1 | contig 10355 bp, 6 predicted proteins | sample RVTome_15_FD_200260 | JGI IMG/M metagenome (GOLD analysis project Ga0268386, IMG submission 200260) | Soil microbial communities from uranium-contaminated site in the Upper Colorado River Basin, Wyoming, United States - RVT150D86... ... | reverse complement strand
TCGATGCTGAACCCGGACCCCGGGTCGGCGATGCGGTACATCAGCATGCGCTTCGCCCGGAGGCAGGAGATGCGCACCTTGCGCGTCGGATCGAGCTTGCCGCCCCACTCGATCGCGTTGAGCAGCAGCTCGCGGAGCGCGTAGGCGATCGCCTCGCGCACCGGCGGCGCCAGGTCGGCGTCGAGCTCCGACATCACCGTCTGGATGCGCTCGGCCGACTCGCGGACGCACGGCACGAGCATCTCCACCCATTCCGGCCGCGCCGAGATGACTTCGATCGCCGGCGGTTCGGGCGCGCGCAGCGCCTCGCGCACCGTCTGGAGCAGCTTGAGCGACTCGACCGGCTTGTGCACGTACCGGAACGCCTGGTCGCGCACGGCGTGCAGCAGCGTCTGCGGCGTGTCGTCGGACGTCATGACGACGACGCGCGGCCGGCTCTTGCGGCCGCGCAGCTTCACGAGCAGATCCAGGCCGCTCATCCGCGGCATCCACACGTCGAGCAGCAGCAGATCGAAGCGGCGCGTGCGCATGACGCGGAGCGCGTCCACGCCGTCCTTCGCGACCGCCGTCGTGAAGCCGGCCGCCGAGAGCACCGACCGCAGCAGATGGCGCGTGACGCGGTCGTCGTCGACGACCAGAATCCGGCTCACGGGCGCCTCCGCCGCCGCGGGGCGGGCTTCCGCGAGGCGCGGGTCGCCCTGGACCGTTTCGGCGCCGCGCGCGCCGTCACCAGCCCGGCCGACGTGAGCGCGACCGTGAGATCGTTCAGGTGCGTGACGAGCGACGACTGCGCGTCCGCGGCCGCGTCGAAGTGCCCCGTGCGCCCGATGGCCTCGAGGTCGGTGGCGGCCTGCGCGCTCGCCGCCGCGCCGATGGCGGCCAGCGATCCGCGGAGCGCGTGCGCGGCCATGCGGAGCGCCTCGCCGTCCTGTCGCTCGATCGCGCGGGCGATGTTCCGCATCCCGCCCGGGGCATCCGACTGGAACAGCTTGATCACCTGTTTGAGCAGGCGCCGATCGGCGCCGGCGTACGCGAGGGCGACGCGCTCGTCGAAGGGCGTGAGCGGAGCCGCCGCGGGCTCGGCCCGTTCCGCCGAGGCGGCGCCCGCCTCGCCGTTCGCGAAGTGCTCGACCGTCGCGATCATCTCGTCGACGTCGATCGGCTTGGCGAGATACCCATCCATGCCCGCCGCGAGGCAGCGCTCGCGGTCGCCCTGCATCGCATGCGCCGTGAGCGCGACGATCGGCAGATGCCGCGTGCCCGCCTCATGCGCGCGGATCGCCTCGGTGGCCTCGAAGCCGCTCATCTCGGGCATCTGCACGTCCATCAGCGCGACGTCGAATCCCTCCCGGTCGCCGATGACCGCGCGGACGGCCGCGCGGCCGTCGTCCACCGCCGTCACGTGGTGCCCGCGCTTGTGGAGCAGCGTCGTCACGAGCTTGCGGTTGACCGGGTTGTCTTCGGCGACGAGGATGCGCAGCGCCCGCGGGGCGCTGTCGCGCGGCGCCGGCACCGGCGCCGCGGCTGCCGGCGTTCCCGACGCGGCGAACAGCGTCGTCAGCGCGTCGAGCAGGTCCGAATGCTTCACGGGCTTGGTCAGGTACGCGTCAAGACCCAGGCGGTGACAGCGCGTGACGTCCTCGGATCGTCCGACGGACGTGAGCATGACGATCGGCGTCGCGCGCAGCCGTTCGTCCTGACGGATGCGGCGGGCCATCATGAAGCCGTCGACATCCGGCATCTGGCAGTCGGAGATCACCACGTGAAACGGCCGGCCGCTGTTCACCGACTCGCGGAGCTGCGCGAGCGCCGACGCGGCATCGCTGACCGCAATCGCGTGCATGTGCCAGCTCGCGAGCATTTCCTGGATGATGCGGCGGTTGGTGGCGTTGTCGTCCACCACCAGGACGCGCAGGCCGCCGAGCGCGGCCGGCGGTGCCGGCGCCGCGGCGCGCACGGGCACGGTGGTGCGATCGAACGTGGCCGTGAAATGAAACGTGCTGCCGCGGCCGACGTCGCTCTCGACCCAGATCCGCCCGTCCATGAGCTCGACGAGCCGCTGCGCGATGGCGAGGCCGAGGCCCGTGCCGCCGTAGCGCCGTGTGGTCGAGCTGTCGGCCTGCGTGAAGGCCTGAAAGATCTGATCGCGCTGGTCTGCCGGGATGCCGATGCCGGTGTCGGCGACGCTGAAGCGCAGCGTCATGCGTTTCTGGCGCGCCTCGCCGGCCGCGACGCGGAGGACGACCTCGCCGCGGGCGGTGAACTTCACCGCGTTGCCGATGACGTTCAGCAGCACCTGGCGGAGCCGTCCGGGGTCGCCGATCAGCGTCTCGGGGACATCCGCGGCGACGTCGCAGGCGATCTCGATCCCCTTCTCCTCGGCGCGCAGCGCGAGCAGCTTCGCGGCATCGCCCACCATCTCGCGCACGTCGAATTCGACGCGCTCGAGATCCATACGGCGCGCCTCGATCTTCGAGAAATCCAGGACGTCGTTGATGACGCCGAGCAGCGAGTCGGCGGAGGACTTGACGGTCGACAGGTACTCGCGCTGCTCGGGCGACAGCTTCGTCTTCATCGCGAGCGACGACATCCCGAGGATCGCGTTGAGCGGCGTCCGGATCTCGTGGCTCATGTTCGCCAGGAACGCGCTCTTGGTTTCGGTCGCCTCCTCGGCGCGCCGCTTGGCGATCTCGAGCTCCTTGACGAGCTGCGCGAGCCGCGACGCCTGATCCTCCAGCGCGCGGTGCGTCGCCTTCAGGTCGCGCGCGTCGCGCGCCGTGCGCTCTTCGGCGAGCTTGCGCTCGGTGATGTCGCGCGCGGCCCCGTAGATGCGCTTCTGCGCGGGGTACGGCGCGGCGGCCCAGAGCAGCCAGCGCTGGGTGCCGTCCTTGTGGAAGTAGCGGTTCTCGAAATACAGCACTTCCTGGCCGTCGGCGAGGCGCCCCGCCTGCGCCGTCGTGGCATCGCGATCGTCGGGATGCACCATCTCCATGTACGGCCGGCTCAGCAGCTCGTCCTCGCTGTAGCCGAGGACGCGCGTCCAGGCGGGATTGACGCGCTTGAAGTACCCGTCGAACCCGGCGATGCAGAGCATGTCGAGCGACAGCGTGAAGAACCGATCGCGCTCCTCCTCCGCGCGCCGGCGATCGATGAACATCCCGATCTGGCTGCCGACGGTCGCCAGGAGCGCCAGCAGCTCCTCGTCCGGCTCGCGGACCTCGCGGCTGAAGAACTCCAGCACGCCGAAGACCTCGTCGCGGATGAGCACGGGGAAGCCGACCGCCGCATGCAGCCCTTCCTCGGCCGCAATCGCGGCGCGCGGGAAGTTGGCGTCCTGCACGACGTCGCTGATCCAGGTCGGCTTGCCGAGCGACCATACCCGGCCCGGCAGGCCGACCCCTTCGACGAACGTCGCCGCGCGGCTCGCCGCCTCGAACCGCGGGAACGACGGCGACGGCGTGGGCCAGATATCGGTGCAGCGGAGCACGCGGTTCTCGCGATCGATCTGCCACACGGCGCCATGATCCCAGTCGTGGGACCGGCACACGGCGGACAGAATCTGCGGCGCGGCGTCGGTGAAGGTGCTCGCATCGAGCAGCGCGCGCGCCGCGATGTGATCGGCCGTCAGACGCCGGACGGCCGCGCTGGCCTGACGAGGACCCGGCGCTTCCGCTGTCATGGTGACGTTCGTCGATTATAGTGCGGCTATAATGGCCGCCTCGATCGGCGGCATCTGATCGTTTTGCGTTCGGACGTTTCAGGCCTGGAGCGCGTCTGATGCGAAGCGTGCACCTCGTGGCTGGAGTCGGACTGGCGCTCATCGCCGCCGGGGTGACCTGGCCGCTGCAGGCACAGCTGCCCCTCGCGGGCGCCAGGGCGTCCGGGCAGACGGTGACACCCGCGTTCGAAGGGTGGTACCGGAATCCGGACGGGAGCTACAGCCTCTCGTTCGGCTACCTGAATCGCAACGCCAGCGAGGCGATCGACATCCCGATCGGCGCCGACAACTTCATCGAACCCGGTCCTCCCAATCAGGGACAACCGACCCATTTCCAGCCGCGGCGTCACTGGGGCGTCTTTGCGGTTCGCGTGCCTGCCGACTTTGGCGCCAACGAGGTCACCTGGACGCTGAACGTGCGCGGCGCGACGTTTGCGATTCCCGGGAGTCTTCTTCGCAACTGGCAGATCGACGCGCTCGAGGGCGAGGCCGGGTCAGGCAACACACCGCCCGTCCTGACATTCAATGAACACGCGCCGGAAGGCCGCGGACCGCTGGGCGCCACCGCCGGTCCGCTGACGACGCGCGTCGGCGTGCCGCTGGGGTTGTCCGTCTCGGCCCGCGACGACGGCCGGGGCGCCGGCGCCGGGCGCGCCGGGCGCGGCGGCGCCATGGTCACGCTGACCTGGCTCAAGCACCAGGGACCCGGCGCGGTGACATTCACGACGCCGACGTCGCGTGTGCCCGTCGCGGGCGGCGTCGCGTCGACCGGCGCGACCTTCAGTGAGCCCGGCGAGTACCTGGTTCGCGTGCGGGCGAACGACGCCTCGGGCGTCGCGGGCGCCGGGCATGCGCAATGCTGCTGGTCGAATGCGTTCGTCAAGGTGACGGTTACACCCTAGGAAAGGAGCGCCATGAGAATGCCCAACCGCGTTCGGGTGGCCATCGGCGCGGGCGCCGCTGGACTGATCGCCGTGGTCCTGACATCGGCGGGTCGCACCGCCGTCAGAGCTCAGGAGCAGGAGCCGATCACCTTTGCCAGACATGTCGCGCCCATCCTGCAGCAGAAGTGTCAGGTCTGCCATCAGCCGAACTCCATCGCGCCGATGTCGTTGATCACCTACGACGAGGCGCGAAAGTACGCCTCGCGCATCAAGACGCGTGTCGTGTCGCGGGTCATGCCGCCGTGGCACCTCGACAGGCACATCGGCATCCGCGAGTTCAAGAACGATCGCAGCCTCACCGACGAGCAGATTGCCACCATCGTCCGTTGGGTGGACTCGGGCGCGCCGATGGGCGACCCGACGGATCTGCCGCCGCCGGTCTCCTTCCCCGACCCGACGGGGTGGCAGTTCGCCGAACAGTTCGGCGCACCGGATCTCGTGATCAAGTCGCCGCCGTACACGCTTGCGGCGAACACCCAGGACAAGTGGTTCCGGCCCGTCACCGAGACCGGGTTGACGGAGCCCCGGTGGGTGCGCGCCATCGAGATCCGCCCCTCGTACCCGGATGGCCGCCGCATCGTCCATCACGTGCTGACGACGCTGATGCAGGAAGAGGATGGCGTGACGGGCCTGGCGCACAGCGCGCACGACGTCCAGTCGAGCGCCGGGCTCTTCATGGAATGGGCGGTGGGGAAGACCGGCGAGATCTTCAACGGCGACGCGGGCAAGCTGATGCTGCCCGCATCGCGGATCCGCTGGGAGATTCACATGTTCGCCGTCGGCGAGGAGATCAAGGACAACCAGGTCGAGCTCGGCATCTACTTCTATCCGACGGGCGTCGTGCCGAAGCATCGCACGGTGCTCCGCATGTTCGACGTCAGCCGCGGAGCCGACCTGGATATTCCGCCGAACCAGATGGCGATGACCCAGAACTTCTACGTGATGCAGGCGCCCGCGCGGCTCGAGAACTTCCAGCCGCACATGCACATGCGCGGCAAGTCGATGTCGGTCGAGGCCGTCTACCCGGACGGCCGCAAGGAAGTGCTGAGCGCGGTGAACAACTTCCAGTGGAAATGGCACGTCAATTACATCTACGCCGATCACACGGCGCCGCTGCTGCCCAAGGGGACGGTGCTCGTCTTCACCGCGTGGCACGACAACACCGCGCGGAACCCGAACAACCCCGACCCGCGGCAGTGGGTCGGCTGGGGGGACCGCACCATCGACGAGATGGCGCACGCCTGGGTCGACGTCACCTATCTCGATCCGGACGAGTTCGATCGCCTCGTCGCCGAGCGGCGCGCGCGCACGAGGAAATAGCGCCGCCGCTCATGGTGCTCGGCTGTCCCAGCTGCGGGAAGAAGAACCGCGTCGGCGCGGTTCATCTGGCCCGTCAGGTCAACTGCGGCGCGTGCAAGACGGCGCTGACGCCCGTCTCGCGGCCGATCGAGGCCGACGTCGAGACGTTCGACGACGTCGTCGCACACGCCACGCTGCCGGTGCTCGTCGACTTCTGGGCCGACTGGTGCGGTCCGTGCAAGATGGCGGCGCCGTTCGTCGCGCGCGTGGCCGCGGAGATGGCGGGCCGCGCGGTGGTGCTCCAGGTGGACACCGAGCAGCATCCCGAGCTGGCGGAACGTTATCAGGTGCAGGGCATCCCGAACTTTCTCGTGATCCGGAACGGACGCGTCATCCTGCAGCAGGCCGGCGTCGTCGGACCTGAGGAGATGATGCGATGGTTGTCGGCCGCCTGATCGCCGGCGCCGCCGCGGTCGCGGCCGCGTACGCGATCGGTCCCCTGGCGGCACACGGCCGTCAGACCGGCGACGTCATCGCCATCCGCGATGTCACCGTGATCCCGATGACGGGCACGCCGCCGATCGAGCGTGCCACGGTGATCGTCCGCGCCGATCGCATCGCCGCCGTCGGCCCGGCGGGCAGCACGGCCATCCCCCCGGGCGCGCGCGTCGTCGAGGGCGCCGGCAAGTACCTGATGCCCGGCCTGATCGAGATGCACGCGCACCTGTCGAAGGCGCGCGGATCGTCGCTCGGCCTGTTCGTCGCGAACGGGATCACGACGCTGCGCGACATGGGCGGCGACCACGAGGAGCTGCTGCGCTGGCGGCGCGAGATCGTGTCGGGCGCCCGCGTCGGTCCTCGCGTGCTGATCGCCGGACCGTACCTCGAGTCGGCGTCGAACATCGCCCGCATGCGGAAGGACCCGCCCGACGCGCGCGTCGAGCCGTTCGAGCGCATCCGCATCGCCGTCGGGTCGCCCGAGGACGCGCGCCGCATCGTCGCGGAGCTGTCCGCGCGCGAGCTGGATTTCCTCAAGATTCGAACGACGCAGAACGTGGAGACGTACCGCGCGATCAACGAGGCGGCGGCCGCGCACGGGCTGACGGTGGTCGGCCACGTCGCCTACGATCCCCAGACGGTGCTCGAGGCGGGGCAGGACGGCATCGAGCACAGCTTCCTGCCGCCGACCAGCGATGCGGAGCGCGAGGCCCGGAAGGCGATCTGGAAGCAGTTCGCCGCGCGCGGCGTGCCGATCGTGCCGACGCTGGTCGCCTTCACCGAGGGCACGTTTCCGCCGATCGACCACCTGCGCGCGATGGTCGCTGACGACGGGGAGCGCGCGGATCCACGCCGGCGATATGTCTCCCGCTTCATGCTGCTCGATTGGCGCGAGCAGTTCCTCGAGACCTCGGCCGAACGGCAGCAGGCGCTGAAGAAGATCTGGGAGCCGATCGTCGGCGCCCTGCGCGACATGCACGCGGCCGGCATGGATCTGCTCGTCGGATCGGACGTCGCGGTCCTGAACGTCTTTCCCGGATTCACCCTGCACGACGAGCTCGAGCGCTTCGTCGCGACGCTCGGCCTGACCCCGGCGGAGACGCTCGATCGCGCGACGCGACGCTCGGCGACGTTCCTGGGCATCGATCGCGAGACGGGCACGATCGAGCCGGGCAAGGTCGCCGATCTCGTGCTGCTCGAGGCCAATCCGCTGGACGACATCCGGCACACGCGCCGCATCGCCGGCGTCGTGCTGCGCGGCACGTTCTACGATCGCGCCGGCCTGGAGCGCGTGCTCGCCGCGGTCGCGAGCGCCCCGGACATCCGCCAGGATGACTGGGGCCGCACCCGGGTCCGCTGAGGTTCACACTTCGGGTCCTTCAATACCCACATCTGAGCGCCCGTGGCCAGGTGAGCCGCGTTCGGGCACGCGTCTACCGCCACTCCCCGGACCTCTGTGGCACGTCATTGGCTATTCGATCGCCAATGGAGGCCGTGCGACGGACGCGAGTCGCAGGCGAAGCCCCCCGGAACAGTCTGTCTTCGAGGTCGCTCATGGCTGATCAGGTTCACCCGCCCGACTCTCCCCGGTACGACTGGCGAATGCCGCTGCGCCAGACCCTCAGCCGGCTCGCGGGCTCGCGCGCGGGAGGGCTTCTGGGCGCGGCGCATCGGCGCCTGGGCCGCCTCGCGATGGTCGTCTGGATCCTGGCGGGGCTGATTCTGATCGTCGCGGTGGACACGATCGTCGGCACGCCCGACCCCGGCGCGATTCGCAGCCTGACGTACATGCCGCAGGCGACGACGCTCTACGACGCGCAGGACAGGCCGGTGTTCAGCATCTTCAAGGAGCGCCGGATCGAGGTGCCGCTCGCCGAGCTCTCGCCGAACCTCATCCAGGCGGTGCTCGCGATCGAAGACCAGCGCTTCTACGATCACTTCGGCCTGGATCTCTGGCGCATCGGCGGAGCTGCGATGGCGAATCTGAGGCATCGCGATGCGATCCAGGGCGCGTCGACGATCACGCAGCAGCTCGCACGGAAGAGCTTTCTGAGCGACGACAAGACGATCCGGCGCAAGCTCAAGGAGATGTACCTGGCGCTGCGGCTCGAGCAGCGCTTCACGAAGAACGACATCCTCGAGCTGTACCTCAACAAGGTGTACTTCGGCGACGGCTACTACGGCGTCGAAGCGGCCGCGCGCGGGTACTTCGGCAAGTCCGCGCGCGACCTGACGGTGGATGAGGCCGCGCTGCTGGCCGGGTTGATCCAGGCGCCCTCGGCGTACGCGCCCACTGAACACCTCGAGCGCGCCGTCGCGCGGCGAGCCGTGGTGCTCGATCAGATGGTGGAGGCGGGATTCGTCGACGCGGATCTGGCGCCGTCGCTGGCAAATGCCCCGGTGCGCCTCGAGAGCGGCTTCACGGACGAGCAGTTCGGTCAGTATTTCAAGAATCAGGTCACGCGTCAGCTCGTCGACCGGTTCGGGTGGGAGATGGTGTCGCAGGGCGGCCTGCGCGTCTACACCACGATCGACCCGAAGGTGCAGATCGCAGCCGAGGAGGCGCTGAAGGAAGGGATCGCCGGCATCGAGCGTCTGGGCGCGTTTCGCAACGCGCGCCGTCGCGATGTCCGGCTGGTGGCGGCCGCGAACGGCGACAGGGCGCCTGACACGCTGCAGGGCGCTCTGGTCGCCATGATGCCGCTCACGGGAGAGGTCCGCGCGCTCGTCGGCGGACGCGACTTCGACCAGAGCCAGTTCGATCGGGCGGTGCAGGCGCGCCGGCAGCCCGGTTCGGCGTTCAAGCCGTTCGTGTACGCGGCGGCGCTCGACATGGGCTTCACCCCCGCGACGCTGGTGACCGGCCTCGACGACCCCGTGCTGACCAGCGAAGGCGACTGGGTGCCGGAAGACGGGCACATCGCCTCGTCCGCGATGACCGTGCGGGCCGCGCTGCGAAGCTCGAGCAATCGGGCGGCCGTCCAGGTGCTGCGCAGCGTCGGCATTCCGCACACGCTGAACTATCTCGCGCGGCTCGGGCTCGAGGCGCCGCCGGTCCCGTCGCTGGCGCTCGGGTCGGGCGAGGTCTCACTGCTGTCGTTGACGGCCGCCTATGGCGTGTTCGCGAACGGCGGCTACATCCGCACGCCGCTGCTGATCCGCCGCGTCGAGGATCGTGACGGCAACATCCTGTTCGCGAATCACAACCCGCCGATCCGCGCCGTGAGCGAGGACAGCGCGTTCCTGATGGCGCAGATGCTGGCCGACGTCGTCAATCACGGCACCGGCTATCGCGTCCGGCAGGCCGGCTTCCGGCTGCCGGCCGGCGGCAAGACGGGCACGACGAACGACTATCGCGACGCGTGGTTCGTCGGATTCACGCCGAATCTGGTGGCCGGCGTCTGGGTCGGCTTCGATCAGCCGCGGCCGATCATGCACGACGGCTACGCGGGCGTGCTGGCCGCGCCCATCTGGGGCCGGTTCATGCGCGCTGCCGCGGGCGATGCCGGCAACGACTGGATCGCGCAGCCCGACAGCATCGTGACGGCGCAGGTCTGCCGCGTCTCGGGTGCGCTCGCGACGCCGGCGTGCCATCACGACATCCAGATCAACGAGGACGGCGAGATCACCGAGCGCTCGCAGGTCGTCACCGAGTACTTCCGCCGCGGCACCGAGCCGCACGCCGAGTGCCCGATCCACGGCTTCGTTCGCTACGGAGACGAGTACCGCGGCACCCTGCGATTCGGGCGCGGCAACTCCGATCCCTCAGCCGGCGATGGCGGCGAGCCGCGCGCGGATCGGGGGAGGAACGGCGACCGCAAGGGTGGATAGAGGGGGACGGAGGTTTTTTCCACAGATCCGCGCCAAGCGGGGACGGAGGTGCGACGCGACCTCCG
>Ga0268386_10004401_pt1 | contig 10356 bp, 9 predicted proteins | sample RVTome_15_FD_200260 | JGI IMG/M metagenome (GOLD analysis project Ga0268386, IMG submission 200260) | Soil microbial communities from uranium-contaminated site in the Upper Colorado River Basin, Wyoming, United States - RVT150D86... ... | reverse complement strand
GGGACGCGGCGGGCGAGGCGCCCGTCCTCGAGCGGGCACCTCTCGAGCAGCTCCGCCGGATGGGGGGCGCGGAGCATCGCGACCTCGTGGGGACCCTCGTACGGGACTTCATCCGCGACGTGCCCCAACGGCTCGCGTCGATGGAGGAGGCGCGGGTGACCGGGGACCGGGAGACCCTGGAGCGTCTCGCCCACAGCCTGAAGGGAAGCGCGGGAATGATCGGGGGCCACCGGTTCGCGGCGCGGTGCTTCGCGGTCGAGCAGGCCGCCCAGGCCGGGGCGGGCTGCGACCCCGGCCTGCTCGGCGCCGCCCGGACGGAGTTCGAGGCGCTCCGGGCGGCGCTGATCGCCGCCGTCCCCGCCCCTCCCGGGGAGGCCTGAGGCACGGGGCGGCCGGGTCGGACGCGGGCGGCGTGCTGGCCTTCGGTGGTGGCAGAGCCCGTGACCCGCGGGCCGTCGCCCCGGCCCGTCGTCGGCCCCGCGCCCCCGGGGAGCCGGCGCCGGGCCCGCGCGGGGGCGCTGGCTCAGGCGATGCGGACGATGCCGGGAGGCCCGTAGCCGCGTTCGATCTCGGCGAGCATCTCCGCGACGTCTGCGGTGGGGAAGGAGTGTCGCGCCGCGGCGCGGACCACCGCGAGCTTCTTTCCGGCATCGGAGCGGGGCTCCGACCGCCGGGCCGCCCGCAGGGCCTGACGGACCCACTCCGCGGTCGTCATCCGCTGCCGGCGCGCGGCCCGCTGGACGTCGGCGAGCTCGTCCTCCTCGAGGAGGACCTGGAGCCTCTTGCTCATTCGATGAGTATGATCGGCTGCTATCGAGTAGTCAAACCGTCGCCGACGGGATCGGCCCCGTGACCTCCCGTCCGGAACGGCGCGAGAGGAGAGCTCAGCTCCCGGGAACGGGCTCGGGATCGACGCGGACCCGCGGTCCCAGGAGCAGCCAGTAGCAGGCGATCCCCGCCACGAGGATCGCCCCGGTGAGGGCGAGGGCGAGGAAGAACGACTCCGTGGCGTGGGCGATCCAGCCGGTGACCGCGGGGGCGAGGACGCCCCCCAGGTTGCCCCCGAAGTTCTGGATCCCCGAGACCGTCCCCACCGCCGGGCGGGGCGCCACGAGCTGGGTGAGCGCCCAGGGGTGGGGCGAGACGACGCCGATCCCGCAGAGGGAGAAGGTGAGCAGCCAGATGCACAGGGTGGGGCTCGCCACCCAGCCCGCGGGGACGATCAGGCACCCGATGCAGAACCCGACGGTGATGAAGACCTTGCGGACGGTCAGCTCGTCGGCGCCGCGGCGGACGAACCGGTCGCTCAGCCAGCCGGAGGCCGGGATGACCATGGCCATCGCGAGCAGGGGGACCATGGTGAAGACCCCCATCTGCTCGAGGGTGAACTTCCGCTCGAGGACGAGGTACCCGGGCAGCCAGGTCAGGTAGACGAACCAGCCGTAGTCGTAGCAGAAGAAGCCGAGGAAGATCCCCCACACCGTCCGCTGGCGGAAGAGCGACAAGGACGCGAGGAAGCCCGCCATTCCCGGGGGAGGGGAGACGGTGCCCGCGGGGGGGGCCGGCGGGGCGTCCCGTCCCCCGGCCCCGGCGAAGAAGGCGGACCACGGGAGCAGCAGGAGGAGGGGAGGGAGGCCGATCAGGAGGAAGAACCCCTGCCAGCCGTAGTGGAGCAGCAGGTACGCGCCCACCGGGGCCATGAGCGCGGGGACCACCCGGTTGCCGGCGAGGAAGAGGCCGGTCGCGGTCCCGCGCTCCCCGTGGGGAAACCAGGAAGCGATCGCGAGGTTGCTCGCGGGGAACGTCACCGCCTGCCCGACCCCGAGCAGGGCGCGCATCGAGAGCAGCGAGCCGAGCCCGCGGGCGAGGGAGGTCCCCGCGGAGACGAGGCACGACAGGGCGAAGGAGAAGGCGTAGATCCGGGCGACCCCGAAGCGGTCCGACAGCCAGCCCGCGGGCACCTGGAGGAGGGCGTACGACCAGAAGAAGGCCGAGAGCAGCACGCCCATCGCGGCGGTGGTGAGGCCGAGGTCCTTCATCATCACCGGGGCGGCGAGGGACAGGGCCTGCCGGTGGACGTAGGTGATCCCGACGCCCACGAAGAGGAGGAGGAGCAGTCGCCACCGCCGGGAGGGGTTCTCCATGAAGCCTCTTCCGCTCCCGGCCCGATCGGGGCCGGCGCCAGCGGACTATACCCCCTGCGGGCGCCCGCGGGCCCCGCGCCGCCGGATTGTGTAGTCTGGGGAATGATGCCTCTCGGAGCGCGTCCGCCCGCCTGGTCCGAGTCGCTCGATCGATCCCGGGCGGCCCGCGGAGCCCGCCCGGCGGCGGCCGCGCTCCTCTGGACCCTCGTGCTCGCGCCGCTGCTTGCCGGAGCGCCCGGCGCCCCCGAGGAGGGCGCCCCGGCCCCGCACCCGGAGACGCGGGAGATGGCGGCGCTCCTTCGCGAGCGCGCCGCCCTCGTCGACCCCGAGGCGCTGTCGATCATCGTCAACGACCGGCGCGCGGACCTCCTCGGGGGCCGGCTCGCGCGGCCGCTGCCGCCGGGGGAGCGGCTGGCCCTCCGCGGCCGGGCCGTCGTCGAGCTGGCCAACGCGGGGCGGCCCCGCGACGCCCTGCGGGCCCTCGAGGCCCTGGAGCAGGACGCCCGCGCGAGCGACCCTTCCGGCTGGCCGCGGTACCGGCGGGGAGCGCGCCTCCTGGAGGCGATGGCGTACCTGCGGCTGGCCGAGGACGAGAACTGCCACCTGACCTCCGGTCGCGACGCCTGCCTGCTCCCGATCCGCGCCGGGGGCGTCCACCGGCGGCGCGAGGGGGCGGAGGGGGCGATCCGCGCGCTCGGGGAGGTGCTGAGCGAGGACCCGGGCAGCCTCCGGGCCCGCTGGCTCCTCAACGTCGCGCACATGACGCTGGGGAGCCATCCCGGGGGAGTGCCCGAGCGGCACCTCGTCCCGCCGGCCGTCTTCGCCTCGGAGCACCCCCTCCCGCGCTTCGACAACGTGGCGGGGGAGGCCGGGCTCGACCTCCCGGGCCTCGCCGGCGGGGCGATCCTCGAGGACTTCGACGGCGACCGGCGCCTCGACCTCGTCTGGTCCGCGATGGGGTTCGACGAGCAGATGCGCTTCATGCGCAACCGGGGGGACGGGACGTTCGAGGACCAAACCCGGGAAGCCGGCCTCACCGGGTTGACCGGCGGGCTCAACCTGGTGCCCGCCGACTACGACAACGACGGGGCGGTCGACGTGCTGGTCCTCCGGGGAGGCTGGCTGGGATCGGAGGGCCGCTTCCCTCTCTCGCTGCTGCGCAACGACGGCGGCGGGCGCTTCCGCGACGTGACGCGGTCGGCCGGCCTGCTCCGGTTCGCCCCCACCCAGACCGCGGCCTGGCTGGACTTCGACGGGGACGGATGGCTCGACCTGTTCGTGGGCAACGAGTCCGCGGGGATCTCGGACTTCGTCGCCCCGCCGGCCGGGGGGGCCGAGTCCCACCCCTGCGAGCTCTACCGCAACGACCGCGACGGCACGTTCACCGAGATGGCGAAGGAGGCCGGCCTCGACCACGTCGGCTTCGTCAAGGGGGTGGTGAGCGGCGACTACGACAACGACGGGCGCCCCGACCTCTACCTCTCGGTCTGGGGCGGGGCCAACCTGCTCTTCCGCAATGGAGGAGGAGGGGCGCCGGGGGGGGACGGGTGGCGCTTCACGGAGGTCGGGGCGGCCGCCGGGGTCACCGGGCCCTCCGCGAGCTTCGCGACCTTCTTCTTCGACTACGACAACGACGGCTGGCTCGACCTCTTCGTGGCCGGCTACGGCCGGAAGGGGGGCATCCCCACCGTCGAGGACGTGGCCGCCGACTACCTCGGCCTGCCCACCGACGCCGAGCGCGACCGCCTCTACCGGAACCGGGGTGACGGGACCTTCGAGGACGTCACGAGGGCCGCGGGGCTCCACCGGGTGCTCGGGGCGATGGCCCTCAACTACGGCGACCTCGACGGCGACGGCTGGCTGGACTTCTACGCGGGAACCGGGGCGCCGGACCTCGGCGCCCTCGTGCCCAACCGCATGCTGCGCAACGCCGAGGGGAGGCGCTTCCAGGACGTGACGACCGCGGGGAACTTCGGCCACCTCCAGAAGGGACATGCGATCGCCTTCGGCGACGTCGACAACGACGGCGACCAGGACGTCTTCGAGCAGATGGGCGGCGCCTACCTCGGGGACAAGGCCCGGAGCGCGCTCTACCGCAACCCGGGCGGCGGCCACGCCTGGCTCGGCCTCGAGCTGGTGGGCGTGCGCTCGAACCGGCGCGGGGTGGGGGCGCGGCTCAGCCTGGCCGTCGACTCGCCGGGGGGTCGCCGGGTGATCCACCGGACGGTGGGGAGCGGGGGCAGCTTCGGGGGGAACCCGATGCGCCAGGAGATCGGCCTCGGGCCGGCGCGGCGCGTCGAGTGGCTGGACGTCCTCTGGCCGGCCAGCGGGATCCGGCAGCGGGTGGTCGGCCTCGAGCCGGGCCGGCGCTATCTCGTCCGCGAGGGCAGCCCGGAGGCCGAGGAGGTCCAGTGGCCGCGCGCGGAGGCATCGCCGCCGGCCTCTGCTTCGACCCGCCCCCGGGGGTTGCCCGGACGCGCCGTCGGACGGGCCGCCGTGCCCTGAGGCGCTACTTGCTCGCGGCCACGAAGACGCCGTTCCAGCGAGGTCCCGGCGGGGCCGCGAGGAGGAGGCGGCACCGCTCGGCGAGGACCACGCTCGGGGGATCCGGGGGCTGCGCCTCCAGGATCTCGAGGGCCCTCCCGAAGTCGCGCCCGAGGTAGGCGCGGAAGGCCTCCTCGTACCGCCGGACCAGCTCCGCCCCCTCGGGGCCTTCCTCTCCCGCCCACCCCCGGAGCTCGTGGATGCGCACGCCTTCGCGCTTGCCCTTGACGGCCACGAGGTCCACGAGCCGGAAGGCGAAGCCGTCGCCCGCGTCCCGGCGCACGGCCTCGCTCACGAGGACGGTCGTCCCGTATTGCTTGTTGAGCCCTTCCAGCCGGGAAGCCAGGTTCACCCCGTCTCCCAGGCAGGTGTAGCTCAGGCGGTCGGGAGCCCCGAAGTGGCCGACCAGGACCTCGGCGCGGTGGACGCCGAAGCGGGTCACGAGCGGCGGCCGGTCGGCCCACTCGCGGGAAGCGAACAGCCGCTCCGCCGCCGCGCGGGCCCGGAGCGCGGCCTCGCAGGCCCACCGCGCGTCGTCCGGGCAGGGCGAGGGGGCGTTCCACACCGCCATGACCGAGTCGCCGATGTACTTGTCGATCGTCCCCCGGGCCCCGTGAACGGCCGTGGTCACGGTCTCCAGGTAGAGCCCGAGGACCTGGGCCAGCTCGCCGGGCGGGAGCCGCTCGGAGAGGGCGGTGAAGTCCTTGATGTCGGTGAACAGCAGGGAGACGTCGAGGAGCTCCCCCCCGAGGATCGGCTCCCGGCCCGTCCGGTAGAGCAGGCGCACCACGTCGACGGGGACGTACTTGCTCATCGCCCGCATGGCGGTCTTGGCCAGCTCCAGGCCCTCCTTGACGTCCTCGAGGTCGCGGAAGAACGCGCGGGGGGCCGCGGGGGCGAAGTCGAAGTCCCGCATCCGGCCCGCCGACTCGCGGATCCCCGCCAGCCCCCGCCGGACCGTGCGGAGGGTGAGGACCCCGCCGGCCAGGATGGCCGCGCTCACGACGAGCGCGAACGCGAGGAGGCGCTTCCGGAGGCGCGCCTGCTCCGCCACTCCCGGCAGCTCGTCTTCGGCCACCGCCACCCCCACCCGCCAGACCGGAATCACCGGGAGGGCCTGGAAGCTGACCAGGAACGGCCGCCCCGCGACGAGGAAGCGCCCATGGGCGTCGGCATCTCCGGTGACCGACCGCAGGCTCTCGTCACCGAGCGCCGCCGCGATCTCCGGGGGGACCAGCCGCGGCTCGACGCGCAGGGAGGCGTCCGGCTGCTCGCGGAACGCGTCGGCGGGGGCGAGCCGCGCGAGGAGCCGGCCTTCCCGGTCGCAGAGGACGATCCGGTTGGGCCGGGCGCGCTCCTGGACCTCCCACAGGATCCGATCGACGGTCTCGGCGCGGAGACCGAGGAGGAGCACGCCCGCGAACCCCCCCGCGGCGTCCTCGAGCCCCCGCGTGGCCGTCACCACCACCCGCCGGTCCCGCTCGGGCAGGTGGAGGTCCGCTTCGACGAACCTCAAGTCGCTCCAGACCGGCCGCGCGCTCCCGAGGCGGGGGCGGGAGGCGGCGGTCACGAACAGGGGATGTGCGGTGGGATCGGGCACGAACGGGGGGACCGCCCGGGCGAAGGGCGCTGCCTCCAGCCCTCCGCCTCGAGGCCGGCGGCGCTCGTGGCGCAGGAAGCGCCCGCCCTCCTCCCGCACCCGGTCGGTCACGAGGGCGCTCCCGGGATCCGGCGTCTCGCGGTAGACGCCCACCTGTGAGCGTCCCTCGGGCGCGAGCCTCATCCGGCCCTGCGCGTCGAAGCCGAGCGCGCGGCCCCGGGCCAGGACGAGCGCGTCGAGACCGGGATGGTCGAGGACCGCCGCGAACAGCGTGGCCTCGACCGACCGCGGGTCGGCGGGATCGCAGAGGCCGCGCTGGATCCGCCGCTCGACGGCGGCGATCGTCCGCTCCGCGCCGTCGAGATGCTCCCGGATCCTCTGGCCGACGAGGGCGCTCGTGGCGCGGCGCACGAGCTCTGAGGTGGCGAAGACCGCCTGCTCGGAGCCCCGGAAGACGCCGAAGAGGAGCGCTCCCAGCAGCGCGGCCAGGCAGAGGTTGGCCGCGAGCAGCGCCTGGGCGAGCGTGGGTCGCGGCAGCTTCACGGGGGGACGGCTCGCGTGATCACCTGTCCCCTCCCGACCGCGTGCGGCGCCTGCCCCTGGGGTTCTCTCCGCGCCGCGCTAGGGCGCCTCCACGGCGGCGTGCTGGCGCAGCCAGTAGGCCTTGGGATGCAGGCCGGCCGTGAGCGTCACCGCGGCCCGACCGAACTCGCTCTGCCGGAACTGCTCGAAGGACTCGCGGTCGCTCCACTCGGTGAGGGTGACGAGGCTCTCCCCGTCCTCCGAGAGGAAGACGCGCCCGCGGAGGAAGCCCGGGAGGAGCCGTATCTGCTCGGCGGCCACCTTCAGCAGGTTGTCCGCCTGGCGCGCCTGCGCCTCGGAGGTCGTCGGGTAGACCACGAGGGCCATGAACGGCTCGACAGCATCCATGGGCGTCCTCCCCTCGGCCGCGATCATACCGCAGCCGCGTACCCTTGCCGGCCGGTGCCCGATCGGCAACAATCCGCCCTCCATGAACCCGTCGTCGGGCGTCGTGACACGGAGAGGGCTCGGCGCCGCGGCGCCGTCCGCACGGCCGTGAACCCGATGACCGCGTCCCTGCTCGGGGTGGTGGGCGTCTTCTTCCTGATGCTGCTCGGCGCCGAGGCCGGCTACCGCGCCGGGCGGCGCGCCCAGGAGAAGGACCCCGAGGGGGCCCACTCGGGCGCCGGGGTGGTGGAGGCGGCGGTCTTCGGGCTGCTGGGGCTGCTGCTCGGCTTCGCCTTCGGGGGGGCGATCTCCCGCTTCGAGGCGCGCCGCGCCCTGATCGTGACCGAGGCGAACGCGATCGGCACCGCCTGGCTGCGCCTCGACCTCTTGCCCTCCGAGGAGCAGCCGGCGATCCGCGAGCTGTTCCGCCGGTACCTCGAGGCCCGTCTCTCCGTGTACGAGAAGCTCCCCGACGAGGCGGCGGCCCGGGAGGAGCTGGGCCGCGCCGTCCGGCTCCAGGACGAGATCTGGACGAGCGCCCGCGAGGCCAGCCCGCGCGAGCCGGGGAGCCCGGCCGCCATCCTGCTCCTCCCCGCGCTCAACGAGATGTTCGACGTCGCGACCTCCCGCACGCGGGCGGCCTACGCCCACGTGCCGGGGGCGATCATCGGCCTGCTCTTCACCGTCGCCGTCCTCGGGGCGATCCTCGCCGGCCACGCGATGGCCGGCGGCCGGGAGCGGAAGCTCCTCCACACCTTCCTGTTCGCGGGAGCGGTGTCGGTCACCCTCTTCGTGATCCTCGACATCGAGTTCCCGCGCCTGGGCTTCATCCGCCTCGACCGGGCCGACCGGGTGCTGTACGAGCTCAGGGATTCCCTGAAGTAGCGGCCGGCGGCGCGGGGCCCGCGGGGTCCCTCAGGGCCACGGCCAGCGTGGCCACGAGCATCCGGGCGGAGGGAAAACGCTCGGCCGGGTCCTTGGCGAGCGCCTTCGCGAGGACCGCGTCCACCACCGCCGGCAGGTCCGGGCGGGCCTCGCGCACCGAGGGCGCGGGGCCGAAGGCGATCTTGAGGAGCAGCTCGCCCAGGCCCTTCCCCTCGCCGAGGGCCCGCCGGCCGGTGAGGACCTCGTAGGCCACCACCCCGAGCGCGTAGATGTCGCTCGCCGGCTCCACCTCCCCGAGCACGATCTGCTCGGGGGCCATGTAGGCGGGCGAGCCGATCAGCTCGCCGGTGCGGGTCATCGGCGCCCACGTGAGGTGGGCGATGCCGAAGTCGGTCAGCTTCACCGCCCCCCCGGGGCCGACGATGACGTTCGAGGGCTTGACGTCCCGGTGGACGACACCCCGGGCGTGGATGTGGTCGAGCGCCTCGGCCACCCCCGCGAGGATCGGGATCGCCACCGGAGGCGGCAGGGCCCCCTGCCGGGCCAGGCGGGCGGCGAGGCTCTCCCCTTCCACGAGCTCCAGCACGATGAAGTCCTCGCCCACGTCGAGCACCGACACGAGGCCCGGGTGGTCGAACCGGCCCACCGCCTCCGCCTCGCGGCAGAACCGCTTCATGGCCGTGGCGTCCCGGGCGAAGGCCTCCTTCAACGTCTTGATCGCGACCTCCCTCCCGGTCTCGGGATCGACGGCCCGCCACACCCGTCCCATCGACCCCTCGCCGAGGAGGGCGCGCACCACGTAGCGGCCGATCCGCTCGGGGGCCGGCTCGCTCCCGCCCCCCGGGCGGCGCACCTGGAGGACGGTCTCGGCCCCGATCGCCGTTTCCTCGGCCCCCGTCGCAGGCATGGCGTCCTCTCGTCCCCCTTCCCGGCCGAGATCCCGGCCTACAAGGAGACACGCAGTCCGCGGGGGAAACCGCCAGGGGGGCGGGCCGCGCCGGCTCGGGCCGGGTCGGCCGCGAGCTGCCGGGGCCTGCTTCGGCCCGGGGTCAGCCCTCCGCCCCGGCGTCGCCGTCGCCGGCCAGCTCGGCGCGCAGCCAGGCCCGCGCCCGCAGCCACCCCCGCTGCACCGTCCGGAGCGAGGTGTCCAGGGCCTCCGCGGTCTCCTCCTCGCTGAGCCCGGCGAAGTAGCGGCACTCGAAGACCCGGGCGAGACGCTCGTCGCGCTCGTGCAGGCGCTCGAGGGCGCGGTCGAGGTCGACCAGCCACTCGGCGCTCGGCCCCTGGCCGGCCCGCTCCTCGTCCAGCTCGAGGGGGACCACCCCTCCGCCCCGCTTGGTGGCCAGCCGGGCCCGGGCCCGGCTGACCATGACCTGGCGCATGGCCCGGGCGGTCACCGCCATGAGGTGGCCCCGGTCCCGGAGCTGGAGCCCCGGGCTGCCCGCCAGCTTCAGGTAGGCCTCGTGCACGAGGCCGGTGGTGTCGAGGGAGCGGCCCCGGGGGCTCCGCCGGAGGTGGCGGCGGGCCAGCCGCCGGAGCTCGTCGTAGACGAGGGGCACCAGGCGGTCGAAGGCGGAGTGGTCCCCGGCCTCGTAGGCCCGGAGCAGCAGCGTGACCTCGCCGGCTTCCATCACGGAGTCGCGTCACCTGGGCGACGGGCAAGGCTCAGCGGTCACCGGCGGCCGTGACGTCGGCGCGCACGGACCGCCCGGGAACGACCGAAGGTAGCACCCCCTCGGCGGCGATGTCGAGGCGAGCGGCCGCCCCTCACTCCAGGGGCACGCCACAGTCGGGACACTCGCGGGTCGGGCGCCGCGTGGCGAGGCGGGCTCCGCAGGCCGGGCACTTCCAGTTCACCAGGTTGAACACGACCGCGGCGAGGGCGAGGGCCCCGACCACGGGCACCCAGTAGTCCTCGGGGAGACGGAACAGCACGCCCGCGCCCACGGTCGCGACCAGCCCCCCCGCGAACAGCGCCCCCCCCCGCCGCTGTCGATCGCGCCGGACCGCGAAGGCGAGCGGGGCCGCCCGCCGCACCTCCTCGGAGGGCGCGGCGGCCGGAGCGTCGGGATCCTCGGCCATGGGAACGATCCTAGCCCGCCCGGCCGGCGGCCGCGAGCCGCTTCCGTGGCATGATCGCGCCCCGCACGCTTTCGCCGGAGGACCATGCGCCACCTGCTCGCCGCCCTTCTCCTCCCCCTCGCCGTGCCCGCC
>Ga0268386_10004399_pt1 | contig 10357 bp, 11 predicted proteins | sample RVTome_15_FD_200260 | JGI IMG/M metagenome (GOLD analysis project Ga0268386, IMG submission 200260) | Soil microbial communities from uranium-contaminated site in the Upper Colorado River Basin, Wyoming, United States - RVT150D86... ... | reverse complement strand
CTGGAGTCGCCCGATCGTGATCACCGCCGCCTCGGCCGGGTCGATCCCCCGCGACACGACGTGCTGGAGGGCGAGGACGACGTGGCTCGCCACGACCACGGCGTCCACGGTCTCGTGCGGTCGGGCCGCATGGCCGCCGCGGCCAGCTATCCGTATCCGGAGGAGGTCGGTCGACGCCGCCACGGGCCCCGGTGTCACGAAGATCGTTCCGGCCGGAAAGTGGATGTCCAGGTGCCCGCCGAAGATCGCCGCGACGCCGTCGAGAGCGCCGGCTTCGATCACGGCCTCGGCTCCCGTTCCGACCTCCTCCGCCGGCTGGAAGATGAGGCGGACGGGTCCCGGGGACGGATCGGCGGTCAGGAGCTCGGCCGCTCCCAGCAGCATGGCGGTGTGGCCGTCGTGGCCGCAGGCGTGCATCACTCCGGGATTTCGCGAAGCGAACGGAAGACCGGTCTCTTCGGCGATCGGGAGGGCGTCGATGTCGGCCCGGAGGGCGATCCTGGCCCCGTCCCTGCCTCCCGGAACGTCCGCCAGGACGCCTGTCCCACAGACCCGGCGGGGCTCGAGACCGAGCTCGGCGAGCCGCCTCTCGATCCGCTCGGCGGTCCCCGTCTCTTTCCAGCTGGTCTCGGCGTGGCGATGGAGGTCCCGACGAACGGCGACCAGACGACCCGACAGCTCGACCGGGATGGGGGGTGATCCTGCCGGACCGGCAGCCTTTCGGACAGGTTCCCTCATGGGGCTGGAGGTTACCGATGGGCCCCGGAGCGCGGTAGTTGCCGGCCCTACGCCACGACCGTCCTCTCACGCCGTCGATTACGTGCCTTCGTCGGTCAGGTCGCAGACCCGGCACGCCAGCGAATCGTCGTGGGTGAAGTCGCCCCTGACGGAGTACTAGAGGAACTGGATCCCCAGGAGGACGATCAGCGCGACGGTCAAGTCGATCCACACGCACGCGGGCGGGACGTACCGGGGCACGGGCGATCCGGCAGGATCCTCGCGGTGATGGCGGTGGTGGGCGCGGTCGACAAGGACGGGATGAAGGAGGGCCGCCCCGAGGGCCACCCAGCCGGCACCACCCAGGCCAAGCCGGACATGGCCGTTGACCCCGTCCAGGATCGTCCCCAGCAGGATCAGGAAGAGCGCCGCGTTGATCGCCAGGTCGCGCCGGAGCCATCCCGACACACGCGCTGCCGGCGCCTCCTGGATCAGATAGTAGCCGGCGGCGATCAGCATGATCACGAGGCCCCACCAGATCGACGCCTTCGCGAGGTGGAAGCCGTAGGCCCGGTCGTAGACGACCACACCGGCCACGAGCCACGCCACCGTGAGCAGCAGGAAGGCCAGGTAGGCCCGGCGGATCACGGCGCGCCCACGCTAGCGGCCGCGGAACTCCGGCTTGCGCTTTTCCAGGAACGCCTTCGTCCCTTCGCGCATGTCGTCGGTGCCGCACGCCATCCCGAACAGGGCCGCCTCCAGGTAGAGGCCGTCGTCCAGGCCGAGGTCGCCGCTCCGGTGGGTCGCCTCCAGGGCGTACTGAACGGCCAGCGGCGCCTTGTCGAGGATCCGCCCCAGGAGGGCGCGCGCGCCGGCCAGGAGCTCCCCGGACGGGAAGACCGCGTTGACGAGCCCCCACGCCAGCGCCTCGTCGGCCGTCACCTGGCGGCCGGTCAGCACCATCTCGAGCGCGCGGCCGAGCCCCACGATCCTCGCCAGCCGCTGGGTCCCCCCGTGGCCGGGGATCAATCCCAGCGTCACCTCGGGCAGCCCGAACCGGGCGTTCTCGCCAGCCACGCGCAGGTGGCAGGCGATCGCCAGCTCGCATCCGCCGCCCAGCGCGTAGCCGTTCACGGCCGCCACGACCGGCTTCGGGCACTGGGCGATGCGCGTGAACGTCGTCTGCCCCTGGAAAGCGAACTCTTTCCCCTGCGTGGCCCCGAGACCCGACAGCTCGCCGATGTCCGCGCCGGCCACGAACGCCTTCTCCCCCGCCCCGGTCACCACGATTCCGCCGACGCCGGCGTCGTCCCGGAGCCGGAGGAAAACGTCCTGGAGCTCTCGTTCGGTCGCCGAGTTCAGGGCGTTCAGCGTATCGGGGCGGTCGATGGTGACGGTCGCGATCCGGTCGCCGACCTCGACCGTCAAGTTCTCGTATTCGTAGGTCATGGACGGCCTCGGCTGGCTGGAGTCGTGGGTGCCGGCGGATTCCGGCGGCGCGTCACACCCGGGACGACGGGCAGAGATGGGACACGACGCACTCCTCGCACCTCGGCTTCCGCGCCACGCACACCCGTCGGCCGTGGAAGATCAGGAGGTGGGAGAGCATCGTCCACCGCTCGCGTGGGAACAGATCCATCAGGTCGTGCTCGATCTTCTCGGGGTCGTCGTGGGTCGTGAACCTGAGTCGCCGCGAGAGACGTCGGACATGGGTATCGACGACGATTCCCTCGTCGCGCCCGAACGCGTTGCCGAGGATCACGTTGGCGGTCTTTCGGCCGATACCCGGGAGGCCGACGAGCGCCTCCATCGAGTCGGGAATCTCGCCGCCGTACTCCTGCACGACCGCTCGGGTCATGCCCAGCAGGCTCTTCGTCTTGTTGCGGAAGAAGCCGGTCGGCCGGATGACCTTCTCGAGATCCTTTGGCCGCGCGCCGGCCATAGCGGCCGCGGTCGGCCACCGTTCGAAGAGGGCCGGCGTGACCGAGTTCACGCGCTCGTCCGTGCATTGGGCCGAAAGGATCGTGGCCACGGCGAGCTGGAAGGCGTTCTCGTGATGGAGGGCGGTCCGGGCGTCGGGGTGCTCTTCGGCGAGCAGGTCGTAGACCCGCTCTGCACGCTCCCGCTTCTTCCTCTTCGATTCCCGCGGCACGCCTACAGGTTCAGGTCCATCGGCTTCGGCTCGGAGCCGCCGTAGTCGTAGAACCCCTTCCCCGCCTTCCGCCCGTGGTAGCCCGCCAGATGCATCTTCCTGAGTAGAGGCGGTGCCGCGTACACGGGCTCCTTGTACTCCTGGAACATGATCTCGGCGATCCGGTAGGTGGTGTCGATCCCGACGAAGTCGAGGAGGGTCAGGGGCCCCATCGGATGGCCGCAGCCGTAGACCATCCCCTTGTCGACGTCCTCGATCGATGCCACGCCGCTCTCGACCGCCCGAACGGCCCCGAGGAGATAAGGAACCAGGAGCAGGTTCACCACGAACCCGGAGTTGTCCTTGGCCGCGATCGGGATCTTTCCGAGCGACTCGGCGAACGCCCAGGTCCTTCGGAAGGTGTCCTCACCGGTCTGGATCGTCCGCACGACCTCGACCAGCTTCATCACGGGGACGGGGTTGAAGAAGTGGAGCCCCACCATGCGGTCGGGGCGTCCCGTCGCGGCCGCCATCTCGGCGATCGTCAGCGACGAGGTGTTGGAGGCGAAGATGGTGTGCGGGGGACAGAGTCCGTCGAGCTCGCCGAACATCTCGTTCTTGACCGCCAGGTCCTCCACCACGGCCTCGATCACCAGGTCGCAGTCGGCCAGATCCCCAACCTCGGTCGTGCCCGACATGCGCCCGAGCGCGGCCTCGCGGTCGGCGGTGGTCATTTTCTGCTTCTCGACCGCTTTCTGCATGAAGACGGCGATCCTCTCGAAAGCCTTCTTCCAGTACCGTTCCTCGACCTCGCGCGCCACGACGCGGTAGCCCGCCTGGGCGCATACCTGGACGATGCCGCTCCCCATCAAGCCGGCGCCCAGGACGCCGACATTCTCGATCTTCTCCTGGCTCATCGATTCTCCTGACTGGATGGATTCCCGGGCGGTAGCGAGCTCCGAACGGCGGTCGCACCAGACCGCTCGTCGGAATCTCGCGCGCGGTGGGGACCGCGCAACGTCAGGCCCCGGTTGTCCTGGGTCCCCTCCTCGAGCGGGGCTGCCGAGCCAGCTCGGCGCGCTGGCGGAGACCGCGCAGGATGCGGCGCACCGTGCGGGCGTGGGCGCCGCTGCCGACGACCAGGCCGTGGTACGCCCGGCCCGGCGAGTTGGGAAAGGCCGCGCGGGTCTCGACGGCCACGGTGGTGATCCCGTCCCGTGCTGCGACCCGGAAGATGAGGGCATAGCGGGCGAACCGGTGCTCGCCCTCGAGGACGAGCTCGGCGGGGCGTCGGGCGGTCACGATCCGGAACCCCGTCAGCCGGTCGCCCGGTCTCATCAGGAAGGGCCGGCTGACCTTAAGCTCGGAGCAGCCGACGACCCGCGCGAACCATCGCGCGCGGCGTGTCCCGAAGCTTGCCAGGAGGGTCGGCGCGAGCGCCGCCCAGACCTTCTCGGCATCGGCCGCCGTCCGGAAGCCGTGTCGATCGACGAGAGGGAGGGGTTCGGCGCCGGTCGCGCCGAGGGCGAGGGGATCCTGGAGCTCACGCATGACTGCCTCCACGCGCTGGGGTCGGGCCGGCGGCACGGGGGCAGCCCCGGAGGGTCTGGGAACGACGCTACCGTGGACAAGGTAACGAGGGGCCCGCGCCGCGGCGACCAGGCCCGATGAGAGCTCAGACCGTCTCGACGATCACCGTCGCGCCCTGGCCCCCGCCGATGCAGGCGGACGCGAACCCCTTGCCGCCGCCGCGGCGTTTCAGCTCGTAGAGGAGGGTGATCGTGACCCGCGTGCCCGTGGCCGCCAGCGGGTGCCCGATCGCGATCGCGCCGCCGTTCACGTTCAGCTTCGCGTGGTCGAGGCCGAGCTCCTTCATGACGGCCACCGTCTGCGGCGCGAACGCCTCGTTGACTTCGTAGAGCTTCAGGTCGTGCAGGCCCAGACCTGTGTCCTGGAGGGCCTTCCGGGTCGACGGCGCGGGGCCGATCCCCATGATCTTGGGATCGCAGCCGGCGATCCCCCAGCCGAGAAGCCGTCCTAGGACCGGGGCGCCCGCCTTTTTCGCCATCGCGGCGGTCGTCACGATCACCGCCGCCGCGCCGTCCACGATCCCGGACGCGTTCCCGGCCGTGACCAGGCCGTCCTTCTTGAAGTAGGGCTTGAGCCCGGCCAGGATCTCGGGCGTCGTGGCGGGACGCGGATGCTCATCGGAGTCGAACACCCGGTGCCCCTTCCGGTCGGCCAGCTCGACCGGGACGATCTCGTCCGCGAACCGCCCCGCGTCCCGGGCCTCCTGCGTCCGCTTCTGGCTCTGGAAGGCGTAGTCGTCCACCTCTTCCCGCGACAGCCCGTACTTCTCGGCCAGGTTCTCGGCCGTCTCGGCCATCGAGAAGCCGGCGTACGGATCGTACAGCGCCTCCCACAGGTAGTCCCCCAGCTTGGACTGGCCGAGGGGAATCCCCCAGCGGGCGCCGCGGACCTGGTGCGGGGCCTGGCTCATGCTCTCCGTGCCGCCGGCCAGGACGACCTCGCTCTCGCCGGTCAGAATCTGCCGGGCGGCCTGGATGATCGATTCGAACCCCGAGCCGCAGAGGCGGTTCACTGTGACGGCGGGGACCTTCTCCGGGAGCCCCGACTTGAGCCCCACGTGGCGGGCGCAGTAGATGGCGTCGGGCGAGGTCTGGAGGGCGTTTCCGAAGATCACGTGGTCGACGTCGCCGGGATCGAACCCGGAGCGCTCGACGGCGGCCTTCGCGGTCACCACCCCCAGGTCGTTGGCGGAAAGGTCCTTCAGGCTTCCGCCGAAGGCCCCGAACGCGGTGCGGACGCCGGCGGCGAGGACGATATCGTCACGATCGATCTTCATGGGCGGAGCCTCTTTCGCATGGCGGTGGGAACGGCATCATCGAGGTGCCGGGTGAAGATATCGGGGGATGGGACCCAACGCCCGGCCGGTTTCGTGTCTATCGGCGGATGCCTCTCTCCGATGCCGAGCCTTTCGCCCGGGTGCTCACACCGGCTCCCTGACCTCGATGGGCCGATCGTCGGCGCCCCCCTGCGCTCTCAGCGCCAGCGCGTAGCACGCCAACGCCGCGAAGTGAAGGACCTGGATCACCGGGCGCTGCGGTGCGTAGGCGACGAAGACGTCGCGGAACGAGTCCGCCGCCTGCCCGAGCCGGATCGGCCCCCAATCTGGAAGGCCGGACCGGGCCTCGAAGAAAGGGACGACCCCGAACCGGAGGACGGCCAGGACGACGGCCACGATCCCGAGCCAGAGGATCGCCTCCTCGCGGTCCTTCCGGCTCGCCAGGATCGCCGCGGCGACGGCGGCGCCGATCACGAGCGCCACCTGGACCAGCCCGGGACCCGGGAGGAGGATGCGGAAGGCCATTCCGGTTGCCGCCGTCCAGTAGACGAGGAGGAGGGGGGCGAGCCATCGCCGCCCGCGGAGGACGACCCCGCTCTGGATCAGGACGAACACGTACAGGAGGGCGAGCAGGCCGGCCACGAGCCCGAAGGGAGCGAACTGGAAGGCCGCGTACCCACGGGCGGGCAGATCGAACCCGCCCAAAAGAACCGCTGCGGAGAGCCAAAGACAGGTCGCGAGCGCCCGTCGTCGCTCCCCAGGATCGACGGCCGGCCCGGCGGGCGGATCGGGCCCGGGGACGGCTACAGGATCGGCCACGGCGTGAGCGCCCTGTCGATCCTCGTCCGCAGGTCTTCGAGGCGGACGCGCTGCTCGCCGGTCAGGTTGGGGAGCAGCAAGGCCTGGTCGATCAGCGCCCGGCCCCGCTCCAGGGTCTCTTCGTCGTTGCCCCGGTACCATGGGCCGGTCCCCTCATCGAGGAGCGCCTTCGCCCAAACGTAGTAGGTCTCTCCGAGCCGGATCTGAGCGCGCTGGCCCTCGCCGAACCCCTCGGCTTCGTCGCGCGCGAGCCGGAACCTCGCGGCCGCGTCGGCCAGCATGCTGTACTCGATCGAAAGGTCCTCCTCGCCCGCTCGCGAGAGCCGGAACTCGGCCGTCGCCCGGCCGAAGAGACGATCCCCATCGTCCATCGCCGCCTGATAACGGTCGAACCCGGCCGCGAGCCGGATCTCGTTGACGATGGCGTCGGGGTTGGTCGGCCTCAGGAGGGCGAGGAGCAGGATGGCGACCGTCAACAGGGCCAGCAGGCCCCAGCCCGCCCACTCGAGCGGACCGGGTCGTGCCGCGGCGCTGGTCACTGGGCGCCGACCGTCGTCTCTTCGAGCCGGGCGCAGATCCAGTCCCCTACGGTCACGGTGGAGCCCGCGCCTCCGACGTCGGGGGTGCCTACGCCCTCCGCGAGGGCCTCCCGAACCGCGGCCTCGAGCCGGCAGGCCACCTCGGGAGCGCCGGTGTGCTCGGCCAGGAGGGCCGCCGATAGGACCGCGGCCATCGGATTGGCCGTCCCCAGGCCCGCCAGGTCGGGCGCCGATCCGTGGACCGGCTCGAACAGCCCGATCCGGCCCGGGTACAGGCTGGCCGAGGCCGCGAGGCCCAGGCCCCCGACCAGCGCTGCGGCCAGGTCCGAGAGAATGTCACCAAACAGGTTGCTGGTCACGATGACCGAATAGTGCTCGGGGTGACGCACCAGCTTCATGGCGAGCGCGTCCACGTACTCGGCCTCGCTATGGACGAACGGGAACTCGGCGGCCACCTCGGCGAAAACCCGCCGCCAAAGCCCGTGGGCGAACGGCAGCGCGTTGGCCTTGTCGCTCATGGTGACCCGCGGGAAGTCTCTCTGGACCGCGTGGTCGAAGGCCGCGCGGATGATCCGCTTCACGCCGACGTAAGTGTTCAGATCCTCGTTGATCGCGACCTCGTCGCGCGTCCCGGGCTTGAAGTTGCCGCCCAGGCCCACGTACGCGCCCTCGGTGTTCTCGCGGAAGACCACCAGGTCGATCGCGCGCTCCCGCCCATCGGGGCGCTCCTTGAGGGGGCAGAGGTCGGGATGCAGCAGCCGCGAAGGACGCAGGTTGACGTAGAGGTCGAGACGGAAGCGGAGGCCGAGCAGGATGTCCCGCGCGTGCCCGCTGTCGGGGAGACGCGGATCGCCGAGGGCTCCCAGGAGGATCGCGTCGTAGTCTGCCCGGAGCCGCTCCGCCGCATCCTGCGGCAGCGTCTCTCCCGTCGCGAGGTAGTGGTCGGCCCCCCACGGGAACTCCTCGAACTCGTACGCGACGCCGGCCACGCGGCCGGCGATCTCGAGCGCCCGGCGGGCAACCGCGATCACCTCGGGGCCGATCCCGTCGCCCGGGATCACCGCCACGCGGGTCATGCGAGGATCTCCTCGAGCGCTGCGACCAGCCGTTCGCCGCCCGGTCGGGCGGGGATCGAGATCCGGGCCCGGGTGCGGATCCCGGGCGCCGACATGGGGCGGACGATGATGCCGCCTCGCAGGAGCTCGTGGTGGATCCTACCCGCCTCCTGTCCCAGGTCGGTGAACAGGAAGGTGGTGACCGACGGCTGGACGTCGAACCCCAGCCGTTCCAGCTCGCCCTGGAGCCACGGCCGCTCGGCTTCGACGACGCGGACGGTCGCGGCCACGTGGGCTTCGTCCTCGAGCGCGGCCAGCGCCGCCGCCTGGGCGTAGGCGCTCGAGTTGAAGGCCTCCCGAACCCGGTTCAGCTCGCGGGCGTGCTCCGGTCGGGCGACGGCATAGCCGGCCCTCAGGCCGGCCAGCCCGTACGCCTTCGAAAAGGTCCTCAGCACGATCAGGTTGGCGCCCCCCTGGATTCGCTCGACGTCTTCCTCGAACCGTTCCCCGGGGGCCACGAACTCGTAGTACGCCCGGTCGAGCACGACCAGCGTTTCGGGCGGCAGATCGTCGAGCAAGGCCGCCAGATCGGATGCCGGAATTCCGGTCCCGGTCGGATTGCATGGATCGTCGAGGAACAGGACCCGCGTCCGTTCGCTGACCGTTTGCCGCAGGCCGTCCAGATCGAACCGCCAGTCCACGTGGGGGACCACCGTCGGCAGGACGCCCACCACCTGGCATGCGATCCGGAAGCGCGGGAACGAGGGAAACCCTACCACCGCCTCGTCGCCCGGCCGCAGGAAGGTCCTGGCCACGAGGTCGATGCACTCGACGGACCCGTTCCCGAACACGATCTGCTCGAGGTTCACGCCGTGCTTCGCGCCCAGCGCCTCACGGACCCGCAGAGCCTGGCTGTCGGGGTAGAGGTGGGCCTCGCCTCCCAGTCGATCCAAGACCGCGAGCGCCCTCGGCGAGGGTCCCAGCGGGTTCTCGTTCGAGGCCAGCTTTAGGATGTCCCGGATCCCGAACTCGCGCTCGATCTCGGAGCGATGGAGTCCGGGTACGTACGCCCAGATCCGCTCCAGGTCGGCCCGGGGCGGAGCCGGCGCGGCGGCCGCTCCTAGTCGGACCACTCTTTGAGGAAGTGGTGGACGTACTCCTGGTATTCGGCGAGGGCGTCCACGCCCTCCGTCAGCCGCTCGAACGCGACCGGATCGTCGGCGGTCTCGTACACGGCCTCCTCGCCCAGTTCGGAGACGTAATCGGCGAGGTCGACGAGCGTGAGCCCGACCCGGCCGGGAAGGACTTCCTCCTCGACCAGGATCTCGAGCGCGTCCAGCCCGTCCTCCGGCTCCTCCCAGTCGGCCTCGTCGATGAGCGAGCGCGCGGCGTTGACCGCGTGCCGCATGGCCAAGTTCAGGTGGCGCAGAGCCGCCTGCCTGGCCGCCGGCGCCGTGACGAAGGTTTCCTCGCCCTCCTCGACCGCCACCCGCATGGCCTCGATCTCGGCCTCGAGCGAGTCCAGCTCGCGCAGGATGTCGCTGAAATCGGTATTTGGCATCCACGACAGGATAGGCGACCGTCGGCGGAAGTCAACCGAGGGCAGGCCACCCGGAATCGCATGTGACGCGCCTCCCGGACCGGCTTAGCTTGGCACCGATGCGCCACCGGAACCCGGCTGCGCTCGTCCCCGTCCTCCTCCTCTTCCCCACCCTCCTGGGAGCCCAGCCGGCTCCTCCGGAGGGCGATCCCTACGCCGATTACGCCACCCTGCTCACGCGCTACGTAAGGGATGGCGAGGTCGACTACGTAAGGTGGAAGTCGGACGCCCCGCCCGCGTGGGACCGCTTCCTGGACTGGCTCGAGGCCGCTGATCCGACGGCCTGGCCGCTGGCCGACCAACGGGCATTCTGGATCAACGCCTACAACGCCCGCGTGATCGAGGGGGTGCTGCGCCGCTATCCAATCGACTCGGTGCGCGACGTGGGTCTCCTGGGAGGACGGGTGCGGGGCTTCTTCGGTCGCCGCGAGCATCCGGTGGCCGGGCGTGAGCGCACGCTGGACGAGATCGAGAGGGAGATCCTCCTCGAGCCTCCGCTCCGCAACGCGGCCGTCCACTGGGGCCTGAGCTGCGGCTCGCGGGGCTGCCCGGTCCTGCGTCCCGAGCCGTACCGCGGCCCGTCCCTCGAGCGGCAGCTCGAGTTCCAGGCCGGGACCTACCTCAACGGCC
>Ga0268386_10004398_pt1 | contig 10357 bp, 11 predicted proteins | sample RVTome_15_FD_200260 | JGI IMG/M metagenome (GOLD analysis project Ga0268386, IMG submission 200260) | Soil microbial communities from uranium-contaminated site in the Upper Colorado River Basin, Wyoming, United States - RVT150D86... ... | reverse complement strand
TACGGCGTGGCCACCAAGCACGGCACGCTCCAGCAGGTCCTCGAGGCCAAGCGGGCCATGACCGCCTGCCTGCGCGACAGCCTGCGCCGCCTGCTGGTGGCCCAGGCTCCGCTGACCCTCCTGCTCATGGCGCTGGCGCCGTGGATCGCGGCCGGGCTCGGCCTCGACGGACTGCAGCTCGGGATCCTCCGCTGCGGTCTCGTGGGCGCGCTGCTGCACGTGCTGTGCCTCTTCGGGGGCATCGTGCTCCTCTACTTCGACCGGCGCCGCGCGGCCGCGGAGGTGGCGGGTGTCTTCTTGGCCGGCAACGCGGTCTTCACCGTGATCACGCTGCTGGTGGGCCCGCGCAGCTACGGGCTCGGCTACCCGCTCGCGGCCCTGCTCGGGTGCGTGTGGGCCTACCATCGCATCGAGCAGACCCTGGACGATCTGGAGTACCTGACGTTCGCGGGGCAGCCGATGGCGCCCGAGGCGTCGACCGTCGAATCGAGCCCCACCGCGTCCGCCTGATGGCACACCGGTCGACGGGGGAAGCCGCGCTGGTGCGGCGCTCCGGGGCCGCGTGGTTCCGGGGCTGATCGTGGTGCCCCGCTCCCGCGCCGACTGGGTTCTGCCGACCTCGATGCTGCTGGGCACCTTCGCGTGGTCCTTCGTGTACGTGAGCCTGCCCTTCCACATCCAGGAGATGTCCCCGCTGGACCCGGCCGGGACGCTCCGCTGGACGGGGTGGATCCTCGGCATCAGCCCGCTCATCACGGTCGTCACCGCGCCGATCTCGGGCCGCATCGGTGAGCACGTGGATCCCAAGCGCGGGTTCATCGCGGTGCAGGCCTTGCAGGGGCTGGGCTTCCTCGGCATGGCGCTCGCACGCACGCTGCCCGAGATGCTGATCGCCCGCGTCCTCCTGGGGCTGATGGGGGCGGTGTCCACCTTCGCGTTCATCATGGTCGGGCGCTCGGGCGGCGACGTGCGGCGCCAGGTGTCGTACATCCAGTCCGGCATGACGCTGGGGCAGGTCCTGGGGCCGGCGCTCGGGGCGGTGGTGGCGGCGCGCCTCGGGTTCCGGCTGTCCTTCATCCTGGGCGGGGTGATGCTCTGGGCCTGCTCGGCCCTGGTGGCCTGGGGCGTGCCGGCCGGCCGGCCCCACGATGCCAAGGCGACGGGCGCGCGGCGGACGTCGCCGCGCGAGCTCGTGAAGGTGTGCCTGCTGGTGCTCGCGGGATCGACGCAGATCTTCTTCCTCGCCGCGATCCTCCCGCAGATCCTCCCGGCCCTCGGGGTGCCCGCGGATTCCACGCTCGAGTTGGGCGGGCTCCTGCTCCTGATCACCGGGCTGGCCGCCGCGCTCGGCGCGATGGCGGCGCCGCGGCTGGCCGACGCGGTCGGCGACCGACGCGCGGTGCTCTGGTTCCTCCTGTGCTCCTCGGTGCTGCTGGCCGCGCTCGGGGTCGCGGGCAACGTGTGGAGCTTCGGCGCGCAGCGCTTCCTGCAGGTGCTCTGCATCGCGCCGGTCTTCCCCCTCTCGGTGGCGGCGATCGCGCAGCGGGCGTCCGGGGAAGCCATCGGCTTCGTCAACTCGGCGCGGATCGGGGCGGCCTTCGTCGGGCCGGTCGCCGCGACGACGCTGCTGGCGTCCATGCCGCCCGCCGCGGTCTACCTGGCCCTGGCCGGGATGGGGCTGGCGGTGGTTCCGCTCGTGGCGGGGTTCAACCGCCGCGCACGACCGTGGGACGAGGGAGGTCGGAGCGCGTGAGCCAGGACGAGCTGGTCCGGCTGTCGGAAGTCCGCATGGAGCACGTGGGCAAGCGCTACGGCGACCACTGGGCGGTACAGGACGTCTCGCTCTCGATCCGCCCCGGCGAGTTCTACACGCTGCTTGGGCCGTCCGGCTCCGGCAAGACCACGCTGCTCCGGCTGCTCGCCGGGTTCATCACGCCCGACACCGGCCGCATCATCGTCGACGACGAGCCGATCGATCCGGTGCCGCCGTGGAAGCGCAACCTGGGCATGGTCTTCCAGCACGACGCGCTGTGGCCGCACCTCTCCGTGTTCGAGAACGTGGCCTTCGGCCTGCGCGAGCGCGGTGTGAGCGGCGAGCCGCTGCGGGCGCGGGTGACCGCCGCCCTCGGCCAGGTGGGCCTGGCCGGCTTCGAGGGACGCCGGCCGTCCCAGCTCTCGGGGAGCCAGCCGCAGCGCGTGGCGCTGGCGCGGGCCCTGATCATCCAGCCCCGCCTGCTCCTGCTCGACGAGCCGCTCGCCGACCTGGACGCGGCGCAGCGATCGCCGATGCGGCTCGATCTGGCGCGACTGCACCGCGACATGGGCATCACCACGGTCCACGTCACCCGCGACCAGGCGGAGGCGCTCGCCCTCTCCACGCGCATCGCGGTGCTGAGCCAGGGCCGGATCGTGCAGGAAGGCCGGCCCGAGGAGATCTACTGGCGGCCGCGCAACCGGTTCGTGGCCGAGTTCGTGGGCGCCGCCAACCTGGTGGCGGTGCGGGTGGTGGAGGTGCGCGAGCTGGGCGTGGTGGTCGAGACCGCGGGCGGCTCGCGCATCCCGGTGGCGTCGGGCGGGCATGCGTGGGCGGTGGAGGACCGGGGGCTCCTCTGCCTCCGGCCGGAGGCGCTGCGGCTCGAGGAGGCCGAGCGCGCGGCGGGGGGACTCCGCGGCAAGGTGGCCGGACACGTGTTCGAGGGCGCGCGCCAGCTGTACGACGTCGCCATCGCGGGCGGCACCGTGCGGGTGGAGATGATCACCTCCGCGCAACAGGGCCGCAGCTTCAACCCCGGCGACGACGTCAAGATCGAGATCTCCCCGGAGACGAGCGTGCTGCTGCCCGCCGAGCCCTGAACGAGTGTCCGGGCCTGCTGACCACCGCTTACTTCTTCAAGCTCGCCACATGCGGGGGCCCGGACATGGCCCCCGCACTCCCCCAGTTTGCGGACAACCGTTTCGGTGTAATCTTCGGCCCCGGGAGGCCGTCATGACCGATATCAGCCCGCAGGATCTGAAGGCAAAGCTCGATCGCCGGGATCCGATCGTGCTGCTCGACGTGCGCGAGGACTGGGAGACCGCGCTCTGCCGTCTCGAGAACGCGACCCACATCCCGATCGAGGAGATCGAGTTCCGCACCACCGAGCTCGATCCCGCCGACGAGATCGTGGTGTACTGCCATCACGGGGTACGCAGCGCCGCGGTCGCGAACTTTCTCCGCCAGCAGGGCTACAAGGCGGTGAACCTCGCGGGCGGCCTCGATCTCTGGGCCCGCTCCATCGACCCGAGGATGAAACGCTACTAGCCAGAGGGCTATGCGAGTGAAGCCCGACTTTGTCCGGGTTCACCGCGAGGGCGGCCTCGTGTGGGTGACGATGGACCGGCCCCCGCTCAACCTGATCGTGCCCGAGATGGTGGAGGGGATCCGGAGCACGTTCGACGCGCTCCGCCGCGACCCGGCCGTGCGGCTCGCGGTCATCCGCGGCGCCGGGCGCGTCACCACCGGGGGCATGCAGCTCCAGGTGCTCCGGGAGCTCACCCCGGCCGGCGCGAAGGCGTTCATCGCGAGCCTGCACGAGGCGATCAACCTGGTGCACGACGCGCCCTTCCCGACGATCGGCATGGTCCACGGCGCCTGTCTCGGCGCGGGCTTCGAGCTGGCGATGGCCTGTGACCTCCGCACCGCGGCCGCCCGGACCCGGCTGGGGCTGCCCGAGATCCGGGTCGGCATCCCCTCGGTGATCGAGGCGGCGCTGCTGCCGGGCTTCGTGGGCCCCGGGCGCGCGGCGGAGATGCTCCTGACCGGTGAGAGCGTCACCGCGGCCCAGGCCCTCGAGTGGGGCCTCGTGAACCGGGTGGCGCCGGCCGGCGAGCTGCGCGCGGTCACCGCGGAGCTGGCCGCGCGCATCCTCGAGTGCGCGCCGACCGCGGTGCGCCTGCAGAAGGAGCTGATCGTCCGCTGGCGCAATACCGACCAGCGGACCGCGGTGGAGTCCGGCGTCAACGTCTTCGCACAGTCGTTCGCCACCGGCGAGCCGCGCGAGGCCATGGACGCTTTTCTCGGCAAGCGCAAGCCCCGCTTCGCCCGGTGATCCGCCTCGTCACGTTCGACTTCTGGGACACCCTCGTCACGGATTCTCCGGACAACCTCCGCGCGCAGCGGACCCTGCGCGTCACCGCGATCCGGCGGGCCCTCGAGGAGGCGGGCGCGCCGGTGACCGAGGCCGACGCGGAGGACGTGCACGAGCGCTCCGGGCTGCGGCTGGCCGAGCGCTACTGGAGCCACAACCGTGACCCCAGCCCCGCCGAGCAGCTCCGGATCGTGCTCGACACGAGCGGCCCCGGGACCGCCGCGCGGCTCACGCCCGCCGGCTTCGCGGCGGCGCTCGAGGCGTACATCTCGCCGGTGCTCGCGCACCCACCCGACCTGTGTCCGGGCGCCGCCGCGGCGGTGCGGGAGCTGGCCGCGCGCGGCGTGAGCCTCGGCATCGTCTCGAATACCGGGCGCACGCCCGGCCTGATCCTGCGGCGGGTCCTCGAGCGCCACGGCCTGCTCCGGCACTTCGCGGTCATCTCGTACTCGGACGAGATCGGGGTGCGCAAGCCCGACGCCGAGATCTTCCGGAGCACGCTCGCCCGGGCCGGGGTGGCGCCGGAGCAGGCGGTACACATCGGCGACAATCCCGAGGCCGACGTCGTCGGCGCCCAGGCCGTGGGCATGCGGGGCGCCCACTACACCGCCGGCTTCCGGGCGCCCGCGGCGGGCGCGGATCTCCTCATCCCCGACCTCGCGATGCTGCCGACCGAGGTTTTTCGTATTGCCCGGCGCGAGTCCGGCGGGTAACATGCCTGCCGCGATGGATCTGGGAGAGCTTCGCGCGAAGATCCGGGATATCAAGGATTTCCCCACCGAAGGCATCCTGTTCAAGGACATCACGACGCTGCTCAAGGACGGCCCGGCCTGGGCCTCCGTGATCGACCACCTGGCCGCCCGCTACCACACCGCGCGGGTGGACGTGGTCGTGGGGGTGGAGTCGCGGGGATTCATCTTCGGCGGCGCGCTCGCGCATCAGCTCAAGGCGGGCTTCGTGCCCGTCCGCAAGCGGGGCAAGCTGCCGGCTCCCACGATCGAGGAGGAGTACGCGCTGGAGTACGGGCGCGACGTGCTGGCCATCCACGAGGACGCGGTGGGACGCGGGCAGCGCGTGCTGGTCGTGGACGATCTGCTCGCCACCGGCGGCACCATGGCCGCGACGCTCCGGCTGCTGACCCGTCTCGGCGCGACGGTGGTGGGGACCACGTTCCTGATCGAGCTGGCCTTCCTGAAGGGGCGGGAGCGCCTCAAGGGCTACCCGATCGACTCCCTGATCGTCTATCAGTAGGGGCTCGCCAGTGGTTGTATGATGGGGGCTGGAGGGAGCCACATGATCGAGCGCGCGATGCTGGGAGGAATGCTGGTGGTGGCGGCGGGGCTCGCCTCGCCGGTGGAGGTCCGGGCGCAGGAGACGGAGGCGCCGAAGCCCTCGGTGATCTTCAACCTGATCAACCGGCCCAGTGCGACCGTCGAGTCCCGGGAGCGAGCCTTCAACGAGGCGATCAAGCAGGACGCCCTGGCTCCGAAGCCGTCGCCGCTGGACGAGTGGGAGCCGCAGCCGGACGGATCGATGCGCAACAAGAAGAGTGGGATCATCGTCACCGTGAGGAACCCGTGCCCGCCCGGCGACATCGAGCACGAGTTCGCGCTGGCCGCGTACAACCGGTCGCGATCCCGCCGCTGAGCGTCGAGCCGAGCCCTTCCGCGCGAGTCTGATCGGCCGGCCGGCCGACCGGGCCCGCCCGCGACCAGGAGAGTCACCAGCCATGGCCATACGGAACGTCGGGGTGCTGGGCTGCGGTCTGATGGGATCGGGAATCGTCCAGGTGGCCGCGCAGGCGGGCTTCGCGACGGTGGTGGCGGAGGCGAGCCAGGAGCTGCTCGACCGCGGGCTCGGCGGGCTGCGCACGAGCCTCGACGCGCTGGTGGCCAAGGCCCGGCTCGACGAGAAGACCCGCGATGAGATCCTGGGCCGGATCAAGGGCGTGGTGGGGCTCGAGGCCTTCCGCGACTGCGACCTCGTGATCGAGGCCATCACGGAGAACCAGCCGCTCAAGAACGAGACCTTCGCCAAGCTCGACCGGATCTGCCCACCTCACGCGCTGCTGGCCTCGAACACCTCGTCGTGCAACATCACCGCGATGGCCGCGGCCACCCGGCGACCCGCGCAGGTGCTGGGCCTGCACTTCTTCAACCCGGTACCGCTGATGAAGCTAGTGGAGGTCGTCCAGACCATCCTCACCGAGGAGAAGAGCGTGCTGGCGGCCTACGAATGGGTCCAGGCGGTGGGCAAGGTGCCGGTGCGCGCCAAGGACTCAACCGCCTTCATCGTCAACCGGCTGCTCGTGCCCTACCTGCTCGACGCCATCCGCGTCTACGAGGGCGGGCTGGCCTCGCTCGAGGACATCGATCAGGCCATGAAGCTCGGCTGCGGCTATCCGATGGGGCCGTTCACCCTGCTCGACCTGGTGGGCCTCGACACCACCATGTACGTGGCCGAGGTCATGTTCGACGAGTACCGCGAACCCCGCTACGCCCCCCCACCGCTACTGAAACGCATGGTGATGGCCGGGCAGCTCGGTCGCAAGTCCGGCCGGGGGTTCTATGACTACAGCCGCAAGTGAGCGGCAGAGAGGATGCGGGCGCGCGGGGGGCCGCGACCTGGTCGGCCCACGGTCAACATGGCTTGGCCATGTTGAGGCTGAAGGCATGGCCGGGCAGCTCGGTCGCAAGTCCGGCAAGGGCTTCTACGACTACTCGAAGAAGTAGCCGCAAGCGCCCGGCGACATGAGCCATCTCTACTACCTGAGCGACGACCAGCGGGCCATCCGCGACCTCGCCCGGGAGATCGCCCGTGAGCGGATCGCCCCGTTCGCGGCCCACGTGGACGACACCGGGGACTACCCGCACGAGCAGCTCAAGCTGCTGGGCCAGCAGGGGCTCATGGGGCTCCACATTCCGGAAGCCTACGGGGGCACCGCGTCAGGCTCGCTCGCCTTCTGCCTGGCCGCCGAGGAGGTGGCCTGGGCCTGCGCCGCCACCTCCACGATCTTCCTGGTCCAGAATCTCGGCGGCTACCCGATCATCTTCGCGGGCAGCGAGGAGCAGAAGCGGCGCTATCTGCCGAAGCTCGCCTCCGGCGAGATGACCGCGGCCTTCTCGCTCTCCGAACCCGGCGCGGGCTCCGACGCGGCCGCGATGACCTGCCGGGCCGTGCGGCAGGGCGACCGCTACGTGCTGAACGGCTCCAAGATGTGGGTGACCAACGGCTCGCACGCGGGGATCATCACGGTGTTCGTCACCACCGACCCCGGCAAGCGGGCCAAGGGCGTGACCGCGCTCCTGATCGAGCCCGGGCTCAAGGGCTTCACGGTCGGGAAGGCGGAGCGCAAGCTCGGCATCCACGGCTCGCCCACGGTGGCGCTCCACTTCAGCGATTGCGAGGTCCCGGTGGAGAACCGGCTCGGCGAGGAAGGGGAGGGCTTCAAGGTGGCGATGCAGACCCTCGAGCAATCGCGCCCCACCATCGGCGCGCAGGCGGTGGGCATCGCGCAGGCCGCGCTCGACGCGGCGGTCGCGTACGCCAAGGAGCGCCGCGCCTTCGACCAGCCCATCGCCGCGTTCCAGGGCATCCAGTTCATGCTGGCCGACATGGCAATCGCGGTGCACGCCTCGCGCCTCGTCGTCCACCACGCCGCCTCGCTGATCGACCACGGGATCACCGGCGCCGCGCTCGAGTCCTCGGCGGCCAAGTGCCTGGCGTCGGACACCGCCATGAAGGCGGCCACCGACGCGGTGCAGATCCTGGGGGGCTACGGCTACACGAAGGAGTTCCCGGTGGAGCGCTTCATGCGCGACGCCAAGGTCACCCAGATCTACGAAGGCACGAACCAGATCCAGCGGGTGGTCATCGCCCAGCAGCTCCTGGGCTAGCCCGCCGCCCCGTCCTGACGGATCGGCTCGTGGCCAGACCATACTTGACCAATGGTCAAGTATGACGGTTGACACCGTGGCGTGGGTTGGCTATAAGCGACCTATGCCGCGGCCCACGCGATGGGAGGCCGTGCTCAAGACGGCGACCACCCTGTTCGCCGCCAACGGCTTCGGCGCCGCCAGCGTGAGCCAGGTCGCCCGGCGCGCGCGCCTGTCGAAGCCGGGGCTGTACTACCACGTGCGGGACAAGGAAGAGCTGCTGTTCCGGATCTGCGACCATTCGATGGCGGGGATCCTGGGTGGAGCGCGAGCGGCCGTTGCGGGGGCCGCCGATCCCGCCGACCAGCTCCGCGGGCTCATCCGGGCCCACACCACCTTCCACTGGCAGCATCCGAACAACCTTGCCATCCTCTTCGGCCAGGGCATGTATCTGTCCGCCGAGCGGCGCCGGCGCGTGGCCGCCATGGAGCGGGAGTACTTCGTCCTCGTGCGAGGGGTGATCCGGGAGGGCCAGCGCCGCCGCGTGTTCCGGCGGGTGGACCCCACGGTGGCCGCCTTCTCGCTGTTCGCGATGCTGAACACGCTCGACGGCTGGTACGACACCCGAGGAAGGATCCGGCCCCGTGACCTGGTGGTGGAGCTGGAGCGTCTCTACCTCGAGGGGCTCGTGGCGCCCGCGGGCGCGCGCCGCCCGCCCGCGCGCGGCCGACGGTCGACCTATGCTCCGCGTATCCCTATCCGGAACCCTCAGCAAGGAGGCTTGCAATGAGAGCGCTTCGATCGACCCGTCGCGATTTCATGTTGATGGCCGCCGTCGGCGGTTCCGCACTGGGCTTCCCGGCCGTGCTGCGCGCCCAGGCCCCGACGCTCAAGGTGGGGGTGGTTCACCCGATCACCGGCCCGCTCGCGGAGCCGGGCCAAGCCTGCCGCCTCGGGGCGCAGATGGCCGCCGACGCCATCAACGCGGCCGGCGGCATCAAGGCGCTCGGCGGCGCGAAGCTCGAGCTGCTGCTGGGCGATACGCAGACCAAGCCCGACGTGGGGCGCGCGGAGGCCGAGCGGGTCGTCAACCAGGGGGCCCAGATGCTGATGGGCTCCTTCGACTCCGGCTCGACCGCGGCGATGGTGCCGGTGGCCCAGCAGCGCCGCATCCCGTTCCTGGTGGACATTGCCGCCGCCGACCCGATCACCGCCAACGTCGCCAAGTCGGTGAAGGAGGGGCAGCAGAAGGTCCAGTACGTCTACCGGAACTTCCCGACCGGCTCGTCGTTCGGCCGGAAGGCGGTGCAGTACTTCACCGAGATCTTCAAGGAGGCCGGGGTCTCGCCCAAGCGGCTCGTGCTGATGTACTGTAACGACCTCTTCGGTCAGAGCCAGGCGCGCGGCTTCCAGGCGGCCTACAAGGCGGCCAAGCCTTCGTGGGAGATCGTCGATGTAATCCCGTGGCCGGAGCCGCCCCAGGATCTCTCCACCGAGGTCTCGCGGGCGAAGGCGGCCAAGCCCGACGTTATCGCACCGATTACTCGACCCGCGTCGGCGCAGCTCCTGCTGCCCGAGATTCGCAAGCAGCGCGTCGAGGTGATGGGCATCGTCGGCCCCGGCAGCCCGGGGCTCTACGAGGCCGGGCAGCTCGCGGTGCTCAAGGAGGACCTCGAGCACATCCTCACGAGCGTGCCGTGGGCGAACTTCAAGAACCCCAAGACCAAGGCGGTCGCCGAGGAGTACCGGAAGCGCTCCGGGGGCCGGACCTTCGACACCAACTCGGGCTACTCCTACGACGCCATGTTCCTCATCGCCGACATCCTCGAGCGCGCCAAGTCCACCGATCCCGACGCGATCGTGGAGGCGATGAGGAAGACGAACTACTCGGCCGGGCTCATGCAGTACGGGGGCCCCGTCGTCTTCAACGAGCTCGGGGACAACCCGAACGCGATTCCCACCATGATCCAGATCCTCGGCGGCAAGCCGGTCGCGGTCTGGCCCAGGGAGGCCGCCGTCTCGAAGTTCGTCTTCCCGCGTCCCAAGGCGTAGCGGGCCCTGGACCCGGCGCTCGTCGCCCAGGGGCTGCTGAGCGGCCTGCTGTTCGGGGGCGTCTACAGCCTCATGGCCGTGGGGCTCACCCTGATCTTCGGGGTGATGCGCGTCGTCAACTTCGCCCACGGCGACATGATGGTCTGGGGCATGTACCTCGCCTGGATCCTCTCCACGCGCGCGGGGATCGACCCCTACGTGGGCTTCATCGCCTGCGCGGGCGCCCTCTTCGTGATGGGCTGGGTCACGCAGCGCCTGCTCGTGGACCGCATCGTGGACGCCCCCCACGAGATGCAGATCCTG
>Ga0268386_10004397_pt1 | contig 10359 bp, 12 predicted proteins | sample RVTome_15_FD_200260 | JGI IMG/M metagenome (GOLD analysis project Ga0268386, IMG submission 200260) | Soil microbial communities from uranium-contaminated site in the Upper Colorado River Basin, Wyoming, United States - RVT150D86... ... | reverse complement strand
GCAGGAGCAGCCCTTTTTTACATTTGAACGCGATGCGCCCTTTTGCCTGGCTCCCACCGCGCACCGCATAAACAAACAGGAGTTATTCATGAACTGGGATCAGATCGAAGGTAACTGGAAGCAGCTAGCCGGAAAGGCAAAGCAGAAGTGGGCCAAACTGACGGACGACGACCTTGAACTCGTCGAAGGAAACAGCGAGGAGCTCGCCGGCAAGATCCAGGAGCGATACGGCAAATCGAGGGACGACGCGCGCCGTGAGGTTGATGAGTGGCGCCAGTCGCTTTAATACGCGTTCCCGGCAGCTAACCAAACAGGACCCGGCGGGCACCAAGCCTGGCCGGGTTACTTGTTCCGACGCTGCTTCTTCAATGGGAAGTTGTAGTGACGGAACTGACCACCGCGGCCAAGGTGTGTAGCGAGATGGGTTTTCTCAGGCAATCGACTGACCCAAGGTCGCTGATATTGCGCCGCAGATCGTTCAGGGCGTAAGCCGTCACGAAGATGACAGCCACGCCGTAACGCTTCTGCAACAGTCTGGCTACGTCGATCCCGTCGCGCTTTCCGGACAGCTTCCAGTCACATACCAGCACTTCAGGATGGAGGTCGTCGGCCTTTTCAAGAGCTTCGGCCGCTGTACCGGCGGCTTCGACGTCATACCCGCAGTTCTGCAAGTAGCGCCGCGTGGCAATTCGGGCAGCATCTTCGTCTTCCACAACCAGCACCCGAAGGCGGCCAAGATCGGGTTCGTCGTTAAGGTTTTGTTCAGTCAGTGCCATGCAAGTTTCCTGGTGCAGGGATAGGAGCAAGAGTCATGCCATCCCGGAATTATTTATGGTTATTCAATAGCTTTACGCTCATGCTTTTCGCGTAATTTTTCCCCGATTGGCGGTCGCTAAAGCCAGTATTCGAACGACCGGCTGAGCCGCTCGATGACCTTGTCCAGGAGCGGACGCCGTTTCCAGGCCTGCAGGTCGATAGCCACGGAATTCGCGATGTCCTGTTCGAATTGCGCTTCCATCCTGCGTGCGAATCCTCGTCCGAGGATCACCGCATTGATCTCGTCGTTGTGCAGGAAACTTCGGTAGTCGAGGTTGCTGGTTCCGACGGTCGACCAGATGCCGTCTATGACCGCGGTTTTGGCGTGCAGCAAGGCGTTTGTGCACTCATAGATCCTGACCCCCTTCCTGAGCAGTTTTCCATACCATGACCGGGATGCGTGGCGGACTATCGGGGAATCCGAGATGCCCGGCACGATGATTCGCACATCCACTCCGCGCCTGGCCGCCTTTCTCAGTAGCGCTACAAAACCCCTCGCCGGGGCAAAATAAGCCTGCGTTATCCACACGCGTTCCTTCGCCCTGCGGATCGCTGCCTTGTAGGCATCGATGATCGCCGACTTTCTGTCGTCTCCGCCAGTTGCGGTCAGAATCGCGACCGCCTCGCTCCCGGGTTGCGCGCGAGGGTCCGTCGTTTGATGCTCCATCGTTCGGAGCCTCTCACCGCAAAGCCGATGCCATCGGTCACTGAAATCGAGCAGAAACCCTTCCACGGCAGGACCGGTTACGGCTATCTGGGTGTCGCGCCATCCCTCCATCAGCAAATTCTTCCTGGGAGAGGCGCTGGAGCTGCTCGAGTAGGTCCTGGAAAGATTGATTCCTCCGGTGAACGCGATACGGCTGTCGACGATCAACAATTTTCTGTGTGCCCTGTTGTTCAACTTCATCAGGTTTCCCCTTCCCGGGCTCACGTCGTTGAACTCGATTACCCGAATGCCCTCGAGCTTCATATCGTCGAAAAAATCTCCGTCGCTCCGGATGCTGCCGATGCTGTCGTAGATGATCCCCACTGTTACGCCGGCCCGGCTCTTTTCTTTCAACAAGGTTGCGAACTGACGGCCAACTTCATCATCGGCAAAAATATAGGTCTCCAGGTAAACATGCTCGCGCGCGGCGCTAATGCACTCCAGCATCCTCTTGTATGTGGCGGGTCCGTCGATGAGAAGCTCGACGTGATTGTTCCGGTACAACGGGAGGTTGCTGAACTGCGCGGTCCCGGCTGCCCATGTGGCGACTTCGACGGCTGCGGAATGCGCTGGCGTCTTGACCGCGTCGGTCAGCCGGCAAACGGTCGACGTCTGATCAGCCATACATCGCAACCACATCCCTCGCGCCCAGGCCACCTTCCCCTCAGCAGGTCGCAGTCGCTTATGCATCACTCGTGCCACAGCTTTATGGCGGTCATCGCCATGACAGCGCGTTCGTGAGTCGCATGGCGTCTTGCCGGGCGGTAATTGGTCACCGGAATTATTTACACCAGCATGTAAATAATTCCTTCAAAAATCGCGCTATAGGGCAATCCGCGGCGGTTTTTTGGCTGGAGAATCCCGCCTCGACGTCGCCGGGGCGAGGCTTGGCATAGGGATTGCATAAGTGTGTCTGCAACGCATCGCATTTTTCGCTATGCACCCTGACTACTACAGGAGAGAACATATGATTGGTTGGGCGGTAACATTTTTGATCATCGCGTTAATCGCCGGTGTTCTCGGCTTTAGCGGAATTGCCGGAACGGCCGCGAACATTGCGTGGATTCTATTTGTCGTAGGACTGGTCCTGGCGGTCGTCATGTTCATTGGGGGTCGGCGTCGGCCTCCCATCTAGCCTCGCTGGGAATAACCCAAAGAACTTAACCAGGAGACAACTATGACAATTCCTCAGCTGATGTTGATTGCAATCGTTGCGGGTTTTGGCGTGTCCGGATGCGACAGCGATGACGGTCCGGCGGAAGAGATGGGCCAGGCTCTCGACGATACCGGCGAGGAGATTCAGGACGCGGCCGAGGACGCGGGTAATGCCGTAGAAGACGCCTGCGAGGATGCCAAGGAAGGAGTGGACGCGGACGATACGGACTGCTGAACCGCACTGAGAAGTTTGATCCAGAGACTGTTAGTTGAAAGTGTGCAAGAAAGCGCGTGATTATGAACTGCATGCTGGCGTCGAGTTGACACGCGCTTGGAATGGCGGCCGCTGTGTACGAAGCACATTCTTACGAGTTTGCGACTGCACGGCGGCCGACCACTCTTCTTCAATCAACTACTAGTCCAATAAAAATGATCTGAGGGCGCGCCATGACACTCGGGACTGAAGAGGATTTCGAGAGTTTCAATGACGCTGACGGCTGGGCACCTGCGTCGGGAGGTGCGACCATGCGTCTGACAGCGACTTTATTGCGGGGACGCAAAGTTACGAACTACGACAATGAGGATCTCGGTGTCATCGAGGACTTCATGCTCGATATGGCGACCGGTCGTCTTGATTATGCAGTCCTGTCCTTCGCGGGCGTGGGCAGCAAAACCCGGCTTGTGCCAATCCCGATACGAGCGCTGGCCGTGGATACTGACGGACAGCGATTCATGCTCAACGCTGACAGGGAAATGCTCATATTCGCTCCGGCTCTGGACTGTCACAACTGGCCTGATACCACCGACCCGCGCTGGAGATCCGGCATCGAAAGCTACTACAGCTTCTGACTCAGCCGGCCGGCCGCGACCATTTCACTCACCTCGACGTAGCTAACCTCGCGTCGCAGCAACACGAAGCGATTACTGCTATTGCATGCAAGAACTTCACAGAGGATGTCGATGACGTTTAAACTGACTGAACTACCATATGACCGTGACGCGCTCGAGCCCCACATTTCGGCAAGGACGCTCGGATTCCATTACGCTGAGCACCACAAGACCTACGTCGAAAAGTTGAATAAGGCCGTCGCAGGAACGAAGTACGAAGATATGGCGCTGGAGGAGGTGATCCAGGCATCGTTCAGGAAAAACGACAAGCCGGTTTACCACAACGCGGCACAAGCCTGGAACCACACCTTTTTCTGGGACAGCATGGACCCCGCAAGCGACGGCAGGCCTTCGGGGACGTTGGCCGACAAACTCGACGTCCAGTTCGGAGGCCTCGATGACTTCCGGAAGCAATTCAAGGAATCCGCGGTATCCAAGTTCGGCAGCGGCTGGACCTGGCTGATCGCCGATGGCGACAACCTTGCAATCGTCTCCACGTCAGACGCAGATTCCCCGCTGACCACCGACACTACGCCCCTCATTACACTGGACGTCTGGGAACACGCTTATTACCTCGACTACCAGAATAGCCGCGACAAGTTTGTAGACGCCTTCCTCGGGCACCTCATCAACTGGGATTTCGCGCAGGACCACCTCGATGCTTTCGAGACCCGGCGGCGGCTGAAAGTCTGAGAGAAGTTCGCTGAGCCCGGATTATTCATGAACGGCGAGCGCGGCGGTGGTTGCCGGAGCCGCGCTATTCTTCCTGTAAGAGCGTGTGAGTACTCTGTGTAATCGCACTACACTGCCGGCATTGCGACATGATGATACCGAGAGCCTCGCCGATCATGTCGTTGTTATCCTGTTGCGCGTACATTCTCGCCAACTCCGCCTGCATCGAGATCGAATTTAGCGCGTTGTTCATCTTGTGAAGTGCGTCCTTGAGATGCGCTTTTTCGGAATCGTTAAGTGGCATTGGTCATACCCGGTCTTCCTCGTACTCGCATAATCTGTTGTACAAGGTTTTCAGACTGATCCCGAGTGCTTCGGCAGTCAGCTTCTTGTTGCCGTCAAAGTGCTCGAGCGTCTTTTCGATCAACGTCTTCTCTACGTCTCTTATTGACATTCCGGCACGAAGGCCCTGAGCATCATCCGACCATTTGGGGGGTCTGTCGAAGTTATCGGGTAACGTGTCGACCTTGTCCTTGCCACGATTCAGTATTGCCGCGCGCAGGACGGTATGTTTCAGTTCCCTGACGTTCCCGGGCCAATGATAGCTTTCCAGCTTGGTCAGTACGCGCGGCGAAAAGCGGGTGGGCGTACCATGTTCCTTCGCGTACATCTCGAGGAAGTAGTTCGCCAGCAAGGGAATATCACCCTCGCGCTCACGGAGCGGCGCGACGTGGATCGGCAACACCATCAGGCGAAAGAACAGATCCTCCCGGAATTTGCCCTCGCTCACTTCCTTTTCCAGGTCCTTGTTGGTCGCTGCGATGATCCGCGCGGTCATCGGGATTTCTTTTTCTCCGCCAACCCGAACCATGGAGCCCGTCTCGAGGACGCGCAGCAGCGCGACCTGCTGATCGAGCGGCAGTTCGCCGATCTCGTCGAGAAAGACGGTGCCGTTCTTTGCTCGCTCGAAGATTCCGACTCTCTTTGCGCCGGCACCCGTGAAGCTTCCCTTTTCATGGCCGAACAGCTCGCTTGCCACCAGCTCTCGCGGAATCGCACCACAGTTGACCGGCACGAATTTGGCGTCGGTATTGCAGGCGTTGTGCAACGCCTGCGCGACCAGCTCCTTGCCGGTTCCGCTCTCGCCCGTTATCAGAATCGTTACATCCGTGGGACCGTACTCGGTGATCGACTTCATCAGCGCCTTCATCGCCGCGGACTCGCCGATCATGTTTGGCGGCCTGATCGTGTCGATGGGCGGTATGCGGCGAGTCGGCTTGTTCAGCGCGGCGGATTCTATGCTCTTGATCAGCTGGTTCTTGTCGAGAGGCTTGACCAGGTAGTCAACGACGCGACCACGGACCGCGCGTATGGCGGACTCCATCGACGGATGTCCCGTAATGATCACGGCCTTTGGACCGTCATCCCTGATCAGTTCGAGGCCGCTTCCATCAGGCAGCGACAGGTCGACAAAAAGCATGTCGAATGCTTCCCGTCGCAGCACCCCGCTCGCCTCCGCCACAGAGCCGACAGTCGACACGTCATGCTCTTCAGCCCGTAGCAGCGTCTGGGTGGCCGACGTAAAGTCGGAATCGTCGTCAACAAGTAGAATTCGTGCCATATTGATATTCGTTGCGTAGCGACCGATCGCCGACCCGGCTGGGGCGTCCGTCACAGGAACGCACAGTATACGGTACTGGCATGATTTTTGGTGTCATGTGAGTGCTCGTGGGACACGCAGCCCCGGCTCGAGGCTTTCCCGGCTGAAACAGTTGACAGGGGCCCGAGGCGATGCGCGCTGGTGCCGCCTGAATGTCAGTCCGGACGCGACAGGGTCAGTCAGTCGACAAGGCGGCAGGCTCGCCTCCGGTGGTTCAAACTGATTGGAGTTTTACCCTTCCACCGGGCTGCGGCGCCGTTCCGTCGGCAGGCTTCATGTCGGCGTGGTACATCGCCCACTGGTTCCGGCCATTTCTCTTTGCTTCGTACAGCGCGATGTCCGACTTCTGCATCCATTCCTGCATAGTGCCTGCGTGGTCAGGCATCAGGGCGACGCCGATGCTGATGCTCGCCATGATATCCGTGTTCACCCTGAATGGCGCTGAGAAACTCTTCAGCATCTTCTTTGCGATGCCGGGGATATTTTCCGGCCTCGTGAACCCGTTCAGAACCACCCAGAACTCGTCGCCGCCCGCCCGGCCAACGACGTCGTTTTCGCGAATGCAATGGGCGATGCGGCGGCATCCCTGCCTCAGGATCAGATCGCCGATCGGGTGACCGTAGGTGTCGTTTATTTCCTTGAAATGGTCGATGTCGATCGTCATCAGCGCGGAAGGGATGTTGAGTCGCACCGCAACGTCATTCGACTCCCGTATGGCTCCCAGCAAGCCGCGGCGGTTCAGCGCACCTGTCAACTGATCGATGTTTGCGATTCGCTTGAGCTTCTGTTCGCGCTCGTATCGCTCACGCGCCAGGCGAATAGTCCGAAAAATCCGGTTCGGCGTGGCCTCGCTCTTCGGGATGTAATCCTGGATCCCCAGCCGAATCAGGCTGAGAGCGGTATCGGATGAACTGTCACCAGTGATGACGACAATGACGAGGTCAGGGCTGAATATCTTAAGTTTGGTTGGGGCTTCTATGCCCTGCGCGTCGGGTAACCCGAGGTCGACCAATGCCACATCGATCGACGGCCCATTCTGCAGGAGTTGCTGAGCCGACTGCAGATCGGACACCCGATGTACGCAGATGCGAGAGTCGAGCATAATGAGCGCGCGCGAAAGGCCCTCTGCAACAACGTCATTGTCCTCGACAATCAGTATCTGCATCGCGTCCTGCTCTGTTGCCACTTTCATTGTTCGAGAAATCACAGCGCAGCCCTCTTATCCAGGGAGGCGGCCTGTTTCATCAACGCCGGCCCCGGCCAGGCGGGGTGCGCTGCACCTCCTGTTCTCGGTCCGTTTTCTACAAACACAAGGTGCAAATCCTGTGCCAGTTGAACAAAGGACGGCGGCGCGAAGAGCCGGAAGCGCTGCAAAAGTGCGTGCTTGTGGTATGGGATTTGCATCAGGCAGCTTGGTCCTTGCGCATGTGCGGTGCTGGGGAAGATGCGGGCATGGTAGTCGATTGTACGACAGTGGCAACCCGTCAGCGATCTGCGACATGCCGAACAAAGGACGCAGGCCACTGCCCCGGATTTGTCGCGAAATCACGTCAAGTCACACAGGGTGGTGACGGTCTTTACAACGAGCGAGCAATTTTTACATCAACAGCATTGAGGAGAACGGGGTATGGACGTTATAAACAACGAATGGGGTCTGCCCATGACTGCCCTGGCGTTGCTGGCGGTGCTCGCTATCTTCGGCACGGCGCTCTGGTTCATTCTCTCGGCCACCGAAATCAACAAGAAATTTCGCTGGTTTCAGATCGTCGGAAGGCGCGAACGGCAACAACAGGCGAAATCCACGCGCGAATGGGAACAACAGGTGAAACGTCCGAGGTAGCTCGGGCCCAATCAGGAACCGGACTTCCACAGGTCGCATATATCGGTTTCGCATATCAACCTGCGCGAGATTCCTGCGGCCGATTCCGCAAAAGGTGCATCCCTGAACGGCCAGCCGCTCAACGTAAATGTCACTGCGCTCTCACCTTCTGTTGCTAACCCTGGCGGTACTGATCCCGCTGGCAATATTCGGAGCCGGAGCAACTCTGTGGGTGGCGGATCGGGAACGAATCGCTTTCGAACACGGCGCAAGGCAGCGGACATTGGCGCTGATCACCGCTGTCGACACTGAACTCAGCGGCCATGCCGAAACGCTTCGCGCACTGGCAAGTTCATACAACCTCCAGGTGGGCGATCGGCCGGCATTTCAGCGGCAGGCCATGCGGCTGCTGGCAACGCAGAAGGAGTGGCGGAGCATTGTACTCGCGCTGCCTTCCGGCGAACGCATTTTCGACTCATCGCTACCCCAGGGTGCACCGCTGTCAATCATCGACCGCACCGGTTTCGATGAAACACTGCGCAGGAACGAACCAACGATCGGGGACTTGTCGCCTCAGGATTCAGGGTATCGATTCTCCGTCTTGATGCCGGTTCAACTGAAAGGACAGGTGCACATACTCATGGTTCTCGTCGACCCGGAGGCGGTCCTCGCATTGCTTACGCCGCAACGGCTGCCGCGTGACTGGGTCGGCACGGTACTCGACTCGAACTATCGGGTAGTCGCTCGCACCTTCAATCATCGAGCGACTGTCGGCAAACCTGCCGCGCAATCCCTTCAGGACGCTCTCGAAACAGCCGCGGAAGGCTGGTTTCAGGGGACAACTATCGAGGGCGCAGAGGTCTACGCTTCGTTCCACCAGTCTCCCATGAGCAACTGGACCGTCGCCCTCGGCATACCAGCCGGCCTTGTCGAGTCGATCACGAGTGACATCGTGCGACTACTGGCCATCGGCCTGGCGCTCGCAACCGCCATCGCCCTGATTCTCGCGGCGTGGTACAGCCAGCGCATTTCGGGACCGATCATGGCGCTCGCCTCCTCGGCAAGGGCGCTCGGTTGGGGCGTGAACGTCGATCCTCCTATTGATGCTCCTGTGCGCGAGGTGCGCGATGTCAGCCGGGCGCTGGTTGCGTCCGCGCAGGGTTTCAACGAGCGTGAAGAAAAGCTCAGGGCGACCGACCAGGCAAAGGACGAATTTCTCGCAATGCTCGGGCACGAACTCAGGAACCCGCTCGGCGCTTTATCCTCTGCCACACAGGTGCTGAACGTCGCAGGATCGGGCGACAGGTCGACCCGGGACGCCATTGGCATTGTTTCCCGTCAGGTGGAGCGGATGACTCGCCTGGTTGACGATCTCCTCGACGTCGGTCGTGTCATATCCGGTAAAGTTCCGCTGCAACTCGCGCCGCTCGACCTCGGTCAGGTCGTGTCCCAGGTTACGCAGAATCTCAACCGCTCATCGGTGCTCAAGGGTCGCAATGTCAGGCTCGAGACGGAACCCGTCTGGATACAGGGAGACGAGACGCGAATCGAGCAGATCATTTTCAACTTGCTGGAGAATGCCGGCAAATACACACCGCCCGAGGGCGACATCTCGATACGGCTGCATCACACGGAGGGCCACGCCGTGCTGGAGGTGACGGACACGGGCATCGGCATGACACCCGACCTCCTGCTGCGGGTGTTCGACTTGTTCGCGCAGGGTCAGCGTTCGATAGACCGAAGCGCGAGCGGCCTGGGCATCGGGCTTACCCTCGTGAAGCGCCTGGCCGAACTGCACGGCGGGACGATCACTGCGGCGAGCGACGGCGTCGACAAGGGATCACGGTTCACCCTGACCTTGCCGTCGACCGAGGCGCCGGCGGTTGCCCGGCGTCGCCCGTCGGATCCGGTGCAGGTCCGCGAACTGCGAAAGGTACTGCTCATCGAAGATAATGAAGATGCGCGACGATCGATGCTGACCGTGTTGAGACACTATGGGTATCGCACATTCGAAGCAGCCGACGGCTTCGAGGGCATCGCAACCGCAGACGAGCTGCAGCCCGATGCGGCCATCGTAGACATTGGGCTGCCGCAATATGACGGCTACGAGGTTGCGAAGCGGCTGAGGTCGGGTCCGGGCGGTTCGAAGATATTACTTATCGCTCTTACCGGCTACAGCAGTCAGGAAGCCCGGCAAAAGGCGAAGAGTGCCGGATTCGACGACTATCTCGTGAAGCCGGTAGCACCGAGAGACCTTGCAGAGCTTATCGAATTGCGGCTCGATGCAAGGAATCGCGTCGAGCCCATCAACCAGGAGCTCTGACCCCAAGCGCGTCTTTGCCTCCCTCGCGTGTCGATACCGATATCATCAGGCACGGAACACGCTCAATGTTGACCTGCCGAATTCAGCACCGGACAATCCGCGGTCCCGTTGTCAATCAAACAGAGTGCAGCTGCGGTGCCCAAGCGCTTCCTGATTTCCTTGCTGCTCTCGAGCATCGTCGCACTGGTAACGGTAGTGACGTGGAAGCTTCTCATCGACCATCATCAGGGACAGGTGGCAAGAATTGCGGAGAGCGAGTCCTACGCCGCGCGCAGCCAGTTGATCCGCAACGTGGACACCGTGTTTCGCGCGCTACGCGA
>Ga0268386_10004396_pt1 | contig 10359 bp, 12 predicted proteins | sample RVTome_15_FD_200260 | JGI IMG/M metagenome (GOLD analysis project Ga0268386, IMG submission 200260) | Soil microbial communities from uranium-contaminated site in the Upper Colorado River Basin, Wyoming, United States - RVT150D86... ... | reverse complement strand
GGCCAAGGGAAGCCCGAGACGTTCAACTTCCTCGGCTTCACACACATCTGTGGGAGGAAGAGGAGCAATGGGCGTTTCACGGTGCTGCGGCAGACGATTCGGAAACGGTTGCAGGCGAAGCTGAGCGACGTCAAAGCCGAACTCAAGCGCCGCATGCACGACCCGATTCCTAAGGTGGGTAGGTGGCTCGGCTCCGTCGTGAATGGGCACGTCCGCTACTACGGCGTCCCCATGAACGGCCAGGCCCTCGCCACCTTCCGATTCCAAGTGGGCCGGCTCTGGCACCGCACGCTGTCGCGGCGCAGCCAGAACGGCCGCGTCACCTGGGACCGGATGCGGCGGCTGATCGGCCGCTGGCTGCCCCCGGCCCGCATCTGCCATCCCTACCCGCTCAGGCGACTTGGCGTCATCACCTGAGGCAAGAGCCGGATGCGGGAAATCCGCTCGTCCGGATCTGTGGAGGGGGTTATGGGCAACCATGATTCCTACTCCGACTCCGGGGTCCCCGTCGGTACCCCATCGTAGACCTGGCCCGGACGGAATGGGCCGAATGGCCCATCCGGCGGGTCCGGCGGGGTCGCCCCGTCCGCGCGGCTGGGCCTCCCGGACCACCTCCCCTGGAGCAACCGGCCCATGGCGCCCGTGCGGTTGGCCCGACTAGCGTCGATGCATAGAAGCGTGCGAACGGTACGCGAGGAGGATTCGATGCCTCAGGAAGTCGCCGCTGCCACCGGGGGAGCCGAGGTACCCGTGGCGACCCCCCGGGAGACGATTACCGTCACCGACAACCGCACCGGCCGGACCTACGAGCTGCCCGTCGCGCACGGGACCGTCAAGGCCATGGACCTCCGGCAGATCAAGGTCGGGCCGGACGACTTCGGCCTCATGACCTACGACCCCGGCTTCATGAACACCGCGTCCTGTCGGAGCCGGATCACCTTCATCGACGGGGACCGGGGGATCCTCCGCTACCGGGGCTACCCGATCGAGGAGCTCGCGGAGAAGGCGAGCTACCTGGAGGTCGCCTACCTCGTCCTGCGGGGCGAGCTGCCCATGAAGGCCCAGTACGACGACTGGCTGTTCAACGTGACCCACCACACGATGATCCACGAGAACGTCAAGGACCTCATGGCCAGCTTCCGCTACGACGCGCACCCGATGGGGATGCTCGTCTCCACGGTGGGGGCCCTCTCCACCTTCTACCCGGAGGCCAAGGAGATCCACGACCCGCTGGTGCGCCGCAAGCAGGTCTACCGGCTCATCGGCAAGATCCCCACCCTGGCCGCCTTCGCCTACCGGCACTCCATGGGCCTGCCCTACGTCTATCCCGACAACGACCTTTCGTATGCCGCCAACTTCCTGCAGATGATGTTCCGGGTGGGCGCCTACGAGGTCGACCCGGTGCTGGAGCGGGCCCTCGACGTGCTGTTCATCCTCCACGCCGACCACGAGCAGAACTGCTCCACCTCGGCCATGCGGGGGGTGGGCTCCTCCGGGGTGGACCCCTTCACCGCCGCCGCCGCCGCGGTGGGCGCCCTCTACGGCCCGCTCCACGGCGGGGCCAACGAGCAGGTCCTCCGCATGCTGCGGGAGATCGGCTCGAAGGACAATGTCCCCGCCTTCATCCGCGACGTGAAGACGAGCGGGGGAGAGGTGCGGCTGATGGGCTTCGGCCACCGGGTATACAAGAACTACGACCCCCGGGCCAAGATCATCAAGAGGATGGCGGACGCGGTCTTCGCGGTCACCGGCCGGAACCCGCTCCTCGACATCGCCCTCGAGCTGGAACGGATCGCCCTCGAGGACGAGTACTTCCTCAAGCGGAAGCTCTACCCGAACGTGGACTTCTACTCCGGGCTGATCTACCAGGCGATGGGCTTCCCGGCGGACATGTTCCCGGTCCTGTTCGCGATCGGGCGCATGTCGGGCTGGCTCGCCCAGTGGGAGGAGATGGTCGAGGACAAGGAGCAGAAGATCGCCCGGCCGCGCCAGGTGTACCTGGGCGACGACCGGCGCGCGGTCGTCCCCCTCGCCGAGCGCGGCTGACCCCGCGGCCGGCCCTCCGGCCGGACGTTCCCCCGGGCCCGCGGGAGGGCTCCCGCGGGCCCCTCTCACGACAGGAGGCACCCGTGCGAAGGAAGATCACGATCGTCGGGGTGGGGCGGGTGGGGGAGACCACCGCCCACCTCCTCGCGAAGAAGGCCCTCGGCGACCTCGTCCTCGTGGACGTGGTCCCGAACCTGGCCGCGGGCAAGGCCCTCGACCTCATGCAGGCCCGGCCCCTCGACGGGACCGACGTCACGATCACCGGCGCCACCGGCTACGAGCAGACGGCGGGCTCGGACGTGGTGGTGGTGACCTCGGGGGTCCCCCGCAAGCCGGGGGAGAGCCGGGAGGACCTGCTCCGGAAGAACATCGCCATCGTGCGGCCGGTGGCGGAGGCGGTGGCCAAGGCCTCCCCCGACGCCGTCCTCGTCGTGGTCGCGAACCCGCTCGACACCATGACCTGGGTGGCGAAGCACGCTACCGGCTGGCCGCGCCACCGGGTCTTCGGGATGGCGGGGGCCCTCGACACCGCGCGACTTCGCACCTTCATCGCCATGGAGCTGGGCTGCTCGGTGAAGGACGTGACCGCCTTCGTCCTCGGCGGCCACGGCGACGAGATGGTCCCCCTCGTCCGCTACGCCTCGGTGGGGGGGGTCCCGATCGAGAAGCTCCTCCCGAAGGACCGGATCGACGCGATCGTCAAGCGGACGCGGGGAGCGGGGGGCGAGATCGTCAAGCTCCTCGGGTTCAGCGCGTACTTCTCCCCGGCGGCCGCGGTGGCCGAGATGGTCCAGGCGGTGCTGCTCGGCGAGCGGCGCGTCCTCCCCTGCTCGACCTGGCTGGAGGGCGAGTACGGCTGCCGGGACATCTGCCTGGGCGTGCCCGTCGTCCTCGGGGAGGGCGGGATCGAGCGCGTCCTCGAGGTCGAGCTGACCGCGGAGGAGCAGGCGCTCCTCGCGGGCTCGGTGAAGCTCTGCTCCGAGTCGATCGCGGAGGCGCGGGGACTCCTCGCCGCGCCCTCCGCGGCCTGAGGCCCCGGCATCCCCGCGCCGGCGGCCGGCCGGGCGGCCGCCGGCGGACCGTCAACGGGCGAGCTCGGCCTGCCGGGGGACGACCCGGTAGCGCGACTGCACGAACGCCACGAGGTCGATCAGCTCCCGCGCGGTCATGGCGTCGGTCATGTCCCCCATCCGGGAGAGCTCGCCCGCCCGGACCAGCTCCGGCCGCTTGTTGGGCAGGATGCGGTGCGACGGGTTGGCGATCGCGGTCAGGATCTCGCCGTCCGTCCGCGGGTAGGGGAAGTCCCCCCCGATCAGCACCGGCACCGGGGGGTCGGCGACCGGCTCGCCGAGGTCGAGCCCGTCCACCCGGTGGCAGGAGTGGCACTTCATCTCCACGAAGACGGTCCGCCCGTGGTCCACGTCCCCGTCGGGCAGGCGCAGGCCCGCTCCCGACCGGGGACCGGGGGTGCAGGCGGCGGCGAGCGCGGCCAGCATCGCGACGGAAATGGCGTCGAGGCGCGCCATGGCACACCTCCTTGGCCAAGATGTACTCCCGTGGGGGCCGCCCGACCGTGAGCCCGACGGACCATGCGAGCCTCCGCCGAGTGGACGCGGTGTGCGAGGGGGCCGCGGCGTCTCCGCGACCGGGTCACCATTCCGTCTAATCCCCACGAATCACCGGAATGGATCATGGGGACGATGGAGCCTCGGCACCATCCGGAGCCAACCTTGTGCATCAGGGAGCCGGGCCGCCCGCTGGGGGCGGCGACCCGGCTCCGACTTCGACGTGCGGCGCCACGGCGCGGCGCCTCCGGGGACGGGGGGATCGCCCTCGGCCAGGCCGTGGTGGGCGACGCGCAGGTGCGGCGATGAGCCTGTTCGTGGGGCGGGTGGACGAGGTGCGGGAGGACGGCGGGGAGCGGCGGGGTCTCGTGAGCGTGCGGGGGGCCCGGCTCGAGGTGGCCCTCGACCTCGTGCCCGAGGCGGTCGCGCTCTCCCGGATCCGCGACGAGGAGGAGGAACCGCCATGTGCCTAGCCGTGCCCGGGAAGGTGGTGGAGGTCCAGGGGGAGGGCGAGCTGCGGATGGCCCGGGTGGACTTCGGCGGCGTCTCCCGCCAGGCCTGCCTGGCCTACCTCCCCGAGGCCGGGGTGGGGGACTACGTGCTCGTCCACGTCGGCTTCGCGATCTCCCGGATCGACGAGGAGGCGGCCCGCGAGACCCTCGAGGCCCTCGCCGCGATCGGCGAGCTCGCCGCGCTCGAGGACGACGCGGAGGCGGACGGTGATGCGGCACGTTGACGAGTACCGCGACCCCACGGCGGTCGCGGCCGTGCTGCGGGAGATCGAGGCCACGGTGACCCGGCCGTGGACGCTCATGGAGGTCTGCGGCGGCCAGACCCACTCGATCCTGAGATTCGGCCTCGACGCGATGCTCCCCGAAGCGGTCCGCCTCGTCCACGGCCCGGGCTGCCCGGTGTGCGTGACTCCCCTGGAGCTCATCGACCGGGCGGTCGCGATCGCCTCCCGTCCCGGTGTCGTCTTCACGTCCTTCGGGGACATGCTCCGGGTGCCGGGCAGCCGCGACGACCTCCTGAAGGTCAAGGCCCGGGGGGGCGACGTGCGGATCGTCTACTCGCCCCTCGACGCGCTCAAGCTCGCCCGCCGGCACCCGGACCGGCCGGTCGTCTTCTTCGCGGTGGGCTTCGAGACCACCGCCCCCGCCAACGCGATGGCGGTGCACCGCGCGGCCGCGGAGGGGCTCACGAACTTCTCGGTCCTCGTGGCCCACGTCCTCGTCCCCCCCGCCCTGGAGGCGCTCCTCTCCTGCCCGGACGCCCAGGTCCAGGGCCTCCTCGCCCCCGGCCACGTGTGCGTGGTCACGGGCTATCGGGACTACGAGCCCCTCGCCGAGCGCTTCCGGATCCCGATCGTGGTCACCGGCTTCGAGCCCCTCGACCTCCTGCGGGGGGTGCGGGCGGCGGTCCGCCAGCTCGAGCGGGGCGAGCACCGGGTGGAGAACCAGTACCCGCGGGCGGTCGTCCCCGAGGGCAACCGCGAGGCCCAGCGCATGATCGAGGAGGTGTTCGTGGTGTCGGACCGGGCCTGGCGGGGCCTCGGCGACATCCCCCGCAGCGGCTACGCGCTCGCCCCGCGCTACGCGCGGTTCGACGCCGAGCGAGTCTTCGCGGTCGAGGGGATCGTGGCCCGCGAGCCCGAGGAGTGCCGGGCCGGCCTCGTCCTCCAGGGGCGCCTGCGGCCCACCCTTTGTCCCGAGTTCGGGACGCGCTGCACGCCCGAGCATCCCCTCGGGGCGACGATGGTGTCGTCCGAGGGGGCCTGCGCCGCCTACTTCCACTACGGTCGGGCGCGGGCCGACGCGGCGGTGGGGGCGCCTTGACCATGGAGCGGACGATGCAGTCCATGTTGACCTGCCCGGCTCCCCTCCCCGCCGCCGACATCGTCCAGCTCGCCCACGGGGGCGGCGGGAGGATGACGGCCCGCCTCGTCGAGCGCGTCCTCGTCCCCGCGTTCAAGAACGCGTTCCTCGACGTCCTGGGGGACGGAGCGGTGGTGCCGGTGGGGAAGGAGCGCCTCGCCTTCACGACCGACACCTTCGTGGTCAAGCCGGTCTTCTTCCCGGGAGGCGACATCGGCTCGCTGGCCGTGCACGGCACGGTGAACGACCTCGCGATGTGCGGGGCGGATCCCCTCTTCCTCTCCGGCGCCCTCGTGCTCGAGGAGGGGTTCCCGATGGCCGACCTGGAGCGCGTGGTCGCCTCGATGGCGGGGGCGTGCGCCCGGGTGGGGGTCCCCCTGGTCACCGGCGACACCAAGGTGGTGGACCGCGGCAAGGGCGACGGCGTCTACGTCAACACCTCGGGGGTGGGCCGGGTGAGGGACGGCGTCCACGTGGGGCCGGGGCGGGCGGTCCCGGGGGACGTGGTCCTCGTCTCGGGGCCGGTGGGCGACCACGGGATCGCGGTGATGGCCGCCCGCGAGGGGATCGAGCTGGAAACCGGGCTCGTGAGCGACAGCGCGCCCGTCGTCTCCCTGGTGCAGGCCCTCCTCCGGGCGGTCCCGGGCACCCACGTGCTGCGCGACCCCACCCGGGGCGGGCTCGCCACCGCGCTGCACGAGATCGCGCGCGCCTCCCGGGCCGGGATCCGTCTCGAGGAGGCGGCGATCCCCGTCCGGGACGAGGTGCGAGGGGCCTGCGAGCTGCTCGGGCTCGACCCGCTGTACGTGGCCTGCGAGGGCCGCTTCCTCGCGATCGTCCCCGGCCGGGAGGCCGACCGTGCCCTCGCCGCGCTCCACGCCCTGCCCGAGGGGGAGGGAGCCCGGCGGATCGGCGCCGTCTCCGCCGAGGAACCGGGCCGGCTCGTCCTCCGCACGAGCATCGGCAGCCTGCGCCTCCTCGAGCCGCTCTCCGGCGAGCAGCTCCCGAGGATCTGCTGATGCACGAGTACTCCCTGGTGAGCGCGCTCCTCGACCGGGTCGAGAAGGAGGCCCGCGCGCGCCACGCCCTCGCCGTGCACCGGGTGACGGTGCGGATCGGCTCGCTGGCCGGGGTGGAGCCGGACCTGCTCCGGAGCGCCTTCTCCCTGGTGCGGGAGGGGACGGTGTGCGGCGCCGCCGAGCTGGACGTGGAGCCGGTGGAGGCCCGCTGGGCGTGCGGGGGCTGCGAGCGGCCCATCGCGGCCGGCGAGGTCCTCCGCTGCCCGGAGTGCGACCTCCCGGCGAGGCTCCTTTCCGGTGACGAGATCGTCCTGGGCCGGATCGAGATGGAGGTGCCCTGATGTGCGACACGTGCGGCTGCGGCGATCCCGAGGTCGTCTCGGTGGATGTCCACGACAAGATCCTGGCCGGCAACGACCGCACCGCCGGCCACAACCGGGAGCACCTCGCGGCGAAGGGGGTCCTCGCGGTGAACCTCATGGGCTCCCCCGGCTCGGGCAAGACCGCCGTCCTCGAAGCCACCGCCCGGGCTTTCGCGGGCAAGGAGCTCCTCGGGGCGATCGCGGGCGACCTCGAGACCGACCGGGACGCCGAGCGGCTGCGGGCGGCCGGGATCCCCGCGGCCGCCATCACCACCGGCTCGGCCTGCCACCTCGACGCGGAGATGGTCCACCGCGCGCTCCACCGCTTCCCGTGGGAGGACCTCCACTACCTGTTCGTGGAGAACGTGGGCAACCTCGTCTGCCCGGCGGTGTACGACCTCGGCCAGTCCGCGAGCGTGGTCGCCCTGTCCGTCACCGAGGGGGAGGACAAGCCGCTCAAGTACCCCGTGATGTTCCGCAAGGCCGACCTCGTGCTCCTCACCAAGGTGGACCTCCTGCCCCACCTCGACGTCAGCCTGGCCGCGGTCCGCGACGCCCTCGCCCGGGTGATGCCGCGGCCGGCCCTGCTCGAGGTCTCGGCCCGGACCGGGCAGGGCATCGACCGCTGGGTGGCCTGGCTGCGCCATCGCCGGGTCGAGATGCCGCTCGGGGTCGCAGTCGCCGCGCACCATCGGCGGGCAGAGGTCTGATCTAGGGTCACGGCCCCGCCGCGGCCTCCCCGGGCGCCGGGCCCGGGACGGGTCCTCGACGGCCTCGGCGGTCGGCCCGGTTGCTTGACCTGGGGTCCCGGGCCGGCGAGGATTCCCCCGACGCCACCATGGAGAGGTCTTCCCTCAGCGTCGGCGCGCGCGGCAGCCGGCTCCTCGCGGGTGCCCTGCTGCTGGCTACCGGGGTCCAGGTGGCTCTCGCCCTGGCCGGCCTGCCCGGCTGGCCCTGTCCCGTCCGGCAGGGGCTCGGGATCCCCTGCCCGGGCTGCGGGCTGACCCGAGGCCTGTCGGCGCTGCTGAGCGGCGACTGGAGCGTCGCCCTCCGGTGGCACCCGCTGGCTCCCCTCGCGCTCGTGGGGACGGCGCTCGCCGCCGCGGCCGCCGGCGCTCCCCCGAGGCTCTCCGATCGGATCATCCGCGGGGCCGAAGGCCTCGCCGCCCGGAAGGGCATCGTCGTCCTCGCCGTCACGGTCCTCCTGTTGTCCTGGCTCCTCCGCTTCTTCCCGTACGCGTAGCCTTGGTACGTCGCGAGTGCCGTGCTCAATGAGGAGGTGGTCGACATGATGGGAATGCTCTTCGGGCTGGTGAGCCTGGCGAACCTCGTGGTGTTCGTGATGGTGCTGATCCGGCTCTTCAAGGCCGAGGGAGCCCTCAAGGGGATCCTCGGGCTCATCTGCGGTCTCTACACGTTCATCTGGGGCTGGATCAACGCCACCAAGGAGAACATCAAGAACCTGATGGTCATCTGGACCGCGCTGATCCTGCTGTCGATCGTCCTCCAGGTCGTCGTGGGCGGGTCGACGATGGGCGGCCTGGCACCATAGCCGGCAGGGGCTCCCGGCCGGTCCCCCCTTGGGGCCGGTCGGGGGCGGTCGTCTCGGGCGAGGCGGCTCAGAGCATCGTCGAGAAGATCCGGGCGAGGCCGAGGAAGGTGAAGAAGCCCGCGACGTCGGTGACGGTGGTGAGGATGATGGAGGACGACTGGGCGGGGTCCTGGCCGAACGCGCTCAGGAGGGTGGGGATGGCCGCCCCCGCGAGACCGGCCACCATCATCGAGACCACCATGGCCGAGCCGATCACCAGGCTCAGGCCGGCCGAGCCGCTCCACAGGTAGACCGCTCCCGCGCAGACCACCGCCACCGCCAGCCCGTTGACCGCGCCGACCGAGAGCTCCTTCAGGAGCACCCGGGGCCAGCTCCGGGGCCGGATCTCCCGCAGGACGAGGGCGCGCATGGTCACGGCGAGGGCCTGGGCGCCGCTGTTGCCCGACTGCCCCGCGACCACCGGGAGGAGGATGGCGAGGGCCGTCACCTGCTGGATCGTCGCCTCGAACAGGCCCACCACCCCCGCCGCGAGGAAGGCGGTGCTCAGGTTGATCTGGAGCCAGGGGAGGCGCTTGCGGACCGCGAAGCCGACCGGGGAGAGCGCGCGCTCCTCCCGGCTCGCGCCCACCATCGACTGGATGTCGGCGGTGGCCTCGCTCTCGGTGGCGGCGACCAGGGTCGCGTGGCGGAGCACGCCCAGGAGGCGCTGGTCGAAGTCCACCACCGCCAGGCTGGCGAGGGCGCCCGCCCCCATCGTCTCCACGATCTCCTCGCGGCCGGCGGTGGCGGGAACCCGGGGAGCCGGCCCGCGCCCGAGGCTCCCGAGCGGGGTGTCGGACGGAGCGAGGGCCAGCTCCTGGAGGGAGACCGCGCCCGTGAGGCGCCCCTCCGCGTCCACCACGAAGACGTCGTGGATCCGGCGCCCGCGCTGCCGGCGGAGGCGGGTCAGGGCCTGGCCCGCCCGGGTCTCCCCCCGGAAGGCCGCCACCCAGGGGTCCATGAGCGCTCCCGCGGTGTCCGGGGGGTAGCGCGCCAGCTCGGCGAGCTCTCGCGCCGCGTCGGGGGCGAGGAGCCCCCGCAGCCGGGCCCGCTCCTCGGGCTCGAGCCGGGCGAGCAGGGCCGCGGCCCGAGCCGGCTCGAGCCGCTCGAGGAGGCGCCGTGCGCCCCCCTCGCGGCTCGCGGCGAGGACGCTCGCGGCCTGCTCCGGGCTCAGCCGCCGCAGCACCTCCGCCGCCCGCGGGGCGGACTGGGTGGCGAGGAGCTCGGCCGCCTCCGCGGGCGCGGCCCCGTCGACCGCGCGCGCCACCTCGTCGGGGAAGAGCTTGACGTACCCGCGCACCAGCGCGGCCGCGGCGCTCCGGGCGGTCTCGCCCCTCACGAGCCCGCCTCCCCGGGGCCCGGCCGGGGGCCGCTCGAGCCGAGACCGGTGAAGAGGCCGCTCAGCCCCAGCCAGTACAGCTCCCCGAGGGCGACGACGGCCTCGAGCCCGCCCCGCGTGCGGCGCTCCCCGGCCGCGCCCCGCAGGAGCTGGCGCAGCCGCCCGTGGCGCACCGCGCCCAGGAACCGGCCCTGCTCGTCGACCACGGGAAGCGAGTCGTGCTCGGTCCATCCCGGGTGAACGGCCATGGCCGTCGGGTCCGCCCCGCGGTTCAGGGGCTCGACCGTCCGCGCGAGCGACGCCAGGGATCCCCGGCGCGATGCGTCGAGCAGCGCGCGCAGGTCGGCCACCCCTCGGAGGTGCTGCTCGCGGTCCACCACGTAGACCTCGAGGGAGAGGTCGGCGGAGTGCCGGCCCAGGCGGCGCCGGGCCTCCTCCAGGTCGAGGTCGTCGGGGAGGGCGAGGGCCCGGGGGTCCATGAGGGCGGCGGCCGTGTCCTCGGGGTAGGCGAGCAGGGGGCGCAGGCGGGCGGCGTCCGGCATGCCCGCGAGCAGCGCCTCTCG
>Ga0268386_10004395_pt1 | contig 10360 bp, 11 predicted proteins | sample RVTome_15_FD_200260 | JGI IMG/M metagenome (GOLD analysis project Ga0268386, IMG submission 200260) | Soil microbial communities from uranium-contaminated site in the Upper Colorado River Basin, Wyoming, United States - RVT150D86... ... | reverse complement strand
GTGCGCCGATTGTCGGACCGCTCAACCTGAAAATCGCCATGGCGCGCTTCACCCGCACGCTGGGTATTCTGATGCAAAGCAGTATTCCGCTGCTCGATGCTCTGGATATCTCGTGTGCGGTGCTCAACAACTCGATTTTGTCCAAGTCGATCGACGACGCCCGAGATTTGATCCGGGAAGGCTCAGATATCGCTACCCCTCTGCGCCAGAGTGGTCATTTCCCGCCGTTGGTGTCGCATATGATTTCGATCGGGGAACAAAGCGGGCAGCTCGAAGAAATGCTCGTTCGCGTCGCCGACACCTATGACAGTGAAGTCCAAACCAGCATTGAGGGCCTCACCTCCCTCATCGACCCGCTTATCATCGTGGCCATGGGTGGGGTCATGTTTGGCATCACCCTGGCCATTTTGTTGCCGATTTTTGAAATGAACACGGCCATTCGGTAATCCGTCATCCGGTTGGCCGGACGTGGATAGAAAGCAACGGCTATGCCGAAACAAGTCCTGGGCATCGAACTCGGCTCACAGCATCTGGCAGCCGTCCAATTGACGGGATCGGCCAAGGCCTATGAGGTGACAGCGGCCGTGCACCAACTGTTGCCGTTATTGGAAGACCCGGCAGCCCAACGCGAGCAACAACAAGAGGTGCTTGAGAACCTGATCGATACCCATCGCTTGCGGGGCGATACGGTTCTCGTCGCCTTACCGGCGGCCCATGCCGCGATGCGCAATCTCACCCTGCCCTTTCAAGATCCTCGGCGCATTCGTCAAGTGCTGACGTACACGCTCGATGAGCATATGCCATTTGATCCCGACGACGTGGTGGCGGATTTTCACGTCTTACCAGCCGCCCCTACCGGTGCGGCCCCGATTCTTGCCGCTGCCGTGCCGCAAGAGTTCATGGCCGACGCTTTGGACATGCTGCACGAACTCGGACTCGAACCCTCGATCATCGATCTCGATGTGTTTGGTCTAGCGAATACGGCGATACTGGGTGGCGCGTCTCGGTCCGCCAATACTCTACTCGTGGATGTCCATCCATCGCGGACGTTGCTGACGCTCCTCAGCCATAGTACGCCGATCTTCGCACGCAGTTGGGCGTATGGCTGGCCGCAGGGGGATACGGAGCTTGAGACCTACGCCGCACGCCTCGGCAAGCAAATTCAACATACGATTTACGCTTATGAGAATGCGCTGCAACAGCCCTATGACATGGAGGAGGTCGTACTGTCCGGCATCGCAGCTGACGCTTTTCCCAACTTGGCTCATTTCCTGCACCAAGCCATTGGCGTCCCGGTAGAACCGTGCCGTCTCACCGCTGATGCGTACCGGGGCAATGCATCACTTTTGACGACCGCCGAGCAGGCCAATACCGCCGTCGCCTTTGGCGCTGCCTGCAGAGGCTTGCACCGTCAAGCGCCCGGCCTCAATCTGCGGCGCGAGCGCTTTGCGTTACACCGCGACCTGCAAGAATTACGCGGCCGTCTGGTGGTAGTAGGATGCTTGCTGGTGGTGTTAGCCGGTATGGGTATCGGGGCGCTCTATCTCAACAATCGCTTTAAAGTTGAACGCTTGCAGCAGCTACAAGCGAACATCGAGCAGGTATTTCGCAGCACCTTGCCCGATATCCGGATGGTGCAGCCGATGTTTCAGATGGAAGAAAAAGTACGGGATATCAGCGACCGTCTACGCGCCTTCGGCGGCGTCAGTGGGGCGCAACTCTCGGGCCTGCAGACCTTGCGCGAAATTAGTATGCAGGCACCGCGTGAATTGAGCCTGAATGTGGATTCGCTGACCATCACCTCCACAACGATCGACCTCAGTGGCATCACGGGTTCCTACGATGACGTGGTCAAGCTCCAGGGAGCCTTGGAAGCCTCGCCGGCATTTACCCAAGTAAAGATTATCAGCGCCAAGGATGAGTCGAACAAAGTGGCGTTCAAGCTCTCCATTACCATTGCTCAGGACCTGGATAACGTGTCATGAATTTTCTGCTGACTCTGCAAATGCGTGAGAAAGTTCTGGTGGTCTGTGCGGCGGTGGCCGTCATCCTGGCCCTCGTCTACTGGCTCGCCATCAATCCGCTGCTCGCCAATGCGACCCGGTTGGATCGCCAAATTCGCAATGCGCAACAAGAACTCGCAACCCTGCACGCACACCGACGCGAGTATTTACAACGCCAGTTCGTGCTGGATCGCATCAACACCCAAATTAAACAGCAGACAAACTTTTCAATCTTTTCCCGGTTGGAAGAACTCGCCCTTAACGCCGGTACACGCGACAAAATTCTGCATATGAAGCCGACCGCGAGCCCTCCAAGTGAGGCCTTCACAGAAGAATCCGTCGAAATTAAAATGGAAGGCGTCACCCTCGAACAGCTCAACACCTATCTCTATGAAATCGAGCAATCTCCACAGTTTCTCAAAATCAAACGGCTTTACATCAAGCCCCAACTGAACAATCGTCAGCTCTTATCGGTGACCTTCCGCGTCTCGACATTCACCCCCAAGGATCAGCAGAGTTAGGCGCTAGAAAAAATCATCCATAGCGCTTTCCACAACATCGCCAATCGCTTTACGCTCAGCATCAGTCAGGGCATCGAGATCGCCAGCGGCGATATTTTCATCGGCCTGAGCCACCGTTTTGATACCGGGAATCACCACCGATACCGCGGCTTCGTCCAATACGAATCGCAGTGCAGCTTGAGCGAGCGTGCGCTGTCCTGCAACAGCCAAAAACTCAAGCTTCTCAACAAGTTGCGTTTGAAATGCCAAATATTCCGGCGGCCATTCAGCCCGCCTATCGCTCTCGATGAACGTCGAGGCGGCGCTATATTTCCCGGTCAACATGCCACTGGCTAAGGGTTCCCGTGCAATAATCCCGATGTCGTGTTCCTGAGCAAACGGCAACAATTCCTCCTGCGCCTCTTGGCGCAAGAGGTTATGGGCGACCTCGACCACATCAGGTTTGCCGGTCTCGATCGCCTTCATGCCTTCATAGGCATCGTGTACGGAAACGCCATAATAGCGGATTTTACCTTCCGCTTTTAAATCCTCCATGATGCTGTAGTGTTCGCCCCGCTCCACCATCATGAGCGGCGGATTGTGCAACAGATACACATCGAGATAGTCCATGCGTAAGCGCTTGAGACTTTTTTCCAGAGCGAAGCGAATGTAGTCTGGATCGAAATTTTTGCGAAACGGACCGTGATAGAAATCGTTTCCCACCTTGGTGGCGATGACGCAGTCATGCCGATGCGCATGTAACGCCTGGCTCAGCAATTTCTCGCTCAAGCCATGCCCGTAAATATCCGCCGTATCAAAAAACGTGCAGCCCAGCTCGAACGCCCGCTTAATCGCTCGCAGCGACTCAGCATCGTCCGTCGGTCCATAACTATGACCGTGTTTCCCGCCGCCAATAGCCCAGGCGCCAAACCCCACTTCCGAGACTTGTAATTCCGTTCGTCCTAATCGCCGATAGCGCACGCTGTACCTCCTCTGGTATGCTAAGCCGCACCCGGAGCAGACGCGTCTGCTCCGGGTGCTTAAGGCTCTCTGACGTCATCTTGCCCTGCGCCGCTCTACAACCTGCTGCAGCACAGTATAGGTGTCTGAATCTGCCCTCTCGGCGTCATGAGAATTTCGTCCCCTTGAAGATCAGAACAAATCGTGTATTGGGCCAATATTCGACAGCCGCATCACGCTGTATCCCATCCGAATCAACGCCTAGTGCAACCGGCATACCAACAACCGCTGCAATCAATTGCGAAGGATGGCCGAGACTCTTTGCTCGCCGCACCAGAACGTCCAAAATCAATCAAAGAAACCCATGCATAACAGGTGTCAACCCTTATCTGGCCAGAAAACCAGAATGGTTGACGTGTTAGATAACACATTTTCGCTGCCATCACAAACTTAGCGCCCATCAGAGGCAAGAATTATACCGCCTCCACCCAGCCGGACAGCCAGCGCCCGTCCACCCTGTCCGAAATCGGCGCGGCAACTCAGTGAGGCGCGAGATCGCCACCCCAAATTGACTTGCAGAAAAATGCGCTTGACCGCTAGACGCCACATGGAGACTAGCTCAGGACTGACCGGGTTGGGCCAATGCTGACCCACTTGGCTCTCCAACGCGTGTTCGGTATTCCCAAGTTTGTGCATCATGTGCTGAATGAGACTTGTTGACAATGGACGGTGTACTGTATGATGCCTCACGAACGGATAGGTGATGAGGCAGTCCCTGTGCGCAAGGAGTATGATCGGCACCCTGGGGACGATATCGCACGGTATAAGGCATGGGTCAGCTTCTTTAGGAGACATCCATAACGCTTGGCGAATGCGAGGCTCTGCCAGAGTAGACGAGTCTGGCGATGGCGATGTGGATGCTCAGGGATGGACCGGCAAAGGCCTTTCGATGAAAGGAGCGATACTATGTTCAGGGGATTCAGAGATTTTATCCTGCGCGGAAACGTAATTGACTTGGCGGTAGCCGTGGTGATGGGGATTGCCTTTGGGAACGTTGTGAATTCCGTGGTGACGAACCTGATCACGCCGCTGATCGCCTTGGCCGGTGGTGCTCCAGACTTCTCGGCGATACGCACTGGGCCTTTCCTGTGGGGCAACATCCTCAACGATATCCTCTCGTTCCTGATCACGGCCGCAGTCGTGTACTTCGTCGTCGTTCTGCCTGTAAGCCGCGTGTTGGCACGGCTACAGCCGTCAGAGCCGCCGCCACAACCGACTCGGCAGTGCCCGGAGTGCCTGAGCGCTATCCCGGTCGCGGCACGGCGGTGCGCCTATTGCACGGTGCAACTCTCCCCTGCGGTCCCCTAGCCGCTCAAGGGCGGAGCAGTGCACAACTGACGCCGTTCTTTGGGACTCTCTCAGACCCCGACGAGGAGACCGCGGCATCAGGGCCCAACGCAGGCTGCACAGCACTGGCCCTGGGCACCTTCCCTGCGCAGCCTGCGCCCGGGGGCCGAATCCACGGTGTATCTACAAGCGGGGTCAAACCGCCTGATCGCCACCTGTGGATGTACAAGATCGCGCCGCAGCGCGTGGCGACCATGGAGTCGACGCTGCCGGATTTCAGCGCATCGACCTGACCCGCTTTGTGGAGCGGACGGGCCACACGACAGGCTGTTTTCTCTAAGCAAGTGTCAGTGGGGTGTGGCGCGCCAAAACACTTTCGGTATTCCCAAGCTGCTCTGGAATGGCGACATCAAGGGAGAGAGGTCTGGGTTATCCTGCCCACCTCGTGAGCAGATGAGATCATAGTGGCCTTGCAGAATTTCCTGGCACGGGAGAATTTGACCCTACGCATGCAGGAGAAGTTCCTGCGGGATAACATTAAGGTGCTATACGGCATGTAGGCGGTGTAAAACGGGGGGCAGCAGGCATGGGAGCGGGTTGAGAAAAATGGCCATGCCTCACCCGCGGACCGTAGTCGCTGTTGGGTGAGAAAGCTTGCCACGATGGGTTTTCCGGCCTGCAGTTCCCGCAACGGTGACGGAGCGGCAGGGTTGACACCTATGCGCTCCACATGCAAACGCGATGTCAGAAGTCCAACGGGCTCTTCACCCTCTGGAGCCCCTGCTCTCTCAGGACATGCGTATAGATCATTGTGGTGGAGACATCGTGGTGCCCCAACAACTCCTGAACGGTTCGTATGTCACAGCCATCCATCAGCAAGTGCGTCGCAAAACTGTAACGGAATGTATGAGGCGTCGCTCTCTTCACCACCCCGGCTTGCTTGACGGCGTTGTGTACGGCCCGCTGCACCGCCTTCTCGTGGACGTGATGCCGTCGGATGTCGCCTGACCTCGGGTCTTGCGACACCCGGTCTGCCGGAAACACATACTGCCAGCGCCATTCTTGCTCGGCGTTGGGATATTTGCGAGCCAGCGCATGGGGAAGGTACACCCGCCCATACCCATCAGCGAGGTCTTTCTCGTGCATGATTCGGACACGCTCCAGATGGTCGCGCATCACCATATGGATAGCTTCGGGGAACAGTGTGAGCCGATCCTTGTCCCCCTTGCCATCCTGCACCGTCACCTCTTGCATGCTGAAATCGAGATCCTGCACGCGCAGACGCAGACATTCAATGAGACGCAATCCGCTGCCATACAAGAACTTCGCGATCAATTGATGCACGCCAGTCGTGGCCATGATCACGCGCCGAACCTCGTCTTTGGTCAGGACAATGGGTAGCGTGCCCTTCTGGTGAGCACGCATGGCATTGATACCGGCCTCATCCAGCGAGATGCCGAGCACTTCTCGGTAGAGAAACAGAAGGGCATTGAAGGCTTGATTCTGCGTTGACCGGGCCACCTTTCCTTCCACGGCAAGATGCGTTAGGAAGGCCTCGATCTCAGCCGGGCCCATATCCTGCGGATGGCGTTTGCCATGGAACAAGATGTACCGGCGCATCCAGTTGGTGTAGGAGCGTTCCGTGCGAATCGAGTAGTGTCTTAGCCGCATGATTTCCCGAGCCCGATTAAGTAGTTTCGTCTTGGACCTTGGCCGGTCCGTGTGGTTGGCATCTTGCTTTGCATACTACATGATTCCTCCGCATCGAGTCTCTAAGACCTCTGTATGGCATCGGCGGGTAGCCTGAGGGGGGAAAATACAGGGAGTTAGTCGCAATATCAAGGAATATTGGATAGAGCGACAAATGTGTCGCTCTATAAATTGTTCTACGGAGCTTCGCTCCGTAGAACGCCCGCGAGCTGCCCATTGAGTGGTCCCGCTCCGCTCCGCAGAACAACTCAATGGAGCGAACATCCTGCCCTGCGGGCAGGACTCCGCTGCGCTCCGCCCCTTGGTTGGGGAGCCCCACGCTTCGCGTGCGGCCCCCAAGTCGGGGTGCCGCTCATCTCGCGGGCGTTAGCGGAACAACTGAATATGAATACTGATGATCGTATCTCTCCGCTCAGCATCCTACTCGACGAAGTGTTCTACAAGAGCAGCATTCAAGACATGCGTAGATTCTACTTTTCGGCCACAAAGGGCGAGCACAATTGGTTTCTGTTGAGTGATTATTACTTCGGAGACGACAAACCCAACAAGGTCATCACCTTCACGGCGATGCCTTCTTGTCCTTACATTCTTGATCTCAAGAGCGCAATCAAAACAGTTGCGCCAAAGGATATCAAGCACACGAGAAACGTCGACAGAGATTTTGTGGCATTGATGAACCTACTACCGCTTATTAGCATTGTTTTTATTTTCAACAACAAGAAACATTTCATCTGGGACACGGTTGAAGAAGCGAAAGAGACCATACGGGAGCACATCGAGGTAGTGCGTGCCTATGTCGACTACTGGGGAACCACCGAACCAAAAAGAGCACCTCGGCTAAACAGAATAACCAAGAACCTGAATGTTCTGGAGAGCCTATTAAAGGGGGGCAAGAAACTTCGAATTCTGTCGGCGATGTTCTTGATCTCTCAGCTTGGGGGATACGTGGGTAGCGTCATCTCACGTGAAACAGACTTATTATCCTTGATCTGGTTTTCCGACAGAGACAGCACAAACGAGATCGGCAAGAACCTCATCAGGGACCTATTCCAAATTTCGCTAATAGACGTGACGAAGAAGAACATAAACTTCAGTTTCACGTCGGCTAATTCCGGCTCCGACGAATGGTATGAAGAGATAACGAGAATTCTTGATTACATCACTGGGGCAGTCTCAGGGTTCAACTTCGACGAGAATCGAGCAATCGCTCAGAAGACAGCACAGTTGCTGGGACTGCACTTTCGAGGCAATATCAATAACACTTTCTTGTACAGGTTCAAAGTCGATGATGAACGGATACGACTACAACGAACGGTTATCACATGAGCCATCGTCGAAAATGGAGGAGGAGTTCTTGGGGTCAACGAAGAAAGAGCCGCTAACAACGGCATGAAGCGGATCGTGTCCCTGGCGGCCCACTCCCGCTTATGCCGAGCGTTAGGGGCCGCAGGTATAGGGCGCCGGTGCCGTGCCATGCGTCTTTGAACCTCAGAAAGGAGCGCTTGATGCAGCAAGTCATTGGCCAGGTAGCGCTTGTCGTGCGTGAGTATGACGAGGCGCTCGATTTCTATATTGACACGCTTGGCTTCACGCTGGTCGAAGACACCTACCTTCCAGAGCAAGACAAACGGTGGGTCGTCGTGGCGCCGCCAGGTGCGAGCGAGTCACGCCTGCTGCTCGCGCGCGCCAGTGGCGCTGAGCAGGTCTCGCGGATCGAGAATCAAACCGGCGGGCGCGTGTTTCTGTTTCTGTACACCGACGACTTTTGGCGCGACTTCCACGCGTACAAGGCGAAGGGTGTTGTCTTTGTCCGCGAGCCAAAGGAGGAGAGCTACGGGACGGTGGCCGTGTTCAAGGACCTATACAGCAACCTGTGGGATCTTCTTCAGCTCAAACACTGATGTGCACTTCTATGGCAACGCCCCCTCTCCCTCCAGCGAGCGGACAGGGAGCAAATAATGCGCTACACTGTGGAGCGATTGATTTGTCCTTACAAAGCTATCAGAGGTATCAGAGGTGGAATATGCCTATTTTAACACTGGAAGGTATCGTCGAAAACGGGCAGATCCGGCTCCGCGACCAGGTGACACTGCCCGAGCACACTAAAGTCTATGTGGTCATTCCCGAGGTGGAGACGGTCCCGCAAGCGCACGTCTACAGTCCACGCCTGGTGCATCCGGAACAAGCCGAAGATTTCGCCAAGCAGGTCATCGAGGTGTCGGCGGATGCCGAGCTATGACATAGCGCACTTCGATCCGCCCGCCCCGGTTGCCCGGGTGACACTGCGCAATCCGCACAGTGGAGCGACAGTCTCCGATGTGCTGTTGCTTGTAGATACAGGGGCCGACATCACCTTGCTGCCCCGGACTGCGGTCGAGCCGCTTGGCGTCCCGCTGCTGGCTGGCCAACAGTACGAATTGATGGGGTTCGATGGGAGCAAGAGTTTCGCGCCTGTCGTGATGCTGGACGTCCTTTTCCTGCAACGGGCCTTCCGAGGCCGCTATCTGTTGATCGAGGCCGAGCGTGGCATTATGGGTCGGGATATTCTCAACCACGTGAGCTTGCTGTTGGATGGTCCGCGACAGCAATGGGCGGAACATGCGCCGTAGTTTGCGGGCGCGGAGTGGCCCCTAACACGGCGCTGCACCTGACTGCCTACAGCCTCCGCTTTGCTGCGCTCCGCTCCGGCTTCCGGCAGCAGGTGAGCTTAGGGTTCGGCTGCTGCAACCGGGTATGATACCTATGGGAAAGCAACAACCCACCCATCTTCCGCTTGTTGTCATCGCCTCTGAGAAGGAGGGGATAGGTCTTGTGCGCCGGTTAGGCTTACGACGAGATGCCAGTATTCGCCTTCCTGGATTGAGCAGGGAGCAAGATGCAGGGCTTTATCGCGGTAAGCGGCTGAACCTTGCCATCACCGGTGTATTGGAGCACAACATGGTCGCGGCAACATCCCTTGTTCTGCTTCGCTTCGGGCACGAAGTCCCCTTCGTCGTGAACTTCGGAGCGGTGGGATGCTATCAGCAATGCCAAGTGTATGGCTGTCCGACGGTTGGCGACACGGTGCTTGTGCGTAAGGTCTGCCGTTTCGATGTCGACAATAACGTGCATTGGGTTCCGCCTCTCGCCTTATCTACGCCTGACGACGACTTACCTGCAGTGGTTTGTGTTACCGGATCGCGCTATTCGACAGCACATGACCGCACGTCGCCGTACTTTCCTGTCGATGGGCAAGTGGAGGACACGGAACTCTATGGTCTGGCGGTGCTCCTTCAGAATCTGGAAATTCCCCTCCTCAGTGTCAAATTTGTCGTGAATACCGTGAGAACAGACGGAAGAGAACAAATGCGGCAGAATCTCAGCCTCATACGCCAGCGTGCAGAGAGTGTATTGCTCAAGGTCCTCGAAAAGCACAAGGGATTGGCCGAACGAGGCAATTGAATGGCCGGGTGACAGTAGAGTGTTGTTCCGGGGCATCGCGTTTTCCCCCTGTCACCCTGAACTCATCGCAAGCGTTCGGCTCAATCGTCGCCCCGGCTCTTGGGCGCAACGCACAGCCAGCGTTCGATACCATCGACAGGAAGGCGGTGGAAACATGACTAACCACACCGAACCCTTATGAGGTCTCCTCCTTCGTCGTTAACCGTGTTTTTCCACCACCAGCATACCACTGGGGATATGCTGAGGAGGAGGCCTCATACATTATCAATCGCATGGCGCCGACGAGACGAACCGCGCGCGTCATGCGAGACGTTAACTGCCGAGAAGGAATCGACAGTGGCGTTATTTCGTACCGCCGCGATCTCGGGCTTTGTCCTGCTGCTGGCCGCGTGTTCGACG
>Ga0268386_10004394_pt1 | contig 10360 bp, 9 predicted proteins | sample RVTome_15_FD_200260 | JGI IMG/M metagenome (GOLD analysis project Ga0268386, IMG submission 200260) | Soil microbial communities from uranium-contaminated site in the Upper Colorado River Basin, Wyoming, United States - RVT150D86... ... | reverse complement strand
GGAGTGGGCTGATTCAGGGCGTCCTGACGCCAGGGGCGCCGGCTCCCTTCTCGACTGCCGCCTCGGAACTCGAGCGTGAGGCCGCGGTCGCCGACATCGGCTGCCGCGTCAGCCCGGCGAGGGCCGCTGAGGTCGAGACGCTCGTGGCCTATGCCCACAACACCTCGGCCTTCGTGGTGGGGCGGGTGGGCCAGGTGATCCGGCGAGCGCCGGGAGGGCCGACGCTGAGCGAGGAGCAATACCTTTACGACGGCGCCTCTGGCTGGACGACGGCTCCCGTCAAGGGGGACCTGACGACTGTCCGGCGCTGGCTCGACGACCCGGGGAGCTACGTCACGCGACAGGTGAGCTACGACCCCAAGGGCAACGTCACGCGCGTGACGGACGAGACGGGGCGCTGGGTGGAGACGAGCTACGACCAGGCGTGGGGGCTTTTTCCGCAGCAGACAGAGAACGCGGCGAACGAGACGGTGAGCGTCGTGTGGGACATGGGCTGTGGCGCGCCCACGACCGTCACCGACGCGAACCTCCAGGCGACGGCGACGCAGTACGGCGCGCTGTGCCGCCCGACGAGGACGGACCTGCCGCTTGGGGGCTTTGTCGAGCGGTTCTACCTGGACCTGGGAAACCCGACGTCTCAGCGGACGCGGATCGAGACGCCGGGAGCGCCGGGAGCAGGGAGGACGGACTGGAGCGAGGGGTCCTTCGACGGCTTCGGGCGGGGCTACCGGAGCGAGCGGCGGGGGCCCTCTGCCGAGGGCGACATCTGGGCGGAAACCGCCTACAACGCCCGGGGAGGGATCAGGACCCGGACCGAGCCCTTCTACTATGGCGAGAGCCCCCGGGATACCGTGTACGAGTACGACGCGCTGGGCCGTGTGGCGTGGGTGTGGCTGCCAGGCGGCCTCGCGTCCGTCGAGACGCTCTACGACGCGGCCAGCCGCACGGTCGTCGACCCCAACGGCAAGGAAGTGACGACCCGCTACGACGCCTACGGCCGAGCGGTCGAGGTCGAGAGAAGCCTCAGCGGCCAGCCGGTGGTGACGTCGCAGGTCTACGACCCGCTCGGGCGCCTCGTGGCCATGGAGGACGCGGTCGGCAACCAGTGGCAATGGAGCTACGATTCCCTGGGGCGCCTGAGGGTGGAGGACGACCCCGACGCCGGCCAATGGAGCTACACGTACGATCCAGCGGGGAGGCTGCTCGCGCAGCAGGACGCAAAGGGCTAGGTGACGACCTTGAGCTACGACCCCCTGGTGGGTCGCCTCGCGACCAAGACCAAGCCCGATGGCACCGTCGTCTACACCTACGGCGAACCTCGAGGAAGCTACAAGAACGTGGGCCGCCTCACGACGATCGAGTACCCCAACCCCTCGGCCGTGCCCCCCGCGCCCCCCACGGACGAGCTGCGGATCGACTACGACGCCCTCGGACGCGCCGTGCGGCAGGTCCGAACTCTCGACGCGGTCAACTACGAGGTCGCAAAGGCCTACGACGGCCCCTCGGGCGCCCTCGTGTCGATCCAGTACCCGGACCTCGACTCGGTCGGCCCCCTGAGCTATGACGAAACCGGCCGTGTCTCCTCGATCCCTGGCATTGTCACTTCCGTGACCTACGACGCCGCGGGCCGTCCCACTCTCCAGGCCAACGCCAACTCCACCTCCACCCAGTGGACCTACACCCCCGACCAGCGCTTCCTCGAGGGGATCGAGACGAGCGGCAGCGGCGGCCCCGTCCAGGACCTGGCTTACACCTACGACCCCGCAGGTCTCGTCCAGTCGGTCGCCAGCATCGTGCCCGGCGAGGGCTGGAGCTACGTCTACGACGACCTCTACCGCATGACCACCGCCACGAACCAGGCTTTCCCCGCAGAGAGTCAGGACTTCGTCTACGACGCCGCCGGACGCATCCTCTCGAACTCCCGCGTGGGCAGCTACACCTATCCGTCCCTCGGCCAGCCCCGTCCCCACGCTCCGCTCACCGCGGGCGCAGCCGCCTACACCTACGACCCCAACGGCAACCTCCTCGCCGGAGCCGGCCGCACGATCGCGTGGAACGCCGACAACCTCCCCGCCCAGATCACGATGGAGCGACCACCGTCGGCTTCACCTACGACGGCTTCGGCGAGCGGATCAAGAAGACCACAACGTCATCGACGAGCCTCTATCCCTTCGGCGACGACTACGAGATCACGAACGGCACGATCACGAAGTACATCTCGGTCGAGGGCCTCGGCGTCATCGCGAAGCGCGAGGGCTCGGGCCCCGGCGCCATCACCACGTGGCTCCACGCCGACCGCCTGGGCTCGATCACCTCGACAACCGACGGCACCCGCGCGGTGAGATCCTGGCGCACCTACCGCCCCTACGGCGAAACCCTCGCCTCCGGCGGCACCTCCGACTCCCGCGGCTGGATCGACCAGAGAAACGACTCCGAGACCGGCCTCACGTACCTCCATGCCAGATACTACGACCCGCAGATCGGGGTCTTCCTCTCCCCTGATCCGATCGGTGTTGCCGGAGGGACGAACGCGTACGGGTACGGGTTCGGGGATCCGGCAAACCTCGCTGACCGCAGTGGGCTCGATCCTGACTACGTCTTCTGCTATCCGTGGCCGCTCTGCGCCGGGCAGGGTGGCGGCGCAGGAGGTGTCTACGCGTCGCCAGGGTCCCCTTGGCCCTACGGGTCGCCACCTCCAAACTCTGGCGACGACTTAACCGACACCCTGAAGTCGATCGGCTGTTTCCTGGTTGGGGCGTTCTGTGGGCCACCGGGCTCCGGCAGTACGAAGTACGGCGGCGCGCCGCCGCCATCGGGTGAAGGGGTCAACCCCCCGCCGTGGGCTCATGTTCCCACGCCCCCATGGGGTTCTCACGGACCTCCGCCGGATGGATGGCGCCCGGACGGAGTGCCGGCTGGGCAACCGGGCGGGGTCGCGACCGGGCCCACGCCACCCACCACGCCGCCACCGCCAGTGCCGCCGACTGGAAGTGGTGGCACCAGTGGCGGTGGCACTGGAGCGCGCACGACGTCAAGCAGTGGCTCCATAGAGTTCCGATACCACGGCTGGCAGTGGCCACCATGGGGACTTGAGGTTACCGATCCTGACCTCGAGGAGACTCTCAACAATCCTGAGAACTGGAAGCTTGGCGTGATGCCGATCGCCGGCGGTCGGGTGCTCACGGGCTTCACCCGTCACGGGCTCAACCAAGTCATCTCACGCGATGCGGGCCGGGGCGTTTCAGCCGGGGCAGTCCTCGATGCGCTGCGGAACCCGCTGCGCATAGTGCAGCAGGGAAAGGGTGTTCTGAAATACGTGGGCGACAAGGCTACTGTGATCATCAATAGGGCAGGCAAGGTGATCACAGCATATGGTATTCCTCGCAATCCCTAATAGGACTAACGAGCGTGACTTTCCTCGGATCTGAGGAGCGACGACTCCTGACTGAGATCGTAGAAAAGTGGCGACCCGAATGGCTCGATGTTGTGTCGGCCTCGAAGACGCGAACGCTCACACTCGCGGAGCGACAAGAATTGTGTGACATGCTGGCGAACGAGCTGGTAGCTACGGGTCTCGGGGACGATGACGAACCCAACCAACGCGGACGATCCATCGAGGGCTTGATCGATCGACTCAATCCACACGCTGGATAGTGGCGACACTTTCTGGTAACCGATGGCGGTTTTCGCATCCCGCGTGCCGGGCTTCGCCCCGGCGGTTCGCGCCCTTCGCTTCGCTACGGGCGCCCGATAAGTTCAACGGGGGCCCCGTTATCGTCCGCCGGGGCGCTTCGGTCCGCGGGGACGCGCGCCTGTCGGTGGCGGCCCAGCGGCAAGGAGGCCGCTTCGGTCACGCGCCGTGAAGGACGGCGAGGCTGGCGTCACGGCGCGCGCCCTCGCGGCGTCTTCGAGCACTCCGGGCCGCGTCTTCACCGAGGCGCGCTCTTTACAGAAGTTCTTCTGTAAACCTGTACGGGTGCAATGGGAGTCTTGGGCCCCCTGGCGAGGGTCGGGATCGAGGCGAGGCCGGGCGTTTTCTTGATCCGGAAGGCTCCTTCCGGTGATGGGCGGGCAGTCGTTTCGCGTCTGCTACAGCCGACACCCTTGCGGCAACGAGACGCAAGACCGGCTGAACGGCACTCCCGGAGGCGCCAGCGAAAGGCGTCGGCGAACCGCCTGGTGTTTTCCGCTTTCATCCGAGCCCACCCCACCGGCAGTGCCTCGGCCGGCCGCCCAACAAAAGGACACATGGGCTCCCTCTCGACTGCCGCCTTCAGCACGGGCGGCACCGACGGCCAGTGGAGGCAGTCGAGCCCGTGGACCGGAGACTGATCCGAGCGTACTGATGCAAATGGTCGATTGACCCGGATTGGTGGCCCCAATAGACTCGCCGCCGAGGTCAGACGACGTGAAGAATCAACGTGCCGGCGCGATGCATGCTCCCGCGAGCCGGCCTCATCGCGCGTGACCGCCACCTCCGTGAGCACTGCCTCTCCGTGAGCACTGCCTCCGTGACCGCCCCTGGCGCGAGCGGCGCTTCGGCGGCCGTGGAAGCCGCCGGCGTGTGCCGGCGGTACGGCCGGCGCTGGGCCCTCGTGGACGTGGGCTTCACCCTGCCCGCGGGCGTGGCCCTCGCGATCGCGGGGCGAAACGGATCGGGCAAGTCGACGCTTCTGCGCGTCCTCGCGACCGCGATCCGGGCCGACCGGGGCTCCGTGCGGATCATGGGGCTCGACGTCCGGGAGCACCTTTACGCGGCACGGCAGCGCACCGCGCTCCTCGGCCACCACTCGAGCCTCTACGAGGCCCTCAGCGCGCTCGAGAACCTGAAGGTGGCCGCGCGCTTCCTCGGCCGCGACGCGAGCCGCCCGGCCCTGGTCGAGACGCTCGCCGAGGTCGGCCTCGCCGACCGCGCCGACGACCCGGTGCTCACCTTCTCCGCGGGCATGCGCAAGCGGCTCATGCTGTGCCGGACGCTCCTCCAGGACGCGCCGGTGGTGCTCCTCGACGAGCCCTACGGGCAGCTCGACCCGCCGGGATTCCGCCTCGTCGACGAGGTGATCGGACGGCTGCAACGGGCCGGCAGGACGGTGCTGATGGCCACCCACCTGCTCGAGCGGGGAGCGGCGCTGTGCGAGCGGGGGCTCGTGCTCGAGGCGGGACGGGTCGCATGGCAAGGACCCGCCGCGGAGCTGCCGAGGTCCGGCGGGCTCTCCGCGGCCGGGCTCCCGGAGGGTGGGGGAGCGTGAGGGACCTGGTCGCCGCCCTGCGCAAGGAGATGCTGCTGCAGTGGCGCACTCGCGCCCAGCTCGCCGCCATCTTCGTGTTCGGGGCCTCGGCGCTGCTCCTGTTCTCCTTCGCGATCGGCCCCGACACCTCGGCCCTGCGCCAGCACGCGGCGGGCTTCCTCTGGCTGGGGCTGCTGCTCTCCTCGACGCTGAGCCTGGCCGAGAGCTTCCAGAGCGAGATGGAGCAGCGGGCCTTCGAGGGGCTGCTCCTCCTGCCGGTCCACCCCGCCGCGCTCTTCTACGCCAAGGCGCTCAGCAACTGGGTGCAGCTCGTGCTCCTGGGCGTCGGCCTGCTGCCCGTCATGGTCGTGCTCTACGACGCGGGGACGATGCGGGTCGTTCCCCTCGTGGGGGTGATCGTCCTCGGTGCCGCCGGGCTCGCCGCTCCCGGGACCCTCTACGCGGCGATGACCTCGCAGGCGCGGGCCCGGCAGACGCTGCTGCCGCTGCTTCTCTTCCCGCTCGTGGTGCCGGTTCTGCTCGCGGCCGTCAAGGCGACGTCGCTGCTGATCCTCGGCGACCCCATGGGGCAGGCCCGGCCCTGGGCGCTGTTGCTCGCCGCGTTCGACGCGATACACTGGTCTCTCTGCGGTCTCCTGTTCAGCCGCGTGGTGGAGGACTGATGGCCGACCCGTCCGCGTCCCGTGCGCCCGGAGCCGGGGGTGCCGGCCCCGGTCCGGCCTTCGTCGCCATCGGGGTGGTCCTGCTGCTCGTCGGCTCCTACCGCGGGCTCGCCGTCGCCCCTCCCGAGACCTTCATGGGCGAGGTGCAGCGGATCATGTACGTCCACGTGCCCACCGCCTGGAACGCGATGCTGACGCTCACCTTCGCGTTCGGCTGCGCCCTGATGTTCCTCTTCCGCGAGGACTGGAAGTGGGACAGCCGCATGGAGGCCGCGGTGGAGGTCGGGGTCGTCCTCTCGGCGCTGCTGTGCATGCAGGGGGCGATCTGGGCCAAGCCCACGTGGGGAGTCTGGTGGGACTGGGACCCGCGGCTGACCACCACGGCGGTCATGGTCTTCCTCTTCGCGGGGATCCTGGCCCTGCGGCGCTTCGTGGACGACCCCCTCAAGCGGGCGACCTGGTCCGCGGTGGCGGTCGTGATCGCCTTCGTCGACGTGCCCATCGTCTACTTCTCGGTCCGGTGGTGGAACTCGCTCCACCAGCTCCAGTCGACCCCGGAGACAGTCTCCTCGGTCTTCCACTGGCCGCTCCGCATCAATGCCTTCGGCGTCCTCTTCCTGATGATCGGCCTCGTGTCGATGCGGGCGCGGATCGCCGGGCTGAGGCTGCGCGGCGAGCTCGCCCCGCCGCTGCCCGAGCCACCGGCCGCGCGCGAGCTCGCGGCGCGCGAGGCGGGAGCGTGAGCATGGGATACGTCGAAGGGGGCTGGGAGTTCGTCTGGGCCGCGTACGCGGTCACCGCGGTGGTGCTCGGCGGCTACGCGACGTCCGTCCTCATTCGTTTCCGCGCCGAGCGGAACCGGGCCGAGCGCGAAGCGCGTCGGGCCCCGGAGGTCTCATGAGCGAACCCGTTTCTGCTTCCTCGGCCGGGCCGCCTCCTCAGCCGTCCGGGCCTCCTCCCCGGCGTCCGGGCCGGAGCCGGTGGCTGGCCGTCGGCGCCCTCGGCGTCGCCGCCGCCGGCTTCGTCGCCCTGACCGTCGGCGGGATCGGGGAGAACCTCGTCTACTACTGGGGGCCGAGCGAGCTCCACGCCGCCGGCGACAAGGCGGTCGGGGCCACGATCCGCCTGGGCGGGATGGTGGCCCAGGACTCGGTCGTCTTCGGCCAGGGCGCCTCGGGCGTCGAGTTCGACGTCACCGACTACAAGAAGACGGTCCACGTGAGGTCGAGCGGCGTCCCTCCACAGATGTTCCGGGAGGGGATCGGCGTGGTGGTGGAGGGGACGATGACCCCGGCCGGACACTTCGAGTGCAGCCGGCTGATGGTCTCCCACGGCAACGAGTACCGCGCGCCGGAGGACCCCGGCCACGCCGACGTGAAGCGGCTCATGGAGTCGACCGAGGGCCTCGACGTGGACGCGAAGGCCGCGAGCCGGTAAGAAGCGATGATCGCCCTCCTCGGACGAAGCCTCATCCTCCTCGCCCTCGTCGCGTCCTCGACGGGAGCCCTCGTGGGGCTCGCCGCCGGCTGGCGGGCCTCGGCCAAAGGCGCCGTCCTCGCGCGGCGTCTCGCCTACGTCTTCGCCGCGGCGATGGCCGCGGCCAACCTGCTCATGGTCTGGGCGCTGCTCGCCCGCGACTTCTCGGTGAGCTACGTCGCCCAGGTCGGCTCCCGGCAGGTGCCCGACTGGGTGGCGGTGACGAGCCTGTGGTCCTCGCTCGAGGGCTCGATCCTCTTCTGGGGGATCGTGCTCGGCGGCTACGTGGCCCTCGCGACCTGGACAAACCGCGACCGCCACCCCGAGTACATGCCCTACGCGATCGGGACGTGGCTCGCGTGCGGGGCCTTCTTCAGCTTCCTGCTCGCGGGGCCCGCGCAGCCGTTCCACTCCGTGCCCCAGCCGCCGGTCGACGGGCCCGGGCCGAACCCGCTGCTGCAGAACCACCTCCTCATGGTCGTCCACCCGCCGTTCCTGTACCTGGGATACGTGGGCATGACCATCCCCTTCGGCCTCGCCTCGGCCGCGCTGCTGCGCGGCCGGCTCGGCAACGACTTCCTGCGGCCGCTGCGGACCTGGTTGATGGCGCCCTGGGTGTTCCTCACCGTGGCCATCGTCCTCGGCGGGTGGTGGGCCTACGAGGTGCTCGGCTGGGGCGGCTACTGGGCGTGGGACCCGGTGGAGAACGCGAGCTTCCTGCCCTGGCTGACGGCCACCGCCGCCATCCACTCCGCGATCCTGACCGAGCGCAAGGGGATCCTGAAGGGCTGGACCACGACGCTGGTCCTCGCGTCGTTCCTCCTCACCATCCTCGGCACGTTCATGACGCGCTCGGGCGTCTTCAACTCCGTGCACTCGTTCACCCAGAGCGCGATTGGCCCCACCATCCTCGTCTTCCTCGCCACGGCGACGATCTGGTCGGTCTTCCTGCTCGCGGCGCGCGTGAACCACTTCGCCCCCGAGGGCCGGCTCGAGGGAGCGCGGAGCCGGGACGGCGTGTTCCTGCTCAACAACCTCGTGCTCGTCCTCTTCACGTTCACCGTCCTCATCGGCACCGTCTTCCCCCTGCTCGTCGAGGCGCTGCGGGGCGTGCAGATGAGCGTGGGACGGCCCTACTTCGACCGGATGGCGGTGCCGCTCGGCGCGGCGCTGCTCTTCCTGATGGGCGTGGGGCCGGCCCTGCCGTGGGGGAGCGCGACGGGCGAGCAGCTCCGAAAGGCGCTGCTCCCACCGCTCGCCGGGGCGGCCGTCGGGGCGCTCGTGGGCCTCGCGGCCGGGGCGCGCAGCCCCTGGACGCTCCTGACCCTCGCTTTCGCCGGCTACGCCCTGCAGGTGACGCTGCGCGAGATGTCGCTGCCGGTGCGGCAGCGCCTCTCCCGCGGCGAGGGCCTTGTTCCCGCCCTCGTGGCCGGCGAGCTCAAGCAGGGCCGGCGCCGCTTCGGGGGCTACGTCGTGCACGCCGGGGTCGTCGTCGTGGTGGTTGCCATCGCGGTGAGCTCGACGCTGGGCACCTCGGAGGAGCTGGTCCTCGACCGGGGCGAGACGGCGACGGTGGGACGCTACCACCTCACCTTCCTCGGCATCGACGAGGTGCGCGAGCCGCACCGCACGTCGCTCGCCGCCCGCGTCGAGGTGACGCGCGACGGGAAGGAGCTCGGCGTCCTCTCCCCGCGGATGAGCCACTACGACTCCCAGCGCGAGCCCATCGGCAGCCCCGCCGTGCGCACGTTCCTGTTCGAGGACCTCTACCTCTCGGTCATGAACCTCGACGCGGGCGGGGGGCGGCTGGGGCTCCACGTCTTCGTCAATCCGCTCGTGGGCTGGATCTGGCCGGCCACCGGGATCATCGCGCTCGGGGGCCTGCTGGCCGTGCTGCCTCCGCCTCGCCGCCGGACGGCCGTCAGCCGGCAGCCCGTGACGCCGCCCGCCGGGCTCGGCCCCGCTCCTTCGGAGTCGCGGTGAACCGCAAGGTGCTCGTCGCGGGGCTCGCGGTGGTGGTGCCCCTGATCGCGCTCCTCGTGCTGAACCTGGGCCGCGACCCCCACGCCATCGACTCGCCGCTCGTCGGCCGCGTCGCCCCCCCGTTCGCACTCGTCCCCGTGGGCGGGGGCGAGCCGGTGAGCCTCGATAGCCTGCAGGGTCGCCCGGTGGTCCTCAACTTCTGGGCGACCTGGTGCGTACCCTGCTTCCAGGAGCACCCGCTCCTCGTGTCGGCGGCGCGGAGGCTCGGCGACGAGGTGCAGTTCCTCGGCGTCGTCTACCAGGACGAAGAGCGCAACGTCCAGGACTGGCTCGACCGCCACGGGAGCTCCTACCCGACGCTCGTCGACCCGAGGAGCAAGACGGCGATCGCCTACGGCGTCATCGGGGTGCCCGAGACCTACTTCATCGACCCCCAGGGGAGGATCGTGGCCAAGCACATCGGACCCCTCGACGGCGAGACGCTCATGGCGCGCCTGAGCCAGGCCCGGGGCGGCGCGCCTCGAGCGAGCAACGCGCCTTGAGCTCGCCTCGCGTCGTCCGGACGGCGTCGCGCCTCCTCGCCGCCTTCGTCCTCGCCGCGGCGGCCGGCCTCGCGCAGGAGCCGTCGTCTGCCGCCGTCCAGGCGCCCTCGTCCGCGCCTGAACAGGAGCCCGCGACCGACGCAGCGTCCTCGGCGCAGCCCGCCGACCCTCGGACGATCGTCGGGCCTCCACGGGGCACGCCGCTCACTGGCGATGCCCTCGAGACCCGCAGCGTCGAGGTCGCGGCGCTGCTGCGCTGCCCGGTCTGCCAGGGCCTCTCGGTTTCGGACTCTCCGGCGGAGATGGCCGTCAACATGAAGGCGCAGGTCCGCGAGATGCTCGGCCGCGGCTACACGGAGGAGCAGATCCTCGAGTACTTCGAGGGCTCGTACGGCGAGTTCGTGCGTCTCGAGCCTCCGCTGCGCGGCGTGAACTGGCTGGTCTGGCT
>Ga0268386_10004393_pt1 | contig 10360 bp, 11 predicted proteins | sample RVTome_15_FD_200260 | JGI IMG/M metagenome (GOLD analysis project Ga0268386, IMG submission 200260) | Soil microbial communities from uranium-contaminated site in the Upper Colorado River Basin, Wyoming, United States - RVT150D86... ... | reverse complement strand
CCATCGGCCTCGACGCTGAAGACCACGCCGAGGTGGACGGCGCCCACCCGGTTCGTGTCGTCGTTCAAGAGGCCGACCAGCGTGAACTCGGGCTCCCAACCGGCCACCAGCTCCTCGTCCCATTCCCGCCGAAGGCCGGCCATCAGGGGGTCGTCGCCGTCGTCGACCGGGTTGAGGTGCCCGCCGACGCCGATGCTCGCCTTCCCGTGCAGCCGCGCGTCTCCACCGGCATCGCTGCGGTGCATCAGAAATACCCGCGGGCCGTCCCGCACGACGACGTACGGGATGAGCTGCTTGTGGGTGGGGTCCATCTCGGCAATCGATCGATCCAGGTACATCCCATGGCCGGCGACCGCGGCGCGCAGCTCGGTCAGGCCGTCGCCACCGACGGAACGGATGCCGTGGAAGTCGCTCCCGCCCGGGATCGCGTTCCGGGGCAGGACCAGGACGCGTTCGGTCATGGGTCGAGTCTATCGGCCGGGCGTAAGGCCGATCGCAAGGTTCGTGATCTATTGTCGCTCCTCACCGTTCCGAACCTGCCCGCACCGTTCCGCCCACCGGCCCGGGATGAGCGGTGCGCAGGGTCACCGTCGGGGTTGCGGCGGTGGTCACAGGGGCGTAGTAGTACTTCCGTACTGCAAGGTCAGAGGGGAGAATAAGCGCGTTCCAGGGGGCCACGTCCCGCCGGACCCGAGCCCGTCACGGCGTGACCACCCGACATCGTGCCTGCCATGTCGGATCACACTGAGCCAACCGAAATCTCGCGGCCCCGCGGGCGCGCACGCCGCGGCCAGTCCCTGGTGGAGTTCGCAATCCTACTTCCACTTCTGCTGCTGATGGTGGGCGGGATCGTTCAATACGGGATTCTGATCGCCACGTCACATACGTTGGACCAGGTTGGACGCGACCTCGGACGGTGGGTTGCGACCCAGGATTCCGTGGATTGCACGGAGCTCGGTGATGGCACGCCGTCGCCCATTGCCCAGCGAGCTCACGCGATCGCGGCGGAAACCAGCCTCATGGGCTATGCGGGCACCCCTTGGGAAGACAACTTCCTCTCGTACGACTATGGCCCGATGCCATCAGCGCCGCCGGTCAATCAAGGCGTTGAGGTGGCCTGGGAGATGGTAAGCGGGACTTGTCCGCCCGACGACAGCACGACAGCGTCGTTCGTCACCGTACGCCTCGCCCACCGCGCTCCCGTCGTCCTGCCCGGGCTCGGCTATCTGCCAGGAATCGGGACGTGCGACGCCGACGGGTGCTACCTGGCGATCACGACGACCGCGGTATTCCGAATGGAGCCCCAGGCTCCCGCCCCGGAGCCGAGTCCGTGATCCGTCATGAGGCGTGGCATGCGCGGGGGCAGGCGATCGTTGAATTCACGCTTGTCGCGGGGCTCTTTGTCCTCGTGGTCGGGGCGGTCGTCCAGTTCGGAGTCATCCTCTGGAGCCAGAACACCGTGAATCAGATTGCTCGCGACACCGCGCGGTGGGCGGTGACGCAGTCCGACAGCCCGTGCGACTCCGCTGCGATGCGCACGAGGGTGGCCGACACTGCGACCCAGCTGGCGACGAAGTGGCAGCTGGTCGGACCGCGATCGTGGTCCTCGGCATCCATGACCGGCGCCGTCGGGGCTTCTGGTGTGGGCGTCGACTGGTACGTCGTCGAGGACTCGTTACCCCCCGAGATCGAGATCGGCGAGGTGTTTCCGACCGACTGCCCGCCCTCGGACAACCGCCTGCCCTGGTTTGTGCGGATTCGGATCAACCAGGCGGTCCCGATCTTCTTCCCGGGACTTCAGATGATCGCTGCGGACTGCGCCCCCGGCTTCTGCGTCTCATCCACAACCGAGCTCCGCATGGAACCAAAGAGGCCAGAATGAGAACGATTCGGAGTCCCTTGCGCTCGGCAGACGCAGGTCAGATCCTCGTCATCACGGCCGTGATGATGACGATACTCATCGGCTTCACCGCACTCGCAATCGACGTGAGCGCCGCCTACCTGGCCGAGCGGTCGCAGCGAAGCGTCGCGGACGCGGCAGCATTGGCGGGAGCGCAGAGTCTCCAGAAGCCCGACTCACGCGAACTCCCGGGAGCAGCCGAGCAGGCTGCCGCTCGCGCCAACGCGTTGCATGTCCTCGAGGAGCGCCTGGGCGGCACAGCAGGCGCAGGCGATTGTTACGCGTCGACAGGGTGCGAGCTCACCGGAACGCCATACCGCGTCTCGATTCAGACTCCATCGCCCAGCTGCGTCGACTGCGTGGCGCCTCGGGCCATGCAGGTGAGCATCTGGCAGCCGGACTTCGGCCTCACGTTCGGCCGAATCCTCGGGCCGGAGAACTGGACGGTCCGATCGACGTCCGTTGCGGGCATGGTGGTGGCCCCCCAGTACGGGCTCGTCACACTTAGGCCGTCCGCACTTCGCCCAAATGGAAGCGACGCCAACGTGGACGATCTGAATGTCACGGGCGGTAGCGTGGTCGTCGTGGGCAACGCGGACATCGCCACGAACTCGAACGCGGTCTGCTCGGGTGCTGCGTCGGGCTCGGAGATCCGCCTCGATACAGGAGCCGGATTCGACATCCATCACTTTGGGGCGGGGGCGGCCTGGGTCGCTGCTCCTGGAAACTGCGCCAATCCGCCGCCAGGATTCCAGGTGACCACCCTCGTTGCGGATCCCGAATACTCAATCCCAGCTCGCACCGGTGCGGTCACCTATGACGATGTGCAGGCGGGTGAGGCGGATGCGGCCACCTGCGCGGCTGAGCAGCTTCTCGTGCCCGACGCCTATCGCGAACTGAAGACCGACCAGCAGATCAACGACCCCAGCCAGGTCTCGGTGACGTGTCTTCGGCCCGGGATCTACGATGAAAAGGTGGTGGTCCAGGACCCCGCATCGGGGCTGCCCAACGCGTTATTGCTGCTCCCGGGAGTCTACTTCTTCGATGCCGGGCTCGACGTCGCCTCGACGATCATCGGTGGCTATGAGGCCGATCAGCCGGGCGTCGCCCTCGTCTTTCTCGAGGCGCAGAACAGCAGCGGCATCCCGGGTCAGTTCCAGACCAGCTCGAACGACTCACTCGTTGCCCTGAACTTCGGTAGCGCGTACTGTCCCTCGGGCGGTCCGGCCTGCCCGGCTGGGGCGGCGTGGGCGAGTCCGGCCGACGGACCTGACGGCCCCGTGCAGACGCCTGAACCCAACCCGACACTGCTGACGGTCATGGTCGTCCCCGACCCGACCTGCGAGGTGGTGTCACCGCCGCCGACGGCCTGCCGCGAGAACGTCAACCAGACGCTCAAGCTGACCGGCGGCGGAAACATCTACCTCGCCGGCGTCCAGTACGCGCCGAGCGACAACGCCACCCTGACCGGATCCTCGGGACAGGAGTCCGATGTGGGAGCCTTCTGGGCATGGACGATGGAGTTCAACGGCGGCACGACGTTCAATCTGACCAGCCGAATTCCGCAGTCGGCCGGGGTCCTCCGCCTGGACCCGGCGTGCTCCCCGAACGTGGCGACGTGTAACCCGTAGCCAGGCACAATCACCGGTGGGCGGCCACTCCGGGTGTAGTACGGACGTAACGGTTGCGGGTCGAGGGGTTCGGGCGGACCATCACGCCCATGGAAAGCAAGCGCTGGGGCGTACGCCTCGCCGGTGCGGGCATCTGGGCTGTCGCCGCCATGACGTGGGGGTCGATCGCACACCATCTTTGGGGCTTCCCCGATGTGGGAGTGGGCATGGCAATCCTGGCAGTGGCTCTGGTGTTGGCGTTGCCGCTCCAGCGGGCCGAGCGGGCGGCAAGCGGCACGGTCACCTCAGTGCTGCTCGAGCGCAAGGGCTAGACTTCCTAAGCCGTCGTCGAGTAGTCCTGGCTGCGCTCGTCTACCCAGACGTCAAGCGGGCCGGTGCGCTCCCTCCTTCGCCAGGAGGAACGCGAGGCTGACGGCGGCGTGCGGATCCCGAGCCCGGTGGACCCGGGGACCGCCCATGCGGTGGTCCGACTCGAGGCGCCATGAGCTCAACGTCACGACGTGTCGTCCCATGCGGAGCGCCAGCCCGATCTCGGACAGTGTCCCGTGCCGGCCGCCTACCGCGATCACGGCATCCGCTGCGGTGACGACCACCAGGTTCCGGGCGACGCCCAGCCCGGTGGCGATCGGCGTGCGGACGAACTCGTTGGCTTCCGAGGCATCGGCGCCCGGAAGGATGCCGATGGTTTCTCCTCCGGCGAGGAGGGCGCCACGCGATGCCGCCCGCATCACGCCACCCAGCCCGCCGGTGACCACCACGGCGCCGCCGCGCGCGAGCTGCTGGCCGACCTCCTCCGCCCACTCGAGGATGCGCTGTCCATCGGGGCCCACCGGCTCTCCGTCGCCGATGACGGCGACATAGGGCGGTCGGATCAGCGTCGGACGATCGGTCATGCGCGGGCCCCGGCAAGTGCGATGGTGCTCAGCGTCTCATACGCCGCCGGACCGCCGCGGAGATGACTGCGCATCAGCTCGATCGCGTCCGCGGCCACCGTCATTGACGGAGCGACTTCGGCCGCATCGGTCAGCCAGCGGCGGAGGTCGACCGGCTCCCGCCGGGCCCGAGCGATCGTGACGTGCGGCCGGAGGGGATCACCCACCTCGACGCCGAGCGCCGCTCCCAGGTCGCGCGCCAGTCCGGCCAGGTGCGACCCCGGATCTCCGATCCCGTACCACGCAACGCGCGCTCGCGCCGGCGTCGGGAACGTGCCGAGACCCCCCACCGGAAGACGCATCGGCGCATGGCGTTCGGCCACCCGACGGATGGACCCGACGACATCCGAGACCGAGGTGGCGTCGATGTCACCGAGAAAGGCGAGGGTGAGGTGCCACGCCGATGGATCGGACCAACGCAGACCGGCGAGGTCGGGACGACCCATCCAGGGTTCGCGGGCCCGTCCGAGCGCGTCCCGGATCGATGCGTCGAGCGGCACCGCCACGAAGCATCGCCAGCGCTCGGTCATCGGTCCGGCAGGCGGGCGTCAACGATCGGCACGAGCTCGTCGAGCGAACGGATGACCGGAACGGCGTCGGGCACCTCGTCATCCCGGTAGCGCTCTGCCCGATCGATGAGGACCGCCTCGATGCCGACCGCGCGCGCGCCCTCCACATCGGCATCGAGGTGGTCGCCGACATGGATCACCGCTGCCGGATCGACATCGGCCTCGCGCAGTGCCCACTCGAAGATGCGCGGGTGCGGCTTCTCGAACCCGATGCGGGCGCTGGCGGCGATGAAGTCGAAGTGCTGCACCAGGTCGAGCGCGTGCAGCAGCTCGGGCAGGTTCCAGACCCAGTTGCTCACCGCCCCCACCGTGAGGCCACGCTCCTGGAGTGCCTGGAGCACCGGATAGGCATCCGGAAAGATGTGCCAGTGGCTCGTCACCATGAAGAGCTCGCTGAGGCGCCGATAGAACGCCTCCGGCATCGGCTCGAGACCCAGCTCGGCGATCGCGGCGGCGTCGATCGCCACCGTCCGCTGAAAGCTCGTCTCCTCGGTCGGCTCGAAGCCGCCCTCCATCCCCCAGCCGCCGTGGTGGTACGCGGCGCGCAGGGCGGTGTGGAGCTCGTCGATGTCGACGTGCACGCCGAACTCCTCGAAGGCCATCGCATACACGTGCTCCCACGAGGGATTGGGCCGCATCACCGTGTCGCCGATGTCGAGGAAGACGGCACGGAGCGGACGTTGATCGGTGCTCACCCTCGAAGCCTATCGCAGCCGATGACCGGCGGGGCGACCGGCCAACCCCCGCCAGATTCGAATGTGGCAACGGCACGCCATCGCGAGGCGCGCGTCAGGCGGCGGAGACGCCCATGGTGCGCAGGATGCCGTAGATCTCGGTCCGATACCGGATCCCGGACGAGTGGCGGGAGAGCCACAGCAGGTAGTCGGGATCCTGGCGGGCGAGGTCCCGGAGCGACCACCCGCTGTAGCGGCCGAAGCCGAGGACGCTCCCCTGCCCGGCTGCCGCCGGTGGCGGGGATCCCGCGGCGGGTCGTGCGGTCGCGGCGGAGACGGAGATGCCGGCGATCGTCATGCGTCGAGACCGGTCGTACGCCGATCGACCCTTCTCGTCGCGCAGCAGCGCGTACGCCCGGTTCAGCTCTGCCATCTTGTCCGACGCACGGCGCGTTGCGTCGTGGTCCGGGTGGTACTTGAGCGCGAGCGCCTTGAAGGCGGCGTGCACCACCTCCTGGTCGGCCGTGGGAACGAGCTGCAGGACCGCGTAGGGGTCGAACGACGAGCGCGACGTCATCGGCCGTCAGTCGTTGTAGAGCCGTTCCTCGATCAGCTTCTCGGCCGTGATCCGCCCCGTCGGATCGAAGCAGCTGTACTCGAAGAGCTTCTCGTACTCGAGGTCGACGTTGTCCTGGCCGCCGCGGTTCTTCTCGACCGAGCACACCACCCAGTCGCGGTAGCGCTGCGCCTGGTACGGGTTGAACTCGATGTTGACCTTGGCGACGATGTTGTACTTGTCGTTCAGGATCAGGATGATGTCCGACTCGTAGTTGATGGCCGATGAGCCGCGCAGGTGATGGTTGCGCAGGCGCTTGGCCTTCAGCCCCTCGCGGTCGGCGGCGACGATGGCCACCACCGGGACCCCCTCCGCCAGGGCGATGTCCTTCAGACCGGACACGATGCGCGTGACCTTCTCCTCCTCCGTGTTCGGCTCCGGGATGACCGGCACCTTCTGGAGGTAGTCGACGAACAGCACCAGGCGACGCTCGTCGTCGCTGGACCGATGCTCCTCCACGAGCGCGCGCATGTTGTCGATCGTCGACTTCGTGGCCGTACCGCGCATCAGGTAGAGGTTCGATCCGTATCGGGCGATCCGCTCGAGGCTGGGACGCAGCCGCGGGTTGGCGCCGAGCTTGGCGCGCGTCCCCGTCTCGGCCGAGGTCGTGTACGAGCTGACGACCTCCTTCTTCACGTCCTGGATCTTCACCGCGCCCGACTTCTGCGGAAGGTGCGCCAGGGCCGACTCCATGGCCACCATGCGCTGGATGAGGTACTCCTCGTCATGCTCGAAGCAGACGTAGAGCACGGTCGCCTGCCCCGATGCCGCCATGTTGCGTGCCATCTGGAGCGCCATCGTGGTCTTGCCCTGGCCCTGGGCACCGCCGATGAGCATCAGCTCGCCGGGTCGCAGCCCACCGCCGATCGTCTTGTCCATCGGCACGAAGCCGGTCGCGATCGGCACGAGGTCGTCGATGCTACCGGCGGCGACGCGTTCGTTGAGGCTGGTGAGGACGTCGAGGGCGGAGCGGGGATTCAGCGTCCCCTCGCCGACCTCGAGCTTCCAGTCGGAGCTCGTGCTCGCTGGTGCACTCACGGGCGCGCTCGCTTGCTGCTTGGCGGCTGGCTCGGCGGTCATGGGATCGGCAGGCTCCCTATCGTGTGCTCGGAGGGTATGGAGTCGCTCGTGCGGCAGGCAGGTGCCTGCGCGCAACACGCCAGCGAGTATACGGCCCACCTCCTAGTGCTCCAATGGCCCGAATGGGCTACCGCGCAGCGTCCGCGATAATGGCCGAGCACCGAACGCGGAGGAGATCCGTCTTGCACTGCCCGCGCGACCAGGCCGCGCTCCGCCCCGAGCAGCACCACGGCATCGAGGTCGACCACTGCCCGACCTGCAACGGACGCTGGCTTGACCATGACGAGCTGGACCGCCTGGAGGCCACCGTCCCCTCGACCGAGGAACAGCGGCTGGCGACGATCCAGTACGCCCGGCGCGACTCCGAGCTCGACTGCCCAGTCTGCGGGGCGCGGATGATGGCCTTCAACTACCGCGCCTACGACCTGGAGCTCGATGTCTGCGACGAGCGGCACGGCTTCTGGCTGGATGCCGGCGAGGACGGACGGGTTCGGGACATCGTCGAGGAGCGTGTGAAGGGGCTCCGGCGCGCCGCGCGCGCGGCCGGCGGGTGGGACGACTTCCTCGGCGGCCTCGGCGGCCGAGGCCGCGGCGGCTCGATCTGGGATCGCCTCTTCGGGCGTCGCTGAGCCCCCGTAGAGACGAGACGAGCCGAGGGCCCGCCGGTCGGCGAGCCCTCGAGCACGGGTGGTCGGTGGCGGCGCCTAGGCCGGCTGCGGCGCGGGTCCAGGGCGGCGACGCTTGCCGCCTCCCTCATCGGCCTCCGGCTCGACGTCGACTTCGACACCCTCGGGATCCGGGATGACGGTCATCCGCTTCGGGGTCGGGCCACCGCTGCGCGGCGGGAGGACGCCCTCGAAGAGGGCCTCGAACTCGTCATGCTCGATGGTCTCCTTCTCGACCAGCAGGGCGGCCAGCCGATCGAGGACCTCGCGGTGCGTGGTCAGCGCCTCCTTCGCACGCGCGAAGGCGTTGTCGATGATGCTCCGCACCTCGGAGTCGATCTTCGCGGCCACTTCGTCGGAGTAGTTTCGCTGCTCGCTGATCTCGCGGCCGAGGAAGACCATCTCTTCCTTCTTGCCGAAGGCGAGCGGCCCGAGCTTCTCGCTCATCCCGTACTGGGTGACCATCGCCCTCGCGAGGCCGGTGGCCTTCTCGATGTCGTTCGAGCTGCCGGTGGTGGTGTCGCCGAAGACGATCGTCTCGGCCACGTTCCCGCCGAGCATGCCGGCGATCTTGTCCTCGAACTCCGACTTGGAGTGGAGGTATCGATCCTCGGCCGGCAGGCTCATCGTGTAGCCGAGCGCCATGCCGCGGCTGACGATGGTGACCTTGGTGACCGGGTCGCACTTCGGGAGGACCCGCTGCACGACGGCGTGACCGCCCTCGTGGTAGGCGATGATCTCCTTCTCGTCCTCGGTGATGATCCGGCTCCGTCGCTCGGGCCCGGCGATGACGCGGTCGATCGCCTCGTTGAACTCCGAATGGCCGATGCTCTTCTTGTTGCGGCGCGCGGCGAGGATGGCGGCCTCGTTGACGAGGTTCGCGAGATCGGCGCCGGAGAACCCGGGGGAGCGGCGCGCGAGGGCCTCGACGTCCACCGTCTTGTCGAGCGGCTTGCCCTTGATGTGGACGTTGAGGATCTCGGTCCGGCCCTTGATATCCGGGCGGTCGAGGACGACCTGGCGGTCGAATCGGCCGGGGCGCAGCAGCGCCGGGTCGAGGACATCGGGGCGGTTGGTGGCGGCGACGACGATCACGTTGGTGTTCGTGTCGAAGCCGTCCATCTCGACCAGGATCTGGTTCAAGGTCTGCTCCCGCTCGTCGTGCGACCCGCCGAGGCCGGCACCGCGCTGACGGCCGACCGCGTCGATCTCGTCGACGAACACGATGCACGGCGAGTTGCGCTTCGCCTGCTCGAACAGGTCGCGGACGCGCGAGGCGCCCACGCCGACGAACATCTCGACGAACTCGGAGCCGGAGATGCTGAAGAACGGCACCCCGGCCTCGCCGGCCACCGCGCGCGCGAGGAGCGTCTTGCCCGTGCCGGGCGGTCCGACCAGCAGCACGCCGCGCGGGATGCGCGCGCCGAGGCTATTGAACTTCTCGGGGTACTTGAGGAACTCGACCACCTCCGTGAGCTCCTGCTTCGCCTCGTCCACGCCGGCGACGTCGTTGAACGTCACGACCGTCTTGTTGCCGAGGAACATGCGGGCGCGGCTCTTGCCGAAGCTCATCGCCTGGTTATTGGTCCCCTGCGCCTGCCGCATCATGAAGAAGATGAACCCGCCGATCAGCAGGACCGGCAACAGGGCCGAGATCAGGAGCGTGAGGATCCCGCCGGCAGCGCTCGGCTCACTGGCGGAGAAGTTCTGGCATTCGAATGCGCCGGAGTTTCCCGTGGTGCATCCGAGGTCGGCGTACACGCTGGTGAGCTCAGACGGGACGACGGTGATGCGCTCCTCGCCACCATTGAGGGTGGCGGTGACGCGCTGTCCCTCCTGAAGGATGGTGCGGACCTCGCCGGCACGGGCGTCCTCGATGAGCTCACCATAGGGATAGTCCGTCGCGGTTTCACCCTCGCCCATGAACGTCCACAGGACCGCGAGTCCAAAGACGGCCAGGACGACGAGCACGACGCTGTTGCGAACGATGCGACTGGTCAACGTGGGTCTACTTTCGCCTCCGTGCGATCGACATCCGGCCTGCGGCCGATGCCGGCCCGGCGACGGCTCGTCGCGGGCTCGGCCAGTATAGGTGTGGCCCGTTGCCCGAACAAACGAGCCGATCGACCTATTTCCACTGGCTCATCCGGACGTGATGGATCGGGTGCCGCGCTCATGCTCGCTCGATTCGAATGCGGCGTTCACGGACCGATGCGGCGCGTCCACCGCCGAGCTCGATGACCACGCCGCCCCGTTCCCCCTCCGCCGCCGCGCGCAGGGCCTCGATGCGCTC
>Ga0268386_10004392_pt1 | contig 10361 bp, 6 predicted proteins | sample RVTome_15_FD_200260 | JGI IMG/M metagenome (GOLD analysis project Ga0268386, IMG submission 200260) | Soil microbial communities from uranium-contaminated site in the Upper Colorado River Basin, Wyoming, United States - RVT150D86... ... | reverse complement strand
TGATGTTCTGGCTCGACCGCTTTCCGGTGGCCGCCGGAGAGGCCGCGGGCCACCGGCTCTTCCTCGGCGCGCTCGGGCTGGCGGTCGGCTCGGCGGTCGGCGCCTGGATCGAGCTGGCGGCGCTGCGCCGGGCGCTCGCGGCGCGGCTCCCCGGCTTCGCCGCGCCATGGGCGGCGCTGGCTCGCAGCGCGGCGCTGGCGGCGGCGGCGCTGGTGCCGGCGGCGGCGCTGGCCTGGGCGCTGCCGGCGGGCTGGCACCCGCTCCCGCGCGCGCTGGCGGTGGTCGCGGCCTACGGGGCGGCCTATCTCGGCGGCGCCCGGCTGCTCGGCCTCCCCGAGCTGGCGGCGTGGGCGGGGTGGCTGGGACGGCGCCGGAGCTGACCGACCTCAGTGCCCGGGCTCGGTGGCGAGCTTGGCCGCCAGGGCCTCGACGACCTCCGCCTGGCGGCCCGGCTTGGCGACCGTGCGCAGCTCCTCGACGGTGGCGCGCGCGGCGTCGTGGTCGCCGGCGGCGATCTGGTCGGCGAGGCCGCCGAACAGCTCCATGAAGCGGTTGTAGGTGACCGCCCGGGACACCAGGTCGAGGTGGTCGGCGGCGCGCCGGGCGGTGGCGGGATCGCGGGTGGTGGCCTGGATCCAGGCGAGCAGCTCGGCCGCCTCGCCGAGGCGGTCGGCGCGGGTCAGCGCGTTGACCTCGGCGAACGCGAGCTGCACGCGCAGCTCGTGAGCGCGGGCGAGGGTCTCCTCGTCGGCGCCGCGCGCCGCCATCGACTCGATCAGCGCCTCGACCGCGGCGGCGTCGCCGGCGCGCGCGTAGGCGAGCAGCAGGTTGAACGCGACGTCCATGCGCGCCGGCAGCAGCGCCACCGCGCGCTCGAGCGCCGCCACCGCCTCGGCCGATCCGTCGGGCTCGAGGTTGAGCGCGTAGCCGAGCCGCGCCCAGGCCTCGGGGAAGCGCGGCGCCAGCTCGGTGGCGCGGCGCAGCGCCGCCTGCGCCCGCCGCAGGGTGGCGAGGTCTTCCTCGCTCTCCGGTCTCCGGCGGCCCAGGCCGGCGAGCAGGCGGTCGCCGTAGAGGTGCTGGATCAGGTAGTCGTCGGGCGCCCGCTCGACCGCCTGGGCGTAGGCGGCGACCGCGCCGGCGTCGTCGCCCGCCTGCTCGGCGAGCCAGCCGAGGCCGGCGTGGGCGAGGCCGTGGCCGGGGTCGAGCGTGAGCGCGGTGCGGAAGCGCGCCGCCGCCCGCTCGCGCGCCTTCGGCACCGCGTGTGCGAGCAGGTCGCCGAGCCGGTACTCGACCTCGGCGGGGGACATCTCGGTCAGCTCGACACGCGGGTCGGGGAGGCTCGCCAGGGGCACCTTGACGTAGCGGAAGGTCGGGGCCGCGACGTAGGCGGCGATCTCGGCTTCGACCTCGGCCTGGCTGCGGCCGAACGCCGCTCGGAACGCCCGGTCCGGGTCGGTTCCCTCGACCAGCGCCTGGACGTAGACCGGCAGGCGCCCGCGGTCGCGGTCGCTGCCGACGGCGAGGTAGTGGACGGTCGCCCAGGCCAGCGGGAAGAACGCCAGGTCGTCCTGGTGCAGTTCGAGGATCCCGAGCTCGGTGATGATCGCGGTCATCCCGAGCCATTCGTCCCGGCCGCGCAGCCAGCGGACGTGCTCCTCGACGGGCCGCCCGATGTGCGCGTGACCGTCCTTCACCTCGAAGGTCGAGTACAGCTCGGCGAGCCCCTGCCGGAACCACAGCGGCAGCTCGGGGAGGTTGGCGTCGAGCACCCAGTGCAGGTACTGCTTGTAGGCGTAGCGGCTCGGGCCCAGCGAGGAGTGGGCGAGCACGACCCCGCCGTAGACGCCGTGCTCGTGCGGCGCCAGGAAGCCGACCGGCCCGCCCGGGGTGAGCCCGCCGCCGGCGGTGGCGGAGCCGCCGGGACGGAACATGCCGAGGTCCCCTTCGCGCTCGAAGAGGTAGATGCGGATCGGCACTTCGCTGTCGAACCGTCCGCGGGGAGCGAGCTGGACGAGCACCGCGCGCAGCCGCTCGAGGTCGGCCGCCACCGCCGCGACGCGGGCCGGATCGGTCGCGCCGTAGAACGTGAAGTGCTCGGTGGCGGCGCGCACCCAAGGCCGCTGGTCGACCGGCGCCTCGGCGGCGCCGGCCACGGCCGCGGCGGCGACGAGGGCGACGGCGAGCGGAACGGCGAGCACGAGCAACGGTCGGTCGCTCATCGGCGCCGATTGTTTCAGAAGTTGCGCTCCAGAACCAACCCCCCTCGAAAAGCTACCGCTCCACCCAGTAGTTCGGCGCCTCCTTGGTGATCACGACGTCGTGGGCGTGGCTCTCCTTGAGGCCGGCGGCGGTGAGCTGCATCAGCCTCGCCTTGGTGCGCAGCTCGTCGATCGCGGCGCAGCCGGCCAGGCCCATGCCGGCGCGCAGGCCGCCGGTGAGCTGGAGCAGCATCTGGTGGACGCTCCCCTTGTACGGCACCATGCCCTCGATCCCCTCCGGCACCAGCTTGCCCAGCTCGCCGTTGTCGGCGGCCTGGAAGTAGCGCTCGGCGCTGCCGCGGGTCATCGCGCCGAGCGAGCCCATGCCGCGGTAGGCCTTGAACTGCCGGCCCTGGTAGAGGATGGTCTCGCCCGGGCTCTCCTCGGTGCCGGCGAACAGCGAGCCGATCATCACCGCGTCGGCGCCGGCGGCGAGCGCCTTGGTGACGTCGCCGGTGAACTTGATGCCGCCGTCGGCGACCAGCGGCACCCCGGCCTCGCGGGTGGCGCGGGCGCAGTCGAGGATCGCGGTGACCTGGGGGAGCCCGGCGCCGGTGACCACCCGGGTGGTGCAGATCGAGCCCGGGCCGATGCCGACCTTGACGCCGTCGGCGCCGCGCTCGATCAGCGCCCGGGCGCCCTCGGCGGTGGCGACGTTGCCGGCCAGCAGCGGCGTCTCCGGCCACCGCTCCTTGACCGCGGCGATCGCCTCGAGCACGCCGGCGCTGTGGGCGTGCGAGGAGTCGAGCACCAGCAGGTCGACCTTCGCCGCCACCAGCTCCGCGGCGCGCTCGAGGTAGTCGCCCGAGGCGCCGACCGCCGCCGCCACTCTTAGCCGCCCGAGCGCGTCCTTGCAGGCGTTCGGGAAGTCGATCATCTTCTGGATGTCCTTGACCGTGATCAGCCCGGTCAGGTTGCCGGCGGCGTCGACCACCAGGAGCTTCTCGATGCGGTGCTCGTGGAGGAGCGCCTTGGCCTGCTCGAGGGTGGTGCCCGGCGGCACCGTCACCAGGTCCTCGCGGGTCATCAGCTCGCGGACCCGGCGCTCGAGGTTCTCCTCGAAGCGCAGGTCGCGGTTGGTCAGGATGCCGACCAGCCGGCCGCCGTCGTCGGTCACCGGCACGCCCGAGATCTTGTAGCGCGACATCAGCTCGAGCGCCTCGCCGATGCGGGCGTCGGGGCGGATGGTCACCGGGTCGACGATCATCCCCGACTCGCTGCGCTTGACCTTGTCGACCTCGCCGGCCTGGGCGGCGATCGCGAGGTTCTTGTGGACGACCCCGATCCCGCCCTCCTGGGCCATCGCGATCGCCAGCCGCGCCTCGGTCACCGTGTCCATGGCCGCCGAGACGATCGGCACGTTGAGATCGATGCCGCGGACCAGCCGCGAGGCCAGCTCGACGCGGTTGGGGTGGACCTCCGAGTACCCCGGGACCAGGGTGACGTCGTCGAAGGTCAGGGCGATGGGGAAGACGGGTTCGGGGGCGGGCCGATCGAGCATACGCGATTCTATACGAGACCGCGCAGCCCAGGTCCAGAGGTCCGCGCTAGCTCGCGGCCGCGGCCGCGCCGTGGCACTTCTTGTACTTCTTGCCGCTGCCGCAGGGGCAGGGATCGTTGCGGCCGACCTTCTCGCCGTCGCGCTTGACCGTGACCGGGCGCTGGGGCACCGCCTGGCGCGGCGGGGCGCCGAACGCGGGGGGCGCGGCGGCGCCCGGGCGGGTGGCGGTGGGGGCCGGCGCCGAGGCGCGGCGGCGGCGCTCGGCGGCGAGCTGCTCCTCGCTGACCGGCTCGAGGCGGAAGAGGTTGCGGATCGCGGTGTCCTCGATGCGCTCCTTCATCGACTGGAACAGCTCGTAGGACTCCTTCTTGTACTCCTGCTTGGGGTCGCGCTGGCCGTAGCCGCGCAGGCCGATCCCCTCCTTGAGGTGGTCGAGCGCGAGCAGGTGGTCCTTCCACGCCTGGTCGACCACCCGCAGCAGGATGTCGCGCTCGAAGACCCGCGCCAGCCCCGGGCGCATCGCCTCGAGCCGCCCGTCCTTGTCCTGGTACTTGGACTCGATCGCCCGCCACAGCCCGTCGCGCAGCTCGTCGATGCCGAGCCGGTCGAGGTCGAGATCGAGGGCGTGGACGTCGAGGTCGTAGAGCGCCAGGACCTCGGTCGCCAGCTCGGAGAGCTGCCAGTCGCGGGGGTCGGCCTTCTCCGGGCAGTAGCGGTCGACCTGGTAGTCGAGCACGTCACGCGAGATCTGGAGGATGTACTCCCGCCCCTCCTTGCCGTCGAGGATGTCCTTGCGCAGACGGTAGACCTCCGTCCGCTGCTTGTTCATCACGTCGTCGTACTCGAGGAGGTTCTTGCGGATCTCGAAGTTGCGCGCCTCGACCTGCTTCTGCGCCCGCTCGATGGCGCGGCTGACCATGCCGGCCTCGATCGGCTCGCCCTCCTCCATGCCGAGCTTGCCCATCAGGTTCTTCACCCAGTCGGCGGCGAAGATCCGCATCAGGTCGTCTTCGAGCGAGAGGAAGAAGCGCGACGAGCCGGGGTCGCCCTGGCGGCCGGACCGTCCGCGGAGCTGGTTGTCGATGCGGCGCGACTCGTGGCGCTCGGTGCCGAGGATGTGCAGGCCGCCGGCCGCCAGCACCTCCTCGCGCTCGGCCTGCCACCGCTCGCGGTTGCGGGCCAGCGCCTGCTGGTACTCGAGCGGCTCGGTCTCGGGGTCGGCCTCGGCGCGCGCCATCCCCTCGGGGTTGCCGCCGAGCACGATGTCGGTGCCGCGGCCGGCCATGTTGGTGGCGATGGTCACCGCCCCCTTGCGCCCGGCCTGGGCGACGATCGCCGCCTCGCGCTCGTGGTACTTGGCGTTGAGCACCACGTGCGGGATGCGCTTGGGCTTGAGCATCTTGGAGAGACGCTCGCTCTTCTCGATCGACACCGTGCCGACCAGCACCGGCTGGCCGCGCTCGTGGCAGTCCTCGATCTCCTCGACCACCGCGTGCCACTTCTCCTGCTCGGTGCGGTAGACCAGGTCCTCGCGGTCGTCGCGGATCATCGGCTGGTTGGTCGGGACGACCGTGACGTCGAGCTTGTAAATCTGCCCGAACTCGGCCGCCTCGGTGTCGGCGGTGCCGGTCATCCCCGCCAGCTTGTCGTACATCCGGAAGTAGTTCTGGAAGGTGATCGTGGCGAGGGTCTGGTTCTCCTGCTTGATCCGCACGCCTTCCTTGGCCTCGACCGCTTGGTGGAGGCCGTCCGACCACCGCCGCCCGGGCATCATCCGGCCGGTGAACTCGTCGACGATCACCACCTCGCCGTCCTTGATCAGGTAGTCGACGTCGCGCTCGTAGAGGTGGTGGGCGCGCAGCGACTGGTTGACCCCGTGGAGCACCTCCATGTTGGCGGAGTCGTAGAGGTTCTCGAGCGCCAGGAGCTTCTCGACCTTGGCGACGCCGTCGTCGGTCAGCGCCACGGTGTGCGCCTTCTCGTCGACCAGGAAGTCGCCGGTCGTGTACTTGCTGCCGTCGGACTCCTCGATCTCCTCGCCGCGCTCGAGCTTGGGGACGATCGCGTCGATCCGGTAGTACTTGTCGACCGACTCCTCGGACGGGCCCGAGATGATCAGCGGCGTGCGCGCCTCGTCGATCAGGATCGAATCGACCTCGTCGACGATTCCGTAGTGGTGGCCGCGCTGAACCATCGACGCGAGGTCGAACTTCATGTTGTCGCGCAGGTAGTCGAAGCCGAACTCGTTGTTGGTGCCGTAGGTGATGTCGGCGCCGTAGGCCTTCTTGCGCTCGGCGTCGGGCAGGTCGTGCTGGATGACCCCGACGGTCATGCCGAGGAAGCGGTAGATCTCGCCCATCCACTCGGCGTCGCGGCGCGCCAGGTAGTCGTTGACCGTGACCACGTGCACGCCCTTGCCGGCGAGCGCGTTGAGGTAGACCGGCAGGGTCGCCATCAGGGTCTTGCCCTCGCCGGTCTTCATCTCGGCGATGCGGCCGCGGTGGAGCACCACGCCGCCCATCGACTGGACGTCGAACGGCCGCATCCCGACCGTCCGCCGCGCCGTCTCGCGCACCACCGCGAAGACCTCGACCAGCAGGTCGTCGAGGCTCTCGCCGTCCGCGTGCCGCTTGCGGAACTCGCCGGTCTTGGCCTTGAGCTGCTCGTCGGAGAGCGCCTCGATCCCGGGCTCGAGGTCGTTGATCGCCGCCACCAGCGGCAGCATCTTCTTGACGTCGCGCTCGTGCTGGCTGCCGAAGACCTTGGTCAGGACCTGGTTGATCATGATCGGTGGTTCGCCTGCCCGCCGCGGGGTCGCGCGGCGGCGCCGCGGCGGGTCGGTTGAGGGGGATGGGCGCGCCGCCAACGGCGCGACGTTGGAGACAACCGTCAGCTTACCAGAACCCATTCCCACTCCGGTGGCAGCAGACCCGATTCCACCGCGGTGGCAGCAGGCCTACGCGCGGCCTGAAGCCGCCTGTGCGGGGCCGAAGGCCCCGAACTGCCCGCCCAGCGAGTGAGGACACCCTGAAAGCGACATACCGAGCCTCGGAACCGGGCTCGGCAAGGCGGGAGGGAGAGAAGTCAGTGTTCCGGGTCTTCGAGGAGGTAGCTGGCGGGGTCGACCGGCCGGCCGTCGACGTGGACCTCGTAGTGCAGGTGGTAGCCGGTCGAGCGACCGGTGTTGCCGACGTAGCCGATGACGTCGCCGCGGCGCAGCTCCTGGCCGGGCGCGACGGTCAGCCGGGCGAGGTGGCCGTAGCGGGTGGTAGTGCCGAAGCCGTGGGCGATCACCACCGCGCGGCCGAGGCCGCCGAGGTTGCCCGCCCGCACCACCAGCCCGTCGGCGGCGGCGCGCACCGCCTGACCGGGGGCGGCGGCGATGTCGACCCCCTGGTGGAACGCCCGCACCCCGGTCAGCGGGTCGCGGCGCAGGCCGTAGCCGCTGGTCAGGATGCCGCGGGCGGGCGCGATCGCCGGGGTGGCGGCGATCCAGCGCGAGCGCTCCTCGAGGCGCTCCTCGATCTCGCCCAGCGTGCCGTCGAGGCTGCCGAGCCGCCGCTCGACCGCCTCCAGCCCGTAGCCGCCGCCGTAGGCGAGCGGCGCCTGGGGCTCGCCGCCGATGCCGGCGTCGCCGCCGTAGGTGCCCTCGTCGAGGCCGGCGATGATCGCGAGCTGCAGCGTCCGCTCCTCGTACTGCGCGAGCATCCCCTGGATGTCGCGGATCGAGGCCTCGAACGACTCGTTGACCTCGCGCAGGTCCTCGTTCTCGCGCTCCAGGCGCACGATCTCGCCGCGGTCGACGGTGACCGTGAAGAACGCGGCGGTGAGGGCGATCGAGGCGAGGGTGAGGACGAGGAGAAGCGAGCCGGCGAGACGGAGCTGCAGGTCGGAGACGCGCCACTTCCGCAGCCGCGCCCGCGCGTGGGGCACGAAGATGATCGTGTGGTGACCTTTCGGCATCGCGGGGCGACTTGAGCGCAAAGGACGAACAGAGCTTTCCGGACTGCTACCTTCCGGTCTGCTACGGAAAACCACCGAGCCCAAAAAACGCGAAAGAGACCTGGATTCTAGCGGCCTAGAGGCAAATGTCAAGACCTGTATTCAAGATCGTGGATCGCCGATCGTCACAGGGTCGTCGCGGGCGGATTCCGCCGTGGCGGAGATCAGCCGCCCTGGACGAAGCCGACGATCTCGAGCCGGTCGCCGGGCCGCAGCGGCGTGGCCGGGTAGGCGTGCCGCGGCAGGATCGCGCCGTTGTGCTCGACCGCGACCGTCCGCGGGTGCCGGCCGAGCCGCTCGAGCAGGTCGGCGACCGTGGTCGCCGCCGGCACCTCCCGCGGCTCGCCGTTGACGGTGACGCGGACGCTGGCGCCCGGCTCGCTGGCCATCGCGTCGATCCTAGATCAAGCTTCGCCGGTCGCAGCAGGCCTACGCGCGCCTGAAGGGCGCGTGTGCGGGGCCGAAGGCCCCGACTCGGGGGAGGGGCCCCGCGCGATTCACTCGCGCGGGCAAGGGGGCTGGAACAGCCCCCCTCTACAAGAGCTGCTTGATCTCGGCGCGGCCGATCGGGCTCGAGGCGGTGATGATCAGGGCGGCGGTGCCGCGCTCGAGCGCCGGCACCTCGAAGCTCAGCTCGAGCCCGCCGTCGTCGGCGGTCACCCCGCGCGCCAGCGCCTGCGGCTCGTCGACGGTCGAGATCATCCGCACCGTCACCTCGGCCCCGGCCACCGCGCCGCCGTTGCGCGACGAGGTGGTGCGCAGGGCGAGGGTCGCCGGCGCGCCGAGGGCGACCTCGGTGCCGTCGTGGAGGGTGAGCAGGAGCTGCTCCTGGCTGGCCTCGGCGGTCAGGTACTCGAGGATCACCTGGTCGAGGGTCGGCTCGGCGCCGGCCCGTTCGGCGCCGCCGCGCTCGGCCGCCGGCGCCGCCTCGCCGCCGGCCGCCTCCTCGGTGACCCCGCTCTCGGCCGCCGCCACCAGCGCGGCCGGCGCCCGGGCGCCGAGCAGCTCGACCACCTTGCGGTCGAACCGCCCGCCCTTGATCGCGGCGATCATGGTGCGGTGCTGCCGCTCCATCAGGCGGACGATCTCCGGCTCGCCCTTGCCGTCGGCGAGCAGCTCCGAGTAGCTCGACCGCCGCGCCGCCACCACCTGGCCGCCGACGTAGACGAGGCTCTCGATCAGGGGGTTGCCCTGACCCTTGTCCTCGGTCTGGACGTGGAAGGCGACGCCCACGCGGCGGACGTCGGTGTTGTACCCGGTGATCATCCGAGGAGCCGCGCCGAAGGGTCGCAGAAGCGCAGCACGCCGCTCATCGCGAGCCATTCATGTTATGCCCACGGCTCGAAGCGGTCAAGGAAGTCGGCGGCGAGCCGTTGCGTTATGCTTGCCTGGCGATGGAGGCTCCGGTATATTCCTCCGCCCACGCCGTCGCGCGACGGCGTGGCGGGCGCCTCCGCCCACCTGGGCCGCTAGCTCAACTGGTAGAGCAGCAGACTCTTAATCTGCGGGTTCGGGGTTCGAGTCCCTGGCGGCTCACCACCATAGTTTGTACCGTCCACGCTCCGGCGCCGCTGCTCCGGCGGCCGCCGAACCCGTCCAGGCGAAAGTGGCGGAACTGGTAGACGCGCTAGACTTAGGATCTAGTCCGGGGCATCCCGGTTGGGGGTTCGAGTCCCCCCTTTCGCACCAGCCGTCGTTCCCCCGCCGCACCGAGCCCGTCCCCACACCGAGCCACCGAAGATGAGCGTCATCGTCGCGATCGAAGAGGCCGGTCCGAGCCGCAAGCGGCTGAGGGTCTCGGTGCCCGCGGACGAGGTCGCGGCCGAGACCCGGGCGGTGGTCGGCGAGCTGGGGCGCACCGCGCGCGTCTCCGGCTTCCGGCGCGGCAAGGTGCCGGCGTCGGTGGTGCGGCAGCGTTACCGCGAGACGATCGAGCGCGAGGTGGTCGACCGCCTCCTGCCGCGGGCCTGGCGCCGCGCCGAGGAGGAGGGCGGGCTGTCGCCGCTGGCGCCGCCGCGGGTCGAGGAGGTCGGGCCGCTCGCCGAGGGCGAGCCGCTGACCTTCTCGGCGACCGTCGAGGTGCGGCCGGCGATCCGGCTCGGCGCCGCCGAGATCGAGGGCGCCGACGAGTTCGAGCTGCCCGACCCGCCGGTCGAGGCGACCGACCAGGAGGTCGCCGACGCGATCGACGACCTGCGCCGCCGGGTCGCCGACTGGGTGCCCGCCGACCGCCCCGCCGCGCGCGGCGACCGGGTGCGGGCGACGATCACCGAGATCGTCCCCGAGGGCGCGGCGGAGCAGCCCGCGGAGCAACCCGGTGAGGCGGCGGAAGCGCAGGCGGCGGAGCCGGCTCCCCCGACCGCCGGGCAGCCCCAGGAAGCGGTGGTCGAGATCGGCGACCCGCGGGTGTGGGAGGAGCTGGCGCTGGCGCTGACCGGCCTCGCCGCCGGCCAGGAGGGGCGCTTCACGCGCCGCCCCGAGGGCGACGCCTCGGCGCGCAGCTTCCGGGTCCGGGTCGAGGCGGTCGAGGAGCGCGACCTGCCGCCGCTCGACGACGAGTTCGCGCGCAAGATCGGGGACTACGACGACGTCGAGACGCT
>Ga0268386_10004391_pt1 | contig 10363 bp, 7 predicted proteins | sample RVTome_15_FD_200260 | JGI IMG/M metagenome (GOLD analysis project Ga0268386, IMG submission 200260) | Soil microbial communities from uranium-contaminated site in the Upper Colorado River Basin, Wyoming, United States - RVT150D86... ... | reverse complement strand
TGCCCGACTTTCGCGGCAAAGGCCGCATGGAGCGGGCGCTGGAGATTCTCGAATCCTCGCCGCCGGATGTGTTCAACCACAATCTGGAAACCGTCGAGCCGCTGTACCGCAACGTCCGCCCGGGCGCGGATTACCAGTGGTCACTGACCCTGCTGAAGCGCTTCAAGGGCCAGCACCCGGATATTCCGACCAAGTCGGGCATCATGTTGGGGCTGGGTGAGACACGCGAGCAGGTGGAGGTCGTACTTGACGACCTGCGGGCTCACGAGGTCGATCTTCTCACGATGGGCCAGTACCTGCAGCCGACCGCACACCACCACCCGGTTACGAAATACTGGACGCCCGGGGAATTCGACGAGCTGGCTGCTGTCGGATACCGGAAGGGCTTCACGCATGTCGCTTCAGGCCCACTGGTGCGTTCCTCGTACCACGCCGACCAGATGGCGCACGATTCCGGGCTGGTGGAAATCGCTTGAGCGGCGGATTGCGCCGTTTCAGCGGCAAAGGGGCTTCGTCATGACCATTGATCCTTGCGTTTGGCCCCTCGCACGCCCTTTAATGGCAGCCAGGCATTGTTTTTGTTGTCAATTAAAGGCATAAATAGAGCGTAGGAGAGTCCCTTGCCGAACACACTTAAGACCGCAGCTTTTCGCAGATTCGCAAGCGTCCAACTGGCGCTGTTTGTGGCGCTCGTCGCCTCAGCCGCCTGGGCATTGCAGAAGCCTGCGGAGGGTGAGCAGCACGAGTTGCTGCTCAAGCCGAGCTTCGAGCAGCAGTACGCGAGCAACCTCGCCACCAAGTTCCTGACCAATTACCACTACAAAGACACGCGGCTGGACGACGAGCTGTCCGGGGTCATATTCGACCGCTACCTGGAGCTGCTCGACCCCAACCGAAGCTACCTGCTGGCCTCCGACATCCAGACTTTCGAGCGCTACCGCCAAAGCCTGGACGACGCACTGCGGCATTCCGACTTGCTGCCGGCCTATGACATCTTCAACACCTACCGCGACCGCGTGCAGCAACGCGTGGACTACGCGCGCAAGCGCATCCACGAGCCTTTCGATTTCACCATCGACGAGGATTACCATTTCAACCGCGAGGATGCCGAATGGGCGGCGACCTCGGTCGAACTGGACGAGATCTGGCGGCGCCGGGTCAAGAACGACTACCTGCGGCTCAAACTCACGGACAAAGAACCTGAAGCCATCGTCGAGACTCTGCTCGAGCGGTACGACAACCTCGACCGGCGTATCTCCGAGCTCAACAGCGAGGACGTCTTTCAGTTCTTCATGAATGCCTTCGCGCAGTCGATCGAGCCGCACACGGCTTACCTTTCCGCGCGTAATTCCGAGAACTTCGAAATCTCGATGAGCCTGTCTCTGGAGGGCATCGGGGCGCTGCTCGGGCGCGAAAGCGAATACACCACCATTTCGCGCGTCGTGGCCGGCGGCCCGGCATCCAAGGATGGCCGCCTGCAGGCGGGTGACCGCATTGTCGGAGTAGGCCAGGGCCAGGACGGCAAGATGGTGGACGTCATAGGCTGGCGAGTCGACGACGTGGTCGACCTGATCCGCGGGCCCAAGCACACCGTGGTGCGGCTGCAGGTGCTACCCGAGGAGTTGAGCATCGGTGATCCGCCGGACGTCATCGACATCGTTCGCGACGAGGTCAAGCTCGAGGAGCAGGCCGCGCAGAGCGAAATCGTCGAAACCCCGATCATCGGCGAGGATGGCGAGGAACGAATGGTGAAGATCGGCGTGATCGACCTGCCGGTGTTCTACCTCGACTTCAACGGCCGAGCCCAGAACAGGCCCGATTACCGTTCCAGTACGCGTGACGTGCGCCGCCTGATCGGTGAGCTCGAGGAGCAGGGCGTTGAAGGCATCGTGATGGATCTTCGCAACAACGGCGGCGGCTCGCTGCTGGAAGCTACCACGCTGACCGGCCTGTTCATCGACAGGGGCCCGGTGGTGCAGGTCAAGCATTCCAACGGGCGGATTTCCGTCGAAGAGGACATTGATCCGGGAATGGCCTGGGATGGGCCGCTGGTGGTGCTGGTCAACCGTTACAGCGCCTCGGCCTCGGAAATTTTCGCCGGGGCCATCCAGGATTACGGTCGTGGCATGGTGGTGGGCGAGCCCACGTTCGGCAAGGGCACGGTGCAGAGCCTGCTGGATCTCGATGACTACGCTCCGTCGGACAAGCCTGGCCTCGGTCAGCTGAAACTCACCATGGCGCAGTTCTTCCGCGTGAAGGGCGGCTCTACCCAGAACCGCGGCGTCGAGCCCGACATCCGCTTCCCCTCAGTGGGCGATCCTGAAGAATACGGAGAGCGGGCGCTGGACGGCGCTCTGCCTTGGACCAGCATCGATCCCGCGCGCTTCAGCCCTGAGGGCGACCTCGCCAGCATGGTGGCGGTCACCGACAACCTCTACCGTACGCGGATGAACGACAATCAGGAATTCAACTGGCTGTTGAGCGACATCGAGGAATACAACCGGCAGTCAGAGGAGGTATCCGTCTCGCTGCTGGAGTCCGAGCGGCGCGCCGAAATCGAGCGTGACGACGCGAAGCGCAATGCGCGCAACGGCAATGGGGAGCCGCTCATCGCCAGCGAGGACATCCTGGCCGAATCCACGCCCGAGGACGCCGACGAGGGCGAAAACCCCGTGGCGGGGGAAGAGGATGAGAAAGAGGGGCCCGACCTGCTGTTGCGCGAAGCGACCCGGATCGCGGCCGACATGGCGGGATTTTCCAGCGACATGCAGCGCCTGGAGCACGCCTTCAGCCAACTCCAGACCGGCAGGCCCGCAGCCGAAACCCTCAACTAGCGGAATTTCGAGAGAACACCGGTCGGCGTTATCGCCCACCGGTGTTGTCATTCATTACCGTTGCTGCTTGAGCAAATCCCGGATCTCGGTCAGCAGCGATTCCTCGGCCGATGGCTTTGGGGGGGCGGCCGGCGCTTCTACCTTCTTCTTCTTCAAGGTGTTCATCGCCTTGATCACCATGAAAATCGCAAAAGCGATGATGGCGAAGTCGATCACGCTCTGGATGAACAAGCCGTAGTTGAGGGTGACGGCTTCGGCCTCTTCCCCGGCCTGCTTGAGCGTCATCATCAGGTTCGAGAAATCAACTCCGCCAACCATCAGCCCGATCGGCGGCATCAGCACGTCGCTCACGAACGACGAGACGATTTTTCCGAAAGCCACCCCGATCACGATACCGACAGCCATGTCGACCACGTTGCCGCGCGTTGCAAACTCGCGGAATTCACTCATCATGCTCATTTGTCTCTCCTCACTGGGTGCCAGTGACCTTTAACAACCAATTCAACAGCGGCCGGCAGCCACCAAGGCAATATTAGTGCAATTTCCCCGACCGAACAGGCGGGTTCGCAAATTATGCGAATCCCTGCTGCTAAAATCCGCGAGTCATGAACGAGGCAGGCATTTGGAAAGTGGCGCTGCCGGTCCCCTTGCCGGGCCAGTTTGATTACCTGCCGCCCGCCAACGATGAATCCGCCCAAGCCGGTAGCCGCGTGCTGGTGCCTTTCGGTCGCCGCAAGCTGATCGGCATCCTGGCGGCGAGGGCTTCCTCCAGCGATCTGCCACGCGAGCGGTTGGTGAGGGTCATCGGCCTGCCGGACGGCGGCGAGCCCTTGCTCGATGGCGTGACGCTGGACCTGCTCACATGGTGCGCGGCGTACTACAAGCACGCCATTGGCGAGGTGGTGCTGAGCGCGCTGCCGCCGGCACTGCGCAAACCCGGCTCATCGCTGCCGCCCGCGCCGGTGGAATACCGCATCAGCGATACGGGGCGCAAGCGGCTGGAAGAGGGCAGCCGCGGCGCGCCGCTGCAGGGCGCCATCCTCGATGCCCTGGCGAATGCGCCGAAGCCGCCCGAGGCCCTCAGCGGTCTCGGCAGTTCCTGGCGCCCTGCCCTCGAGCGCCTCCTCGAACTGGAGTTCATCCACGCCCAAGAGTCTGTTTGCGAAAGCCCGGTCCCGCTGCCGGGCCCGCAATTGACCGAAGAGCAGGCACGCGCCCTGGAAGAGTTCGCCTCTCGGCCGCCGGGCTTTCACTGCCATCTCCTCGACGGCGTGACCGGCAGCGGCAAGACCGAGGTGTACATGTGTCTGCTCGAAGAGGCCTTCGCCGCGGGCCGGCAGGGCATGGTGCTGGTGCCTGAGATCGGGCTGACGCCCCAGCTGTTGGAGCGGTTCAGGCGCCGGCTCGGGCTCGATCCCGCCGTCATCCATTCGCGCCTCAGCGCCGGCCAGCGGCTGGCGGCCTGGGAAGGCATGCGCAGCGGCCGCGAATCGCTGTTGATCGGCACTCGCGCGGCGCTGTTCACGCCGATGCCCCGGGCGGGCCTGATCATCCTCGACGAGGAGCACGACGGCTCCTTCAGACAGCAGGACGGTTTTCGATACTCGGCCCGCGACGTGGCGGTGAAGCGCGCCGCACTGCTGCATATCCCCATCGTGCTGGGCTCGGCCACTCCGTCACTGGAAACGCTTCGCAATGCCGGCGAGGGTCGATACGGCGTCAGCCGCCTAAGGCAGCGGGCGACGAAGGCCAGCCTGCCGCATTGGCGGGTACTCGATCTTCGCCAGCAGGCGCTCGACCACGGGATTGCCGAGGCAGCGCTGGGGGAGGCCGCTTCAGCACTCGATCGAGGCGAGCAGGTGATGGTGTTCCTCAACCGCCGCGGCTACGCGCCGGTGCTGATGTGCGGAAAATGCGGCTGGCCGGCCGAGTGCCGCCGCTGCGACGCGCACCTGACCTGGCACCGCGCTGCCCGTGCGCTGTGCTGCCACCATTGTGGCGTGCAGACAGCGGTACCCCGCCTGTGCCCGGACTGCGGGGCGGACGCGCTGGAGGGCGTCGGCCAGGGTACCCAGCAGCTCGAGGAGATGCTGGAGGCCCGCTTCGCCCCCACCCCGGTGCTGCGCTTCGACCTCGACGCCACCAGCCGCAAGGGCGCTCTGGACGAGCAGATCGCCCAGGTCCGCGCGGGCGGGCGCTGCATCCTGGTCGGCACCCAGATGCTGGCCAAGGGCCATCACTTTCCGCAGGTCACCCTGGTCATCGTGGTGGGCGTCGACCAGGCCTTGTACAGCGCGGATTACCGCGCACTCGAGCGCATGGGGCAGCTGCTCGAACAGGTCGCCGGCCGGGCGGGGCGAGCGGACAAGCAGGGCACCGTCATGCTGCAGACGCTGCACCCGGACCACGAGGCGCTCGAACGGCTCATTTCACAGGGTTATGAAGGCTATGCCGCCTGGCTGCTGGACGACCGCCGCGCTGCCGGCCTCCCGCCATACAGCCACATGGCCCTGTTGCGCGCCGAGGCGCACCGCAAACCCGAGGTGGTGGAATTCCTCGAAGCCGCATCGAAGCGTTTTCCGCGCGGTGTGGCGTCCGTGCTCGGCCCCCTGCCCGCCATGATGGAGCGCCGTAGCGGGCGCACCCGCATGTACCTCGCGGTCAACTGCCGCGACCGCGCGGCCCTCCACCGCCAACTCGACGCCTGGCTGCCCGCCATCCGCGACCTGCCCACCGCCCGCAAAGTCCGCTGGGCGATGGACGTCGATCCCCAAGATCTGTAGGAGCGGCGCCCTCGCCGCGACCGTCGCGGCTAAAGCCGCTCCTTCAGGAATGAGCAAGATGGGCCATCCATGGCCCACTTGCATCTCGCCTTTGAAAAGCGCGGTTTTCAAAGGCTCGCGGCCTTCGGCCGTTGGCACATCCATGTGCCAAACCCAGAGGGGAGCGCTGTAGGCGCCGTCCGACCGCAGATTGAAGGGCATACTCCGGAGGCCCGTTCAATCCCGCCCAGGGCCTGGAGCTCCGCATGGCCGTCTGAGCGCGGCTGGAAGGCATATCGCCCGGTTGGACATGCGTTACCTTTGGTACTCCCGCTATAGTCCCTATATCTGCAGAGTTGGCGGATTTGGGAATAATCGACCCTTCGTGGTGTCCATGACCAAGGCAGCAAACCATCGCGCATGAATAAAGAAAACCTCAAGAAGGCAGAGCAGCCCGTCGAAGAACCGGTCGCCGAATCCGGGGCGTACCAGGCCTTTTGCGCCCTCAGCGAGGCCGCCAACGAAATGATCATCGGCCAGCACACGCTGATGGAGCGCCTGCTCATCGCGCTGGTGAGCAATGGCCACCTCCTGGTAGAAGGGGCGCCGGGTCTGGCCAAAACAACCGCGATCAAGGTCATTGCTGATCGTATCGAGGGCGACTTCCATCGCATCCAGTTCACGCCGGACCTGCTGCCGGCCGACCTCACCGGCACGGAGATCTACCGGCCCCAGGAAGGCAGCTTCGAGTTCCAGCAGGGTCCGATTTTCCATAACCTGATCCTGGCCGACGAGGTCAACCGCGCGCCGGCGAAGGTCCAATCGGCTCTGCTCGAGGCCATGGGCGAGCACCAGGTGACCGTAGGCCGCGTGACGTACCGCCTGCCGCAGCTGTTCCTGGTCATGGCCACGCAAAACCCGATCGAACAGGAGGGCACCTATCCGCTGCCGGAGGCCCAACTCGACCGATTCCTGATGCACGTTGCCATCACTTATCCCAACGCGGAATCGGAAAGGAAAATACTGGACCTGGCGCGGGGACAGGCGCGCGAGGAACTCGCGAACAAGCAGGAACCCCCGGTGCTGGTCACCCAGGCGCAGGTGTTCGAAGCCCAGGAAGCGGTGCTGGATCTTCACATGGCACCCGCGCTGGAGCAGTACATCGTGCAGCTCGTCCTCGCCACGCGGGACCCCGGCAGCTGGGATCCGGAGATGGCGCGGTTGGTCAGTTACGGCGGCAGCCCCCGGGCCACCATCGGCGTCGACCGTTGCGCGCGGGCGCGCGCCTGGATTGACGGCCGCGACTTCGTCTCGCCGGACGACGTGCAAGCCATGGTCCATGACGTGCTGCGCCATCGCGTACTGCTTTCCTACGAGGCCGAGGCCGACGGCGTGACTGTCGACCACTTGGTCGACCGACTGCTGGACCTCGTTCCAGTGCCGTGAGCGATACCGGGCCGTGAACGGGGACGGCATCCACCTCAGTGCCGACGAACTGATCGCGCTGCGGCCGCGCTGCAACGCGCTGCGTCTGCCAATGCACCAGCCCGCGGTATCCGCGCTGGCCGGCGCCTACCGCTCGCGGTTTCGCGGCCGTGGCGTCGACTTCCTGGAATCCCGCAATTATCAGCCGGGTGACGACATTCGCAACATGGACTGGCGGGTCACCGCGCGCACCGGCCGTCCCCATACCAAGGTGTTCCAGGAGGAACGCGAGCGGCCCGTGCTGGTCGTGCTGGACGCCGGCCCCAGCCTGTTTTTCGGTACCCGCAGGCGATTGAAGTCGGTGGCGGCGGGCCAGCTGGGTGCTGCCATCGCCTGGGCCGCCGTGCGCCGTGGAGACCGCATCGGCGGATTTCTGTTCGCAGCGGGCCGCCATCGCGAACTGCGCCCGGCCGGCGGCCGGCGCGGCGCTATGCGGCTGATACAGGGCCTCGTAGACTGGCTCGACCCCGATCGTGCCGCGGGTTTCGCGCAGGGCGACAGCGGGGCGGGCGAACCGCTTTCGTCAGTGCTCGAGAGGGTCCGCCACACCGCGCGTCCGGGCAGCCTCATTATTGTCATCAGCGACTTTTTTAGCCTCGACGAGGACTGCAATCGCCACCTCTCACGCTTGCGCCAACACAGCGACGTCATTGGCTGCCAGGTTCTGGACGCGGCCGAAGAGCATCTTCCCAGGGGCCGATACCCGATCAGCGACGGGCGGCAGACTTCGGTTCTGGACATCGCCAGGCCCGCGTCGCGGCGGCGCTTCGAGATCATGAGGACGGAGCATTCCAGCGAGCCCCGGCGACTCTTCCAGAAGCACCAGTGCGGCTGGATTGTGCTGCGCACCGACGACGATCCCGTCGACGTCCTCGGCCGCGAATTGCGGGTGCTATTGGGCAAGTCCAGGCGATAGCCGCGCGATGATGATGCAGGAATCCGCAAATGCGCTGAGCGAGGTGCTGCTGGAGCGGCTGCAGGATATCCATGGCGCCGCAGAGCCCGGCTGGTGGCCGCCCGCACCGGGGTGGTGGCTCCTGGCCGGCATCGCTCTCGCCGTCCTCGTTTACTCGCTGGTGTTGGCCGCCCGGAAGCTTCGGGTGATTCTGCGCAAACGCCGCCTGCTGCGTGATCTCGATGCCCTGGCCGAGGCGTTCGACCCCGCCTTGCAGCCCGCCGACTACCTGGCGGCGCTCAACCGCTTCTTTCGCGCGGTCGCCCTGCGCGCGTTTCCCCGCGCCGACTGCGCGCGCCTCCAGGGCGAGGCCTGGGTGGCCTTCATCCGCGAACGCTTGCCGAGCGCCGATGCGGCCGGCCTCGAAGCCCTGCAGACCGGCCCCTACCGGCCGCACCCGGAGTTCGATGCGGCTCGGCTCAGGACGCAGGCCCGGCAGTGGGTGGCGGCCCATGGCTGAGTCCATGCCGGAGAGTGGCTTCCTGTTCGCCTGGCTGTGGGTCTTGGCGCTGCTGCCGCTGCCTCTGCTGCTGCGCTACCTGGTTCCAGAGGCTGCCCGCAGCGGCCTGCGAGCCCTGCGGGTGCCGTGGTACGCGCGGGTCTCCGGTGGGCGGGGCGAAGCCGCGCGGCAGCCATGGCTGCATGTGCTCGCCTGGCTCGTGTGGGGGCTTGTGGTTGTCGCGGCCGCGCGGCCGCAGTGGGTCGGCGAGATCGTAGCGCTGCCCGTCAGCGGGCGCGACCTGCTGCTGGCCGTCGATATCTCCGGCAGCATGGACACGCAGGACATGGTGCTGGCCGGCCAGCCGGTCAACCGCCTGGCCGTGGTCAAGCAGGTGGCGAGCGAGTTCATCGAAGGCCGCCGAGGCGACCGCGTTGGGCTGATCCTGTTCGGCAGCCGGGCCTACCTGCAAACGCCGCTCACCTTCGACACCGAAACCACGGCCATCCTGCTCGACGAAGCTGAGATCGGCCTGGCCGGTCGTGAGACGGCGATTGGGGACGCCATCGGTCTTGCCGTGAAGCGCATGCGCAAAGATGCATCCGAGGACCGCGTGCTGATCCTCCTCACCGACGGCGCCAACACCTCGGGCGAGGTCGAGCCGCTGCAGGCCACCGAGTTCGCCGCCCGCGAGGGCTTGACGATCTACACCGTCGGCGTCGGCGCGGACGAGATGCTGATCCGGGATTTCTTCGGACAGCGCCTGGTGAACCCCTCGGCCGACCTCGACGAAGACACCCTGCGCGCCATCGCGGAGCGCACCGGCGGTGCCTATTTCCGCGCCCGCGACGCCGAGGCGCTGTCGCAGATCTATCATCGCCTGGACGAACTGGAGCCAGTGGAGAGCGACCAGGAATCGGTCCGCCCCGTCGACGAGTTGTTTTACTGGCCACTGTCTGTCGCCCTCCTGATCGCGACGCTGGGCGCAGCGGGCATACTGGTCCCCGGCTTGTTCGGCTTAACGCGACCGGGGCGCGCACGAACAGGGATTCCCAGGTCCGGGGTGGCGGCATGAGCGAGCTCGCCCTGTTCCACTTCCTGCGGCCGTGGTGGCTCCTGCTGCTGCCCCTGGCGGTGTTGATCCCGTGGGGCTGGCGCCGCATGCGCAGGCCATCGGGCGATTGGGCGCGTGTGTGCGACCCCCATCTTCTCCGCTGGTTGAGCGTCGGCCGCGAAGGCCGCCGGGGTTTGGGGGTGGGTGCAATCAGCGCAGGCTTTGCACTGTTGCTCGCCATACTGGCTGTGGCCGGCCCGAGCTGGGTCAAGCTGCCCGACGCCTCGTTCACCGCCCGCAACGCGCGGGTGATCGCCCTCGACCTGTCCAGCTCGATGCTGGCCGAGGACCTCAAACCCAACCGGCTGACCCAGGCGAGCTACTCGCTGGCCGATCTGCTCCTCGCTACCACCGAAGGGCAGACCGGAATGGTCGCCTACGGCGGCGACGCCTTCGTGGTCTCGCCGCTCACCAACGACAGCAACACCATCGCCAACCTGTTGCCCGCGCTGCAGCCCGACATCATGCCGGTGGGCGGCAGCCGCGCCGACCGCGCGCTGGAATTGGCTTCCACCCTGTTGCAAAGGGCCGGCATCGCCGGCGGTGAAGTCCTGCTGGTAAGCGACGCCGCCGATGACCGTGCCGCCGCCCGGGCACGCGCACTTAGGGACGAGGGCATCCTGACCTCGGTTTTGGCGGTTGGCACCGTCGAAGGTGCGCCCATCCCCAGTGGTGGCGGATTTGTCACCGACCGCAGCGGCAACGTCGTGATCGCACGGCTCGAGGCGGTCGCGCTGCGCGAAGTCGCCGCGGCCGGCGGAGGGCGCTACAGCA
>Ga0268386_10004390_pt1 | contig 10365 bp, 11 predicted proteins | sample RVTome_15_FD_200260 | JGI IMG/M metagenome (GOLD analysis project Ga0268386, IMG submission 200260) | Soil microbial communities from uranium-contaminated site in the Upper Colorado River Basin, Wyoming, United States - RVT150D86... ... | reverse complement strand
CTCCTCGATTTCGAGAGGCACCGGGTAGTCGTTCTCGACGGCGTCGCGAAGCCGGTGCAACGAGCCGACTCCCGGATTGCCACCCCAAGAGAAGACCAGTCTTCGGGCGCATCCCATACCTATGAGTTGGTCGTAGATGACGTCGGGCGTCATCCGGATGAGTGTCAGGTCACGTCTCTCCTGCCGGATCACCTCATGACCGGCGGCGAAGGGGATCAGGTGTGTGAACCCTTCCATTGCCACCACCGACCCGTCCGGAACGAGTCCGGCGATCGCATCGCGGAGGGTGGTGAATTCGGCCAACTGGAGGCTCCTGGTTGCTGAACCTGCGGTCGACCGGGATCAGCTCGACTTCAACCCAGCTGTGTTCGGACACCGCACATGCGTTCGGCTAGCGTACGGCGAGCCTCGAATGGGTGTCAAGCGAGGAAGACCACATGAGACACATGATAATTTGGCGGCCGCCACCTCCCCGTGCCGATGAGCTCGTCCCGCCCCGCGTATGACTGAGGTCCCGAATCGAACCCAAGTAGTGATCATCGGCGGAGGTCCGGCCGGCTCCCTTCTCTCCTACATGCTCCATCTCGAGGGCATCGAGAGCGTGGTCCTCGAGTTGTTCAGCAAGGAGCACGTCCTCTCCAGGGTGCGCGCCGGGGTGATCGAGCATGGCAGCGCCAGGATCCTCCGCGAGCTGGGTCTGGGCGACCGCATGGACGAGGAGGGCTTCGTCCACGAGGGGGTGAACCTCGCCTTCGCCGGCGAGATGCTGAGGGTCGATTTCGACGCCCTGGTGGGCAAGCAGGTGGTCATCTACGGCCAGACTCAGCTTCAGAAAGACCTCTATGACGCCATCGAGGACGCCGGAGTCTTGCTTCTCGACGAATCAGGGAACGCTCAGTTGCACGACCTCGACACCGCCCCGACCGTCACCTTCGAACGTGAAGGCCGATCTCATACGATCTCATGCGACTACGTCGTCGGGTGCGACGGTGTTCGCAGCAGCATGAGGGATTACGTGCCGGCGGAGGGTCGTCGCGAGTTCGAACGTCTCTATCCGTTCGTTTGGGTCGGCGTGCTGTCACCGACCCCACCGGTCAACGACGAGCTCATCTATGCCAATCACCCCGACGGGTTCGCGCTGTGCTCGATGAGAAACGAGAACCTGAGTCGCTACTACGTCCAGGGTGCCGCCGAAGACTCCCCGGATGACTGGCCCGACGAGCGTTTCTGGGAGGCGCTCGAGACCAGGCTCCCCGACGGTCCTGCGCAGAGACTCGTCACCGCACCGACGCTGGAGACCATCGTGACCCCGCTCAGGAGCTGGGTGATGGAGCCGATGCGGCACGAGCGTCTCTTCCTCGCCGGTGACGCAGCCCACGTGGTCCCGCCCACGGGTGCCAAAGGGCTCAACCTGGCCATCTCCGACGTCGTCTATCTCGCCCGGGCGATGACCGAGTTCTACTCGAGTGGTTCCACCCGGAAGCTCGACGGCTACTCGGACACAGCGCTGGCCCGGGTTTGGAAGGCGGTCCGGTTCTCGTGGTGGATGACACAGACGATGCACCGGTTCCCGGGGATGAGCGACGACTTCGATCGACGGCTGCAGGAGACCGAGCTCGAATATCTGTTTCAATCGGAGAACGCACAGAAGTCGCTGGCCGAGAACTACGTCGGTCTGGCCATCTGACCCCAGCGTATCGTGAGGAAGATCTGACTATGACCAGGTTCGAAGAAGGCATGGAGGTGAGGCGACGCGTGCTCGGCGACGAGCACGTCGACCGGGCGACGGAGGCGATGACCGATCTCGACCGGGACTTCCAGAACTGGATAACCGAGAGCGTGTGGGGTGGTATCTGGACGCGACCCGGGCTCGACCTCGAGACCAGGAGCATCATCACAATCGCCATCCTCGGCGCGCTGAATCACGAAGAGCTCGCCCTTCACCTGCGGGCCGGTCGGAACACCGGCGTGAGTGTCGAGGAGATAACCGAGATCCTCCTCCACGTCGCCGTGTATGCCGGTGTCCCCGCCGCAAATCGGGCTTTCAAAGTGGCCAAACAGATATATGAGGAAGGTGAGTCATGAGCAAGATGATCATCAGGCACTACGGCCCCCGCGCCTACCCGGATCACCCGCCGTTCGACTATCCGGCCTACAAGTCGACCATCAAGCGAAATCCGAGACAGGACCTCCTTTCCATCGTCGAGACGCTGACTGAGAGCACCGGGCCTGGCCCGGTATGGACCGAGATCGTTGGCGAGGACGCCGACCTGACAACGAATGCGGGCACCAGTGGCCAGGCGATCGGGGAGCGAATCATCGTCACCGGGCAGGTGCTCGACGAGAACGGCAACGGCATCCCCAACACGGTGCTCGAGATCTGGCAGGCCAATGCTGCCGGGCGCTATGTGCACTGGCGTGAGACCAACCTCAACGCCCCTCTCGACCCCAACTTCATCGGCGTTGGCCAGTGCATCACCGATGAGGACGGGACCTATCGCTTCACCACTGTCAAGCCCGGGCCCTACCCGTGGGGAAACCACCCGAACGCGTGGAGACCTGCTCACATCCACTTCTCTTTGTTCGGAAATTCTCTGGGCAGCCGTCTCGTGACACAGATGTATTTCGAGGGCGACCCGCTCCTCGCCCTCGACCCGATCTACAACTCTCCTCCGGAGCACTCGAGGACCCGCATGGTCGCCAAGTACGACCACGACGTGACCCAGGAGGCGTGGGCCACCGGATGGCGGTGGGATATCGTCCTTCGCGGCGAGGAAAGCATGGTCGAGGTCGCTGAATGAGCGGGAAGGTTGGTCAGACCCCGTCTCAGACTCTGGGCCCGTACTTCGCGATCCGCATCGCCACCCTGGACGAGTGGCGTCTTCCCCTGCCCGAAGGTGCGGAGCGAATCGTCATCACGGGCAAGGTCCTCGACTCCGACGACGACCCAGTCGGTGACGCCATGGTCGAGACCTGGCAGGCCAACCCGGCCGGCAGGTACAACCACCCCGACGATCAGAGAGACCTGGAACTGGTGGAGGAATTCAGCGGCTTTGCCCGGGCCAAAACCGAGTTCGAGACCGGGGAGTACCGGATCGAGACGGTGAAGCCGGGAGCAGTCCCCGATCCCGAAGGTGAGCCGCAGGCACCGCACATTTCGGTGATCGTGCAGGCTCGCGGGATGCTCAACCCGGTGTTCACCCGTCTCTACTTCTCCGATGAACCGGAGGCCAACGAGCACGACCTGGTGATGCAGAGGGTGCCCAAGGACCGCCGCCACACCGTGATCGCCGAGCTCGTCTCGGGCTCGGACCCGGTCGAGTACCGGTTCGACATCAAGCTCCAGGGGGAGAACGAGACGGTCTTCTTCGATGTCTGAGACGCTCGCGGGAGCGGAGTGACCGGATCACCACTCTCGATCTGGGGGTTCAGCACCCCGGAGATGGACGAGACCTTCGCTGCCGACAGCATTGTGGGGGCCATTCTCCGATTCGAGGCCGCACTGGCGCTTTCCCTCGGCGACGCCGGGATTGCCCCGGTCGAAGAAGCCCGTGCGGTGGCCGAGGCATGTGAGGTGAAGGTGGGTGACGCTGAGGGCCTGCTCGCCACGACATGGGAGACGGGCACTCCCATCCTGGCGATCGTCGAGTTGGTCCAAGCGCGTCTGGTATCCGACGAAGAGCGCCGCTGGGTTCATTATGCGTCGACGACCCAGGACGCCATAGACACCGCCTTCGCGCTTCTGAGCAAAGAAGCGCTCGGGTTGCTCGAGTCGGGTCTCTTCGCCGTGGCCGGCACCATGCGCTCCCTTGCAGAGGAGCATCGCGATCAACCGCAGATGGGGCGCACGTTTCTCCAGAACGCTCTTCCGACGACCTTCGGGCTGCGAGTTGCCTCATGGCTCGACCCCGTGCTGACCCATCTCGAGCGGTTGCGGCAGACGCGCGAGGAGCTGGCCCTCCAGTTCGGGGGCCCGGTTGGGAACCTGGCCACACTCGGCGACGACGGATCCCTCGTCGCCGTCGCGCTGGCTCGTCGACTCGACCTGGTGGCACCAGACGTTCCCTGGCACACCGATCGCACCCGGGTCCGAGATGTCGTCAACGGGGTGGACGATGCCGTCGCCAGTCTCGCCAAGATCGCCGCCGACGTGGCGCTGTTGGCACAGAGCGGAATTGGTGAGGTCACGACGCGCGCCGGGGGCTCTTCCAGCATCCCGCACAAGAAGAACCCGATCGATGCCGTGCGTGCCCTGGCCGCGGTCGACGTGTGTCACGGTGCCGCTGCCATCGTTCGCGGCGGGCGTCCCCATGAGCTGGACCGATCGCTTGGCTCCTGGCAAGCGGAATGGGCGGCCATACCCCTTCTGTTCTCGGCCGCCTCGGCAGTCATCGAGGCGACGAGGGCATTTCTCGACAGTCTCGAGGTCAACGCCTCCGCAATGGACTGGCGGGCAGGAGAGACCCCGTCACCCCCGAGCACCGCCATGGTCGACACGGTCCTGGCCCGTTACGAGCGGGTGGTGGGCCACTAGGGCTCTCTGCCGAGCCGGGGGCATGTCTTCAGCCTGGTGGGCTACGCCGGCGCCGCAGCAGGTCACCCACGGTTGGTATCACACCGCGCGGGATCCAGAGGAAAAGGACGATGATTAGCGCGCCGTACGGCACCAAACGTAGATGCCCCAAGTCGACCAGGAGCTCGTTGATGACGGTGAAGGTGACCGCTCCCAGGATCGGGCCGAAGAGCGAGCCGATGCCACCGAAAGCCAGCATGACCACCACGACCACGTCGACTTCTGCGAAATCGTAGGTGCTGGGGCTGACTCTGCCTTGCGTCAACCCATAGACGGCTCCGGTCATACCCAACATGGCACCACCGATCAGGGCTGCGAGGACCCGATAGCGGGCGACATCCACGCCGGCGAGCTCGGCCGCGACCTCGTCGTCGCGCAGTGCGCGGAACGCCCAGCCGACGTGAGAGCGACGCAACAGCCCATGGACCACCAGATACACGAGGACCAACGCCAACATCAAGTAGAAGGCCGGCGCATCGCTCCTGAGGAAGGTGTCCCGCCCTGACTCGATCAGGAAGCCAGATTCCCCGCCCGTCAGATCGCCGAGCCCGAGCACGAGATTGTGAAAGGCCAGCGCGAATATGAGGGTCACGATCCCTGTGAAGATCACTCCCAGTGATCGTCTCACCGCAATCCAGCTGAGTAACCCGCCAGTGATGCTCGAGACCACCGTCGCCGCCAGGATCGCCACGATGACGGGCAACCCCGCAGTGTCGGCGAAGATAGCGGCCCCGTATCCCCCGAGCCCGGCGAGTGCACCGACGCACAGGAATAGTTGTCCAGTGCTCCCGAAGATCAGGTTGAACCCGACCGTGTATCCGGCGAATGCGAGTCCGAGGACGGAGACGGACATGAGCACGCGGGAGTCACCGAGCCACAATGGCAAGAGAGCCAGGACCGCTCCGATGGCGATGATTGGAACGAAGAGCGCGGACAATGCCTGGGCTGCGTGTTCCTCGGTCCCGCCGACCGCCGACGTGCCGGTCGCTTCCGCAAACCTCTCGGTCATTCTCTCACTCCAAGCAGCCCTGACGGCCGGATGAGAATCGTCACCGCTGCTGCGACCAGCAGAATGATCAACGACAGAAATGTGCCGATCTCGGAGGTGGCGAAGGTGTTGATCACTCCGAGGATCAACCCGGCCAGGAAGGCGCCGGAGACGCTTCCCAGACCGCCGACCACGGTGACGATTAGGGCAAGAACGGTTATCGAGAACCCGGCGGTGACTGTCACTGGACGGATCATCGACTGAGTCACTGCGACCACTGCGGCGAGGACACCACTGAGGACCAAGATGATCCGGAGCATGTGGGAAGGGTCGATGCCGACGAGCCTGGCGCCCTCCTCGTCCTCGATCACCGATCGCACGGCTCTTCCGAGCACGGTGCTCCTGAAGAAGACAAAGAGAAGGCCGAACACAGCGAGGACGATCGCGGACCCGACGATGCTCCCCCTCCGCATCGGAACGCCGAAGACGTCGATCGGCCCACCTCCGATCTGAATGGTCAGGCCCGCGGTGGGATCATTCCAATTGAGGTAGCCGTCGACCATGAATGCGACCCCAAGGGTCAAGAGGAGACTGAGCAATACGCGCGCTTCTCCTTGGCGTCGATAGATCGGCCGGAGCAGCGTTTGATCGAAAATCAGCCCGAGCAGACCGCCAGTGATGAGCCCGACTACCACTGCGGCGAGAATCGGGACCCCGGCATTCACTGCGAACAGGATCGCCATCGCAGATATGACAGCCATCTGTCCGTAAGCAAGATTCAAAACTCCACCGAGCCCATAAACCAACGTCAGGCCTGCGGCCAACAACCCGAACTGGAGCCCGAGCACGACACCGTCGAGAATGATGGCGGGCAGACGGCTCAGGAGATCCGTCATGAGAGCCCCAGATATGCACTGCGCACCCGAGGGTCGGCCGCCAGCTCCTCTGACGTTCCTTCCAGGCTGATGACACCGTTCTCCAGGACATATCCCCGTTCACTGAAGGCCATTGCCAAGGGCACCTGCTGTTCGGCCACGAGCAGGGTGAGCCCGCGATCGCGAAGGGCGGCCAAGGCCTCATAGGCTTCGTGAGCCAACTTCGGCGCCAGGCCCGTCGTTGGTTCGTCGAGGACAAGGAGACGGGGCTGGGACATCAGAGCCCGTCCCACCGCCAGCATCTGCTGCTCGCCACCACTCATGGTCCCTGCGTGCTGCTTCCGGCGTTCGGCGAGTCGGGGGAAGAGGTCGAAGACAACTTCCATCGTCTCCGCGCCGGGACGTTCCGGATACGCACCGAGGGCGAGATTCTCCTGGACGGTCATCCTTGGGAACAGATGCCGCTCAGCAGGAACGAACCCGAAGCCTCTGCGAACGATTCGCTGCGCCGGTTCGCCGGTCACGTCGGCACCGTCGAAGACGACCGTGCCCGAGCTCGGCTCGCTCAGGCCACACATCGCCCGGAAGAGGGTCGTCTTTCCTGCTCCATTCGAGCCGATGATCATGACTGCCTCGCCCTGGTCGACGTGGAATGTGATGTCGTGGACCACATCATTGCCCTGGTAGCCGGCAGCCAGCTGCCGGACGTCAAGCATCGTCGATTTCCTGGCCGAGATATGCCTCGATCACCCTCCTGTCCCGCATCACATCCTCAGGGGCGCCCTCAGTCAGGAGCTTTCCGAAGTCGAGCACGACGACACGTTCGGCCAGTCGCATCACGGCTTTCATCACGTGCTCCACCCAAATGACGGTGACACCGAAGCGATCCCGTATCGTCCTCACGATCTCGACCGAGGCATCCAACTCTGAGTCGTTGAGCCCGGCCATGACCTCGTCGAGGAGGAGAACCCGGGGCTGGCCGGAGATGGCACGAGCCAACTCCAGGAAGCGCTGCTCGTGTAGGTTGAGATTGCCGACGTAGTCGTCTTTCCGGTCGGCGAGACCCACGAACGACAGTGTCTCCGCGCCGATGGCGGTAGCCGTCGACTCATCAACAGATCCGCTGCCGCCGAACATCGCCCCAAGTGTCGCATTCTCCAGCACCGTCATGTTGGGGAACGACCGCGGGGTCTGTTGGACCATGGCGATACCTTTTTGGCGGACTCTGTGTGTGGGAGCGCCCGTGATGTCCTCGCCCTGGTACCTGATCGCTCCTGCCGTAGGTGACTCCAGACCCACGATCAACTTGAGCAGCGTGCTCTTCCCAGCACCGTTGGGGCCGACGATGGCGAGAATCTCGCCTTCGTCGGCCCCAACGGTCACGTCGTCTACGGCGGGCAAGCCACCGAAGTGCTTCTCGACTCTTTGAAGTTCGAGAAGTGACACCCGGTGATTATGACCCTGGCACGTAGGGCTCGAGCGGATCTGACTGGCTCAGCACCTCGATCCACCAGTCACCGGTTTCGTTGAGCCCTTCGGGCGCTGGGCCCTCGGTGATCCGGAAGAAGATCGGCTGCGCCTCTGCCAGCTCGCCCCACTCGGTCCAACTCAGCGTGTGTGCATATCCCTCCAGGTCGAAGGTGTTGGCGTGGAGGTACTCGGCAATGGCCACCGGGTCGTCTCCGACTTCGGCGACCGCTTCGGCCACCATGGTCACTATGCCGAAGCCGGCCACAGCATCGTCCGACATGAGTGCATTGTCGGAGAATGCGAGATAGCGCTCGGCCAATGCCGCGTAGCTGTCGCTGGTGTAGTCGGCGCAGGCGAAGTCGGCGTAATTGCCGATAGCGACATCCGGCTGCGGCACGACAGCCAGGTCGGGTGGAATCCAGGAACCGGTGACCGGAACATCACCGATCAGGTCCACGGACAGCCCGAGGATTGCCGAGCTCCCTGGTGGATGACCGGTGGCGACGACCATCTCGGCACCGGCGTCGGCCATAGCCCGCACGAACGGGGTGAAGTCGGTGTCGGGCGGAACCGGGGCCACCTGGATCTCGCCGTAGTCGACGTCGGAGCCTTCGAACGTGCTCTCCACCGCGGCAGCGAATGACTGTCCCCAGGCGTAGTCAGCGACGATTACTCCGACATTGCTGATCTCCTGCTCCTGGACGTACTGCAGCACCGGTGCCGCGTCCATTGGTGCGGCGGGGAGACAGGTGCGGAATGTGTAACGGCTATCTGCGGTGAGAGCGGCCTCTGTCCCCGACTTGATCAGGAGATAGGGCATCTGCGCCTGCTCGGCAAGCGGTGCGACGGCAGCGCCAACGGTGCTGGAGATGGTGCCCCCGATGGCCACTACGCCATCCTCGACGAGACGTTCGAAGCCGTCGATACCCGCGTCGGCGTCGTTTGCCGAGTCCTGGACGACGATCTCGATCATCCGGCCATCGACACCGCCGGCGGCGTTGATCTCCTCGGCGGCGAGCAGCATTCCGTCCCGGGCGTTGACCGCCCATGGCGTGAAGGCGGTCAGGTCGGTGAGAGCACCGATCCGAATCGGCTCGCCCGAAGGCGCTGCAGTCGTGTCGGTCGGTGCGGCTGTGGTGTCCGTCGGGGCAGCGGTGGTGTCGGTTGGGGCCGCGGTGGTCCCGGGCCCAGGCTCGGTCGTGTCCGCCGTGCCACCGTCACATGCCGCCACCACCAGGGCTAGCGCTGCCACCAGCGCCAGCAGCCCGGATTTGGGGCGATTCCTCATTTTTCCTCCTCGTTTCTTCGTCGGGCGTTGCGTCATTTCTCACAAATGATCAACGACACTACGCACGCTAAGTGTCACTTTGCGGTGACACCCGAGACCGCCCATACAATGTTCGCCCTGCGAACAGGTGTGCGACAGGCGGTCAAGCTGCGAGAGTACGTCGTGGCAATCGTGTCCGCAACCGGTATCGGCGGTTTCCCGGGCGACATCTCAATCCACCCTGAGTTTGAACCGTTGGATCTTGCCGGTCGCAGTGCGGGGGAAGTCGTCGACGAAGTCGACGATGTGCGGGTACTGATATCTGAGCAGGGCCTCTTTGCACCATTCCTGGAGCTCAGTGACGAGGTCGTCTCCGGGCTCGTGGCCGTCGGAGAGGATGACTGACGCCTTGATGCGTGACAAGTCATCGACGACAACACTCACCACGGCTGCCTCATGCACCGCCTCGTGATCCATGAGGCGATTCTCGATCTCGATCGGGCTCACCCACAACCCTCCGATCTTCATCATGTCATCGACGCGACCCTCGTACACATAGTTGCCGTTCCCGTTGCGGTGATAGCGATCACCCGAGGCGAACCAGCCGTGGGCCAGCTTGTCCCTGGTCCGCTCTGCCTGATGCCAGTACTGAGACAGCGCACTCGGCCCTTTGACCCAGAGCTCACCGGCCTCCCCCTCGGGGACGACGTTGCCGTCCACATCGCGTATCTCGATCTCGTAACCGTCGACGGGTGTGCCCGACGCTCCGGGCTCGACGCTCCCGGGGCGGTTGGTGCAGTAGATGTGGAGCATTTCCGTCGAGCCGAGGCCGTCGAGGATCTCGACGCCGGTGCGGTCGTGAAACTTCGTCCAGGTACCGGGTGGCAGCGGTTCGGCAGCCGAGACGCCGAGACGCACCGAGGACCAATCGGTCGTCTCGAGCTCGGGATGGGCAAGGATCGCGGCAAATAGGGCCGGTACCGAGAAATAGATGGTCGGGGAGTGTTTGGCGACCTTCTCCAACAACTTGTCAGGTGTGGGCGCGCCCGTCGAGTACACCGACATTGCCCCCACCCAGAGCGGAAACGTCAGGTTGTTGCCCAGGCCGTAGGCGTGGAACATCTTGGTGCTGGAGAAGACCACGTCGCTCTCACCGATCCCGAGCGTGGGCACTGCGTAGTTCTCGCAGGTG
>Ga0268386_10004389_pt1 | contig 10365 bp, 11 predicted proteins | sample RVTome_15_FD_200260 | JGI IMG/M metagenome (GOLD analysis project Ga0268386, IMG submission 200260) | Soil microbial communities from uranium-contaminated site in the Upper Colorado River Basin, Wyoming, United States - RVT150D86... ... | reverse complement strand
CTACAGCATCTCCCAGCACCGGAGTACCGGGGCTCCCCGGAGTACCGGGGATGCCGTACGATCTGCCCGTGCGTGCACTCCGTCGGCGAAGCGGAGGGCAGCGTCCCGCCCCGAATGCCGAGTTGTTGGACTGCCGAGTGCAGAGGAGGCGGAAGGTCGACCGCGATCGTGCGCCAAGCAGTGGCGCGAGTGCATCCCGCCACGGTCGCTGGGTCGTGCGGCGCGCCTGCGGTTAGACCCTCGTCCCACAAGGTCGAATGGTTCTCGGTTGGCTGGGTGGGATGGGAGTTGGAGCGCAACCAGATAGATCCAATGGTTGGTTGCATCGTCTGATCAACCGCTGCCAGGAGCTCCATGGCCAATGTGTCACGGTCTACCTGATCGCGCAACCGGCTGTCGAACGTCGCCGCGACGACAGCAGCGTCATAGTGCTGCCTGTTGAAGCGTCGATCCACGGCATCCTGAATTGCGTGACGGACGGGTCGAAACAACGCTGCCACACCCAATGTTGTGGCCGCAATCGCCCAACTCGGAACTTCGCGTCCGAAAGCACCATAGAGTTGACCTAGTATCAACACGACCACAACGTAGATGGTAGTGAGAGACGCCGTAAGCAACGCGTACGCCAAGGTGCGGCTAATCAGGCGGTCGATCTCGTACAAATGATGCCTAAGGATCGCCACGGCAATCGCGACTGGCATGAGTACGAAACCCGCAATGAGCATGCCGAGTGAAACCGTTCGCAGTAGACCGGTCAGCGCCAACTCCATGCTGACGCCGATTACGGCAACGCTTACAGCAAGCAGGAACCTGTTTGGTGGCGGCGTGGACCTGCTGTTCGAGCAGGTGCTGGCCAACGCCGTCACGATCGTCTACTCCTTCCTGGTGACGTTCGCGATCATGAAGGCCCTCGCCGTGACGATGGGCATCCGTGTCGCCGCCGACACCGAGGACACCGGTCTGGACCTCGCCGAGCACGGCGAGACCGCGTACACGACCGGCGACGCGTTGCTGGGCACGACATCGGGCGGTTCGCTGGCCACCCCCACCTCAACCGGCGGCGTTGCGGAAGGCAACGTGACCAACGTGCAGGCGCCGATCGACACCGGCCAGCCGTAACCGCCCGATGTCGCTGGACGGCGGCGACGCGCCGCTACTGCCTGGTGGATGTGTGTCTCATCCCGAGTGATCCGGCGACGAGCACCAGGAGGACGCCGGCGAAGGTGAGAGCGTTTGGAACCCCGTCTCGTGCCGGGGAGATGAGGTCGCCAACCTCGTCGGCATGGGTGCTGACAAGCTGGAGCAGCCAGATGCCAAGGATGAGCAGGCCGGCGATCCCCGCGGCGAACGTCCATCTCCACTGCTTGGACCACAGGCCGATGCCGACGCCGAGGAGCGCCGGCAGCTCGAGCGCCTGCAACGCTGCGAGAAGGATCACGGCGCCGATCCTGGTTCCCGCCAGCTCGTTGTGCCATGCCCGTGGCATGAGACCCCAGACCAGGGTCATCAGCAGTCCCGCTCCGGCCAGCATCGTTGGCAGTGTCGCGAGGCCGGCGCGTCGGGTCGACGTAGCCGTTGAGCCGGCAACCGTGTCGCGGCCGGCTGTCTCGGTTTGCAGTGGCACCGCTGCCCCATGACCATCGCCGGCATTGGATGTGTGTCCAGGTCCGCCCGGAGTGGACCTGGTGGACGCAGCGCTGTCCACGAGTTGTCTGAGCACCTTCTGCAGCGCGCCCACATCGCTCGCGAAACGCCGATCCTCGATGACCGCGGCGTTGCGGTAGGCGAGGTCCTTCAGCGGTTCTGGCAGGTCTGACTCGCTGGGCATCGCAGCGCCTCCGACCAGAACCGGAACGACCCGGACGTCGGAGACCAGTGCGGCGGCAACCTCGGCCCGGTGCGTGTCACCCTCGTTGTCAAGTCGCCGGTTCCCCGCATGGTCTCGCGCGGTGAGCCAGTTGGGGCCGATCACGACCATCACGATGTCGCAGACGTCCATCGTGCGAGCGATCGCGTCCCGGAAGTCGTCGCCAGGTGCGATCGCGTCGATGTCCATGAACACCTGATCGGACCCCCACTCGCGGATCATGTGCTCGTACAAGCGCCCGGTCCAACCCGACGCGTCATCCCTGCGATAGCTCAGAAAGATGCCGCTCATGGTGGGCACTCCGATTCGACGGACGTCGGGAAGTTGAAGTGGATGTGCGGGTCATTCTGACACGAGCCGGCTGCGGCTGCGCGTCGTGGGGGACTGGCGCGAGGCGGCTGGCGAGGCGCGGCGCACTGCCACCAAGGGGGCATGCTGGCCACATGGCGACCGACAACCATCTTGCCGGTCGGCCCGGAGCCCAGGGGCACATCTGCACGCGTCGACCCGAGGCGGGTAGAGCGCACAAGTTCGCCAGCGCCGAGGCGGCCGTCGAGGCGGTACTTGAGCAGGCATCCCGAGAGAGAGCAGGAGTCGCATAAATGCCAGCCCGAACGATGGAGCGGCGAGTCGCGCCCCGCCCTCGCGGCGGCATCCGCGTCGCCGGCAAGCGTGACGGCAGCAAGACCATCCAGGCTCGAGTTCTGGTCTACAACGTCGTGGACGACTACGGCTCACGGTGGAAGCCGGGTGTGTTCGCGGAGGGTCTGCGCTCGAAGCTTCCGGCGTACGTGTGGGGGCATTCGTGGGTCGACCCGATCGGCCACGCGATCGACTACAAGGACGACCGTCGCGCCCTCGACATGCTGTTCGAGCTTGACGACTTCGACGCAGTGCCACGAGCTCGGTAGGCCTACGCTCAGGCGCAGTCCGGGACGGCCGCTGAGTTCAGTGTCGGGTTCTACAGGCTGGAGTGGCGCGACCTCGATCCGGCGCAGAAGGATGGTGCCCGTGAGGAGATCATCAAGGCGCGGCTCGATGAGGTGTCGCAGACCATCTCGGGCGCGGTCCTCGGGACCGAGTTGCTGGACGTGCGATCGGGGCTCGGTGCCCGGACCCGTACCCGCCCCGAACGCAGGCGTACCCACGCCGGCACCAGGGTCGAGCGCCTGCTGGAGGAGGCCGAGCGTCTGCGGTCGATGGAGCGTTCGCCCCACCCGAGCCTGCTGTCTAGCGGCAACCGGGTCGGCCACGTCGCTGCCCTCCGCGCCGCGCTGCAGGCCGAGTTCCGTCGGCTCTCGGTCGCTGAGCGGCGCGCAGTTCTCGTTTACAGCTGCAACAGCTCGATCCCCACAGCCCGGCGATACCGCACGAAGAGGCTTACGAGAGCACCAATAGATGCACATGCAAGCAGCCAACCTCCCAACACATTCAACATCGGCGGAGGCCTCGGGCGAAGGAGAGAATCTCGCGGAAGCGTCAATATCGCAGGAAGCTCGGCGACAGCCATGAAGACAAGGCCAGCGGCGGCTGCCCAGGCAACCCACCACCACCGTCGCGTCGGAGGCCGGCCCGTGGGAAAAAGCAGCGGAAGCAGCGTTCCGGCCAGGGTGATCAGCATGAAGAAACCCAAACCGCCAACGAATAGTGCAAGCCGTGCATGCAAAGAACCGATCGGATCGGTGCTCTCAGTAAGTTCGAAATAACTTTGCCCAACGCCGGCCACAGCGGCGCTGAAACCTGTCGCCCACACAACCCAACCGACGGTCGTGTGTGGCGTGCGCAGAATCAAGATGCCGCCTGCGGCGAGATAAGCCGTGACAGAGAGAAAGAAGACCTCGTCTCCAGTAACGGCCCCGCCTCGAAGTGAACGGATTGCGAGACCGGCGAGAACGAGACCGACGCCAGTCACGTTGGCCATGACGCCCCACGAGCGAAGCGCGTCCGTCGGAGCCGACGCCGTCACGTTTGCACCTCCCACGGCAGCTGTCGTCGGCAGTCCCGAGCCGACTGACGTGGCGGTTGCCCTGCGAGAGAAGGATGACGTGTCGCCGTCTCCGGAACGTTACGACCCACAGTCAGGCAGGCGCCACATACGTCGGGCAGCAGCCTGCGATGGGCACCCACGTGCACGACCAGAATCGGTGAGCTCTACGATGCCGCGCGCTGTCGAGAAACCGCGACCCCCGGCGTCCTCGCGAATGTGCAACGGTCGGACAGCCCCGGATGCCCAACTGTCTGCCGGCGCGCGCTGGGTTGGGCCCCAACCACCGGTCGAAGCGATGCTGGCGCGCCGTCGATCGCGACGACTCCTTGTCGACGCACCGCGTCTCCCACAAGAGCCGCGGCATGGCGGCGGCTGTTGTGTCCGACCGGATCGGAGCTGGATACTCGGCGCGCCATAGGGAGGTTCCGTGCGATACGACGACTGGGGCCAACGTGCCCCTCGGTGGGCGGGGATCCGCAGCAACATGACGTCGATCGCCGGGGTGCCGGTGCACTACGTGGCAGCGGGCGCTGGCTCGCCGGCTGACGACGCACCGACACATCTGCTCGTGCCACGGATGGCCGGCAGCGCCAGTTCCTGGATCGATCTTGTCCCACGACTCACCGCGTTGGGTCCAGTCATCGCGGTCGATCCACCCGGAACGGTGACCGGCCACACCGGCGCGCCCTACCGATACGGCCCCCGCGCCTGTGTCGACGCCCGCTTCGTCCGTGCGGTCATCGGCCACCTGGCACTCGACCGGGTCGTGTTGCACGGCTGGTCGATGGGCGGACTCGTCGCGGCGCTGGCCGCCGACCTTGTGCCGGCCCGGGTCACCGGGCTCGTGCTCTTCGCGCCGGCGTTGCCCTGGCGACGCACCGCACGGTTTGAACAGTTGGCGTGGCAGACGCTGGGTCGCGCCGCACTCGCCGTCGGAGCGCCGGTCGCACGCGCCGGGCTACGCCTGGCAGGCCCGCGTGCCCTGACCCGAAAACGCGCCGCCGTGACCGGTGTGGACGTGTTCGCCAACGCCCGGGGCGACGTCCTCGGCGGCGACCCAAGCTTGGTGTCGCCTGAACAGGTCGCTGTGTACGTCGACGACCTGACCACGGCTGCTCAGCGCCCAGGGCTCCTCGTCGGCGGCGTCACCGCGTTCGCATCGGCCATGACCGCGATGTTCGTCGACCAGCAGCCGGTCTTGGACGTACTCGATCGGCTCCCCGTGCCGGTGCTGTTGCTGTGGGGGACCGACGACCCGCTTGTCGACCCGCCGTCGTATCAGCGCCACGCCGAGCGCCCGGGATGGACCCCCCACGCGGTCGAACACGCCGGCCACCTGCTGCCCATCGAACGACCGGACGAGTGCGTCCGCGCGGTCCAGGACTGGCTGACGCGCACGCCAGACTGAGCAGTCGACCCGCCCGTATCCCCGGCACTCCGCCGGTCCATCGATCGTCCGGGTGGCCGTCTGTGAGGGGCGTCGACCCTCGACGTTGGTGTCAAGCCGGTGACATGCCGGCCCTTCGGGTGGTCACAGCGCCCCGTGAGTAGGCCCGACCGCGCCTGGGTCGGAACCGAGCTGGTCGTCACGCGCGCCGCCGGTGATGCGATGTGGCCGTACGGTCCTGGCCAGGCCGGGTACAGGCCGGGTGAGGCCGGCCACGAGTGGCAATGCGCGGCAAGGAGTGGCAGACGCTCGACACGGCCTATGGCCGTCTGACCAGCACAAACACCGGTTTGACCTGGGTGCCCCCGGCAGGAATCGAACCTGCGACTCCCGACTTAGGAGGTCGGAGCTCTATCCACTGAGCTACGAGGGCGTCCGCCCAGCAGCGTAGCGACTCAGGTGTCGCCCGGGCTGCGCAGGATGCCGACCAGAACCGCGATGCCGGCGGCGACGAGCAGCACCGGCCAGGCGCGCAGCACCACCAGCCAGTTCAGCACGCTGGCGCCCCCGAGCAGGTGCCCGCCGCCGATGGCGACGAACACCAGGCCGGCGACCAGTGAGAGCACGTCGAGTCGATGTGGTTGCATCAGTTGACCTCCGCGGACTGCTGCACGTCAGCGCTCGTGGAGGCCCGATGGACCTCGATCTCGCCCATGACGGTCGACAGGTCCAGCGTGATGGTCGGGCTGCCCTCCTCGCCGGGCTCTGACAGCGACGTGCTCGCCGTCGTGCCCTCGCTGGTGCGGTCAAGCACGTCGACAGCACCGAGCTGCGCGGTCGCGTCTGCGTCCACGCCGACGTCGTCGGGGACGATGACCTGCAGCGAGCCGACCGCCATCGACGCGTCGACCGAGACCTCCTGCCCGGGCTCGAGCTCGAGCGCCGTCAGATCGATCTGCATCTCACCCAGGCCGAGCCGGTACGGGTCCCGCAGCTGCGCGACGGTCTCAGGGCGGTATGACCGCTGGCCGACGCCGCCGTCGATGCCGCCGCTGGGCAGCTGTGCCGCCGCCGACGAGATGGTCAGCACGAGCACTGTCACGCCGCCCAACGCGATGAGCCCGCGTGCGCGACCCCATCGTGCGCCGACCAGCAGGCCGGCGCCGATCACGGTGAGCGCCAGCGCCGCGTAGCTCGCCACCGCGACGTCGACACCCGTCAGCGTGTCGAGCAGCGCGGTGGCGCCGATCAGGATCAGCGTGGCGGCGACGGTCACGCGCCCCAGCACCGACGGTGGCGTGGGCAGCTCTCCGGGCGTGTACGGGGTTGGCCGCCACCCATCGTCGGACACAGGCGGCGGTGGGAGGAACGGGTCGACGTCCGGCGATCCGACGGAAGACCGCACGTTCGTCGGCGGCGCCGTGACCACGTCACCCGGCGCGGACGGCGGCGCCGCAGGCGGGGGTGCCTGCGGCGCCTCGGACCACATCGAGGTGGTCGACCGGTCGCCCGGTCCCGACGGTGGGGGGTCGTCGTCGGAGTCGTCGGCCTGGCGGAACAGGAGCACGCCGATGCCGATCAGCAGGGCCGCCCAGATCAGGCCGCCGCCACGGCCGACCGTGTCGGCGACCACCAGCAGCGCCACGAACAGCAGGATCAGCCCACCCGCCGAACGGCCACCGCCGAGCCTGCGAACCAGGCCCTCTCCGATCGACTGCTGGGTGTCGCGCTCGGGGAGGAACAGCCAACCGACCAGGTAGAGCAGGAAGCCGCTGCCGCCGAACACGGCGAGGACGATGAACCCCAGGCGGAAGATCGCGGGATCGACGTTGAAGTAGTCGCCCAGCCCCCCTGCGACGCCGGCCACGACGCGGTTCCCGCTGCGCCGGTCGAGTGTCCGGGCGCGGTAGGGCGGGGGCGGGTTGGCTCCAGGTCCGCGCGGCGGCGTGTCGTCCGGCGGGGGCGGGTCCTGCGGCGGGGGAGCGCTGCGCGGCGACGACGTGGGGTCCCCGGGTGGTGGACCGTCCTGTGGCGGCGGGTCGTCCTGTGGCGGCGGACCGTCCGGCGGAGTCGTCTGAGCGGTGGCCTCCCGAGCGTCGTCGGCAGGCGGAGGCTGCGTTCCATCTGGCGTGGTCATGGCACAGATGATGCGGCGGCACCACGCGCGGGACCATCGGGGAATGCCCTGGAGTCCCGGTGGCCGTGGACGCCGGCCTCAGGGGGGTCACCCATGGGCCGCACCGCCCGCGCGTGCGACGATGGTTCCACGACGACCGCACCGCACAGGACCACCGGACATCGCCACGCAGACCGAACCGACCGGCACGCGCCGCGGCGCGGGGTTCTGGCGCAGCCATGACCAGCGCGTCGTCGCCGGCGTGGCCGGGGGCCTGGCGGAGCGCTTCGGCGTCGAAGCGGCGTACGTCCGCGCCTGCTTCGTCGCGCTCACTGCGGCCGGCGGCGTGGGCATCTTCGCCTACCTGCTGCTGTGGACCGCCGCCGACCAGGAGCGGGCGCCCGACGCCGTCGTGCGGCCGGCACGCCCACTGCGTGACCTTGGCACGCTGTGCATCCTGCTCGGCGTCATGCTGGTGTTGCGCACCATCGGCTTCTGGCTCGGTGACGGCGTGGTGTGGCCGGTCGCCCTGGTCGCGCTGGGCAGCAGCATCATCTGGTCACGCAACGACGACAACCAGGCCTGGAACCGCCTCGCGAGCGCTGCCACCAACGCCGAGGCACCGGGGCGCACGGCGCTCGTGCGCCTCGCCGCAGGCGGTGTGCTGGTCGTCGCCGGCGTCGCGCTGTTCCTGGTGGGCAGCGATGCGATCACGTCGAGCGGCGGGGCGATCATCGCCGTCGTCATCACCGGGCTCGGTGTCGGCCTGATCCTCGGGCCGTGGATGGCCCGGCAGGCGCAGCAGTTGACCGAGGAGCGCCGCGAGCGGATCCGGTCGCAGGAGCGTGCCGAGGTCGCCGCACACCTGCACGACTCGGTGCTGCAGACGCTGGCGATGATCCAGCGCAGCGACACGCCGCGACGCATGGTCAGCCTCGCCCGTAGCCAGGAGCGCGAGCTGCGTGCCTGGCTCTACGGTGCCGACGACCAGCAGGCCGACCGGCTGCAGCCCATGTTCGAGGACGTCGCCGCGCGCATCGAGCAGCGCTACGACCTGCCGGTCGAGCTCGTCGTCGTCGGTGACATGCTGGTCGACGACCAGGTGCGCGCGCTGGCCGCCGCGTCGTACGAGGCGTTGCAGAACGCGGCCCAGCACTCGGGCGCGGACAGCGTGTCGATGTACGTCGAGGTCGAGCCAGAGCACATGACCGTGTTCGTCCGCGACGAGGGCAAGGGCTTCGACCCGCAGGCCCTCCCCGGCGACCGGCGTGGCATCGCAGAGTCGATCGTCGGCCGCATGTCCCGCCATGACGGTGGGGCGACCATACGCAGCGAGGCAGGGTCGGGTACCGAGATCGAGCTGCAACTGCCACGGGAGTGACCAGATGATCCGCGTCTTCCTCGTCGACGACCACCGCCTGTTCCTGTCCGGGGTCAAGTCGGAGCTGCGTGTCGGGTTCGAGGTCGTCGGCACCGCCAGCGACGTCGACACCGCGATCGCGGGCATCCGCCGCACCCGCCCGGACGTCGTGCTCCTCGACGTGCACATGCCCGGCGGTGGCGGACGCACCGTGATCGAGGCGATCGGCAAGGAGCGGCCCGACACGCAGTTCCTGGCGCTCAGCGTGTCCGACGCCGCCGAGGACGTCATCGCCATCGTCCGCGCGGGTGCGCGCGGCTACGTGACGAAGTCGATCTCGCCCGCCGAGCTCACCGACGCCATCCGCAGGGTCCACGACGGCGACGCGGTGTTCTCGCCGCGGTTGGCGGGGTTCGTGCTCGACGCGTTCGCCAGCGACGCGATCCAGCCCGTCGACCCCGAGCTGGACCAGCTGACCACGCGCGAACGCGAGGTTCTGCGCCACATCGCCCGCGGGTTCACCTACAAGGTGATCGCCCAGCGGCTGCACATCTCGGTCAAGACCGTCGAGACGCATGTGTCGGCGGTCCTGCGCAAGCTGCAGCTGTCGAACCGCCACGAGCTGACGCGCTGGGCCACGGACCGCCGCCTGGTCTGACCGTCCCGCGCAGGGAGAGTTGCGCCGCCTGGTGTTGAGGAGCGCCCCGTGAGGTCGGTGGCCGTGGCGTGGGGAGTGTTGCGCGGCCTGGTGTTGAGGAGCGCCCCGTGAGGTCGGTGGCCGTGGCGTGGGGAGTGTTGCGCGGCCTGGTGTTGAGGAGTCGCCCTGAGGGGTCAGGCGTGACGGATGATCGCGGGATCGCTGCCCACCGCGAAGCGCCAGCAGTCGTCGTCGCCGAACGCCAGCGGCTCGCCGTCCCCGTACAGCACTCCTGAGCACGCCGGGATCCCAAGGATGGTCATGGCGTGGTCGATCTGCGCGGCCACGTTGTCGACGACGGCGCTGCGCGGCTCATCGTAGTGCGGCAGCACCAGCACGTCGGGCACCGCGGCCAGAGCGGGGTGGACCTGCATGTCGTCGTCGGGCACCAGCATGAGCGCTCCGAGCACCATGGCACCCGCGCTCGCGCCGATGACCGTGCCACCGCCGGCGAGGTGCGCCCGCAGCGCACCGCCGATCGCCGTGCCGACGAGGCGTGTGCGGATGCGCGCCGGCGAGCCGCCGGGGATGACCACGATCGCCGCGTCGAGGATCGCTCGGACGGCACCATCGAGCGAGACTTTCGGCTCGGGCGCGATGATGATGTCGGCGACGCCGAGGTCGCGCAGGTACTCGGCGCCGTTGTGCGCCGCCGTGCGGTACTCGGCGCCCGAGGCGCACGCGAGCGGGGCGATGCCGACCACGCCCGCCGGCACACGGGCCAGCCAGCCCTCGTCCATCTCCGGCAGTCGGGCGTGAACTCGTTGCCGCCCTGCAGGCAGATGGTGCCCGTCATGGTGGTGGCTCGGACGTCGCCGGGGGGTTTCGGTCGCGGACCCGGTCGTCCGCCTCGCCGGACCTGGCGCGCAGCTCAGCGCGGTGGGCGTCCATCGCGTCGGCGAGCGCCGGGTCGGCCAGCGCCAGCATGCGGCACGCCAGCAGCGCCGCGTT
>Ga0268386_10004388_pt1 | contig 10366 bp, 8 predicted proteins | sample RVTome_15_FD_200260 | JGI IMG/M metagenome (GOLD analysis project Ga0268386, IMG submission 200260) | Soil microbial communities from uranium-contaminated site in the Upper Colorado River Basin, Wyoming, United States - RVT150D86... ... | reverse complement strand
GATAAGCGTAAAACGACCCGCTTAACATAAGCAGGACCATCATCTTGAATACTTTTTTCATAGCCAACTTTTTTAGGTGTACATGGTTAAACGAAGCTAATAAAAGTAAGACTCCTGGCCGAATTATGAAAGAAGATCACGCAGAACGTGCACTGATTTTACTTCGCCCAGTGAGTCCACGTGCGTTGCATAAAAACGAAGCAGTGCCTCCAGAATTTCGCGTCGCTGGTCCGATGTGATCCTGCCTATGCTTGTGTATTCGGAATTAAGTAATCGCTCAAGCACAGCTTCCGTTTCGGTACCAAATAACCGGGTCCCGCCTATTTCCGCCGCAGTATACGCCCCAAAGCCCAGGTACCGGCTGAGTTTAATCAGGAATAGCAAATGAAAATTCTCATAGTTTTTTTCCTGGTGGTCCAGGGTCAGCAGGGAGTCTGATATGAAGTCGAATACCGCCCTGGCTTCCGCCTCTTCTTTGACGGTCTTGTTCAGGATTTCGCACAGGAACATACACATGGATGCCTTCCGGATGTTGGTCGAAAGCGAATGGGAGGGATGTAAGCATTTTGCTTCCTTGATACGATTGATGTTGGCGCCATCCCTGTAATAAACAACCAGATCCAGGAGTGTCATCGGCTGATACAACGCCATTTTGTTTCGCGAAGAAGCGCTCCTTACTCCGTTGACGATGTAGGATTGGAGTCCGAAAAGTTCGGTGAAAATGGTCACAATGATTGAAGATTCTCTGAACCGTACAAACCGGAATACAATACCTTTCGTTTTATGAATCATGATGCACCGGTTACTTGTTTCTGCAAGCTTCCTCATTCAATGACAGCGATCTTTCCAACAAACTGCTGGTCTCCGTCGGCCGTTGCGCAGAATACCAGATACATTCCGGACGATGCCCGCCGTCCGTTGTAGTCGCGAACATTCCATGAGGCGGTCCCGCCGTTTGCATACGTTTGCCAGATGAGCTTTCCACTTGCATCCGTAATCTTTACAACCGCATCAGTAGCCAGGCCGCTTATTCCTACCAGTCCGTTGAACTCCTCGGTTACGGGGTTGGGGAAGATCCTGACTGAAGTAAAGCTCCCGTCACTTTCCGTTGCATCCGCGCGGAAGGATACAAGGCCGGCTCCGGTGGCAAAAAAGACCTCTCCGCTGGCCGGGTCGATGGCAATGTCGCGGATCACACCGGAGGGCAAAGGACTGTTCCCGGTTGTAAAATTGTGAAGCAGCTTATCCCCGTTTGGACCGAAGAGCCAGACGCCGCGCTCAGTGCCAACCCACTTGCGGTTTCCTCCATCAATGGCAATAGCGGTGATCCGTTCGCCATTCAGCAAAAACCTGTTTTCAAAAATGGGACGCACCGCGCTCACCTCTGTTCCGTACACTGCTGCAGGGTTGACGAAATAGGCAATGCCGTTATCCGTGCCGATCCACATACTTCCGTCCCGGTCACTGACTATGGAGTGCACATTCCGGTGGGGCAGGCCCCCGCTTCCGGACTGATCCGTTAAGTAGGCGGACTTGTTTTCATTTCGGTTAAATACAAGAATCCCGCCTCCTGCCGCAGGGCTTAGCGCCCCCCAGACGCTACCCGTGTAATCAACGGCAAGCGACAGTGGATACCGTGCCGCGGTAAAGGGAAAGGAATAGGCCTGCCAGGACCCGTCCGTGAACCAATGCAACGATGAGGAAGCATTGTAGTTTGCCACCCAGATGCCGTTGCCCGCGGCGGCCAGCGCTGTAACATTTACAAAATTGCCGGGAGGATTTGCATTTACCAATGTGCTGTTGGTTTCGTTGTAAACTACATCCGGGGCTCCGGGCGGCCCCGACTGAACTCCGTATCCATAGGACGAAAGGTATGTAACGCCGCCGGCTGCGGTAAGATCGGTGAGGTCATTTAGCGGCGAATTCGCCAAATCCCACCTACCCGCAGAGAAAATGCTGACCTTGCCAGGACGGCCCAGTGCCGAAAAATCATTGGCATACCCCCCTTCAAGCGCGAACAGTTTCCCCTCCGAAAAACTCAGGCGGAAGGGAACGTTGAACGCAGGGCCATTGGCAATGTATTGATTAGTTGTTCCGCCGCTGACGGACAGCAATCCGTTTTCATTATCTCCTATCCACACGGTACCCTGATCGTCTTCCAGCGCAAATTGAGATTCGGTAAGCAGCGGTGAAATGACTTCAGACAATGTTCCCCCGGCCATTTGCCAGACGTGATCCGATTGGCAGATCACCAGGCGATCGTCCGATGAATTCAGGCTTTGAAAAACTTCACGCTGCAGGAAGTCTTCCAGTATCCAGTTCCCGTTTTCAAGGTGGAACACCCCGGCGTTGTCAATGGCTGCGTACAGTATACCCTCGAAAACAGAAACGGCTTTCACAGGACCATTCATTTCGGCTTCATCATACCGTTTCCATTTGCTAAAGTCCAGGAGATTGTCGTTCAGCCTTCCGGCCAGTACCCCATTCCCGGTTGCCAGAAAAATGCTGTCACCGAGCAAAGCGCTTTGGTGAATGGCGAGCTGCGATCCCCCGGCGCCGAGGTTGCGCCATGTTTCTTTTACCTGTCGTTTTGTGATGTCAAAAACCACTACCCCATAACCGGCAGACAGGTACGCCAAACCTTGATGAAAGGTAATGTGATGGATGGATACCGGTCCTGAAACCGGGGTATCGTTCAGCCAGTTGAAGTGCTCTATTTCATTTTCGCGAATAATGTCAATGGTGCCGTCGTCATAGGCCAGGAACAGTTGCTCCGAAGGTTGGTCAAATCGGATGAACCGGATTATCGCACCGGCCAGGCCATTCATACTCGTAATACCCGAAACACTCATGTCCTGATGATCAAGGATCATGAGTCCTGAGGAGGCAGCCGCAAAGGTTTTCGAACTTCCGGTGGTGATTGATCGGATCGAGTTGAAAGAAACATGACTCCGCCACTGGCCAATCGGGATGCCGGGCTGCGCATTGGCATTCAGGATCAACAGCGGAAATGTCAGGACCAGGGCTGGTACCAGGACGTACGGGCGTATAATTTTCATTGCTTCTTGCTGGGCATACCGGTCAATCTTTCTTTCTGGCCCGCATCCCTTCGTTATAGGCTTTGCGGCTTCGGGCCTCGTATTCGTCACGTTCACCCAGGACGACCTGGCTTTCTTCGGCGCTCAGACGGAATGAGAACGAAGCAAGCTCCCCGGTTTGTGCGCAGATCGCGTGAACCTTGGTGACAAATTCCGCAACAGCGAGCAAATTTGGCATTGGTCCAAACGGTTTGCCGGCGTAATCCATGTCAAGTCCGGCAACGATCACCCGCTTGCCTTCGTTTGCCAGCGTGTTGCAAACATCAACAATCGCATCGTCGAAAAACTGTGCTTCATCAATACCGACCACCTCACAATCTCCGGACAACAGCAGCAGGTCACTGGCAAACTGAACCGCGGTAGACCGGATAGAATTCTCATCGTGGGAGACAATGTGCTGAATGTGATACCGCCGGTCAATTGCGGGTTTGAATATCTCCACCTTTTGCCGCGCTATGCGTGCGCGGTTTAGTCGGCGGATAAGTTCTTCCGTCTTGCCGGAAAACATGCACCCGCAAATAACTTCAATCCAGCCTGTCTGGCCCGACTTTTTACCCAGATGTGGTTCTACAAACATGGGTTGCAAGTTAAAAGACTGCGCGGGATTTCCGGTTATCGGAATAGCCGGCAATCCGCACGCATTGAAAATGCAATAACATGGCGGGATCGCCTTTTTCTGACGGTTTTTTGGGGGGTAAATTCTGCACCGTTCATCCGAAGGATAAGGTAATAACCATTACCTTTAGGGTTGTATACAATTCTCACAAATGATTGACGTTGACCCGGCATGGATGAAAAAATCAATCTGAAGGCTATTGCGCGGTACAGCGATGAGTTCGCGGATAAAATGCTTGGTTCCTATTTTGAAGCGAAAGAGACTATTTCAGGCCGGGATATCCTGAAGTTCAGCGAACTGAAGCAGATCAACCTGTTCATCCTGTATGAACTGCTCACAACCTGGAAAAATGAGCTCAGCAAGGCAAGAAGCCCTTTTTTCGATTACGATGCACCGGATGTAAAGCAAGCGCAGGAGGCGCTTATGAATGCGCTTTCCAACCATATAGTGATCAGCCGGGAACATTTTTCGCCATTGCTCAGGAAAGCGACGTACAACACCCTGTTGCTGGTTATCGATCCCTACGATTTTTTTGTTGAGATGATTGAGGGCGGTCACAATGAACTGACACCGGCTGGCTTTAAGGAGCACCTCAGGTACGTAAAGATCAACAAGGCGCCCCTTGAACGACTCCTGCAGAGACTGGAGGAAAATAAGGTGTCGGCAATCTCGGGAAACGAAGCCTTTGGCATGCTCGATACAATTCTCGAAGAAGTGAATTTTACTCCGGAAGAAATAGACGAATACCTGGCTCTTTTCTCCCGGGTTGTTCCGGTTACGATTGACATGTTCTTCGACGTTAAGCTACCGCAACAACACAACGACGTGCTGGGGGAGGACTCCGGAAATCTCTCACACTGGCAGCCAGTCAAGTCTACCGTAAATGACGAACTGGCCCGGGAGCCCCGACCCACCATTGCTGATAATTTCAAGCGGATCACCAGTATCCGGGAGAGCCTTACCATTAACCAGAAGTTCATGTTCACAAAGGTTCTCTTCCACGGTGATTTTGAGCTGTTCAGCAAGGCCGTCGACGACCTCGATCGGCAGGACCATATCAACGGCGCACTGCACTACCTTGAACAAAACTACGAAGAATGGGACCGTGAAAGCGAGGAGTTCCACGAATTCATGGAGTTGCTTGAAAAACGTTTTGAAAGCTAGGTTCGTACCGTTTCATTAACATGGTAAGTCCTCACTGGACGGGAACCTCATTCGCTGTAACTGAAATCATACGCGATCCAGTACCTGCAGGCGGTGCGCATCAAGTTTGAGAAGGATGAAGAGAAGGATGGTAAATCCCCACAAGGAGGAACCCCCGTAGCTGAAGAAGGGAAGGGGTATTCCTATCACCGGGAAGAGACCAATGGTCATCCCGATGTTGATGGTGAAGTGAAAGAACAAAATGCAGGCAACACTATAGCCGTACACCCGCGCAAAGCGACTTTTCTGTCGTTCGGCGAGGAATATCACGCGGAAAAGCAGCACTACAAAGAGACTGATCACCAAAAAACTTCCGATCCATCCGTGCTCCTCGCCAATTGTGCAAAAGATAAAATCCGTACTTTGCTCGGGGACGAACTTGAGTTTGGTCTGGGTTCCTTTCAGGAATCCTTTTCCATAAGGCCCGCCGCTGCCAATGGCCACCTTGGACTGATAAACGTGATATCCGGCGCCCAACTGATCGAGATCAGGATTCAGCAAAACCCGGATACGCTTTTGCTGGTGCTCTTTGAGGACGTTGTTAAAAATAAAATCCACGCTCTTTATTGTCCCCATTAACATAAGCGCAGCCAGGGTGATTATGGTCACGCGTTTACGCTTTTTCTTTCCGAGCAGGAGCAAGGTCAGCCATACGCAGCCAATTATTCCGAAAAGGATATATTCGTTTTCGACAAGCAGCGTAAGGATAAAGATTATGGTCACGCCTATGCCGACCAGGATAAGAAAAGGAGACATCCCTTCGCGATAGAAGACAAGCACAAACGCAGAAAAAACCAGTGCTGTCCCGGTGTCTTTTTGAAGCAGGATGATGAGCATTGGTGCACCGATGATGGCGAACAAGGTCAGCTGATTCCTCAACTGGTCCATGCGGAAGCCCACTGTTCCCATGTATTTGGCAACCACAAGCGCAGTGGCAAACTTGGCGAACTCCGATGGCTGGAAGCCGAATGAGCCGATCCTCAGCCATGCCTGGTTTCCGCCTACTTCACGGCCGGTAAAGACCACGATAATACAAAGAAGGAGCACCGCCCCGTAAATGATCCAGGCGAACGTCTCATAGAACCTCATATCGATAATGAGGATGAACATAATGATGGCAAGGGACGATCCGATGAAGATCAGCTGCCGTCCTGAATTGATCGTAGGATCGAGTATGAACTGGTTCTCCTCATAGGTAACGGAGAAAATATTCAGCCACCCCCAGAATACGATAATGCCATAGAGCAAGACCGTAATCCAGTCCATGCGGTTCGATATTTTTTCTTCACGCATCATCAGTACAGGAATTGACCACGTAAAACATACTCTTCAATAATGGGTCGTCCGGTTTCGCCAATGAGGTATTTCTCTATCATGAGACTGGCAATAGAAGCAGCGGCCCTTGCCCCCTGTCCTGCATTTTCAACGTAAACCGAAACCGCGATCCTCGGATCATTTTTAGGCGCAAACGCGATGAATACGGAGTGATCAGGCAACGGATCATTTTGAACTGTCCCGGTCTTGCCGCAAACGATGATATCCTTCAGCTTCGCACGGAACTGACCTGTTCCGGATTCCACCACACGCTCCATAGCCTCCACAGCCACCCGGAAGTGAGCAGAGTCGATGGATGTCAGGTGTTTTTCCTGGTACTGCGGTAATGGCAAACCCGTTTTCCCGACAGACCGCACCAGATGCGGCGTGTAATAATACCCTCTGTTAGCAATAATTGAAACAAAATTCGCCATCTGCAGCGGAACCACCAGGTTCTCACCTTCGCCAATGGCAAGGGAATAAATATTTGAAAATTTCCACGGCCTGCCCCCGTAGGCTCGATCATAGTATTCAGGACTTGGCACCAGACCTCCTTTCTCATTCGGAAGGTCGATACCCAGGGGCCTACCCAATCCGAAACTCGACATGTGCTTGTCCCATTCAGCCAATCCTATCCGGGTGTCCTCATACGGATTGTTTGAAACCCCTTGGTTCAGCATTCTTCTCAGGACATTGTAGAAATAAGGATTGCACGAATGGGTGATGGCGCCGCGGAGATCTTCGTTGGAATGTTCACCATGACAATCGATAATACTCCGGTTGCAGGGGATCCGTGTTCCCTGGGTGATGACACCTTCCTGCAATGCGACCATGGACTGGGCGATCTTAAAAATTGAGCCGGGCCTGTATTGTGCCATTAGCGGCCGGTTGAACAGGGGTTTGTTGGTGTCGTTGCTGATCAGCATGAAGTTGGAGCTGTAGTTTCTGCCGGTCAAAAGTGTGGGGTCGTACGAAGGACCGGACACCATAGCCAGAATTTCACCCGTAGCGGGTTCGATAGCGATAATACTTCCGGACTTCCCGTTCAACAGGTATTCCCCGTATTCCTGCAAGTCGAGGTCAATGGTTGTATAGAGATCCTGGCCGGGCACAGACAAGGTGTCGTACCGGCCGCCTTTATAGGGACCCTTGATTATGCCATCTTTGTTTCTAAGCTGGTACCTGACCCCCCTCGTTCCGCGAAGGTATGTTTCGTAGTATGCTTCCAGGCCGCTTTGACCAATATAATCCCCCTGGCGGTAAAAATTCGAGGAGTCATTTTCCAGTTGATTCCTGGTAATCTCACTGACGTATCCGATCGCATTGGCCATAGCCGTGGATGAGTATGCGCGGGTCGTTCTGGCCTGGATGTAGAAGCCCTGGAATTCGTCGATATGGTCCTGGATTTTTGCAAAGTCCCTGTTTGAAAGTTGCTTGATGAATGGAGTAGGCTGCAATTCCGATGCCCGCCGGTTTCGAATGTCGGTATAGAGCGATTTGAATCCTTTGTTCAGTTCATCGCGCGTAATATCAAAAACCTGACAAAACCTGGCGCTGTCAAGGTAATCCACTTCTTTGAGGATGATAAGCAGGTCGTATTCCGGGTTGTTGTAAACAATCAGTTTTCCATTTCTGTCGAGTATCAAACCACGAACCGGGTACAGGATGTCCTTGCGTATGGCATTTGTGTCTGCCAGGTCCGCATAGCTGCTGTCGATTACCTGAATGAAGAACAACTTCAAGAGAAATACAAAAGCCACCAGGACAAAAACGATCTGAATTATTTCTTTTCTTCCTTCATTCATAGTCGCCTCCTTTCGCCGAACAAAAATTGAAAAATGACGATTAAGACCGTGGTCAGCAATGTGCTGGCCACGGCCTTCCAAACGGTAAACCAGAAAAGGCCGAAGCCACCAGCCTCAACAAAAAAAAGTAATATATGATGCAAAAATACCAAGGGCACGATGTATATCAAAAACCACTGAACCCCGTTCATCGCCATTACCGGAACGGCATTGCTGTCGTATCCCCCCTGGGGCGTCACCAGTTTCAGCCAGTAACTCCGCATGTACATAATAAAGACACAGGCAAAGGCATGCATGCCGAGGCTGTCATAGAAGATGTCGATCGTGAATCCCATAACAAATCCCAAACCCATCAAAAACAGGGGATTTACATCCACAGGGAGCGTCAGCAGGTAGGCTACATAGATGAAGCAAAATGCAGTATGGAACAGCACAACATTCTTCATCACCAGCACCTGGAGTGCCAGGTATAGGAAAAAAGAAAACAGGTGTCCGATTCCCATTCTGCTCATGGCGCTGCCTCCAGGAAGGGTAGTTCAAGTGAATCCTGTTCGAACTTGAGGTTGCTCTTGACCACCGCTACGTAAGAAAGCCGCTGGAAATCCTGGGATAACCTGACCTTCAACTGATAGAAGGGGGCAGCGTCGTTCAGTTCAATATCCTCAATCGTACCGATCATAATGTCTTCGGGAAAAATGGCATTGTACCCGGAGGTGACGACGCTGTCGCCGATTACCGGTTTTACATGCCTTGGAATATAATTGAGATTGATGGACAGAGGATCGGTACCCTCCCATTGTACAGTGCCGAAGTGGCCGGTGCGCTTGATCATCGCGGATACCATCACGTCTACATTAAGCAACGAGGTGACGACGCTGTAGTGATCGGACGTGGCTTTAACTTTACCAACTGCGCCTGAGTTTCCGATCACGGCCATTCCTTCTTCGATGCCGGAGGATGAACCCCTGTCTATGGTGATGAAGTTGATAACACGGTCAACCGAATTGTTGACCACCTTTGCGCTCACGTACTCAAACCGGTTGACGATGGTAGTGTCGGCAACGCCCTGAGCCCTGACTCCATAAAGCAGTTGCGTGCGCCTTTCCAGGGCGGTACGAAGGTCGGCATTTTCGTGTGCGAGCGTCTCATTGGTTTTGCGGAGCGAGAAATATTCTCCTACGCTGTGTGAAAAGCCATTCAGGTTGGCAACAAGCGTGTTGGAAGAATTAAAAAATTGAGCGCTTTGGTAATGATTACTGGATACGATCAGCCAGATACATACAATTTCCAGCGCGAGGAATGTAAAAAAAGCCCGGTTCTGATAAAAAAATAAAAATAAGCGCTCCATGAATTCATGTCATCAGGACGGCTCTGAAACTTTCGAGATTCTTGAGTGCCATTCCGGTGCCGCGGACCACAGCGCGGAGCGGATCATCGGCGACATGGATCGGTAATTTGGTTTTAAGAGCCAGGCGCTTGTCGAGGCCGCGCAGGAGGGCGCCGCCCCCGGTCAGGTAAATCCCCCGCTCGTAGATGTCGGCCGACAATTCTGGCGGTGAAGTCTCGAGCGCCTTGAGCACTGCTTCTTCAAGTTTTGAAACAGACTTATCCAGCGCGAAGGCAACTTCCGAATAGGATATCTTTATGGTCTTCGGTATCCCGGTCATCAGATCACGTCCGCGGATCTCGTAGTCATCGGGGCCATCGTCCAGTTCGGTGAGTGCCGAGCCTACTTCGATCTTTACCTTTTCCGCAGAACGTTCTCCAATGAGCAGGTTGTGCTGACGCCTCATGTAGTCAAGTATATCGCGATTAAATGTGTCCCCGGCCACGCGTATGGATTGGTCGCACACAATCCCGGACAAAGCGATCACGGCAATGTCTGTGGTCCCGCCGCCAATGTCTACGATCATGTTACCGATCGGCATTTCAATATCAATTCCTATCCCGACGGCTGCGGCGATGGGTTCATGGATCATATAAACTTCCTTCGCGCCGGCATGTTCGGCAGAATCGCGAACTGCCCGCTTTTCGACCTCGGTGATACCGGATGGGATGCAGATGATCATTCGGTGGGAAGGCGGAAACAGGCGCCTGCCGGTGTCGATCATCTTGATCAGACCCCGGATCATCATTTCCGCAGCATGGAAATCGGCGATCACACCTTCCTTCAGCGGCCGTATGGTTTTGATGTTTTCGTGAGTTTTTTCATGCATTTGCATGGCCTCCCTGCCTATGGCCAGCACTTTGTTGGTGGTCTTGTCAATCGCGATTATGGAGGGCTCATCCACTACGATCTTATCCTTGTAGATTATGAGGGTGTTCGCAGT
>Ga0268386_10004387_pt1 | contig 10366 bp, 8 predicted proteins | sample RVTome_15_FD_200260 | JGI IMG/M metagenome (GOLD analysis project Ga0268386, IMG submission 200260) | Soil microbial communities from uranium-contaminated site in the Upper Colorado River Basin, Wyoming, United States - RVT150D86... ... | reverse complement strand
TGCACAGGCTGCGGTGGATGCCGCCGCCAACCTCGGCATCGACACGATCGTCGCCTTTACCGAGTCGGGTTCGACCGCTCGTCTTCTCTCCAAGTACCGGCCCGCCGCACGCATTGTGGCCTTCACCCCCGATCCGGTCACCAGGCGCCGGATGGCGTTCTATCGCGGTGTTACCGCATATCCGTTTGAGCGACGTGATTACACCGATCACATGATCGCTGCCGCCGAAAAAGTGCTCGAGCGTGAGCGCATCTGCCGGCGGGGTGATGGGGTGGTGATGGTGGCCGGTATTCCTCCCAACCAGCAGGCTTCGACCAACCTCCTCAAGATCCACGTGATTGGCGAACGCGACCGCGGGGTGGCCTCGCAACGGTCCGGACGCACTTCCCCCGAGGTCGGCGGGCTCTGAGCGCCGAAGCAGCCAGGCTACGATCGACAGGCTCATGGGCCAGACCATCCAGATCCTCGAGACCGTCAAGGTCGGCAACATCCTCATGGTGACCACCGACCGGACGTTGACCGGTCAGGACGGAGAGAGTTTCACCGGCCCGGTCACCGCCGCCGCTGTCGACAGCTTTGCTGCCCGCTTGTCGGTTCGGCTGTTCGAGACGGACTCCAACATCGACCATGTCTATGTGATGTCCAACGCCCTCTCGATTCGCCGCCAGGGTGGGTGGACCCCTGAAGCAATAGACACCACCCGCAACACGATCGCCTCGTTTTTCCGGTTTTACCCGGATCGCGAAAACTGACCGATCACGGAGGGGGTGCGGGCGGTTCGCCACTCGTCGTCGTCGTTTCCTCGGGAATGGTCGTCACCGTGGTAGTCGGGCAATTGGCTTGCAGGGTGCATGGATTGACCAGGAAGATCTGACGCCGCGGTGAATAGATCACCGTCCACTCATTGGTGTTGGCCACTCCCAGATGGGTGATGGTGCGGCTGACTGCCACCGAAAAGCCTTGCGATGGTCCCTGCACCTCGCGTTGGGTCTCGGGCGCCACCGTTGGGTCTCCTCGATAAAGCGGGTCGGGTGGATCGCGGAACCCGTAGCGATCGGAGACGTTGGCGGTGACGACGCGGGCGTTGGGTCCTCCTTCGGCCACAACCTCCATCCGCAAACGTCCCCCGGATTGTTGGCCGGCGATGATGCGACCGTCGTTGTCCGAGAAGAACATCACGGTTATCGACGTGTTGGTGTACGACGTCTTGATGAGGATGGCTTTGTCGGTGTTGTTGCGAAAGTGCAGGTCGGGCACCGGCCAGTTGATGGTCGCTTCGATCCCGAGCGGATAGCGGCTGATGTAAAAGCTGTGCGGTTTGTGGGTCATGTCTTCATAGCCACCCCAGAACACCGCGTTGTAGAAGGTGGTGGCGAACTGACTTACCCCGCCTCCCACCGTGGGGACGATCTCGCCGGCGATGATGGTCCCGTCCTCCAGGTAACCGGCTTCGACGGTTCGTTCCCCCACCGCCAGGTTGAGCGAGAAGGTCTCCCCGGGCATCACAATGGTCCCGTCTATTGCGTCGGCGAAGAGGTGGATGTTGGTCACCCGGTTCTGGCAACAGTCGTGGTGGGTGGTGAACTGGCTCACCTTGTGGGTGATGCCCAGCGCTTGCAGCTCTTCGGTGGTCACATCGGGGTCGACCGCTTCTTCGATGGGAAGCAGGCCCTGGCGGCTGGCGCTGGCGGCCACCGTCAGCACACTTTCGGCGACTACCTCATCGTCAACCAGCGTCCCCCGCAGTCCGGGGATGACAGTCACGCTGTTGCCGTCGATTTGCAACTCGGCGTTGACGGGCGGATCCTCGAGTTCGGTCCGAAGCGGTTCGAGAAATCCCGATACGACCTCCGTCTCCATGCGGAAGACGATCCCACCATTGGCTAACTCGGAACGAAGCGCGGTGGCCAGCTCCTCGGTGGAAAAGGTGATTTCTTTTTCCCGTTCGGGATTGGTCAATCTGACCGGCCCCGCCAGAATCAGCCTCGCAGTCGAAACCGCCTGATCAACCTGGGAGGCGGTCAACGCCGGCTCCGCCTGAACGATCGGCAGCTCCAAGGTCTGACGTTGGACCGTCGAGAACTGGCCGAGCATCAACCCGGGGACGAGGGAGCGATCAAGCATCTCACCGGGCGTGGGGTATTGCGGTTCGGGGCTGATGCCGTTGACGACCACCGCCCCGTTGAAAGGGGGATTGCCTACGGCCTCCTCGTCCCAAGTCAAGAGGATCTGCTCGAGCGCCTCGGGGTCGAGGGCCGAGGCGACTTCGAGGTTGGTGGTTTGAAAGAGATGGGTCAACCACCACCAGAACTCGCCCAGAAAGCCACCTTCCCGTCCGATGCCCATGGCCTCGGTGAGGATGCTCTGGCCGTCGAGCGCAAACCCGGTGGCGATCGGCTGGACGTTGACGATGCTGTCCCTCACCAGGAATGAAACCGGTTCATCGGCCAATAGGGCTTCGTGATCGCCGATGGCGAGGGCAGCCTCTTGAGGCTTCATGCCACCAAGCTCCACCCCGTCGAGATGTACCGAACCGATCACACCTCCGGCGGAGATCGCCCGGTTGATCCCGTAAAGGGCAAAGACGAAAACCAGCACACCGCCGGCAATCAATGCCGGCAGCGGGACTTTGAATCGGGAGGGAGATTGCGCGTCAGTAGACATGTGTTTGTCGCCCAGCGGTGACTGCAAGTTTATATGTGTGTTGGGCGAGCGGTAATCGGTGGCTTTACCATCCCCGGAGTGATTCCGTTTCCGCCGGTTCCGGCGGGTGACCCGATCAAGATCTCGGCGACTACTTACATCGCGTTTCGCCAGTGCCCGGCGCAGGCGGAGGCCCGTTTCCAGGGGGTCTATCCACCAGAGTCGAAGCAGAGCTTCCTGGGTGCCGTTGCTCACCGGATATTCGCCCGGCATCTGACTAGCGGCCCGATCGAGGACCTTCCGCAGGCAATCCGGGAGGAGATCGGCACTGGTTTGAACCCCAAACTGGTGGCCCTGGGCATCCATCGTCCGTCCGAATTGGAAGAACTGATCCGGACGATGGGATCGCTTTATGAACGGTTTTGCCGCTTTCCCTCGGATGGCTTTGAGTCCGCCGAAGTGAGTCTGGAAGCGGAACCCGCCGATGGGGTCCTATTGATCGGGAAGATCGATGCGGTGTTTAACGACGGATCACAGGCTCCATTGTTGCGTGATTGGAAAACCGGATCGCTCGGCGAACCGATGGACCAGTTGATGTTTTATGCCCTGGTCTGGGCGTTGGCCCGCAGCGAGGTGCCGGGCGTGATCGAGGCGGTTTCGCTGCAGACGGGCGAAAGGATGCGGTCGCAGCCGACCGTGGCCACCCTGACCCAGGTGGCCGCTCAGGTTGCCGAGTTGGTGACGGCCGTGCGACAAAATTGGGCGTCAGGGGAGGCGGCCCAACTCAGGGGTGGGCCGTGGTGTCGGTATTGCCCGCTATTGCCGGATTGCCCGGAAGGTTCGGTGGCGTTCGCCGTCAACGAGTAGAGCTCAACCAGCCTGACGTCGAAGGTCGACGACCGCGCTGGCGCCGATGGCATCGCCGTCAAGCGTGAGCCTGATCTGGCGGGTCAGGTCGTCGACCAGTCCGAGGACTTCGTCTCGCATATCACCGAGGCCTTCCGAGACGCGGCCCACCGACTTGTTGATCTCGGTGAGGGCAGTTCTCTGCGAGGAGAATTTCTGACAGATCGAACGGAGCCGCTGCAGGCGATCGGCCACCGCCACCAGGTCGATGGTTTCGGGGGCGGGTTGATTGGTGAGGGTGGCCGCCAGCCACCGCAAACCCGTCCAGATCATGGTTCCCTCACCGTCGTCGACCACTAGAACCCGCCTCCCGAACACGCCAAACGGGCCCACCTCTTGCGGATAGGCGTCATTGGCGGAGATGCACATGGAGGCGTCGGCCTGGCGGTTGGCGGCGGCGCGGTCGAGTTCTTCCAAAACCCCCAGTTTTCCGGTGAGACCGATGGTCCGCTGATTCTTGACCTCGACCGCGATCCGGCAACCGTTGGCAAGAGTGACGAGATAGTCGCCGACCACCGCGGCTGCTCCCAGATTGCCGGCAGCGCGTCCCGTGTGTTCGACGATCGCCCCGAGCGGGCGGGCGGCATTACGCAACGCCTCATCGACCAGGTGCTCGAAGTCGATGCCCTTGGCTGTTCCCCGCACGGCCTCTTCGTCCCGGCCCCGCTGTTGATTGACATGGTCGCGGAGGGCGGTGATTTCGGTGCGGATGGAGGCGAACCCGGCGGCCAATGCCGAGTTGGGAGCACCGGGGTCGAGGGCCTCCTCGAGTCGCTGGGCGACCGGGCCACTAGGTCCGACTACTTCGTTGAGCATCGCCAGCAAAGCGCCGGCGTGGCTATCGGTGCGGTTGGGGTCGACCCCGGCCAGGAACGCGCTCTGGATCTCGGTGAGCTCGGACAAGGCCCGGGCCACCAGGGAGGAACGCTGTTCCGGGTCCAGTTGTTCGGCCAAATGGTTGACCCCGCTGGTGATGGTTTGTTCGAAGTCGGCCAGGGCTGACGCCACCGCTTTGGCCACGCGGCCATCGAGTTCGGCCAAATCGAGCCCTACCCCCATCGAGGCGATGCCGCGGGCTCCGGTCACCAATACCCTTTCGAGCAAGGCCTCTACTGCCTCCCGGTCGGGCTGACGACCCACCAGGTCGGTCAGAACGGCGTCACGGATCGACAACCCGTCGATGTGGACGGTCCCCTCTGTGAGGCGGATGTTGCTCATGACGGCCAATGTACGGCCAGGGTGGGACAGAATGGGGGATCGCCGTCGGTTTCAGCCCTTTCGCACATGGGATGATCTCCTTATGAGCAGGCGCCGTGACCGCCTTCACCGTGAGATGCGCAGCTTGGCTGACGCACTCATCGCGGTCGGGGAGCACCACTCCGAGACAATCGAAGAGCACCGCCGCCGGGCGGTCGACACCATCGAGCGCTACTTCCTTCCCCGGCTCGCTGAGGAACCGTTCCCGCTGATCGTCACCCTGGTTGGCTCGACCGGGGCCGGTAAGTCGACCATCCTCAACTCCATCGCCGGGAGCCCGGTGAGCCGGGTCGGGGTGCTACGACCCACGACCCGCGAGCCGGTGGTGTGGACCGGGCCAGTCCATGCTCGCACCCTCGCTTGGATCGGTCGGGTGGTCGCTGACGACCACCCGCTCGCTGCCGCGGTAGCGCTGGTCGACACTCCTGATCTCGACTCGGATCTCCCCGAACACCGCCTCCAGGCCCTCGCCATCGCCGACGCCAGCGACGCCCTGGTGATGGTCACCACCGCCAGCCGATACGGAGACGCCCGTCCTTGGGAGGCGCTGACGGGATTGACCCCCCGACCCCTGGCAGTGGTCCTCAACCGGGTGCCCGCTCGCAACTCAGGGGCTCGCAACTTCCTGGCGACCCAACTTCGGGAGATGTCCTACCCCGACTCGCCGATCCTGACGATCGCCGAACAGAAGACTGATCGAATCGGTGACAAACTTCCTCATCAGTCGGTGAGACGTCTGGTGGGTTTGGTCAAGGAATGGTCGGTCGACCCCGGTGAGTTACGGAAGCTCTCGTTCGAGCGGCTGGCCGATCGAACGGAGGCTGACGTACGGGCGGTTCTGGAATCGCTCAGGACCACGAGGTCCGAACACGAAAGGTTGATGGCCATCGCCGCAGATTGTCACCGGGATGCCGCCACGGAGGTCATGGCCGGGCTGAGGGCGGTGCCGCGCCGCCGGTGGCACCGGCTTGTCCCCGTCGACCCGGCCCGGAACGCCGCGGTCGTGCTGGCGGGTCTGGCTCACGCGGCAGGCACAAGCTTTGTCGAGGCCACCAACCAGGGTTTGCAGCTCCCGCCGGTGATGCGCTCGGTGGCCGCCGGGGTTCTCACCCGGGTGTCCGCCATGAACCCGTTCGAATCCGACGATCCGGCCATCGAGACCTTGTTCGCAGGGGCGAGCGCCAGCTGGGCGGCATTGTTCCCGGTGCCATCCGAAGGATCGACCGATTCGTTGACTATGGGAGTGGAGATGTTGACCGATCTGGAATGGCCTGGTGTCTGATCCCGAGGTCGAACTGGTTGCCCTGCTCGACATCTATGACCGGATGGTGGCCGACGCCGCCTCTCATCTCCCCCCTGAGATCGTCGAGCCGGTCGCCAGCATCGGCCGGGCGGTTCGGACCAAACGTGCCTTGGTGGGTGAGGTGACCCTGGTCGGGCTCCTCGGGGGGACCGGGTCGGGCAAGTCGAGCCTGCTCAACGCGCTGGCGGGCGTTGAGGTCTCACCCGCCGGCGCCAGGCGCCCCACCACTTCAAAAACCGTGGCCTGGATCCCGGCCAACGGCGGAACGGCCCTGGAGGCGGTGCTTGAAGTCCTGGGGATCGAACATCGGGTCGACCACGATGGGGCTATCCCCCTGGCAGTTCTCGACCTCCCCGACATCGACTCCCTGGTGACTCAGCACCGACAACTGGTGGCAGAGGTAGTCCCGTACTTGGACCTGGTGCTTTGGGTGATCGACCCCGAGAAATACCACGATCGAATCCTTCACGAAATGATCCGGTCGTCGACCCGTCATCAGGAGATCTTCCGGTTCGTCCTCAACCAGATCGATCGGATTGACCCGTTTGACCTGGTCCCGCTGGCGGCCGATCTGCAGTGGACCCTGCGATCGGATGGAATCAGGAATCCGATCATCTGGACGGCGGCCGCCGATCCACCTATCGGTCCCTCTGTGGGGGTGGACGAGATCTGGGTACACCTCCTCGAGATCCGCTCCACCGGACTCCGGCGGGAATTGGAGATGGTGAACGAGTTGGCGATCGGGGCGGCCTTGCTTGCGCCCCATCTCGAATCCGTCGACTTCTCCCGGCGCTGGGAAGGGGTGGTCGCCCGGGTCGGCGACCTGGTGGCCAGGGGCCGTACGGCCGAGGCGGAGCAAGAGTTGTGGATGCTCGCCCACGACCTCTTTCCGGGAGTCAGCTTCGACCTTGCTGCTGCGGTAGGGGAGGCGGCCGCAAGCTCTGAACCGTCCCGGGCCCTCGACGCGACCGTCGGCCGTGAGCTCAGAGATCGCCTGCGTCCACGGGCACGTACCCGGGCCTTATTGACCGAGTTCGAATTGGCGTTGCAAGACGGCGGCCTAACGCGGCGGAGGGGGAACGATCACCTGCAAAGCCCGGGGCTTGAGGACGGTGCGGGCCCCTGACCAAGCTCCGGTGAGCTCGCCGTCAGCCTGACCGTTGACCGGTGGGGTCGCATCGAGATGGAGCTCTTGGACCTCCCGCCACACCCGCAGGCCGGGGACGCTGGCGAAGTCACCCGATCGCAACAAGGTGGCGGCGATGCGGGGCACCCGCCGGGCCGGCAAAGCTTCGACCGCCAGCAGGGTGACCGTATTGGGTGGGGTCGCACCCAGGCTGAGGGAGAGCCGACCGAAGTAGGTGTAGATCGGATGAAATTGGATCAGAACTGCCAATGCCTCGGTGGATTCACCATTGACCCGGACCTTGATGTCTGACCGGGCACCGCGACGATAGGAGAACAGGGCCGTAGCAATGGCGGTGCGGGCATAATGAAAACCCCCGAAGCGATACTTCCGGTAAGGCTCCTTCTCGGCTGCCTGGACGACGTCGGCATCAAAACCAAAACCCGCCGCGAAGAGTGCGTAGCGGTGGACGATGCTGTCGTCGGCCATCCCTTCGATCGAGAGCAGTGGGGCCAGTTGGAGATGGTTGGGGCCGACCAGGAGCCGGGCGGCGTGGGCGACCTTCTTGGGAATGCCCATTAGTCGGGCGTAGACATTGGTGGTGCCGGTTGGGATCACCCCGAGTTTGGTTTCGGTGCCGGCCAGCGCATTGCCGACGTGATGGACGACACCGTCCCCACCCATGGCCGCAACCACGTCATAGCCAGCGGCCGCGGCCGCCGCCGTTAGCTGCCGAGCGTGATCGGGGGACTGTGGCCAGGCAGGCTCCACTGTGTATTGATTGCGCAAGATTCTGAGCACGGTTCGATGGGCCCCTCCAGTGAAGTGGGAGGATGAAGGATTGGCGACCAGAAGGAGCCTGCGCAAGCAGCGAAGGCTACCGGGCTAGCCTCGCAACTGGTGATTGAGCAGACCCCAGGCGACCCCGCCACCCCGCTCTTCTCGTTGTTGAGTGGCGAGGGGGCGGGGACCATGCTGGCGGCGGCGGCTGGAGATGTGGCCGGAGGTGCCAGTCCCGTTGGATATTCGGCCCTCACCCAACAAGCGACGGTCCTTGGCTATCACGTCCTCCGCCAGGACGGAGTCGAGCGGCCTTTGTTGGCCCAAGAGTGGCTGGAACTGGGCACAGATGGCGAGTCTCCCTCTGTTTATCGGGCGCCCTCACCTCAGTTCGATTCCTTCCTGCGAGCCACCCTCGAGGGTGAAGCGGCGGCAACGTCGGAAGCCTCCATCGAGCCGGCGGCTCGCGTCCACCCGATCGGGGTCTGGTTCCGGCGTCAGCCGGATCGGTTGGTAGACACTGCGATGGCCGCTTCCCGGCTCACCCATGTTGACGCCAGCACGGTTCTGGCAGCGGTGACACTTGCCGGGGCGGTGGCGGCATCGTGTTTCGCCCAAAGTGGCCGCGACCTGGTGAGGGCCTCGTCGGAAGTCGCGAACCGGTGCCTGAGTGCGATGAATCGGGAGGACTTCCTCTACAGCCGGATCGACGACGCCCGCTCCTGGGCCCGTCTGCTGGCGGAATCAGTCGACTGGGTCGGGAGACCCCCGGCTGAGTTGTCCGACCAGTTGGAACATGCGGACCATCCGCCTCGTCTTGCGTTGCTTGCCCTCCAGATAGCCGCCCCCTTTGGCGGAGAGCCCTACCGACAGGTCGAGATGGCAGCTTCTCAGGGAGGTAGCGATCTAGCGGTCATGGTGGGGGCGATGGTCGGGGCCCGGGCCGGCCTTCGGCTCTGGCCGTGGGTGGTTCCCAATGACACCTGGTTTGCCGAAATCGGACGGCGTTTGGTGACCGGCAACCGCGAGACCCGCGACATCCCCGTGCCCTACAACGTCGAGGAGAGATTGACTTTCGGGGGACAGAGAGACCTCATCTGAGCTGGCGCAAGCGCCCCAGCACCGTCCAACCGGCCAGCACGAACCCGGCCAGCACCAACATCGCCGCCGGGCGGCCCCAACCAAGACCGTCAACTACCAGTGCCCAGGCCAGCGGACCAAGGATGGTGGCGAATCGGCCCACGGTTGCATACAACCCGTAGAACTCCCCGAGGTGCTGACGTGGGCTCAATTCCAGCATCACCACCCGATCCGCGGTCCAAGTGGCGCCCAGGGCCGCCCCGCCGACCGCACCCACCACCCAGATGAGCGCCGTCGCCCCTGTGGCCGCGGCCAGCACGCCCAGGACGATGGCCCCCGCCCATACCAACAGCACCGCTCGCAGGATCACCAGTGCCCCTAACCGGGTGACCAACCTGCCACCGCCGAGACCGCCGATGATGGCCGTGGCGATGGCCAGACCCAGCAGCCGCGTTACCGCCGACTCGTCTAACTCGAGTTCGCGCAACACGAAGATCGCCAGAAACCCTCCGATCAAAGTGTTGATCGCATCGGTATATAGGAAACGCCCGACGAGGAAGCGGACCAGTCCCGGAAAACGAGCCGCCCGTCGCCACGATTCCACCAATCCGCGAACGACCCGGGTAGGGGAGGGAGCAGTGCCGGGTTGACTTGGCCGATGCTCCTTCACCCAGACAAAGATCGGAATCGAGAAGATTGCGAAACCAACCGCCAGGAATCGGAACGTTCCCCGATATCCAAGGTCGAGAACTTCGAAGGAGATTATGCCCAGGCCGAGCCCGACAAAAGACCCGACATAACCAACCCCCACGCCAAGACCCGAAACGCGGCCGCGATCGTCGGGAAGGCTGACGTCGTCGAGCAGCGAGTCGTAGAGTGCCGATCCGACGTTGAGGCCGATCAGGCCTATCCCGAGGATCACCAGCGTCGCTGTGGCCGAAAAGGTGTCGAGGAGGGCGGTGGCGGCGATGGCGAGGGCAGTGGTCCCTGCGAGCGCAGGCAGGCGCCGCCCGAGACGGTCGGAGCGCGCTCCTGTCCATGGAGCCAGGAAGATGACGGCGGCTCCGGCCAGGGCTTCAGTGAGAGCGAGGGAAGAGTCCGGCAATCCTTCCCTGGTAAGCCAGGCGGGAACGTACAGCCCGATAACCCCCAGAGCGAAGATCGTATTGGCGAGGTCGTAAAGCACCCAGGCGGTCGTGGCCGACCGGGGCGGAGCGCCGGTGGGCCGATGCTCCGGGGCTGGGTTCAGAACGTCACCGCCACCGAAAGCA
>Ga0268386_10004386_pt1 | contig 10366 bp, 6 predicted proteins | sample RVTome_15_FD_200260 | JGI IMG/M metagenome (GOLD analysis project Ga0268386, IMG submission 200260) | Soil microbial communities from uranium-contaminated site in the Upper Colorado River Basin, Wyoming, United States - RVT150D86... ... | reverse complement strand
ACGAGGTGTGGCCGGGAAGGCGGTCATTTCGTGCAGATTCTCTAACATCTCCCGTGTCGGTCCACCACCGCCATCGCCCCAGCCGAAGGCCATCAGAAAATCCTGTTTCATCTCCTTCTGCTGCGAGCGATTCCAGGTTCCCACCACTTCGGCCGGTGTCGCCCAGGCGTTATAAGTGCTAACGGCGTAACCACCCAGGTCTGGGTTGGTGCTGAAATGAGTCAACACGTGCGTGCCGTCCAACCCCTGCCACCAAAAGCTGCCATAAGGCAGTTGATTATATTGGCTCCAGCCAATTTTGACGGTGAAAAAGTATTTTAAACCGGCCTCCTTAATCAACTGTGGCAGGCTCCAGGCATAACCAAAGACATCGGGCAGCCACAGAACGGGCGACTCAGCATCAACACCGAAGTGCTCGCGGAAAAAGGTCCGGCCGAGTAGAAACTGGCGTGCCAGGGACTCAGGGCCACTTAGATTACAGTCTGCTTCCACCCACATACCGCCGATAGGCTCCCAGCGTCCCTCGGCCACGCGCTTTTTGATGGCCTCAAGCAGCTCAGGATAATCCTGGCGTATGTACTCATAAAGTTGTGGCTGGCTTTGGGTAAAGTGATAGTCGGGGAATTGCTCCATCAGGCGCAAGACGTTGTAGAAGGTCCGGCCCACCTTGCGCCGCGTTTGGTCTAACGTCCAGAGCCAGGCCACGTCAATGTGGGCGTGGCCAGTGGCGGTGAGAGTTATTTCGAGTGGCGGTCCCGCTCGCTCAATCCCGGCTCGTAGGGCAACGTGAGCCGGTGCCACACTGGTATAGAAGTGCTCACCGAACGGTTCTCGTGTATCCAGGATTTTGAAAGCAATGTCTAAGGCGTTAAGCAGATAACCCTTAGCCGGATCATCTTCATGTAGGTTCTCGGCTACACCTAAAGCTACCCGGGCGCTAGCGATAAAGTCTCGCGTAGGTTTGTCTATCTGTACCATGGCACACGACCGCATAAACAATTTTTTGCCCGGTTCGAGACCTAGGGTAACCAGTTGGTCGCCCAGGCCGGTCCACCCGTGCAGCGCCAGCAAGTGGGATTGTCCATCTCGCCACTGCGCCGGCAGCAAGATTTCCTGATGCTGGCGGTCACAAGTGGCATAAGGCGTACCGTCCACGTAGGCCAGAGCTTCAGGGTGGCTGAAATCGCCCGCCTCACCCAAAGGCAGGTAAAGCGCTACCGGCAGTTCAGGATCCCAATCCGCCGGAACCTGGAAATGACCCCGAAGGATGAAGTCACTAATAAACTGGCCCCAGTAGCTAAAAGGTTCAACTACCGGCCACTCTTTGTCGGCCACATCGAAGCCAACGGGCGGCGCTTCCAGAGGGCCAAGCAGGCTCGCGTAACGAAAGGGTGCTAGACGTTGCTGGCGCCGATAGACCAATGGCTCAATCAGCCGAAGCCGTTGCGCTATTTTGCGTCCTGTCCAACGAATCTTATGACTCACGTTCACCTCTAAAGGTTGAGAAATTGATAGAACTCAGGCCGGAAGCCACGTAAAATAGGCTCTTGCTGGCGCTGCTGGGCAATGAGATCAAAATCAAGTTCAGCCACGATTGCTGCCGGTCTGTCGGCCGGGGCCATCACCACAACGTCACCACGGGGGTCGGCTATCTGGCTCTGCCCACAATAGGTTACATCGCCTTCACGACCCACATGGTTGACGGCTACCACAAAATATTGGTTATCCTGGGCGCGAGCGCGGGTGCGCAACTCTTGTAAGTGACCATAACCGACAGGTACGGCCGAAGGGTTGAAGACAATTTGCACGCCTTGTAGAGCTAGCGTACTAAAAATGGGAGGGAAAGCGGCCTCGAAGCAGATAGCCAGGCCAACGTGCAGGCCATCTAGGTCAAAGGCGGGCAAGGCCTGGCCTGGCTGGAAGTAGACATGTTCGGCCGGATAAAGATGGGATTTGCGGTAACGGCCGCAGATGCGGCCATGCCGGTTGATGAGCACGACCGTGTCAAAAAGCAGGCCGGTAACCAGGGGGTCGCGCTCGGCCAGGCCAGCCAAAATCGCCAGGTCCAGTGTGGAGGCAACCTGGCACAAACGGGTCACAGTTGGCCCAGTTGCATCGTCCGGCTTTGCCGGGACAACTTCAGCTAAATCGAACAGGGTATTGCCCAGAGCATCCAGGTTATAACCGGTGGTAAACAACTCAGGCAAACAGGCAACATCGGCCCGGCCAGCCACCTCGGCCAACAAAGCTTCAGCCTGGGCCAGGTTAGCGGCCGTATCTGCCAACTGGCAATTCATCTGGAGGGCGGCAACACGTACGGAACCGGGCATAGGTTGTTACCCTGTCCCCGTATACACGGGAATCAAGTCACCATTGTGTGGCCTGTCATCATATAAGTAACAGGCGGCCTGGTGGGCGGTGCCTTCAATATGGTAGAGCGGAGGTTGCCTCTCCAGACAACGGTCCATCCGGTAGGGGCAGCGTGGATAGAAGCGGCAGCCGCTATCAACCTGAATTCGAAGTTCTTCGTCATCCGGCAGGACAATATCCCTGCCCCATTTTTGTGTCGGATCGGGAACAGGGATGGAGTCAATCAGGGCCTGGACATAGGGGTGCTTAGGGGTTTCAATGACCTTTCCTGTGTCGCCCTTTTCGGCTACCGCCCCCTGGTAAAGCAGGTAAATCTGATCGCCGACCTGGTAGGCTGTGCTCAAATCATGGGTAATATAAAGAAAAGAGATATTGTGTTCGTCGCGCAGGCGCAACATAATATCCAGAATCATGGCCCGCAAAGAGGCATCCACCATCGAAACAGGCTCATCAGCCACAATCAGGCTGGGCTTGACCATGTAAGCCCGTGCCACCATCATCCGTTGGCGTTGGCCACCGCTCAGTTGATGGGGATACTTTTCCAATACCTCTTCGCCGCGCATGCCCACCACCTGCAGAGCTCCCTCAATCAGTTCACGTGCCTCTCGTTTATTTTGCGCCAGCTTGAAGTTGTGGATGACCAGGTCAAAGATATGTTTCACCCGGTAAAACGGATTATAGACGGCATAGGGGTCCTGAAACACAGCCTGCACCTGACGGCGATAATCGAGCATTTGCCGCCGGTCCAGCCCAGCCACGTCGCGATCCTTAAACAAGATTTGTCCGGAAGTCAGACCGGTGAAACCAAGAACAACGTTAGCCAGAGTGGTCTTACCACTTCCGCTCTCGCCGGCAATGGTCGTTAACTTCGCCGGTTTTGCGGGAATCGTCAAGTTAAAGTTTTGCAGCGCGACCACTTGCTGGCTGGATTGGAAAAAGCCACCACCGTATACTTTGGTCGCATTGCGGATTTCTAAAAGAGGTGGCGACATGTTATTCATATAAATGGCAAGCCACGAAGTGATTCGGCCGTAATTCGCGCAAGGGTGGCACGACCTGCCGGCACACATCCATCACATAGGGGCAGCGAAGCTGAAAAATACAACCCGGTGGCGGATTACGCAAATCATGAGTCACACCCTCGCTAAGCACTAACGGCTTACGCTCTTTGACGGATGGGATGGAGGAAATAAGGAGCTGAGTATAAGGATGCAGCGGCTCAGCAAAGATCTCTTTAACTGGCGCAATCTCGACAATGTTGCCGGCATACATCACGATAATGCGGTCCACTAATTGCGCCAGCAGGCCCATATCGTGACCAATCATGATCATGGACACGCCCAGTTGATTCTTGACCTCAAGAAGCGTCTGGGCGACGACGCGCTGCACGATGACATCCAGGGCGCTGGTGGGTTCGTCGGCGATAATAAGGGCAGGATTAAGCGCAATGGCCATAGCAATGCAGACCCGTTGCTTCATTCCCCCACTTAACTCGTGGGGATACATGTTGTAGACTCGGCCGGGGAGGCCAACCATCCGCAGCAATTTCAAAATTCGTTCTTTCAATTCTGCTCGAGGCTGTTTCCCCTCGTGAGTTTCAATGCCATCGGCAATCTGGTCTTTAATGCGCATCACCGGATTGAGGGAGTTCATCGCCCCCTGCGGAATCAAGGCCAGTTCGCGCCAGCGCACCTGGCGCAACTCTTTATCACTTAGCCCGACCATGTCAATTCCACCAATAAGGATCTGGCCGCTGACAATGCGGCCAGGCGGCTGTACCAGGCGCAAAAGCGCCATGGCTACGCTCGTTTTGCCACAACCTGACTCACCAACCAGGCCAACTAACTCGCCCGGATAAACCTCAAAACTGGCATTGTTGACGGCAATCACGGCACCCGATGGGGTGGCATAATGCACGCACAACTCTTTGACCTCTAGCACGACGTTATTTTGGTTGTTCTGTCTTCCTTTTAATTGAACCTTCTCAGGGGTCTTCCGGGTATCAATCATTGGCTCTTTGCTCCCCGAAGACGCGGATTTGCAATTTCATCCAGGCCAATCGTCATAAAGAAGAGACCGACGAAGATAATGGTCAGCATGATAATCGGAAAGCCCCACCACCACCACATGCCGCGTAGAATCGCCGCGCCCCGGATGGCATAAAAAATAGTTGTTCCCAGAGTAGGAACACGTGTCGGGCCTAATCCCAGTGCCTCCAGGCTGGCTGCCTCCAAAATCCGGAGCGAGACGTTGCCCGTAAAACTTGCTGCCAGGTAAGGCAGCAAATTGGGCAGCATTTCTTTGAACATGATCGCCGGGGCAGAAGCACCCGAGAGCCGGGCCATCTGTACGTAACCCTGTTCGCGCATACTGAGCACCTGGGCCCGAATCAGCCGGGTAGGCCCGGGCCAGGCAAAGAGGGCCAGCAGTAAAGCCATATTTTCCGTTGTCACCTGGCGCACAAAGGCGGAAATCACGATCAGCACGGCCAGGGCAGGGATGGTGATAAAAGCGTCGGACAGAATACGGACCACGGTATCAATCCAGCCGCCGTAATAACCGGCCGTAAAGCCCAGGAGAATACCCACGAGCATGCCAATCCCGGCGGCAATCACGCCCACGCGCAGCGAACGCGGTGTGGCCACAATCAGCAAGGCCAACATATCCCGGCCGTTGCTTTCCGTCCCTAAGGGATGCGCCGCGCTCGCTTCGCCAAAGCCAAAGCCCGGTGTATCCCTGGCCCAGACTGGCGGCAAATTCAGAGGGGCCGAGGCCGTATTGGCCATGCTCACGTCCCAAAACAGCGGGCCGACGATTTCCACCAGCACCGCCAGGAGAATCAGGATCGCCCCGATCACAAATTTACGATTGAGCCAGGGAGAGTTCCACAGTTTCAGTCCCGCCTTCTTCGGAGAGACAATTTGCTCAACGGGTATCGTGGCCATCGCTGTTACCTCGTTTCATAGGTGATCCGCGGATCAATCAGGGGATAAAGCAGATCGAGAATCAACACGGCGACTGACACACCCACGATCAGCATAAACACAATCCCCTGGATCAGGGTGTAGTCCGTATTAATGATACCCTGATACAGTAAGTAACCCATGCCTGGATAAGTGAAGATATATTCGACGATGATCGTCCCGCCGGCGATGCCACCTAAGGATAGAGCCAACGCTGTTACTTGGGGGAGGATGGAGTTACGCACCCCATACAGCCAGAAGATACGCCCCGGCCGCAATCCCTTCGCCTGCGCCAGTATCATATAATCTTCGCCATCGGTGGTGATCATCATGCCCCTCATACCTAATGCCCAGAAGCCCATCGTCGTCACCACAATTGCCAGCGCGGGCAACGTTCCATGCTCAATGACACTCAAGATGAACTCTAGGTTCATGCCCGGCTGCATACCTCGTCCATAAGCGCCGGCAAAGGGTAACCAATCCAGGCCAAAGGCCAGGAAGTAAATGAGCAAAATACCCAGCATGAACGGCGGAATCGCCGTAAAGGTTAGCGTCAGCGGCAAAAGCAACCTGGCCAGGCCCGGCGTGCGCCGCCAGGCCAACAACGCGCCCACGGCATTCCCGGCAATAAAAGAGATAACGGTCGCCAGTCCCAGTAGCCCCAGCGTCCAGGGCAGACTGCGGCCGACCAGCACTTCGACCTCTGCAGGGAAAAACGCCAGGGAATAGCCCAGATTGAAGGTAAGGAGGTTGCGCAGATAACGGAAATACTGGATGTGCATTGGCGCATCCAGACCAAAGCGGGCTCGCCACGCTTCAATAATCTGGTCACTGTTGGCCACGCTGCCAGCCTGAGCGCTCATGCGCGATACCATCGCCGTAATCGGATCGCCGGGCGCGAGGCGAGGAATAATAAAAATGATCGTACTCCCCAGCCAGACCGTCAAAAAAAACATCCCCAGCCGCCGCAGCAAATACCCTCTGCTCAATCCACCCATAATTCATCTTCCTCAAAGAATGACAGGTAACAAGGTGCAGGGGAGCAGAGGGGTGGAGAAAGATTGTCAAGTAGTCTCCAGTCTTTAGTCACTCTGTCACCTTGTTACTCTGTCACCCCGTCAGCCTCTACTACTGTACAGGCTGAAGATTGTGAATGATCGCGTGCGTGCTTTGCCACCACGTCGGTGGATGCATATAATTATTTTCAGCCGTCGGCCAGCCGGTCCAATAAGTGGTGTCAAAGGGTATAATCTTCTTCGCCTGGGTGATGGGAATCACCGGCAGCTCTGCCATCCACAGTCTCATGGCTTCAACGAACATCTCGTCAATCGCAGGATCGCCCAGTGGTAGGGTACCAATCTCGTCAACGATGGCACTATACTCGTCAGCCATCTCGCCCGACCAGCGCCAGCCATTCTGGTTACCGGCCGTCCGCTCACCCACCGGCTTGAGCCAGTTGGTGTTGAAGGTATCCAATGAGGCCCAAGGCTCGTTGACTGAGCCGCAAGTCTGCCAGCCCACGCGGGACACGAAGTTACCCATCGCGAAGTTGTCATCCCAGGTAGCGCCGGCCTCATTGCGCGTTATGGCGTTAATGCCGATCCGCTGCAATTGTTCCACAACAACCTGGGCAATGCGCTGCTTCTCGATAAAGGCTTCGTGCGTGGCGATGTCAATCGTCAACTCCGTGCCATCCATTTCATAGTAGCCCGTGCTGTCGTTCATCGTGTAGCCTTTGGACTCGATGATCTCGATCGCTCTGTCAGGATTGTGTTCCAGCAGCGGGAACTCTTCATAAAGTCCCTCCGCTTCCAACAAATCTACGAGGCGGTCGAGCGGCGGATAAGCCGGGAAGAAGTGGCGGGAGGCAAAGGTTGAACCTTCATAGGAGATGGCCACAATCTCCTCCCGGTCAATGGCATAATTGATCGCCCAGCGCATTTCCGGGTCATTCCACGGCTCGACCGTGTGATTGAACTCAAATGTCCGCGAGCAAGGGTCGGGAACCCAGGCGAAAGGTCCTTCATTGAAGTGGGCAACGACGTTGGGATTGCGCCCTTGCAGGGCCAGCAAAGCGCCCAGGGTAATATCCATCAGACTGTCCAGTTCATTATCAGCCATGGCTGCTGCCCGTGTCTCTTCCGGCCCATACCAGACCCAGACCAGCCGCTCGGGCTGCGGCAACGGTTTGAAACCGGCCGCCACACCCCACCAGTCGTCGTCACGTGCGTAAATAAACTCTGTTTCGCTAGCGCTTTCCAGGGTATAGGGACCGGTAAAGACAGGCCAGCCCTGTTCCGGATCATAGTTGGTGAAAGTCAGGGGATCCTGACCGCTCCAAATATGCTCCGGCACAATCGTCGGGCCACCCCAGATGCGCACTGACCAGTAGTCCAACTGGAAACGCGGGTTCGGATTGGTCAAATTGAACTGCACGGTCAGATCATCTATCTTTTCCACGCCTTCAATCCACTGCGCCAGCGCGGCCGAATCATTCAGTTCTGGCGCGTTGTCCAAGAGCATGTTGACAGTAAACACGACATCATCAGCGTTGAAGGCCTCTCCGTCGCTCCACATAACACCATCGCGTAGGGCGAGCGTCCAGACATCCAGGGTATCATTGGCCGTCATGCTCTCACCAAGCCAGGGTTCAATTTCGCCGGTTTCGTAGTTCAGGATGAAGAGCGGTTCTGCCATCGCCTGGTGATAACCATGATCCCGGCGCGAGCCAGGGACGAACTGGTTCCATAACCCTGGGTCTGCTACCCGGCCGCCGTCAATGTCAAAGATCACAGTCCGGCTGCGATCAACCTCTCCGGCCGGTTCTTCAGCTACGGATTCTTCCTCCGCGGGTTCTTCAGCCGCCGGCTCTTCCTCCATCGGCTCTTCCGAAGCCGGCTCTTCCGCAGCCGGCTCTTCAGCTACAGGCTCTTCCGCAGCCGGTTCCTCTACGGGGGGCTGCTCGACCGTGTCGCCGCTGCAGGCAACCAATACCACGGTTAGCAGCAAAAGGACAAATATCGAAAACCGAAATATTCTTCTCATTTCTTCTCCTTGAGAGTTTCCCTTCTCAGAATAACTATTCGCTCAATAAAAATTGGTAAAGTTATAGGGTCATTCATATAAGCGGCTCTGCAACCAGGGCCATTGCTTCATCACCTCCTTCAACTGTCTGAGAGACGGCCGCACGTAAATCTTCGAGCACAGTTGCCTTGCTGGTCAGAACACAGGGGCCGATACGACTGCCCCTTCGGCGACTCGTCGAACCGTTACTCGCTTGCCATCAAATCTCCTGATAGCTGTCATGGTGGGTGTTCAGTTAGAGTAATGGCGCTGTGCGGGGGTAATTTGATAGCTTTTTTGCACATGCCTCTGCAGAAATAATTGTCTTAAAATACACGATCATACTGTATCTGTCAATTGTATGGTAGATGCCTCCAAGCCATCAAGCAAAGCATCTCCGCGCTTTGAAAAATTGGCTGGGATGGGGCATGATAGCCGTGATATTACGTTATCCTCACCTATCCTTAACTCACCATTCACAGCATATATTCCCGTTTTTGGTATGCTATAATGACTTTTAACTAACCACAATGGGTTATTGCGCCCTGGCGTATCGAAATAATATAGCAGTATGGCATTGCTCCAACAACTCACGCAGCTTCTCAGCCAGCCGCCCGGCTCCATTATTTACCACCTGGTCACGCTCTTCGCCCTCCAGGTGGTCTTTGCTATTTCGCTAAGTCATTGGCGGCGCAACCGTGATGATGGCCTGGCGCGGCGGATGATGTGGGCAGCAGCAGCCATCTGGCTGTTGCGGGTATCACTGTTGTCAGTAGGATTCGTCACGGCCGATACACCCACTCCTTCACTCTTGCCGCCTTTGATCCAGGCTGTGCAAGCATTAACGGCTATTTTTCTTCTCTGGTCACTTTCCATCCAAACCGGCCGTTGGCCACGCCCCAGTGATACCTTGCTAGCTATCGGTGTCATTTTCATCGTTGTCATCACCCTTTTCTTTGCCCAAACCTGGCGCACGTTAGCGGCTGAAGGGGCTGTTTACGAAGAGTCAACCCAGGCACTTTTCTGGCTGTTATTTCAGATTGTCATCTATGGCACCGGTCTCCTGCTATCACTGTTAGAGTCAGAAGGGCAGCGTTCGTTACGGCCGTTCATCTTCGGTTTGTTCCTGGCGGCCACAATGATCCAATTGGCCTTGCCGCCTTCAGCCAATTTGGTCGTCTGGCAGCGTCTGGCCGATTTTATCGCTTTTCCCCTATGGGCGGTGCTCGCCTACCGGCATGTACTCATGCCTTTGTTATTATGGCAGGTCACCAGCCAGCCCGCTACAGAACAATTAGCTGACCTGCTGCAACAGGCAACGACCGTTATAGCGACACCCTTCGCTACCGACACAACCGTGCAGAACGCCATACAGATGGTTCAGCAACAGGTGGATGTTACCTTTGTGGCCATTGCCCTCCTGGACAATGATATATTGCGCGTGACGAGTAACCGGCCGCAACGGCATGAAGACCAGCCCCAAAGTTGGCTGCTGGCCCTGCATCATTGGCCGGCTTTGCGCACAGCCGTTGATAACCAAGAGCGGCTTGACTTACAGCCCAATGGCCTGGGTGCCCGGCAGTTGCACCAGTTGTATGAGGAATTTGGCCTGCCCACAGATGTCCTGGCCCCACTCATAGTCCAACCATTGAAATCGGCCGAAGAGGTAATCGGACTGCTTCTATTAGCGCACACTGATGGCTGGTCAGCAGCAGGACAAAGGATGATCGCCGCGTTGATAGATTACGTCACCCAGGTGGTGGTCAACGGCCGTCGTTATCAACAAGCCCTCACCCAGGCCGTCGAAGATGTGCAGGCCACCCTTGCCGATCCGTCCCCCATTGGTACAGGGCGGGTAATTGCCCTGGAGACGGAAAACAAACGGCTGGAAAAGGAAATGCAATTAGCCTGGGATCGTTTGTATCAGGAAGAGCAGCGCACCGCTGCGGCCCGTCAGCAAGCGCGCGACC
>Ga0268386_10004385_pt1 | contig 10366 bp, 13 predicted proteins | sample RVTome_15_FD_200260 | JGI IMG/M metagenome (GOLD analysis project Ga0268386, IMG submission 200260) | Soil microbial communities from uranium-contaminated site in the Upper Colorado River Basin, Wyoming, United States - RVT150D86... ... | reverse complement strand
CGACGACCGCCACGGACGCCCATGCCACCCTGCGGCTCCACGGCTTCTCCGACATGGATTGCGGGCATTCTAACCGCCGGCTCCTTGACGCTGCCCGGGCACGGGTCCATAGTCACCTCGAGGGGGCAAGACATGCGGGTGCTCGCGGGCGTCGCCGTCGTCGCGTGCGGGATCGTCGTGCCTTGCGGCACCTCGGCGGACGAGGTCTGGCTGAAGGGCGGCGGGCGGCTGGTGGGAGAGGTCCTGGAGCGCACCGCCACCCAGTTGATGCTCGAGGTCGGCCCCGGCCACGTCTCCGTCCCCATCTCGCGCGTCGAGCGCGTCGTGGCGGGACCTTCGCCGCTCAGCGTCTACCGTTCTCGCCTCTCCCGCCTTCGCCGCGACGACCTCGCCGGTTGGCTCGATCTCGCCGCATGGGCGGAGGCTCGGGAGCTGGGACGCCAGTCGCGCGACGCCTACGCCCACGTGCTGACCCTCGACCCGACGAACGCCGCCGCCCACCACGCGCTCGGGCACGTCCTCGTCGGAGACAGCTGGATGTCACTCGACGAGAGCTACCGGGCCCGCGGCTACGTCCTCTTCGAAGGGGCGTGGGTGCTGCCCGAGGAGCGGTCCGCGATCCTGAAGGAACGGGCGGAGTCGACCGTGGCCGAGCAGGCCCGCGCCGAAGCCGAGGCGCGCGCCCGGGAAGCCGAAGCGAGGGCGCGGGCTGCGGAAGCCGAGGCGCGCCGCGCGGAGCTTGAGCTGGCGCAGGCGTCGAGCGGACCGGATCCGTACGGCGGCCTGGGCGCCGTGTACGGACCTTACGTGGGCGCGTTCCCGGGGGTCGTGATCGGTGCTCCGGCGGGCCCCAACTGCCCCAAGCCACGCTCGTTCGTGGTCGTCCACCGCACCCGCAAGTCGGCGGTGACCAAGGAGACCTCGCCCCGCCACCGCCGCGACCGGAACTGAGGCGTCGCCAGGCCGCACGCGTGACCGGACTGCCGCAACTCGAGCGCCTTCAGGTCTCGCCCCACCCTCCGGGACCGCCGCCTGCTGCCGGATGCTGAGGTCTTCCCCACTTCTCGCCCGACGCGGTCGCCCTCCAACAACCTCGTCCCGAGCGGGCTGACGAGCCCGACGGTGAAGGCTGCCTTCGTCGAAGGCGGGAAGGACCGTCCAAGGATTGACTTTCGCCGTCTCTTCGCCTATGCTGGGGATCGGGAGGGTTCATGCATCTCACGCGGCGGCAGAAGGAGATCCTGGACTACCTGACCCGGCACATCGAACGCAAGGGCTACGCGCCCACGATCGAGGAGATCGGGGAGCACTTCGGCCTCAACTCGCTGGCCACCGTGCACAAGCACCTCACCAACCTCCAGGAGAAGGGGCTCATCAAGAGGGCCTGGAACCGCAGCCGCGCGCTCGAGCTGGTCCCGACGCAGGTGGCCGTGCGCGCGGTGGAGCTGCCGCTGCTGGGCCGGGTGGCGGCCGGGGCCCCGATCGAGGCCGTCGAGTCGAGCGAGACCATCTACGTGCCGGAGGACATGGTCGGCCGGAAGGACACGTACGTCCTCCAGGTCAAGGGCGACTCCATGATCGAGGAGCAGATCCGCGACGGCGACTACGTGATCGTCGAGAACCGCAAGCCCGCGCGTGACGGAGAGATGGTGATCGCCCTGCTGGGCGGCGAAAACGTCACGCTGAAGAAGCTCTACCGCGAGGGGGGCGGCCGGGTACGGCTCCAGCCCGCCAACAGCCGCATGAAGCCGCTGTTGGTCGACCAGGACGACGTCGTCGTGCAAGGCGTCGTGATCGGAGTCCTCAGGAGATACTAGTTTCGCTCTCGGCTCTCGACTTTCGACCGTCGACGGTAAACTCCCGTCCGGAGGCACCGCGTCCGATGGAAGAAGCCAAGAAGTCCGTGAACTTCACCGTCATCCCCCACGACGATCCCAACGTCCCTCGGGTCTACAGCAACTTCTGCTCGATCCAGAACTCGCCGTTCGACTTCACCCTGACCTTTTGCGAGATGTTCCCCCTGGGCGAGCGCGAGATCCAGGAGGCTCAAGCCACCCACGTTGTGAAGGCGCCGGTCAAGGCGCGAATGGTGGTTCCGGTCCAGATGATCCCCGGCCTGATCGCCGCCCTGCAGGAGAACTTCCGCCTGTACCAGGAGTCCTTCGGACCCAACAAGGGGCCGCTGCACTGAGGGTTTGAGGACGGACCTCCCCTGGTCGCCGGGCGTCGTACCCTGGGCTCGTGAAGGCCGATCCTCGAGCGCGGCGCATCCTCCACGTCGATCTCGATCCATTCTTCGTCTCTGTCGAGCGGAGCCTGGACCCGGGTCTGCGCGGTCGTCCGCTGGTGGTGGGCGGTCTCGCGGACGGCTCCGGTACGGTCGCGGCGGCGAGCGCCGAGGCGCGGGCAGCGGGGGTGCGGCCGGGGCTCTCGGTCCGGCAGGCCCGCCGGCTCTGCCCCCAGGGGGTGTTCCGGCCGGGTGATCTCGAGACCTACGCTCGCTTCAGCCAGGACGTCACCGCGATCCTGCTCGGGGCCAGCCGCCGGGTGGAGCGCCCGTCGTCCGACGAGGCCTACGTCGACCTCACCCGCGATACGGGTGCATCCCCACACCCGGTGGGCGCGGCGGAGGCGGTGAAGGACGAGATCCAGAGGCGGCTCGGCCTGGATGCCTCGCTCGGCCTGGCCTCCTCGCGTCTGGGAGCCCGGATCGCCTCGACCTGGGCCCGGCCGCGGGGTCTCCTGGTGGTGCTCCCGGGCTACGAGGCTTCATTCGTGGGCCGCCAGGCGGCCTCGTTCCTGCCCGACCTTCCGCCGCACCTGGAGCGGGAGCTGGCCGCGGGCGGCCTGAACTCGATCGGTGACGTGGCGGCGGCAGAGGCCGCTCAGCTCGCCTCGCTGGTGGGTCAGGCGGCAGCCGTCCGCCTCCAGCGAGCGGCCCGGTGCGAGGGCGAGGACCCCGTCGCCGTGGCCGCTCCCCCGACCTGGTTGCAGGAGGAAGCTCCGGTTCGGGACCGCGCCACGGACCGCCCGGCCCTCTCGGAGGTAGTGTCGTCCCTCGCCCGGCGGGCAGTGCGGCGGCTGCGCCCCTTCGGGCTCGCCGCCGGTACCGTGACCGTCGAGGTCCGTAGGGGCGACACCGCGCTGCGGCGATCCGAGTCGGTCGAGCCCGGTATCGTCGGCGAAGACACGGCCGTGGCCGTGGCTCTGGCGCTTGCGGACCCCCTGCTGGACCCGGCGGGAACAGTGCGTTGGATCCAGGTCCGCCTGACGCGTCTCGAGAGGCCGGGGGCGCAGGCTTCCCTGTTCCCCGGGGTTTCGGGGGCAAGCGGAGGGCCGCGACTATAATCGCCGGACACCCCGATGCCGCCACGACGCGCCGCCACCGCCTCCCCTGCCCGACCCGGCGCGAGCCGCGCGCCCGGCACCGGACCACACCGGCTCACCCGGGCGCGCGCGGCGAAGATCCTGGACCTCCTGGAGCTGGCACACCCGGAAGCCACCTGCGCCCTCGACTACCGCAACCCGTTCGAGCTGGCCGTCGCGACAATCCTCTCCGCACAATGCACCGACGAACGCGTGAACCAGGTGACGCCCGCTCTGTTCCGGCGCTTCCCCGACGCGGCCGCGCTGGCCGCGGCGCCGCCCGCGCAGGTCGAGGCGATCATCCGCTCCACCGGGTTCTTCAGGTCCAAGGCGAGGAGCCTGCTGGGGCTCGCGAAGGCCCTGCAAGAAGCCCACGGTGGCCAGGTCCCCCGGACCCTCGCCGAGCTGGTGAAGCTGCCCGGCATCGGCCGCAAGACGGCGAGCGTCGTCCTGGGTCACGCCTTCGACGTCGCCGAGGGAATCGCGGTCGACACGCACGTCTTGAGGGTCTCCCATCGGCTCGGCATCGCCCAGGGGCACGACCCCATCGCGGTCGAGGCTCAGCTCATGAAAGTCGTCCCGCAGGAGCGCTGGACCAGGACCACGGACCTGCTGATCTTCCATGGCCGCAAGATCTGCGGCGCCCGGCGGCCAGACTGCGGATCGTGCCCGGTCTTCGCCCTGTGCCGGTGGGAGCATCGCCAGGCGTGGGCTCTCGGGGCACCGCCCAGGCCCAAAGCTGCGGTCGCGGCGGCGCGCCGGGTCCGGCCAGCGGCGCCGCCGGAGGCTCGGGGCCGGCCCCCCGCCCACGTCACGCGGGCCCGCCGATGAGTCGTGACGGTCGGCCGTGACCCGCGTGCTGGCGGCCGCCGTCCAGATGACGTCGACCGCAGACGTCGAGCGGAACCTGGAGACCGCCGAGCGGCTGGTGGCCGGTGCCGCCGCCCGTGGCGCGCGCTTCGTCGCGCTGCCGGAGAACTTTGCCTTCCTGCGCTCGGAGGGCGAGCCCGTCCCGGAGCCCCAGCCGTTGGACGGCCCCTGGGTGTCCCGGATGTCCGCGGTCGCCCGCCGGCTGGAGGTGACCCTGCTGCTGGGCAGCATACCGGAGGCCATCCCCGGCGATGTGCGGGTGCACAACACATCCGTCCTCGTGGGACCAGCGGGAGAGACCCTGGCCGTCTATCGGAAGATCCACCTGTTCGACATCGACCTGCCGGGCCTGGAGCACTTGAAGGAGTCGAGGAGCGTCGCGCCCGGGGCCACCCCGGTGGTCGGGCAGTCGGCCTTCGGCCCGGTGGGGCTCTCGATCTGCTACGACCTGCGCTTCCCGGAGCTCTACCGCGAGCTGACCCGGCGAGGCGCGCGGGTCCTGGCCGTGCCCTCCGCCTTCACAGACCGTACGGGCAAGGCGCACTGGGAGGTCCTGCTCCGGGCTCGGGCGGTCGAGAACCTGGCCTTTGTCGTGGCGCCCGCGCAGGTGGGGATGCACGGCCGGGGCCGGTCGTCCCACGGTCACGCGATGATCGTGGAGCCGTGGGGGGCGGTCGTCGCCCAGGTCGCGGACGGCGAGGGAGCAGCCGTGGCCGAGCTGGACTTCGAGCGCCAGGAGAGGCTGCGGCGCGAGCTGCCGGCGCTCTCCCACGCCCGCCTCGGGCTCCGGTCGCCTTGACCGAAGTTCCCGAGCCTGGCATAACCGAGAGGATCGCCTCCAAGGCGGGGCGCTCGTCTCGGGGGCCGACTCATTCTCCGGAGGTTCGATTCATGAAGAAGATCCTGGCGCTGACCCTGGCCTCGCTGTTGCCCCTCGCCACCCTGGCCATGGCGGCCCCGACGAAGGGCGAGTGGACCGGGTTCATCACCGACACCCATTGCGGTGAGCGCGGAGCCAACAAGGAGCACACCGCCGACTGCGTCGAGAAGTGCATGAAGGGGGGCTCGAAAGCCCAGATCCTGAACGAAGCCGACAAGAAGATCTACAACCTGGACGGCTTCGACAAGGTGAAGGGGATGGTGGGTCAGAAGGTGACGGTCCAGGGGACGCTGGACGCAGACACCTCCACGATTACCGTGGAGAGCGCCTCCGCGGCGAAATAGCGCCCCCCGGGGCCATAGCGGTCGTCGTCCGCCGGCGGTGCTCGCGCGCGAGGCCGCCGGCGATCTGCCCCCGCTCGAGCGGTCCTCGCCTGCCCGGAACGCACGGCCGTGCCGAGGGATAGCCTTGACAGGCTCGCCTTCCGCGCGGTAGCATCGAGGTTTGCAGCTAGGGCGCCGTGGCGCCGTGGGGTATTGATGCCGACCTACATCCCGAAAGGCCGGGACCTCGATCGCAGGTGGTTCGTCCTCGACGCGAAGGATCAGGTGCTGGGCAAGCTGGCCGCGACCGCCGCCGCCGTCCTCACCGGCAAGCGCAAGCCGATCTACACGCCGTTCCTCGACACGGGCGACCACGTCATCGTCATCAACGCCGCCCAGATCCACCTGACCGGCCGCAAGGAGAGCGACAAGGTCTACCGGCACCACACGGGGTACCCCGGGGGTTTGAAGAGCCGCAGCGCCAGCGAGATGCGGGCCAAGCGGCCGGCTCGGGTCGTCGAGGAGGCCATCAAGGGCATGCTGCCCAAGACCCGCCTCGGGCGGGCTATGTTCCTGAAGCTGAAGGTCTACTCCGGGGGCACCCACCCCCACCAGGCCCAGAAGCCGCAGCCGCTGCGCCTGAAGTGAGAGACCTCGGCATCCCGACTAGGAGATCGTAGGGTTGAGCACCACACCGATCGAGTACTACGGCACCGGGAAGCGGAAGACCTCCGTGGCCAGGGTCCATCTCCGGACGGGCAGCGGTGAGATCCAGTTGAACGGCCGCAGCATGGACGAGTACTTCGGCGGCCACGAAGCCCTGAAGATGCTGGTGAAGCAGGCGTTTTCCGTGACCGAGACGAACGACAGGTTCGACGTGCTCGCGCGCATCCACGGAGGCGGGGTCTCCTCCCAGGCGGGAGCCCTTCGTCACGGGATCTCCCGCGCCCTGGTCGAGTTCAACGGCGAGCTCCGGAAGCGGCTGAAGAAGGCCGGCTTCCTCAGCCGCGATGCGCGCATCAAGGAGAGGAAGAAGTACGGACAGAAGGGCGCCCGCCGGCGGTTCCAGTTCAGCAAGCGTTGACGGCGCCCTCGCGATCGGCGCTGCGGCCCTTCGTTCGCCGCGGCGCACAACACGAGAACGAGCCTCTTCCGGTTCGGAGGAGGCCGGCAAGCCCTGGAGCCGTGATGCCGGGGCTGACCAAGCCAAGGAGGCCGGTTTGTCGACGACCGTAACCATGAAGGAGCTCCTCGAAGCAGGGGTTCACTTCGGGCACCAGACGAAGCGCTGGAACCCCAAGATGAAGGAGTTCATCTTCGGAGAGCGGAACGGGATCTACATCATCGACCTGCAGAAGACCCACCGGCTCCTGCTGGACGCGCTGCAGTACGTGCAGGACCTCGCCGCCCAGGGAAAGACCCTCATGTTCGTGGGGACCAAGCGCCAGGCGCAGGAGGCGATCGCCGAGGAGGCCAGGCGCTGCGGCATGCCCTTCGTGAACGAGCGGTGGCTGGGCGGGCTCCTCACCAACTTCGTCACGATACGCAAGAGCCTCGACCGCATGCGTGAGCTCGAGATGATGTCCACCGACGGGCGCCACGAGCGCCTCACCAAGAAGGAGGTGGCGCGGCTCGAGAAGGAGCGGGGCAAGATCGAGAAGAACCTGCTGGGCATCAAGGGCATGAAGAACGTTCCCGATGCCGTCTTCGTGATCGACACGCGCAAAGAGCAGATCGCGGTCCTGGAGGCTCGCAAGCTGAAGATCCCGGTGGTCGGGATCGTCGACACGAACTGCGATCCCGACGAGGTCGACCACGTGATCCCCGGGAACGACGACGCCCTCCGGGCCATCCGGCTGTTCGCCGGCCGCGTAGCCGACGCGGTACTGGCCGGGCGGGCGCTGCGCGAAGCCCGCGCGGCCGAGTCGGCCCCACCGGACAAGGGGGCGCCCGCCGAGGACGCCGAGGCCGCGCGCCGCCGCGCCCGGCCCCGCCCGGTGGCCGCCGTCGCGCCGGCCTGAAGGCGCCCTTCGCAAAAAGGGGATCGGCGCGCCCTCCGCGCCTACCCTGCTGCTGACCTTCCCCGGGACCTCGGGTCCCGGGGTTTTTTGCGCGCGCCCGTCTCGTGACATGATCGTGAGGACAAGCCAATGAACGTCTCCGCCGAAATGGTGCGCCGCCTCCGCGAGGAGACGGGCGCCGGCATGATGGACTGCAAATCGGCCCTGGTGGAAGCCAAGGGCGACCCGGTCGCCGCCCGCGATCTACTGCGGACGAAGGGGCTGGCCGCGGCCGCCAGGAAGGCCGGCCGGGCGACCAGCGAAGGCGTCGTCGGCAGCTACATCCACCCCGGGTCGAAGGTCGGCGTGCTCGTCGAGGTCGACTGCGAGACCGACTTCGTGGCCAAGACCCCGGAGTTCCAGGCGCTGGTCAAGGACGTCGCCATGCACGTCGCGGCCAGCGCGCCGCAGTACGTGACGAAGGACGAGGTCCCGGCCGGCGTGCTGGAGAAGGAGAGGGAGATCTACCGGGCGCAGGCCGCCGCCCAGGGCAAGCCCGCCGCGGTCCAGGAGAAGATCGCGGAGGGCAAGCTCAAGGAGTTCTACGCGACGTTCTGCCTCATGGAGCAGCCGTTCGTCCGCGACGGCAAGCTGACCGTCGGCCAGCTGGTCCAGGAGAAGATCGCCCTGATCAAGGAGAACATCGTCGTCCGGCGCTTCGCCCGCTTCAAGGTGGGCGAGGAGAGGGCCGCCGAGAGCGCCGCTTCCGAGTAAGATCGGCCTGCACAGCCGGCCCCGGCCGGCCCTTGGAGGGGACGCCGAGAGATGCCAGCCAGGAAGACCCCCGCGTACATGCGCGTGCTCCTCAAGCTCTCCGGGGAGTCCCTGCTCGGGGAGAAGACCTTCGGGATCGACCGGGACTTCACCGACTACCTCGCCCACGAGATCAAGGGGGTCCACGCGCTCGGCGTCGAGATCGCCGCGGTGGTCGGCGGCGGCAACATCTTTCGCGGGGTCTCGGACAGCGCTCAGGGCATGGACCGGGTGTCCGCCGACCACATGGGCATGCTCGCCACCGTGATCAACGCCCTCGCCCTCCAGGACGCCCTCGAGCGCGCGGGGGTGTTCACCCGAGTGCTCTCCGCCGTCGAGATGCGCGAGGTGGCGGAGCCCTACATCCGCCGCCGGGCGATCCGCCACATGGAGAAGAAGCGGGTCGTCATCTTCGGAGGAGGGACCGGGAACCCCTACTTCTCCACCGACACCGCCGCCGCTCTCCGGGCCATGGAGACCAAGGCCGACATCATCCTGAAGGGGACCAAGGTGGACGGCATCTACGACGCCGATCCGCTGAAGAACCCCCGGGCGAGGAAATTCGACCGGCTCAGCTACTTCGACGTCCTGCAGAAGGGCCTCAAGGTGATGGACACCACCGCCATATCGCTCTGCATGGACAACGGCCTGCCCATCATCGTCTACGACCTCAAGCGGAAGGGGAACCTGCGCAAGATCGTCCTCGGGGAGAAGGTCGGGACCATAGTCAAGGAGTAGCCATGCCCATCAAGCCCCTGATCGCCGACGCGAAGCAGAGGATGGACGCCTCGGTGGAGGCGGTGCGGCGCGAGCTGTCGACGATGAGGACCGGCCGGGCGTCGCTGGCCATGCTCGACGGCGTGCGTGTGGACTACTACGGCACGCCCACGCCCCTGAACCAGGTCGGCAATCTCTCGACCCCGGACGCCACCCTCATCACCGTCCAGCCCTGGGACCCGAGCCTCCTCGCCCCGATCGAGAAGGCCATCCGGTCGGCGGGCCTGGACCTGAACCCCCAGAACGACGGGAAGCTCATCCGCATCCCCGTACCTCCCCTCACCGAGGAGCGGCGCAAGACGCTCGTGAAGCTCGCCCACAAGCACGCGGAGGAGGGGCGCGTGGCCATCCGCAACGTGCGGCGCGACGTCAACGACCACCTCAAGAAGCTGCTCAAGGACCACGAGGTCAGCGAAGACGACGAAAAGCAGGCGGTGGCGGAGGTGCAGAAGCTCACCGACCAGCACGTCGAGCACGTCAACGACATCCTGAAGAGGAAAGAAGCCGAGATCATGGAGGTCTGACGGGGAGCGCAGCATGCCGCTCACCCACCTGGACTGCACCCGCTGCAGCCGAAAGTACCCCACCGGCCGGGTACTGAACCTCTGCGGCGAGTGCGGGGCCCCGCTTTTCGCCCGTTACGACCTGGAGCGGGCCGCCAAGGACATGCGTCCGGGCCACCTGGCCCTGCGCGAGCCCACGATGTGGCGGTACAAGGACGTCCTCCCCGTCGAGGAGCCCGCAGACCGCATCAGCCTCGGGGAGGGTTTCACGCCGCTGCTGCCGGCCCCCCGGCTCGGGGCCCGCGTCGGGTTGCCGCGAATCTTCGTCAAGGACGAGTCCGGCAACCCGACGGGCTCCTTCAAGGCGCGGGGGCTCGCGGTCGCCGTCTCCATGGCCCGCGCGCTCGGCGCGCGGGACCTGTGTCTCCCCTCCGCCGGCAACGCGGGCAGCGCGCTCGGCGCCTACGCCGCCGCCGCGGGCCTGAAGGCCCACGTGTTCCTGCCGAGCGACGTGCCGCGGGTGTTCGTGATGGAGACCGAGGCGTACGGCGCCGAGATCGAGGCGGTCGACGGCCTGATCACCGACGCCGGGCGGCTCTGCGCCGAGAGGGCACGGGAGGCCGGCTGGTACGAGTGCGCCACCCTCAAGGAGCCCTACCGGGTGGAGGGCAAGAAGACCATGGGGTACGAGCTGGCGGAGCAGATGGGCTGGAAGCTTCCCGACGCCATTCTCTACCCGACTGGTGGCGGCACCGGCATCGTGGGCATGTGGAAGGCGTTCGACGAGCTCGCCAGCATGGGCTTCGTCGGCCCCGGCCGGCCCCGCATGTACGC
>Ga0268386_10004384_pt1 | contig 10367 bp, 8 predicted proteins | sample RVTome_15_FD_200260 | JGI IMG/M metagenome (GOLD analysis project Ga0268386, IMG submission 200260) | Soil microbial communities from uranium-contaminated site in the Upper Colorado River Basin, Wyoming, United States - RVT150D86... ... | reverse complement strand
CCACGGGCTTCTTCGCGAGGCCAACTGGTCGTTGCTGCTCCCTGTTCAGGCGGAGGATTCACTGATCGCGATGATCGCGGTGGGGCCCAAGCTGTCGGGAGACGCGTTCTACCAGCAGGACCTGGACCTGCTGATGACGCTCGCCAATCAGGCTGGCGTGGCCATCAAGAACGCGCAGCTCTACGCGGCGGTGACCGTGGCCAACGAATACCTGGAGAGAATCGCGGCGACGATGGAAAGCGGGGTCGTCGCCATCAATGCCGCCGGTCGAGTGGCGATGTTCAATCGCGCCGCCGAGGGGCTGACCGGCCTGCCTGCCGAGACCACGCGCGGTGGCCCCACGTCCGTCCTGCCTGCATGTCTGTCCGAGCCACTGCAAGCGACCGTGGTCGACGGCCAGCCACGCACGCAGCCGGAGGTCGAGCTGCCGATGGCGACCGCCACGGCGGAGGGGCCAGCCAGTCGGCCCGTCATCTGCACGGTCTCGCCGATCCGCGATCCGATCGGTGCCGTGCTCGGTGCCGTCGCCGTCTTCAGCGACCTCACGCCGCTCAAGGAGCTGGAGGTCGAGCGACGGCGGGCCGAGCGCCTGGTGTATTTTCAGACGCTCGCCTCCGGCATCGCGCACGAGATCAAGAATCCGCTGGTGGCCATCAAGACCTTCACGCAGCTGTTGCCCCGGCGACCTGGCGATGCGCGATTCCTCGACGAATTCGGCCGGATCTCCACTCGGGAGATCGCTCGCATCCAGCGCTTGCTGGACCGGCTCCGGACCCTGTCGCGGCCAGCCGGCGCGCCCCGCCATCCGGTGGACGTGCGGGCACCGTTGACCGAGGCGATCGAGTTGGTCCAGCCGGCGCTCGAAGAGAAAGGCCTCACGATGACCCTGGGGCTGGGCACCGAGCCATGCGTAGTGCTGGGCAATCACCAGGAGATGGAGGAGCTCTTCCTCAATCTCCTGCTGAACGCCCATGACGCGACGCCCGGCGGCGGCACCGTCAGCGTCGAGGTGACGCGAGGCGACACGCACGTGGTCGTGGCCGTGGCCGACAACGGGCCGGGAATCCCGGGCGAGCTGCTGGAGCGCGTGTTCGAGCCGCTGTTCACGACCAAGCCGCGTGGCTCCGGGCTGGGCCTCGCCATCTCGTCCGGGATCGCCCAGGCCCACGGCGCCCGGCTCCGCGCCGGAAACCGCCCGACCGGCGGCGCGATCTTCACCGTCGAGTTCCCCCTGGCGCCGCTGACACCCGCGGTGATTGCGTGAACACCGTCCTGGTCCTGACCAGCGACGACAGGCTGCGGGCGCGCATGGCCCGATCCCTGACCGCGTTCTCCATCTTCGAGGCGCGGACCGACGGCGACGCCCTCCGCACGCTGCGGCTGGTCGACATCGACGTCATTCTTCGCGAGAGCACGGGCCCGGCCGGCGCCCTGGCGACGTTCGTGACGGCCGCCCGGGAGATCACCCCCCACCCCCTCGTCGTCGCGGTGGGCGCCGGCGGTGAGGACGAGGACTGCGCCGATTTCACCGTCTCCGACGGCTTCACGGCGCGCGAGCTCGAGGCGGTCCTCCGCCACGCGCTGGACCGGCAACGGCTCGTGCGAGAGCTGGCCGCCACCCGGGCGGCGGCGCCGGCCGCGGTGACGTCGAGCGCCGCCAATGGCGAGCCGTGGGACGGTGTCGCCGTGGCGCGGCTGCTGCGCGGGTTCACCGGAGTGCTGGCCGCGGGCGTCGACGTGCCTCGGGCGCTCGGGATGTTCCTCGACTCCATCGGCGAGCTCGTGCGCCCCACCCGCATGGCACTGCTGCGCCCCGACGCGCTCGGCCACGAGTTCCGCATCGTCGTGAACCGCGGCCTGGCGCCGCAGCTCGTCCAGGGCATCCGCCTCTCGCCGAACGAGGGCCTCATCCGCTGGCTGGCGGTGCAGGGCCGGCCGGCGGTGGTGCCGGAGATCCGCGATTCCGAGATTCTCCGTGAGCTGAAGCTCCTCCAGGCCGTGGTGGCGGTGCCGCTGCTCGCGCACGGCGAGCTGGTGGCGGTGCTGGCGCTGGGGCAGCCGGTCTTCGGAGCCACGTACGGTCGTCACGAGATGCAGACGCTGTTCGACCTGGCCGCCCACCTGGCCACCGTCCTGCGCGACATCACGCTGCACCACCAGCTCGCGCGGGAAAAGGAGTTCAGCGAGCGGATCCTGTCGCACATGTCGAGCGGTGTGGTGACGATCGGGCGTGACCAGAGAGTGAGCACCCTGAACCGGCGGGCTGAGGAGATCCTGGACCTCACGGCGGCAGCGGTCATCGGCCAGGACCTCAGAGTCCTGCCCTCCCCCCTGGGGGACATGCTGTACGACACGCTCGCCTCCGGCCGCCCGGCGACGCGCTCGGAGATCCAGCTGGCGCTGCGCCGGCTGTGGCTGGAGGTGTCGACCTATGCGGTCCGGGACGAGGACGGGCAGCCGCTCGGCGCCGTGCTCGTGTTCGAGGACCTCACCGCCCAGAAGGAGCTGGCCGCCCAGCGCCGGGAGGCCGAGCAGTTCCAGCTCCTCACCCGGGTGGTGGCCCGCATCGCCGACGAGATCAAGAACCCGCTGGTCTCCATCAATACCTTCATCGAGCTCATCGGGGAACGGTACGACGACCCCGACTTCCGCCGCCACTTTTCGATGGTCGTCCGCCGCGATGTCCGCCGGCTCGTGGAGGTCTTCGAAAAACTTGCAGGGCTGGTGACGGAGGGTGAGCTAAACTTTGCCATCGTGGACGCCCGAGAGGTGGTGGGTCAGCTGGTGGACGCCATCGATCTGGCGGATGAGGCCGCCGGCAAGCACCTGCAGCTCGACGTCGTCCCCGAGGCGGCGCCGCAGCTCATCAAGGTCGACGTCGGACAGCTCCGTAAAGCCTTGTCCTATATCATCCGTTACCTCACGCATAACTCTCCGACCGAGCTGGCCAAGGTGTCGGTCTCGGTGGGACAGCACGAGGACGACGAGGGCGGCACCGACGTGCGGATTCTGGTGGGCTCCCGCACCGTCAGCGTCGCGCCGGAGCGTCTGCAGCGGCTGTTCGATCCCGTGCAGATGGTTCAGGAGAGCCTGATCGACGTCGGCCCAGCCGTCAGCCAGCGGCTCGTCGAGGCGCTCGGCGGCCGGCTGAGAGTGCGTCAGACGCGACACGAGCTGGCCTTCCTCGTGACGCTGCCGGCGCTGTCGTGACCACGGCAGCCCCGCCGCTCAACGCCGCCCGCATTCTCGTCGTCGACGACGAGCTGGGTCCGCGGGAATCGCTGCGCATGCTGCTCAAACCGTCCTACCAGATCCAGACGGCCGATAGCGGGCGGGCCGCGCTCGAACAGATCCCGGACTACCGGCCCGACATCGTCATCCTCGACATCAAGATGCCGGAGCTGGACGGGCTCGAGGTGCTGCGCCGCATCAAGCGGATCGACCCCGCGATCGAGGTCGTGATGATCACGGCCTACGCCTCGCTGGAGACCGTGAAGATGGCGCTCACCCATGGCGCCTTCGAGTACCTGATCAAGCCGTTCTCGCGCCAGGACCTCGAGGACGTCGTGCGCCGCGCGCTGGGCCGCCGCCACGCCGAGCTGGGCGCCCGGGGCCAGGTCGCCCGCCTGGTGGAGGAGATGCGGCGGCTGGCCGCCAAGACGCGCGAGCTCGAGGAGGCCGCGCGCCGCGAGGCCGTCGAGCAGTCGCTGCGGGTCACCCAGCTCTCCATCCTGCGAGAGATTTCGCGCACCTTCGTGAGCCAGCTCGAGTACCAGGCCATCTCGACCGCAGTGACCGGGCAGCTGCAGAGCGCCCTCGGCTACGACGTCGTGGCCATCGCGCCCACGGCACCGGCCACCGGGCCGGGCGATCGGCGCGTGGTGACGTGTCCGATCCGGGACGCCGAGGGCCCCCTGGGCTGGCTCGTGGTCGACAATCGCGAGTCGGGCCGGCCCGTCGATCCCCGCGAGCGCGAGCTGCTGGAGATGCTATCGGAGTACGTCGCCATCGCGCTGCGCAACGCCCGGCTCTACGGCCAGATCGACGACACCCGGCGCTCGCTCGAACAGCTCATCGCCTCGGCCGGCGACGCCATCATCACGGTGACCGCCGACGACTGCGTGGGGGGCTGGAACCCCGCGGCCGAGCGCACGTTCGGGATCGGGGCTCAACAGGTCCTGGGACGCCGGATCGTCGAGCTCCTGCCGGAGCCCGAGTACCGCACGGCCCGTCGCCGGCTCGCCGACGGCGGCGAGCGCGAGGCCTTCGAGGTGGTGCGGGCGTTCGGCGACTCCCGGGTGCTGACCCTGGCCGTGACCCTGTCGGGGCTGCGCAACCGACAGGGCGGTCTCGACGGGCTCATCGCGATCGTGCGCGACATCACGACCGAGCGCGAGATCGAGACCCAGCTCCACCAGTCGGAGAAGCTCACGGCTCTCGGCCAGCTCGCCGGCGGGATCGCCCACGATTTCAACAACCTGCTGCAGGCGATCCTGGGCTACGCCCAGCTCATGAAGCAGAACCCCACCAACGCCGAGCTCATCGAGCGCTCGCTGACGGTGGTCGAGTCGGCAGCCATGGACGGCTCGGAGACCGTCCGCCGTATCCAGCAGTTCGCGCGGCTGCGCCCGGACGAGCAGTTCGTCGGGGTGGACATCAACCAGATCGTGCAGGACGCCGTGGCCATCACGCGACCACGCTGGGAGGAGAACATCGCCCGCGACAGTCGCGCGCTCGAGCTGAAGCTGGAGCTGCAGGCCGGCGCGCTCATCCAGGGCCGGCCGGCCGCCCTGAGCGAGGTGCTGACCAACCTGATCCTCAACGCGATGGATGCCATGCCGGAAGGTGGCCGGCTCACGATCGCCACCCGCCACACCCCCAGCCGCGAAGTGCGGGTGATGGTGGCGGACACGGGCATCGGCATGCCGGAGACGATCCGACAGCGCATCTTCGAGCCGTTCTACTCGACGAAGGGGGAGGGCGGCTCCGGGCTGGGCCTCTCGATGGCCTACTCGATCGTGCGACGCCACGGCGGCGAGATCCACGTGGACAGCGAGCCCGGCGCGGGAACGACCTTCGCGCTCACCTTCCCCATCGCCCACGAGTCGTCGGAGCCGGAGACGCCACCGCCCTCGCCCGAAGGCCACCGCCTGTTCCGCGTGCTCGTGGTGGACGACAACCCCCAGGTGCTGTCGACCCTGGCCGAGATGATGCGGCGGGTCGGCCACACGGTGACCCCCGCCATCACGGCGCGCGGCGCGCTGCAGGACTACGCCAGCGGTCGGTTCGACATCGTCATCACCAATGTCGGCATGGCCGAGATGAACGGGTGGGAGTTCGCCGGGCGGCTCCGGGCCCTGGATCCCCGGGTGCCGCTGCTGTTCATCACCGGTTGGGGCTTGCGCGAGGAGGACCGCGCGCGGCTCGCCGGACTGGGTGTCCGCCGGTGCCTGTTCAAGCCCGTTCGCCCCGAGGACCTCGACGCCGCCCTGCAGGAGGCCACCGCGCCCCGTTGAGGCGTTGACGGGCCCGGAGGCGTGCGAGCCCGGATGCGCCTACGACCGCTTCATCGGGCGCCCGCAGCAGACCTTCTGCACCATCGCGACCTTGCCGCACTTGGGACACCGGAATCCGGCCATGCCGGCCATACTACCGGCCCGGCGCGGCCGGCCGCAACTCACACGGAGCGCTTCACCTGGTCGGCGAGCTTGCAGAATGCGCAGAGCGTGCCGGTCGTCACCTGGCCGCAGCGGGCGCACTCGTTGAGGATCACCCCCTCGGCCCGCTCGAATGCCGGCCGCGCCTTGTCGAGGAACCCGAAGAGGAAGTTGTGCTTGGCCCCGGGCGAGGCGTCTTCCAGGCGGCTGAGCGTCTCCTTGTGCGCGATCGAGGTGGCCCCCACGGCGAACGGACACTCCTCGACGATGTAGTCGATCCTTCTCAAGAACGCGTAGGCGGCCGTCTCGCGCTCGGACAGGCGGTAGAGCGGCTTCACGCGGCGCACGAGCTTGGGGTGCGTGGACGGCAGCGCCGGCGACTGGCGGGGCAGCGCGTCCACCTGCCAGTGCATGACCGAGCCGAACAGCGTGGCCGCCTCGTCGTCCAGGTTGTGGCCGGTGGCGACGACGGGCAGGCCCTCGTCCAGGGCGACGCGGTTCATGAGATAGCGCTTGCTGAGCCCGCAGCCCGAGCACGGCGGCCGCCGGGTGACGGACTTGATGACCGGCACCGGAGCCCCGATCTCGTCCTCGACGCGCCGCACGAGCAGCGGCACGCCCCGAGCGGCGGCGAACGCCTCGCACCTGGCCCGCGACTGCACCGAGTAGTCGAAGATGCCGAGATCCAGGTAGAGCCCGGTGGTGCGGTAGCCCTCGTCGATCAGAACGTCCCAGAGCGCCAGCGAGTCCTTGCCGCCCGAGACGGCGACCAGGACCGGCTCGTTCCGCTCGAACATGCGGTACTTCCGGATCGCCTCCCGGACCTGGTTGCGGAAGAACTCGAGAAAGTCCGGCGCGCAGAAGGCCGCGTTGTGCCGGCGCAGCTCGAGCACCGCCGCGCTGCCGCACTTGCGGCACTTCATGGGAGCCGGGGCCGGCCGGCCGGCTCGCGCCGCGAGTGGCCTGTTCGAGGAGCGCGGGGCTCCGACCCGCCCGACATGACCGGGCGTAGCTCGATCGTGTCCGTGTCCCCCACCACCTGGTCGGCGGTGATGAGATCGTCGCCGCGGATCACCAGCACCGTCTCCGGCAGGATGGCGAGGTCGCGCAGGACGTCCTTCACCCGGCGATTGCCGGCCACCTCGACCTCGCGGCGGGGATTGCGGAGCACGACCTTCATGGTGTCAGTCGCGCGGGAACCCCGCCGCCGCCTTGACTTCGCGGATCTGGCGAAGATGGATCTGGTCGTGCTCGGCCTGCAGGCGCCACCACTGGGCCAGGTCCATGTCGCCGAGCCGGAAGTGCTTGAACCGGAGGGCCCGGGGATCGCACTGCCCCAGCCGCTCCACCGACTGCCGGCTCCGCTCGCGCGTCGCCCGCATGCTGTCGAGCAGCTCGCCGATCGGCTTGCCGTGGGCCGGCCACACGACCTCGGGCGCCCCCCCGGGCGGGCCCGGCGGCCACGGCGGCAGTGGGCCGAACTCCGTGAGATCGTGCGGAAACACCGCGGCGGCCCCGCCGGCCTGCATCTCCTTGAAGAGCTTCGTCGTCAGCTTGCCGGTGGCGATCTCGGCCATCGTGAGGTGATCGACCACCTCCCCGATCGACCAGTCCTGCTCCCCGGGCTTCCAGTCAGCCTGGAACTGGGACAGCCCCTCGACCTCGCGCAGCACCTGTGTGCGGGCGTGCTCGAGCTCGGACCACAGCGTCTCGACGGGTTTCGGATTGGTCATCGACATTCCCTGGGCCGGTGGTGGACTTCGTTGGGAGTATACCCGAAGATGCCGGCATGGCCGATCCGAGGCGGGCCCTGGCGCGCGCACCGTGGCGCACCGTGACCAGCCGCGAAGTGTACGCGAACCCGTGGATCCGCGTACGAGAGGACGTGGCCGAGATGCCCGACGGCCACACGACGCTCTACGGGGTCGTCGAGTGCAAGCCGGCCGTCGGCGTGCTGCCGTTCCTCGACGACCGCACGGTGGTCCTCGTCGGCCAGTACCGGTACGTCGCGCGCGCCTTCCTGTGGGAGATGCCGACAGGTGGCGTCCGGCCCGGCGAGAGCGAGGAGGGGGCGGTCCAGCGCGAGCTGGCCGAGGAGGCGGGCTACGAGGCGGCCCGGCTCGACAAGCTCTGCACCTTCCACAGCTCCAAGAGCGTGGTGGACGAGACCGCCCACATCTACCGGGCCGACGGCCTGCGGGCGGTCGTGCGGACCGGCGACAATACCGAGTTCATCGAGGTGCGGGCATTCTCGTTCGAGGAGGTCGTGCGCATGGTCGACGCCTCCGAGATCCTCGACGCCATGACCGTCGTCGCCGTCCTGCACACCGCGCGGCGGCGCTGAGAGTGGGCCCGCGACTGATCCGCGCATTCGTGCGGGTGCTGCTGGCCGTCTTCTACCGGCGCCTCGACGTGGCCGGGCTCGAGCACGTGCCGAGCAAGGGCCCGTTGATCGTCGCGGCGAACCACCAGAACGGCCTCATCGACCCGATGCTCCTGCTGGCCACGCTGCCCCGTGTCCTGCGGCCGCTGGCCAAATCCGGCCTCTTCCGCCACCCGCTCATCGCGCCCTTCCTGCACCTGGCCCGCGCCTTGCCGGTGCATCGCCGGCAGGATGGCGACGGCGACGTGAGCGACAACACCGCCACGTTCGCCGCGGTGAGCCAGGCCCTCGGCGATGGCGAGGCGATCCTGATCTTTCCCGAGGGCGTGAGCCAGCCGGAGCCCACGCTGATGACGCTGCGGACCGGCGCCGCCCGGCTGCTGCTGCAGGCCCAGGCGAGCGGGGCGCCGCCCGTCACGCTGCTGCCCGTCGGACTCGTCCTCGAGGCGCCAGGCCGCTTCCGCGCCGGGCATGCGCTGGTGCTGATCGGCGACCCCGTCGAGACGGTCGACTGCGTCGCCCTGCACGGCCGCGAGCCGGTCGCCGCGGTCCGGGCGCTGACGGACCGGCTGGCGGCCACCCTGCGGCGCCAGATGATCGAGGCCGAGGACCGCGAGACCCTGCGGCTGCTGCGGCTGATGGAGCGCGTCTGGCGCCAGGAAAGTGGAGCCCGTGCCAATCCCGGCTCGGCTGGCTGGCTGCAGCGCGCCTCGCGCGCCTACCGGTGGCTGCGCGCGTCGGCACCGGCCGACGTCGAACACTTTCGGCGTGAGATCGAGGCGTACGATCGCGAGCTGGACCGGTTGGGGATGACACCGGAAACGCTCGGCCGCGCCTACGCGCCCTCGATCGTGCTCCGCTACGCCGCCCACGAGATCGTGCCCCTCGTGCTGGGCCTGCCGCTGGCGTTGCTCGGCATGCTGCTGCACGCCCTGCCCTACCAGCTCATCCGGCTCGGCGTTCGTCTGGCCCGGCCCGCGCCCGACGTCGAGGCGACGTACAAGATCGCCGGTGGGGTGGTGATCTACCCGCTGGCCTGGGCGTTCGAGACGTGGCTGGTGAGATCCGCCTTGGGGGGGTGGGCGGCCGGGCTCCTCCTGCTCGCGCTGATCCCGGCGGGCTTCTCCGCGCTGGCCTGGCGGGCACGGGTCGAGGACGTTGCGCGGGAGGCGACAGCCCTGCTGCACTTCCTCCGGCGCCGCGACCTGCACGCGCGGCTGCTGGCGCGCCGGCGCGCGCTGGCCGAGGAGCTGGAGCGTCTGGCCGCGCACGTGCCACCGCCGGTGCTCGCAGGAGAGCCGACGTGACACCGGCTCCGGTGGCCGCCGCCCGTGGCCGGCGGGTGGGCCTGCTGGTGGCCGTGGCGCTGGCGGCCGTTGTCGCGGCGGTGCTGGTACCCCCCATCCGCCAGGACCTCGCGTACCACGACTTCGCCGATCGCCGCGCGGTCCTCGGTGTGCCGCACGGCCTCAACGTGCTCTCCAACGTGGGATTCTTGCTCGCCGGCGCCTGGTCGCTCGTGCGGGTCGCCCGCGCCGCCCTGCCTGCCTGGGAGCGCGGGGCCGGGATCGCCTTCGGCATCGGCCTGCTGCTCACCGGTCTCGGCTCGGCCTGGTACCACGCCGCTCCGAGCAACGCCTCGCTGGTGTGGGATCGACTGCCGCTGTCCGCGCTGTTCCCGGTCGTCCTGGCCGTGGCGATCGGCGACCGGATCAGCGTGGCCGCCGGCCGAGCGCTCCTCGTGCCGCTCGCGCTCGGAGCGGTCGCCAGCGTGGTGTGGTGGCACCGAACCGACGATCTTCGCCCGTACGCGCTCGCGCAGTTCCTGCCGATGCTGCTGATCCCCCTGATGCTGGTCCTCCTGCCCGGGCGCCGGCCGGCCGGCCCGCTTGTCGCCGGGATCGCGCTCTACGCGGTCGGCAAGCTGGCAGAAACGGCCGACCACGGTGTTCTCGTCGTCAGCCGACTGCTCAGCGGGCACACGCTCAAGCACCTGCTGGCGGCCATGGCCGCCGCGCTGATCGTGCGGTGGCTCGCGCCCCGGAGATCGCTCGCGGGGTGAGCGGGGCGCACGCTGCCGATTCGCCACGGCGGGGGATGGGTGGGGCTGGGCCGGTGCTCAGCGCGACGCGAGCACGATCGGGCCGGTCGGCGCCGGCACGCCGGCCTCGGGCTCGAGCGTGACGGTGAACGTCGCCACGGGGCCGCCCGCCGCCTCCACGCGATGGATCGCGCGGCCCGAGGCGTCCACCTGGAACACGCCGCCGGCCAGGGGGGCCGGCCCACCCAGCAGCCACAGCTCGTACGCCTGACCGGCCGGCGCCGGC
>Ga0268386_10004383_pt1 | contig 10368 bp, 7 predicted proteins | sample RVTome_15_FD_200260 | JGI IMG/M metagenome (GOLD analysis project Ga0268386, IMG submission 200260) | Soil microbial communities from uranium-contaminated site in the Upper Colorado River Basin, Wyoming, United States - RVT150D86... ... | reverse complement strand
GACGCCCAGGATGGGCACGTCATAGCGCAGGCGGAGGTCGTTGAGCGCCACGGCACTGGACGTGTTGCAGGCGACGACGATCGCTTTGACGTCGCGCGAGCTGAGCTCGTCGAGGCACTCGGCGCTGAAGGCACGGACCTCGTCGTCGCTGCGCGGTCCGTACGGTGCGCGGGCGTTGTCGCCGAGGTAGATGGTCGATTCGGCCGGCAGCCGGCGCATCACCTCGCGCATGACGGTCAGTCCGCCAACCCCCGAATCGAAGAAGCCGATGGGTCTGCTGTCGGCCATCCCCTCAGCGACCTGCGCCGGCTGCTGCCAGCACCCTGCCACCAATGAGTTGGTCGGCGATAGCGGCTACATCGCGACTTACCTGCGCGTCAGGCACGGTGATCACGAACGGCTCGCCACGATTATTCGACTCCACCACCAGCAAGCCGTCGCTGACCACGCGGAAGTCGGGATCGCGACCGAGGAACTGGGCAATCGCCTCACGCGGCAGGCCACCCAGCGAGTCGGCGCGGTTGACCAGGTAACGCAGTTTCTCGTCGGGAAAGCCCATCGCCTGCAACGTGGCGACGAGCGCACGCGACTGGTAGAGCGTAGCGCTCTCGTAGCTCAGGACCTGGATCACCTCGTCACTATGATCGAAATAGGCGAGCACGATGTCGTTGACGCTCGACGGTGTGTCGATGAACACCAGGTTATAGACGCGCCGCAACATCAGCAGCAGCTTCTCCATGTCGCGCGCGGAGACCATCTCCGACATCTCGACGCGGGGCGGAGCGAGGAACAGGTCGAAGCCGGCCGGATGGCGCCAGGCCACCTCGGCCAGGTCCTTCTTCTGGATCGCGTCAGTCGGCAGGTCGACCACCGACGGCGCGTGCTCCGGCACGCGCAGGAGGGCGCGCACGTCGGCGAACTGCAGGCTGCCGTCAAGCAGTGCCACGCGCACCTGTCCGCCGCGTGCCGCCGCCGCCGCCAGGTTGAAGGCGAGCGTCGTGCCGCCGACACCGCCCTTGGCACCAAAGATGGTGTACATGCGCGACATCGACTCGGGCGTCTGGGCGCGGTACTCGGCATGGACCTCCTGTAGCTGGTTCATGAACTCGTAGCCGCTGAACGGCATCGACAGCACGCGCACTATGCCCATCTGGGCCGTGACCTTCACCGGACTCTGGGGCACGGTCAGGGTCAGGATGGGCAGGCTGATGTCTGCCTTCCGTACCTGGTCGATCAGCGCCAGGCCGCTCAGCCGCCCACGCAACAGCGAGTCGACGACCAGCATGTCCGGCCGCAGCTCTGCAATCTGGCCGATCACGGCCTGGCCGTCGCTGACGACCTCGAGCAGCTTTACCTGCGTCTGCGCGTTGAGCAGGCTGCGGATGTACTGCGCGACCTGCGGTACGTCTTCGACCAGCAATAGCCGGATCTGTGAGGAGGAGTGAACTGAGCCAGACACGGGTCGACTATAGCAAGCCGCACACGAGTAACATCCGCTCGCTGGAGGGACCAAAGGGACCCATCGAATAGTCCCCCGCCCGATGAACGACACGCAGGCCGGCCAGCCCGATCATTGCCTCCAAATCGGCCGCCGAGACGAACCGCAACTCGTCATGACGGGCCGTCCGCCGGAGTTGTCCGCCGCCCGCCGGCCAGCTGTCGAAGAATGTGTCCACCTCGGCCCTTGCCAGTGCCGGCTGGAGGCTGGCCGACCAGAGCTTGGCCACCAGAGCGCCGTCCTCGGCATCGGTGCGCAGCCAGTCGAGCACGAGCCGGCCGTCGTACAGCGCGAGGTCGTCGGGCGTGGGCAGCCAAACGTCGACCACCGCCCGGCCGTTGGGCAGCAGATGCCGACTCATCGCCCGTAACGCGGCCAGCTGGCGGTCACGATCGCCGACCAGCAGCAGCGTGTTGAGCGCGAGAATCATCAGCCCGAAACGCCTGTCGAGCTCGAGTGCCGTGATGTCGGCCGCGATGGTCGTGAGCGATCCACCGCCCGCGCGATCGGCCGCCTGCCAGGCCGCCTCGGCGCGGGCGAGCATGTGCTCGTCGAGATCGACAGCGACCACCTCATGGCCGGCCGCCGCCAGCGGCACGCTCAGCCGGCCGGTGCCGGCCGCCAGTTCCAGCACCGCGCCCTCGACCGAGTTGGCCAGCGCCAGGTAAAGGTCAAGGTCGGGTTGGTCGGGGCTCAGGTCCAGGTCGTAGTAACGCGCCAGCCGCGCGCCAGGGTCAGTGTCGTCAGCCATCGCGGAAGGCGCGCCAGGCAGCCTCCACCAGCCCGGGATCGGCGAACAGCTCGTACGCCGTCTGGGCAACGAGCGTGGCGGCGAGCAGCGTCGTCAGGTCGGCGCGCGGCGTCGCGGCCGCGTCGCGAAACTCGACCGAGTGGCTGGCCACGCCGTCCTCGCAGATGGCCAGCTCGGGGTGGATGGTGGGCAGCAGCTGGCTGACGTTGCCCATGTCCGACGAGCCCAGGCGGGTGCGATCGATCTCATTGTCGCCGAGCCCGTAGGCGGCCATGTTGGCCACGAACCGCTGGCGCAGGATCGAGTTGTCGTTCATCGTGCTCGAACCGCCGGAGAACACTACGTCGGCTTCGCAGTCGGCGGCCAGCGCAGCAGCTCGGGCGAGGTCCTCGAAGCGCTGCCGCATCGCCTCGTAATACGCCTGGTCGTCGCTGCGCAGCATGAATCGCCCGACTGCTCGATCGGGAATGATGTTGGCTGCCGTACCGCCCTCGATCACGATGCCGTGGACTCGTGAGCTCGGCCGCAGCTGCTGGCGCCACAGGCCGATCGACCCGAAGAGCATCACCAACGCGTCGAGGGCGTTCTTGCCCAACCACGGATCGGCCGCGGCGTGCGCCTGAAGACCGCGAAAGGTGACCTCGACGTCGACGCTGGCGAGCAGCGCGCAGGCGCTCCTGTTCCGATCGGAGGGGTGGAAGAGGAGCGCGGCGTCGATGCCCTCGAACAGACCGTCGTCGATCATGAACTGCTTGCCCGAGCCGCGTTCCTCGGCGGGCGCGCCGAGGAAGACGATCTCGCCGCGGATCTCGGGCGCCAAGGCGGCCAGCGCTATCGCCGCGCCGACGCCGCTGGCGGCCATCGTGTTGTGGCCGCAGCCGTGGCCCAGGCCGGGCAGCGCGTCGTACTCGGCCAGGATGCCGATGCGCGGCCCGCCGTCGCCGCCATCACCGGCAAACGTCGCGCGCACGGCCGTTGACAGCCTGCCTGCCGGTGACTCGACCCGGTAGCCGTGGCGAGCGACGGCATCGGCCACCCACTGCGCCGCCTGGTGCTCCTCGAAGGCAGGTTCGGGGTTCGCGTGAATGCGGTGCGAGAGCTCGGTGATCTCGTCGCGCGCATCGCGCACAGCCTGCGCCAGTCGCCGCTTGGCATCGACGAAAGGCTCGGCCGGCGTCGCGCCCAGCACGTCGCCGGCCATCAGCCGCCGGCTCCCGAGGCGCGCAACGGATGGACCGGCGGCAGCGTCTGCGGCTCGGCCGCCTCGAAGCGGACGGCTTGGCCGCCCCTTTTCTTGACCGCCAACGCGCTGATCGCTTCGAGCGCGCAACGATGGGCGGCCATCGCCGTGATCTCGGCCGAGTCATACGCCGGCGCGACCTCGACGATGTCCATCGCCGCCAGCTCGACACGGCCCACGATTCGTCGCACCGCACGCAGCAGCTCGCGAGTGAGCATGCCGCCCGGTTCGGGCGTGCCCGTGCCCGGCGCCATCGCCGGATCGAGCACGTCGATGTCGATCGACAGGTAGATCGCGTCCGGTCCATCGAGTGCCTCGGCGATGGCGTCGTCGACGACCGCCTCAGCGCCGCGCTCCTCGATCTCGCGCATGTAGTGCCAGCGCAGGCCGTTGGCCTTCATCCACTCGAAGACGTCGGGCGGCGGCCAGTAGCCGCGCAGCCCGACCTGCACGAAGTTTCGCCCAGCCACCGCGCCCGATTCGATCAGCCGGCGCATTGGCGTGCCATGGCCGCTGAGCACGCCCCAGTCATCGTTGGCGGTGTCGGCGTGGGCGTCGAAGTGGACGATGCCGATGCTCTGCGGGTGACGCAGCTGGGCGATCGCACTCGCCGCCGGCCAGGTGATCGAGTGGTCGCCGCCGAGGATGATCGGAATCGCGCCGCTGGCGCCCACCTCGAGCACTTTGCGAAAGACCATCGCATGCCCGCGCTCGAGCGCCGCCGGCACGATGTTGGCATCGCCGGCATCGATCACGTCGAGCTCCTCGAACGGTTGGACGCCGAGCTGCAGCGAGTGGCCGCCCTGGTTGTACGTCGCCTGGCGGATGGCGCGCGGGCCGAAGCGCGCCCCGGGCCGGTAGCTGACCCCGTCGTCGAACGGCGCGCCTACGACGGCCACGTCGGGACGGCGCTGGCGCAACTGCTCGGCATCACCGATCAGCGGCCGCTTGCAGAAGCTGGCCGAGCCGACATACGCCGGGATCTCGGGCGGCAGGTAGATGGCGTAGTCGCGATCCCAGCCGTGGCGCTGGGCGAAATCGGGGGGCGAGGCGTGGTCGGTGGTCATTCACACACCCAACGCGCGAGTCGCCGCCGGTTCCGGGCTGCGGTCCAGCAGGGCGCCCACCTGAATCCTACCCGAGTGGGTACCTGTCGCTCAGCGGCGAAGTGAGAGCGTCAGTTCGACGAGCAATGCCATCGCTGCGATGAACGCGGCCAGGGGCAAGCTGAACGTCTCCTGGCCGGCGAGCAGCACCAGCAGGCTGGCGACCAGCCCGACGAGCAGCCCGCGACGAAGGGCCACCCACCACGCACCGCGATAGGCGATGCGCCGAGCACGGGCGAAGCCGAGCAGCCAGAGCACAGGCGCGATGGTCAGCGTCAGTGCGGCCCCCAGCAGTAGCGCGCCGCTGAGCAGGACGGAGGCGTTGCCCACCGGGTCGAGTGTGGTCAGCACATAGCCGAGGGCGAGCCATGCCACGCCGGCGGTGGTCAACAGGGCCAGGCAGGCCACGCGGTCGCGCCGGTACATTCACTCCGAGTCTAGGCTGCGCTCGCACTGCAGATCGTGCGATACGGGCAGTAGCCGCAGCCGACGGCGCTCGGCCGCGGCGGGAAATCCTGGACGGCGATGCCGGCGATGGCCCCCGTGATCTTGTCCTCGGCACGCTCGAGCCGCCTGGCGTCTGGTGTGGCGCGGCCGACTGTACCGCTGTCGAGGAAGTGGAGCCGCACCTCTGCCGGCGGCTGGCCAGTCTCGGCCCGGTGGGCCAGCGCGTAGACCTGTAGCTGGAATGATTCGCGTGCCCGCCTATCGGCCTTCGATTGCTCCCTGACGTCGGCCGACTTGTAGTCGGTGATGATCGCGCCGGCGGCACGCCCGTCGAGGCGGTCGATCCGCCCGCGCAGCTGGGTTGCGCCGATTGCGAAGATGAACGGCCGCTCGATCGCCGCAGCGGGCGGAGCGTCGGTCGCAATCTGCTCCCGCCGGAAGCGCCGAAGGGCATCCTGGCCGGCGGCATAGCGCGCCTCCTCGTGGGCGCGCGAGACAAAACCCTCGGCACTCCAGTGCGTGTCGAATGCGGCCAGCAGTGCCTCCTCGCTCAGCCACGCGCCGCGCCGGCGGTGCAGGTTGAAGATGGCCAACGCCTGGTGCAGCGCTCTGCCGTAGACCAGTGCGTGATGGGCCGGGCTGGGCACGCGCGCGACGTGCCGCAGGCGAAAGCGCTCGGGGCAGGCGAGGTAGTCCTCGATCTGCGAGAAGCTCAGCGGGCCGCCGGCCGCGAGCGGGCTGCGTTGTGCACGTCCGGCGACGGCGCCCGCCGTCGGATCGGCGATCGTCAACGCCGAAGCCGGACGGGGCAGGGCGGCGAGCGGCACGTCGAGTGCCTCGGCGATGAACGGCGAAGGTCGTGCCGTGGCTCCCGAGCCGCTCGCAGCGTAGGTCAGCCACAGCTCATCGCGGGCGCGGGTCATCGCCACGTAACACAGCCGTCGTTCCTCGACCAGCCCATCGTTCTCTTCCTCCAGGTCGGCCGATGTGCCACGCAGCTCGACGGCCAGTTCGAGTGCCGCCGGCCGCTGGCGCGCAGGAAAGCGTCCGTCGGTCAGCCCGCACAGGAAGACGACGTTGAATTCGAGTCCCTTGGCCCGATGAACGGTCAGCACCGACACCTGCGGCTCGTCGACTGGGCCGTCATCGGCCGGCGCACCTTCTGCGGCGAGCAGCTGGTCGAGGTGCGGGACGAGTGTGGCCACGCGGTCGTCGGCGAGCAGCGCCGAACAGCCGCGAACGAGCTCGAAAACGCGGACGATGTCGGCCAGGGCGGTTGGGTCTTCGCCGAGTGCCGGCTGGGACAGCCGGACCAGCCGATTGCTGCGCTTCAAGAAGTCATACAGCACCTCGCCGGCCGGCCGCTCGTGCGACATGCTGATCGCCGCGCGCATGTCGGTCAGCAGGCGGCCCAGGGCCCGCCGCGTCCGGCTGGTCAGCCGGAGCAGACCGGGCTGCGACTCGAGCTCGGTCATCACCTCCCACAGCGAGCGGTGCCGGCGTCGTGCCAGGGCGAGCATCTCGGTCAGCTCTGCGCCACCCAGCTCGTACGGCTGGCCGGTGGACAGCGCGTAGAGCTCGACGCTGTTGGCCGGGTCCGCGACGCAACGCAGGAAGGCCAGCAGCACGCGCGCCTCCGCCCGCGAGCTGATCTGCTGGGGTGCGCCGTTGAGGACGGCGATGCCGTTCGCACGCAGGCTGCGCGCGAACCGATCGGCCTCAGCATTGGTCCGCACGAGCACGGCGAAGTCGGACTCTGTCGCGCCACTCGCCAGCCGCCGCGCTATCTCCCCCGCGACGGCATCCGCCTCGGCGTCGCGCGACGGATATGCGAATGTCCGCACCGGCTGCGGGCGGCGGCCGCGGCGATGGGCGATCGGTCGCCGGAGTGGTCCGTCGAGGCCGGCCAGCCGGTTTGGGTTGTAACCGATGAGCCGCTGGCTGGAGGCGATGATCGGTGCCCGGCAACGGTAGTTGCGGCGCAGGGTGACGCGCGCCAGGCGCGGGTATGCGGCCACGAAGCGGCGCATGTTGGCCGCTGCCGCGCCGCGGAAGTTGTAGATCGCCTGGTCGTCGTCGCCGACGACGGACACGTTGCCCGAGCCGCCGGCGAGGGCAAGCACCATCTCGAGCTGGGCCGGGTTGCTGTCCTGGAACTCGTCCACGACCAGGTAGCGGAATCGGCGCTGCAGCTCGGCGCGCACGGCCGGACGCTCGCGCAGCAGTCGAAGGCTGAGCAGCACCTGGTCTGAGTGATCGATCAGTCCCCGACCAACGAGCAAAGCCTGGTAGCGCTCGTAAGCCGTCGCCAACTCGGCCTGCGCCTGCGCCACGTCGGCCAGTTCGTCGGCCCCATCGCTGCCGTTCGCGCGACGGGTCAACTCCTCAACGTGAGCCTGGAACGCGTCGGGCAGCACGCCTTCGTCCTTCGCCCGCCAGAACAGGTCAACCAGCGCACCGAGGAAGCGCGTCGGGTCGCCCAGCGGCAGGTAGCGCGTCAGGCCGAGCTCGAACAGGTGCTCGCGCAGCAGGACGATTGCCTCACTCCGACCGATCAGGCTCACGTCGCCGGGCAACCCCAGCTCGAAGGCGTACTCGCGCAGCAAACCGTCGCCGAACGAATGGAAGGTATGGATTGCCGCCTCGGCCTGGCCGTAGGGCACCAGCACGTCTACGCGCGCCTGCATCTCTGCCGCCGCCTTGTGGGTGAAGGTCAACCCAAGGATCTGGCGCGGCTGGGCGCGCTTGGTGGCGATCAGCCAGGCGACACGGCGCGTGATGACTTCGGTCTTGCCGGTGCCCGGTCCGGCCAGCACCAGCTGCGGGCCTTCGCCGTGCGTAACCGCGTGTCGTTGTTGCCGGTTCAGTCCGCGCAGCAGGTTATTGACCAGGCCAAGGTGGACTGGCGCACCGGCGCCCAGGTCAGGCGCCAGGAGCGTGTCGTGAATGAGTCTGCTATGAACCTTCGGGGCGGCCATGGCGCACAGCATCGGCGCCATGAGTGACAGCTACGCTGGCACGCCTACCGGGCCCGGGATCAGCTCGGCTGGCCGACCGAACTGCCCGCTCTGCGCAGCGCCTCGGTCTCCTCGTCGGACAGTGCCGTCTCGCTTCGGCCGCCGGTGATCGGCTTGATGTATATGCGCGTCGACTGGCGCGAGTGGAGGCTGGACAGCACGATGCCGTCTGCACTGCTGTCGAGCAGCGCCAGCGCGAAGCTCTGATTCGAGCCGGTGTCCTCGAACGGGTTGTAACGGACGATGCCGACATGCTGGACGGAGCGCTTCGCCTGGCCCTCGACGACGTCGAGGCGGGCGGCCTGTTCGGCTAGGGCGGCGGCCAGCGCGTCGATGCGGCGCAACTCGGCCCGGACATCGTCGAGGTTGTCCGCCGAGACTGCCGTGGGGCGCCCCCGACTGGCGCGCCGCACGCGCAGAGCGAGCCACAGGCTGAGCAAGACTGCAAACAGCGCCACGAGGAGCGCGGCGATGGCTATGGCCGAGACGTAGTCCGTGGGCATCGCCGAATTCTAGCCGCGCCACTGGCCGATGCTAGACTCCCGCCGATGGCAAAGCGAACTCGCGGCTCGGCCCGCCCAGCGCACCGCAAGCCGGGCGCTCGACCAGCCGGCACCCGCTCCCAACCGCGTCCGGCTTCGCCGTCGGCGCCCGCTCCGCCAGCCGACCAGCAGGGCGCGACAGAGACGCTGGCCGCCGCGACCGCGGCGGACGTAGCTACCGAGCCGGGCACGCCCGCCGCGCCGGCCCGATCGACCGGCCACGTTCGTCCGCGAGCCAAGCCGGGTAGCATCCTTGCAGCTCGCTCGGCAACCGAGTACGCCTACGTTGCGCAGGACCTCAAGCGCATCGCCATTTTGACCGCCAGCCTGTTCGCGATCCTTTTCGGCCTGTGGCTGATTGTCGTCGTCTGGAAGCTCATACCACTGCCTTTCTATTGAGCCGCCATCACCGTCGATAGCCGGCGGCTCAGGCCGCCTCGGCCGGCGGCACGAAGTTCCAGGCGGTTTCGTACGACAGCACGCCCGCTCGGCGATCGCGCGCCAGTTGCCTCCAGGTCGAGGCCAGCCTAGCCGCCGCCACTTATCGGCGGCTCACCTGCCGTCCTTGGTGGGCCGGCGTCGATCCGCCCGACGCCGCTCCATCAGCTCGCCAATCGTCCGCTCATAGCCTTCCTCGCCTGGTTCGTAGTAGCGGCGGTCGGCCAGCTTGTCGGGCATGTATTGCTGCTCCACGTCGGCGCCCGGATAGTCGTGCGGGTAGAGGTAGCCGACGCCGATGCCGTGGTCGCGCCGCTCGCGCCAGGTGCCCGAGCGCAGGTGCTTGGGCACCGGCAGCGAACCTGACTGCTCGACATCCTCGACCGCCTTCCAATAGGCCGCCCCGGCGCGGTTCGACTTTGGCGCGCTGGCAATGAACGTCGCCGCCTGGGCCAGTGCGTACTGCGCCTCGGGCAGGCCGACGTACTCGACGGCATGGGCAGCCGCCGTCGCCAACTGCAGCGCGCGCGGATCGGCGTTGCCCACGTCCTCGGACGCGCTGATGATCAACCGGCGGGCGATGAAACGCGGGTCTTCGCCGGCAGCGACCATCGTCGCCAACCAGTAGAGCGCCGCGTCGGGGTCGTTGCCGCGCAGGCTCTTGATGAATGCGCTGACCGTGTCGTAGTGGCCGTCGCCGGCGCGATCGTAGGACAGGATGCGCTGCTGGGCGGCGCCCTCGACGAGCTCCAGCGTAACCTCACCCCCGCCGGACATCGCCGCCGCCGCCTCGAGCACGTTGAGCGCCGCTCGCGCGTCGCCGGCACTCACGCCAACCAGGTGTGCTCGTGCCTCGTCGCCGAGTGTCACGCTGCCGGCCAGGCCGCGTTCGTCCGCCAGCGCGCGCAGTACGAGTGCTTCGACCTCGTCGTCGGTCAGCGGCTCGAGGCGGAAGACGCGCAGCCGCGAGAGTAGTGCCGAGTTGACGCCGAAGTAGGGATTCTCGGTCGTCGCGCCGACGAGCGTGATCGTGCCGTCCTCGACCTGCGGCAGCAGCGCGTCCTGCTGGGCCTTGTTGAAGCGGTGGATCTCGTCGATGAAGAGCACCGTCGAGCGCCCGCCGCGGTCGATCCAGGCGCGCGCCTCGGCGATTCGCGCGCGGACGTCGGCGACGCCGCTCATCACCGCCGACAGCGTCGAGAATGGCGCATCGATGATGTCGGCCAGCAGCCGCGCGAGCGTCGTCTTGCCCGAGCCGGGCGGGCCCCACAGCAGCATCGAGCTGAGATGGCCGCGCGCGATCATGCGCCTGATCGCGCCCTTTTCGCC
>Ga0268386_10004381_pt1 | contig 10369 bp, 8 predicted proteins | sample RVTome_15_FD_200260 | JGI IMG/M metagenome (GOLD analysis project Ga0268386, IMG submission 200260) | Soil microbial communities from uranium-contaminated site in the Upper Colorado River Basin, Wyoming, United States - RVT150D86... ... | reverse complement strand
GACCTGCTCGACGGCTTCGCCGCGGTCTACCCGTCCGAGCAGGTCGGACCCCTGGTCGAGCGGGTCGTCCGGCTGGCCGCCGCCGCCTACGCCGACCGGGCCCCCGACCTCAAGCGGCTGGACCAGCGCCGCTCGCTCGAGCCGGATTGGTTCCAGCACCCCCGGATGCTCGGCTACGCCGCGTACGCCGACCGCTTCGCGGGTGACCTGACCGGGGTCCTGCAGCACATCCCGTACCTCGAGGAGCTCGGGGTCACCTACCTGCACCTGATGCCCCTGCTGAGGCCCCGGGAGGGACCCAACGACGGGGGCTACGCGGTCGCCGACTACCGCAGCGTGCGCCCCGACCTGGGCGACGTCGAGGACCTGCGGAAGCTGGCGTCGGCGCTGCGGGACGCGGGCATCAGCCTGTGCCTGGACCTGGTGCTCAACCACGTCGCGCGCGAGCACCCGTGGGCCGTGGCGGCCCGGGCGGGGGACGAGCGCCACCGCGCGTACTTCCGGCTCTTCCCCGACCGCGGCGGGCCGGAGGGCCCCGACGCCTACGAGCGCACCCTGCCGGAGGTCTTCCCGGACTTCGCGCCGGGCAACTTCACCTGGGACGACGGGGTCGGGGCCTGGGTGTGGACGACCTTCAACGCGTGGCAGTGGGACGTCGACTGGTCCAACCCGGACGTCTTCTGCGAGTACGCCGACGTCATCTGCTTCCTCGCCAACCTCGGGGTCGAGGTGCTGCGGCTGGACGCCATCGCCTTCCTCTGGAAGCGGGTCGGCACCAGCTGCCAGAACCAGCCGGAGGTGCACGCGCTGGTGCAGGCCCTGCGGGCGGTGGTCCGGATGGCCTGCCCGGCCGTCGTCTTCAAGGCCGAGGCGATCGTCGGGCCCTCCGACCTCATCGCTTACCTCGGCCGGGGCGCACACCACGGCAAGGTCAGCGACCTCGCGTACCACAACAGCCTGATGGTGCAGATCTGGTCGATGCTGGCGAGCCGTGACGTGCGGCTCACCGCGGTCGCCCTGGGCCGCTTCCCGGCCCGCCCGTCGACGACGGCCTGGATCACGTACGTGCGGTGCCACGACGACATCGGCTGGGCGATCGACGACGGGGATGCCGCGGCGGCCGGGATCTCCGGGTTCGAGCACCGGGCCTTCCTCTCCGACTACTACGCCGGTCTCTTCCCAGGGGCGCACGCGCGCGGTCTGGTCTTCCAGGAGAACCCCGCCACCCGCGACCGCCGGATCAGCGGGATGACCGCCTCGCTCGCGGGGCTGGACGAAGCCCTGGAGTCGGGCGACCCGGCGCGGCTCGACCTGGCCGTCGGGCAGATCCTGCTCGCGCATGCCGTCGTCGTGGGCTGGGGCGGGGTTCCCGTGCTGTGGATGGGCGACGAGATCGCCCTGCGCAACGACGAGCACTGGGCGGACGAGCCGGCCCACGCCGACGACAACCGCTGGGTGCACCGGCCGCGCCTGCCCTGGCACGCCGCCTCCCGCCGCGACGACCCGTCGACCGTGGAGGGCAGGGTGTGGGCGGGCGTCCGCCACCTCGCTCGCGTGCGCGCCTCCCTGCCGCACCTGCACGCCTCCGTACGGTCGGAGGTGGCGGAGGTCAACGACCCCGGCGTGCTGCCGGTGCTCCGGCGCCACCCGGTCGGCGCCTTCCTGGCCCTCTACAACGTCACGGAGTCGTGGCGGCCGTACCCCGCACATGCGGTCGCGGCGCTCGACCTCGAGCGGCCGGTGGACCGGTTGGGCGGCCACGTGGTGGAGCCTGGGGGTGACGGGAACCTCTGGCTCCCGCCGTACGGGGCGTGGTGGTTGACCTCCGGCTGAGCCGGGTTGGGGTCAGGCGGTGCGCCGGCCGTCGCTGATCCGGGGGAACGGTCGGGTGGAGAAGATCAGCTCGACCGGGAGGCCGAAGAAGTCCGCGATCCGAAGCGCCAGGTGGAGGCTGGGGTTGTACTCGCCTCGCTCGAGGTAGCCGATCGTCTGGTAGTGCACACCGAGCGCGTCGGCGAGTTCCCGGCGCGTGACGCCCTGTTCCGCGCGCAGCAGGGCGATCCGGTTGAAGACGGAGTCGCCGGGCACCGTCACCGCACCCACTGCAGGGCGTTCTGGCGCGCCTGCTCCACGACGGACCCGGACTGCCGCCGGGCCATCCGGCGCAGCACGACCGGCGTGACGATCCAGCCCACGACCGCCCAGGCGCCCAGGACGAGGACCGTCTGTCCCGTACGCCAGGAGCCGCCGAGCTCCAGCGCGGCGGCGGCGTCGGGGAGGAACGCCGAGCGCAGCCCCAGGCCGATCCAGTAGACCGGCAGGACCTGGGCGACGGCCTGGACCCATCCCCACAGCGCCTGGATCGGGAAGAAGATGCCGGAGATCGCTGTGACGACGAGCACCGGGAGCATCCCCCAGCTGCCGACCTTCTGCGTGCTCGGCACGACGGAGCCGAGAATCATGCCGAGGGGGAGCGTGGCCAGCATCCCGAGCGTGATCACCCAGGCGAAGGTCAGCCACCCCGACGCGTCCTGCGGCGTGACGTCGTCGAAGAGGAAGACGCTCGGGACCATGATCACCGCGAGCATCGGCAGGAGGCCGAGGGAGTGGAGAAGAAGCTGTCCGGTCACGTAGGCACGGATGCCGTGCGGCACGGCCTTGAGCCGGAGGAGGGTGCCGTCCTCCCGTTCCATCGCCAGGGCGTAGGCGGGGCCGATGACGACGCCGAAGGCGAGGAGCGCCCCCAGGATGCTGGGCAGGGCGACGCTCGGGAGCAGCAGCGACGTGCCCTCGACCTCCGAGTCGCGGTTGAGCCACAGGTAGCCCAGCGCCCCGAGGCCGACGAAGACGTAGAAGCCCTGGTCCTGCGGGCTGCGCAGGCTCAGCAGGAACTCCGTCCATCCGCGGCGGACGCCCAGGCGCACGGCGTGCAGCGTGGTGTTCATCGCACCACCTCCCCGAAGGCACTGGCCGCCCGGTCGACGTCACCGGTCTCGAACTGCTGGACCATGGCGAGGTAGGTGTCCTCCAGGTTGGCGCGGCGCACCTCGAGCTCGGCCACCTCGTCGCCGTACTGCGTGAGCAGGGAGCGGACGAATCGCGTGGCGTCGGGGGTCGCGTGCACGAAGCGCTCGCCGGCCCGGGCCCAGCGCACCTCCGCGTCGCCGGCGACCTGGCGCGCCAGCGCCTCGGCGCTCCCGTCGGCGACGATGCGTCCCCCCGCCAGGATCAGGATCCGGTCGGCGAGGCGTTCGGCCTCGGCCAGGTCGTGGGTGGTGAGCAGGATGCTGGTGCCCTCGAGGTCCGACAGCCGGTGCACGAGGTCGTGGAAGTCTCGCCGCGCGTGCGGGTCGAAGCCGGCCGTCGGCTCGTCGAGGAACAGCAGCTCCGGACGGCCGACGATGCCGACGGCGACGTCGAGCCGCCGCCGCTGCCCGCCCGACAGCGTGTTGATCTTCTGGTCGGCGCGCTCCTCCAGGCCGACCGTGGCCAGCAGGGCGTCGACCTCGTACGGCCGGTGCCGGTCCGGCGTGGAGTAGGGCTGGTAGAAGCCGCCGAGGTGCTCGAGCAACCGCCGCGGCGTCCACCGGGCGTGGTCCCGCCACGACTGGAGGACGACCCCGACCCGCGCCCGCCAGTCCTCGTCCGCCTCCGCCGGGTCGACGCCGAGGACCTGGACGTGCCCGGCCGAGCGGACCCGGAACCCTTCGAGCACCTCGATGGTCGTGGTCTTGCCGGCGCCGTTGGGCCCGAGGAGGCAGACCACCTCCCCGCGCTGGACGTCCAGGTCGACCCCGTCGAGGACCCGGTGGCTGCCGTAGCTCATCCGCAGGTCGCGCACCTCGACCACGCGCTCGTCCGCGGCGCGCCCGGCTGCCGGCCCGGTCGCGGAGCGCTGCGTCTCCGTCTCGGCACTCATGGCGACATCACCCCTGGTTCTTTTCCGGTGCGCCTCGGGGTGATAGTAGACCTGCTACATGCGTTGTACAACTGCTATCGCTCTGGCTGCTTGGATGCCCCGAACCGCCTACGGACCACCCGGGCACGGTGCCGAGGGCGGGACCGAGCAACGAAGGCACCCGAGCGGATCACTGGCGCGAGACGGACCCAGCCAGCGGGCGCCCCACTAGCGCGTGACCGAGATCCCCGTGCGGTCCCGGCCCCGGGTGGCGGGACGGCGGCCACACGGTGATCACCAGCACCCACGGCCCGCGCACCGGCAAGATCAGTGTGTGGGCGAGGTCCCGCCAACCGGCACCCGAGCCACACGGTGATCACGCCACCTCCGGGGACCATGTGCGACCAAGATCGCCGTGCGGTCACCGTCCCGGGTGGCGGGACGGCGGCCACACGCCGATCACGGGGCCGGCGGCTGCACCTCATCGAGCCGGCGACGTCCGCACGTCACCGGTCGACCGGCGCCCCGCCGACCCGGCCCGGCACAACGGTCGCACCAGCTTCGGCGGCCGCGGCGGCCCGAGCGATGTTGCGCTGCATGCCGCCGAAGACGACGCCATGGAAGGGTGTGACCGACCACCAGTACGCCTGCCCGACCAGGCCGCGGGGGTGGAAGAGCGCCCGCTGGCGGAAGACGGTGCGGCCCTGCTCGTCCCGCTGCACCGACAGGTCCAGCCAGGCCAACCCGGGCACCCGCATCTCGGCGCGGAGCCGGAGCAGGCGCCCTTCGTCGATCTCCTCCACCCGCCACCAGTCGACCGCGTCGCCGGTGTACAGGGCGGTGGGGCTCCGCCGCCCCCGCCGCAGGCCAGGGCCCCCGGAGAGCCGGTCCAGCAGGCCGCGGACCCGCCAGGCCAGCGGCCAGGAGTACCAGCCGTTCTGGCCTCCGATGCCGACGATGACCCTCCACAGGGCCTCGGGGCTGGCGTCCACGACGCAACTGCGGTCGTCCACGTAGAGGGAGCCGCCCGCCCAGTCCGGGTCCGTCGGCAGGGGGTCGCTCGGCGCGCCTGGCATCTCCGCACTGGACCAGTGCGTGGCGACGTCGTGGTCACGGACCCGCTTGAGCGCCAGCTCCAACGCCCGGTCGAGGCCGGTGAGCCCCCCCGGCGGGTCCGGGACGTACGCGGCGATGTCGTGCTCGTCGCAGACCACGGTGTTGCGGAGGCTCTCGACCAGCGGCTTCGCGATCCCGGCAGGCACCGGCGTCACCAATCCCACCCAGTGGCTGGACAGCCGCGGGGTGAGCACAGGCACGCGGACGATGCGCCGTCGCGGCAACCCGGAGACGTGCGCGTAGCGCTGCATCATCTCCCGGTAGGTGAGCACGTCATGCCCGCCGATGTCGAAGGTCCGGTTGAGCTCGTCGGGCACGCCCGCCACGGCGACGAGGTAGTAGAGGACGTCGCGGATCGCTATCGGCTGGATCCGGGTGTCGACCCAGGTCGGCGTGACCATGACCGGCAGACGCTCGGTGAGGTAGCGCAGCATCTCGAAGGACGCTCCGCCGCTGCCGATGATGACGGCGGCCTGCAGGACGACGGTGGGCACGCCGCTCGCCAGGAGGATCTCGCCGACCTCGGCCCGACTGCGCAGGTGTCGCGACAGCTTCTCGTCCTCGGGCAGCAGGCCGCCCAGGTAGACGACGCGGCGGACGTCCGCCCCCCTCGCTGCCGCGCCGAAGACCCGAGCTGCGCGCCGGTCCGTCTCCTCGAAGTCCCCGCCGCCCCCGATCGCGTGGACCAGGTAGTAGGCGACGTCGACACGGTCGAGCGCCTCCCGCATCTGCCCGGCGTCGAGCACGTCGGCCTGCACCGGCTCCACCTCGCCGTACCACGGGTGGTCGCGCAGGCTGCCGACCGTACGGGTGCCCGCGCGGACCCGGTAGCCGGCCCTCAACAGCTCGGGGACGAGGCGGCCTCCGATGTAGCCGGTGGCCCCGGTGACCAGGACGAGGCGGCCGTTCGTGTCGGGCATGACCGCAGTGTGTCCTGTCCGTCGTCGGAGGGCACGTCGGTCTGTGCCGGGCACGGCCCGCCCTGCAGGATGGGCGGGCCGCACCGGTTCACCGGGGACGGCTCAACGGCCGAGCAGCCCTCCGAGACCGCCGCCGCCCAGCCTGGCGACGAGGTCTTGCGGGTCGAGCCCGAACTTCTGCAGCAGCCCGCTGTGCTGCTCCGTGTCGACCTGCTGCGGCAGCTCCTGGTCTGCCTGCCTAGCCTTGGCGTCGTCGCCCTGCGACCTCAACAGCTCCAGGATCTGGCTCTTGTCGATCTGCATGGTCGGCCTCCTCCCTGCCCCCGCCTATCGGTGACGGGGGCACGTTCGTCCATGTCCGCGGGGTGGCCCGCTGAAACCGCGCGCATGCGACCGGTCGTCGGCGCCGGCCCCGCCCGCAGGGTCAGCGCGGCGTCTCGTCCTTGACCACCGGGACCCGCCCGGTCGTCTCCTCCGCGGTCTGCTTGTACGGGTCGGGACGCAGCGCCGCCGCCCGCCGCTCGGCCTTGGCGCGCTCGTCGTCGTCCCGGGTCCGGGCGGGCGCGGCACCGTCCTCGTCGGCGCCGGGGCCCTCGCCGCGGAGCCACACCGTCCGCTGGGCGAACGGGATCTCGATCCCCTCGGCGTCGAACCGGCGCTTGATCCGCTCGCGCATCTCGCGGGCGACCTTCCACTGCTCGAGCGGCCGGGTCTTGAGCACGACGCGGACGACCACCCCGTCGGCGGAGAGCGCCTCGACGCCCCAGACCTCCGGCTCCTCGAGGATGAGCTCGCCCCAGGCCTCGTCCTCGGCCAGCTCGTGCGAGATCTCGGTGAGCAGTCGGCGCACACGGGCGGTGTCCTCCCCGTACGCGACCCCGATGTCGAGGACGACGCGCGACCACCCGTACGACATGTTGCCCACGCGGACGATCTCGCCGTTGCGGACGTACCAGACCGTCCCGTCGACGGCGCGCAGCCGGGAGATTCGCAGGCCCACCGCCTCCACCACGCCGTTGGCCTCGCCGAGGTCGACGACGTCGCCCACGCCGTACTGGTCCTCGAAGATCATGAACAGGCCGGAGAGGAAGTCCTTGACCAGGGCCTGGGAGCCGAAGCCGAGGGCGACGCCGAGGATCCCCGAGACGGTCAGCAGCGGGGCCAGGTTGAAGCCGAGCTCAGCAACGATCATGAACACGGCGATGACGAACACCACGCCGGTGGTGATGCTCTTGAGCAGGGACCCCATCGTCGACATCCGCTGGCTGCGCCGCTCGGCACCGAGCGGGCCCATCTCGGCCAGCGGGACCTTGCCGCGGTGGAGGATCCCCGGCGTACGGCCGGTGGCGGCACGCGTGGTCAGCCGGTCGATCGCCCGGTGCAACACCCAGCGGACCACGAAGGCGCCGACCAGGATCACGAGGATCATGAACGGCTTGGCGATCAAGGTGTTCGACCACTCGGCCAGCCACTCGTTGCCGGTGACCCGGTAGACGAGCTGGCAGAGGGTGTTGCCGCTGCCCTCGTCGTAGCAGCTCGTCGTCGCGGTCTCGATCCTCAGGTCGTCGAGGGAGGGAGTCTCCCCGGGGTCGGGCACCGGACTCGTCCCGGCCACCAGGGCGGTGGGGACGGCCGGGGCGGGCAACGGGGCGAGGTCGAGCGCGAGGATGGCTGGTCACCCCTCGTCGGGCGGGTGGCGGTCGGGTCCGGTCCCGACGCTAACGCCTCGGGCGGGCGGGTCGCGCCCGGGTCATGCTCCGGACGTGCCCGAGCTCACGCCCGGGTCAGGCCGAGGTGGGTGGCAAGGAAGGCCAGCTGGTCGGCGGCGAGGTCCACCGTCCGGGAGACCGCCCGCGCCCCGTGCCCGACCTCGCGCTCGACCCGGAGGAGCACCGGGTGGGTCGCAGGATCGGCCGAGGTGGCTCCCTGCAGGGCCGCGGACATCTTGCGCGCGTGCATGGGGTCCACCCGGGTGTCGCCCTCGAACACCGTGAAGAGGAGGGCGGGGTAGGAGGTGTCCTCTCGAACGTGGTGGTACGGCGAGTAGGAGAGCAGCCAGCCCAGCTCCTCCGCCACGGCGGCCGAGCCGTACTCGTCGTGCCAGGTGGCGCCGAGTCCCGATCGCTCGTAGCGGACCATGTCGAGGAGCGGTGCCGAGCAGACCACCGCCCGGTAGGCCTGCGGGCGCTGGGTGAGCGCCGCCCCCACGAGCAGGCCGCCGTTCGAGCCGCCGCTGATGCCGAGCCGGTCCGTCGTGGTCCAGCCGTCGGCGACCAGCTGTTCGGCGGCCGCGTGGAAGTCGTCGAAGACCGCCTGCTTGTGCTCCCGGATTCCCGCGCGGTGCCAGGCCTCGCCCTCCTCCCCGCCGCCGCGCAGGCCGGCGACCACCCAGACCCCACCGGCCTCGACCCAGGCCAGCACGCTCGCCGAGTAGGCCGGCGTCAGCGCGATGCCGAATCCGCCGTACCCGTACAGGACCGTCGGGCGCGGGCGGTCGGGCTCCGCCGTGGGGGAGACGACCAGCATCCGTACGGACGTCCCGTCGGCCGAGGCGTAGGTGACCTGACGCGTGTGGACGTCGGGGACGACGACGGTGCCCGGGGCCTCGGCCCAGGTGGTGAGCGAAGCGTCCCGGGCGTCGTACCGGAGCACCCGGACCGGGGTGGTCTCGTCGGTGTAGACCATCCACGCCTCCGGCCCGCCCTCGGGCCGCTCGGACAGACCGCCCAGGGTGCCGAGACCGGGCAGGTCGACACCGCCCAGGCGTTCACCCGTGCCGGCGTCGTGGACCGTGAGCTCGGATACCGCGTGCCGGGTCCACGAGGCCAGCAGGAGCGGGCGGTCGAGGGCGGGCCCGTCGAGCACGGCGTAGTCCTCGAGCACCGCGTCGGGGTCCTCCGGCAGCAGGTCGCGCCAGCGCTCCGGCTCGGGGTGGGCCGGATCGGCGACGCACAACCGGCCCCGCGGGGCGTCACGGTCGGTCCACACCAGCAGCCGCCCGTCGCGGGCCACGTGCAGCGACACGCGGGCGTCGACACCCTCCTGGACGGGTCGCAGCGCGGGCCCCGCTGGATCGGAGCCGGCCAGGTCGGCCAGCCACGCGTCCGTCCGCGGCTCGGTACCCCGGGCCGCGGTGACCACGAGCCAGCGGCCGTCCCGGCTCACGCTGGCGCCGTAGTAGGTGGTCTTGTCCCGCCCCGTGCCGAACACCTCGACGTCTCCGGTGGGGTCCGTGCCCGCCCGGTGCAGGTAGACCCGCCGGTGGTACTGCTGCTCACCCTCCGGTACGGCCTCCGGCGGCAGCCGGCGCACGTAGTAGAAGGCCGCACCTCCGGGCAGCCAGGCGACGGGGGAGTAGCGCGCGCGGTCGACGGGGCCGTCCACGATGGCGCCAGTCGTCACGTCGAGGACACGCAGCACGGACTCCTCCGTGCCTCCTTCCGAGAGCTGGTACGCGAGGAGGTCGCCCTCCTTGGACGGCTGCCACGCATCGAGCGTGGTTGCTCCGCCGGGGTCGAGGGTGTTCGGGTCGACCAGCACGCGCACGGTGCCGTCGGGCTCGACGACGACCAGCACGGCGTGCTCCTGCTCCGGGGTGCGCCGGGTGTGGAAGGCCCGCCCGCCGCGCCAGACCGGGGTCCCGACCGAGCCGGCGGCGAGGAGCTCGGCGAGCCGGGTCCGGAAGGCGTCGCGGGCCGGCCAGGTCTCCTGGTGGGCGGCGAGCAGGTCGTCCTGGGCGGCCAGCCACGCCTTGGTGACCGGGTCGTCCGGGTCCTCGAGCGCCCGGAAGGGGTCCGGGATTCGGACCCCGTGCAGCAGGTCGGCGTCGTCGCCCCTGGGGGCCGGCGGATAGGGCGCGTCGGGTGTCACGACTGGGGACCTTAGACGGCCCCGGGTGTCTCACGCCCGGGGCGCCCGCGGGTCTGAGGTGGGTACGGCCACGGAAGATGCGGCGGTCGCCCGATGCGTTGCCGCCCACCTCAGGACGAGTCTCGCAGGTGACAAGAAATCGAGCGACGAGGTGACGAGATGAGCTGGTACGGAGACTACGCCGGCGGCCTGCTGCACGAGCAGCGCTCGGCGGAGCTGCGCAAGGAGGCCGAGCGCGACGGGCTGGCCCGGCGTGCGCGGGCGCGGAGGTCGGGGGTGGCCGGAGGGGGCGACGTGACCGAGGGTGGCGGCGGGGTCCGTCGACTCGGCGACCGGCGCCGGCGGCGCCGGACGACGACCGCCCGCCCTGCCCTGGGGGACCAGGGCGCCGGTGGTGCCACCGCCCGCGCGGCGTAAGGACCGCGGGGGGAGCGGGGTCGGTCCGGGGAGAGAGCGGGGTGCCGTGCGATGTGCGATTCCCTGCTGACGACACCCCCGGACTGGCTCGGCTTCGGCGTGCTCGGACCCTGGAGGTCCGGCACCGGGGTGACCTCCTGGCGCTCCC
>Ga0268386_10004380_pt1 | contig 10369 bp, 12 predicted proteins | sample RVTome_15_FD_200260 | JGI IMG/M metagenome (GOLD analysis project Ga0268386, IMG submission 200260) | Soil microbial communities from uranium-contaminated site in the Upper Colorado River Basin, Wyoming, United States - RVT150D86... ... | reverse complement strand
GACGCCGCCCTCGCGGGCGGCTCCGCATGACTCGGGGCCGGTGTGGGTCGCTAATCCTTCACCGTACGACTCTTCCATTCGTTACACCATGCCGGTTTAACCGGCGCACAAGGAGGTCGGCCATGATCCACGTCCGGCGCATCCTGTGTCCGATCGACCTCTCCGACATCTCCCGGCGGGCCTTCGACCACGCGGTGGCCCTGGCCCGCCGCTACGATGCGGAGGTGGAGAGGCTCCGGGTCGGGCTTCGCGCCCTCGCCGCCGACCTCCGGGCGCTCTGCTGCTGAGGTCTAGAAACTGGAAGGCCCCGCCTTCCAGGAATCGGACGGTTTGCCCGACCCGCCAGGAGGCCTGCTGGGGCTATCTCCTTGTCCGATCTCGCTTTGCGCTTGGCGATTTTCGCGGGCATTGCGTTTGCTTTCTCGAGGGGGCATGGCGTCCTTTTGGGGGCACTTCCGAACTTGAGCCTGCGAGCACGTCGGCCCCAGGCCTCGCCGCCGCCGACGGTCGGCGAGCGTTTTCCCGCCCTCGCCCTGCCCTTTTCCGCCGAGCGGGGGAGGATGCGACGCACCGCTCCCGATCCGGGGAAGTGGCTCCTTCTTCTCTATTGGGACGACCTGTCGCGGCCCGAGGGCCTCGCCGTCCTCGGTCAGCACCGTTTCGAGCTGGGGGCCGAGCTGCAGGTCGTGGGGGTCACCACCTTGCGGGCGCCGGTCGAGGCCGCCCCCTTCCCCGTCCTCCGGGACTCCCGCCGCCGGCTCGCCGACGCCCTCGGCCTCGTCCCCGTCCCGGGGCTCCGCGCGAGCTACCTGATGGACCCGCATGCCGTCATCCGCTGGAGCGTCCTCGAGGCGCTCCCGACCCCCCGGCCCCTCGAGGCGGCGATGCGCGCGCTCTGGGCCGTGCCGCTCCCGAAGGCGCCGCGGGTCGAGCGCCGCCTCGAGTGCATGTGCGCCTGGTGCCGGAAGGTGCAGGAGGACGGGCGCTGGCAGACCGTCGAGCACTTCATCGAGGCCCGCCTCCCCGTCGAGTTCACCCACGGGATCTGCCCGGCCTGCCTCGAGGAGCACAGCCGGCAGGCCCGGCCGCCCCACCGCGGCCGGGACGGCCGGCGGAGCGAGCGCGTGCTCCTGCGGATCCCGGTGCTCCTCGACGCCCCGGGAGGGGCCCAACCCGCGGAGACGGTGGAGGTGAGCCGGCACGGCGGCCTCGTGCTCTCCCCGGTGGCCCACCCCGCGGGGGCCGCCCTCGTGATCAAGAGCCTCGAGACCGGCGAGTCGGCCCGGTGCCGGGTGGCCTGGTGCGGCGGCGCGGTCGCCCCCGGCCTCTACCGCCTCGGGCTCGAGCTGGTCGAGGAGCGGCCCGGCTTCTGGGGGCCGGAGTACGAGACGAAGCGGGCGAGCGCCCTCGTCCTTCAGTAGCGCGCCCGCAGCCAGGACGCCCCGAGCACCGCCTGGACGATCCGGAAGCGGTGGCCCCGGTAGGGCTCGAGCAGCTCGAGCATCCGCCGGTCGTCGCCTTTCTCCTCTCCCGCGAGGGCGGCCGACACCAGCCGCGGCAGGTGCAGGTCCCCGACGGGCACCGCGTCCGGGTCGCCGAGGCCGAAGCCGAGCGTCATCTCCACCGTCCAGGGGCCGCAGCCAGGGATGGCGGCGAGCCGGGCGCGGGCGGCGGCCGGCTCGAGGAGGAAGGCCCCGTCGGCCGCCCGGGCATGGCGCGCGGCCGCGCGGAGCCGGGCCGCCCGCTGGCCGTCCACCCCCGCCCGCCGGAAGTCGTCCGAGGAGAGGCGCAGCCAGTCGCGGGGAGCGAGGGGGAGCAGCAGGCCGGGCGGCCCGGGGGCGGCCTCGGCGCGGACCTGCACGAGCCGCCGATGGCTCCGGGTGGCGTCGCGGAACGCGACCCGCTGCTGGAGGATCACCCGGACCAGGGTGTCGAAGACCCAGGGGCTGCGCGGAAGGTGCACGCCCCGGCTCCGCCGCACGAGGGCGCCCAGCCGGCCGGGCGGCCGCGGGCAGGCCGCGGGGATGTCGTGCAGGCCGAGCACCGACTCCACCCGGCCGAGGATCCAGGCCGCGCCGGGGCCCCAGGCCCCCGCGAGCACGCCGGCCGGGGTGAGGGCGAGGCGGAGGCTGGCCGGGCCGGCGGGGGTCCGGCCGGCCTTCCACAGCGCGCCCGGCCGGCGGGCGCGGGTCGGGTCGAAGCCGCCGAGGGGCAGGAAGCGCAACGTCCCGTCGAAGTCGTAGGCCGGGGGGACGGCCACCAGCCGCTCGGCGTCGGGCCCGGCCCGGTCCCCGGCTCGGTTCATGCAGCCGAGGTTACGATAGACCGTGGACGTCCTCGACGACCGGGACTCCCTCCAGCGCTTCGTCTTCGAGCGGGCCCGCGTGCGGGGCGAGCTGGTCCGCCTCGACGCGAGCTGGCGGGAGGTCCTGCGCCGCCATCCCTACCCTCCCGCCCTCCGGGCCGCCCTCGGCGAGCTGATGGCGGCCTCGGCGCTCCTCTCCGCGACCCTCAAGTTCGACGGAGGCGCGCTCGTCCTGCAGATCCAGGGCGGGGGGCCGGTGACCCTGCTCGTGGTGGAGTGCCAGAGCGACCTCTCGTTGCGCGCGGCCGCGACCTGGGAGGGCGACCTCGACGTGCTCGGCCCCGAGCCCACCCTGCGCGCCCTCGCGGCCGGGGGGCGGTGCGCCCTCACCCTCGACCCCGGCCCGGGCCGCCAGGCCTACCAGAGCGTCGTCCCCATGGAAGGGCTCACCACCGCCGAGGTCCTGGAGCGCTACATGGCCCGCTCCGAGCAGCTCGAGACCCGGCTCCTCCTCGCCGCGGACGAGCGGCGGGCCGCGGGGGTGCTCCTCCAGAAGCTGCCCGAGGCGGGAGGCCGCCCGGCCGACGCCGACGCCGACCTGTGGGAGCGGGCCTCCCTGCTCCTCGCCACCCTCACCCGCGACGAGCTGCTCGGGGAACCGGGGGCGGCGATCCTGCGGCGGCTCTTCCACCAGGAGGACCTGCGCCTGTTCGAGACCATGCCGGTCCGCTTCGCCTGCCGCTGCTCCCGGGAGCGGGTGGGAGGAGTGATCCGGATGATCGGGGCCGACGAGGCCCGGTCGATCCTCGCCGAGCGGGGGGAGATCGCGGTGACCTGCGAGTTCTGCCGGGAGACATACGTGTTCGGGCCCGACCAGACCGAGGCGGCGCTGCGGGGGGCCGTCGTCCGCGGATAGCGCCCTCGCGACGGCTCCCTTGACAATCCGTTCCCGGAGCTTCTCTAATCCGGACCACCGCGGGTCTGGCCGCGGCCAGGAGGAGGGCTCGTCATGCTCAAGGGGTTCCGCGACTTCGTCGCCCGGGGCAACGTGATCGACCTCGCGGTGGGCTTCATCATCGGCGCCGCCTTCGTGGCGATCGTGGACTCGCTGGTCAAGGACCTCATCACCCCGTTCATCGGCCTCCTCGGGGGACAGCCGGACTTCTCGGCGGTGAAGCTGGGGCCGATCGCGGTCGGGAACTTCGTCAACGCGGTGATGGCGTTCCTGATCAAGGCGGCCGGCCTCTACTTCCTGATCGTCCTCCCCTTCAACCGGTACGCGGCCCGGCTGGCCGCGGCCGCGCCCCCCAACCCGCAGGTGGTGCTGCTCCAGGAGATCCGGGACGCGCTCAAGGCCCCCGGCCGGTAGCGGCGCCGCGGCCCCGGCCGGCTGCGTCGACCGGGGTACCCGGGCTAGCCCCCGTCGGGGGAGTGGGCCTCCAGCCGTGGCTCCGGGGGCAGGTTGAGGATGCGGGCGGGGAGCAGGGAGACGATGAACGCCACCACCTCGCGCAGGGAGAGGACGGCCAGGGGGGCCCCCGCGTCGTCCACGATCGGGATGTGCCGGTAGCCGCCCAGGATCATCCGGTTGAGCGCGAACGCGATGCCGTCGTCGGGACCGAGGGTCTCGGGGTCGGGAGTCATCAGCTCCCCCACCGGCCGCCCCTGGTCGATCCCGGACAGGGCGACCCGCTTCAGCACGTCCCGCTCGGTGAAGATCCCGACCGCCCGGCCGTCGCGCACGACGAGCACCGCCCCGATCTGGCGGTCGAGCATGAGCCGGACCGCGTCGCGGACGGAAGTGGACTCGGGGATGGAGACCGCCGGCCGCGGCTCGAGGGCGCTGATGGGGGCGTCCAGGATCGCCTCTCCGAGCCGCTGCTCCGCGCGCTCGCGGGCGCTCGGGTCGTCCTCGTAGGCCTCGTCGAACTCGCTGAGGGTCATCCGCACCTCCCGATGGACGCCGGATGCCCGAAGCTACGACCAGAAGGGGCCCGAGGTCAACGGTTTTCTCCGGCCGCGCGCATCCGGGCCGGCGCCCCGCGGTGTACCATGCGCCAGCCCGCGAGGGTCCGGACGTCTCGAAAGGAGGGTTGCCTCACCGTGCCTGCCGACCCCCAGATGCTGAGGAGCGTCCCCTTCTTCCAGACCCTCGACGACGACGAGCGGGCGGCGGTGGCCGCGCTCATGCTCGAGGAGCGCCTCCCCGCCGCGACCACGGTCTTCCGGGAGAACGACCCCGGGGGCATCCTCTACATCATCAAGAGCGGGCGGGTCGAGCTGTCGGTGGTCGGGGAGGACGGGAAGAAGGTGGTGGTGGACATCCTCGAGCCCGGGGAGTTCTTCGGGGAGGTGTCGCTCCTCGACGGGGGCGGCCGCTCGGCCACCGCGGTCGCCACCGAGGAGACGGACGTCCTCCGCCTGGAGCGCGAGCCGTTCCTCGGCCTCCTCCGCCGCCGGCCGGAGGTGGCCCTCGACGTGCTCGCCGCCTTCGCCAAGCGCTTCCGGAAGACCGACGAGCTGCTGCGCCGCCGGGTCCCCAACCCCAACGACGTCGTGGCGGGGAGCGAGACCTTCGGCGAGCGGGTGGCGGACGCGGTGGCGAAGTTCGGCGGGTCGTGGAGCTTCATCTTCTCGTTCGGGGCGGTGCTCGTCACCTGGGTGATCACGAACTCGCTCCTCCTCGCGGGGAGCCGGGGGGAGCCCTTCGACCCCTTCCCCTTCATCCTCCTGAACCTGTTCCTCTCCATGATCGCCGCGCTCCAGGCCCCCGTGATCATGATGAGCCAGAACCGCCAGGACTCGAAGGACCGGATCCGCAGCGAGCTGGACTACCAGGTGAACCTCAAGGCGGAGGCGGAGATCATGCACCTCCACGAGAAGTTCGACGACCTGCGGCGGGAGATCCTGAAGGGCCGCTGATCCCCCGCCCGGCGCGAGCGTCCCGCCGGCGCGCCGGGCGGATCAGCCCGCCCGGCCCCGCGCCCCCTCCGGCACCGGCACCACCCCCGCGGCGACCGCGAGGCCCGCGACCACCACCGCGAGCAGGTGGAAGGCCATCGCGTAGGAGCCGGTCTCCTCCACGCACCGGGCGAGGAGGAGCGGGCCCACCGCGGAGGCGAGGACGGTGAGGACCTGGGCCGCCCCCTGGATGCGGCCGAGGTGGAGGCGGCCGTAGGCCCTCCCCCAGAAGCTGAAGAAGACGACCATCACGAAGCCCCCCGCGAGGCCCATCACCACCGCGTAGGCCGTGACGTGGGCCTCGGTCTCCACGTGGGGGAGGGCGAGGAGCGCCCCCGCGAGGAGGAGCATGGCGGCGGCGAGGAGGCGGCGCATCGAGCCCCGCGCGGCGAAGGCGCCCCCCGCGAAGTTGCCGACGAGGGCGAGGAGGGCGATCACGACGAGGGACCGGTGGTAGGTCGCGGGGGAGAAGCCCCGCTCGGCCAGGATCGACTCGTTGAAGAGGGCGATGCCGGAGGCCACGAGGCCGTAGGCGGAGCTCGCGAGGGCGAAGACCCAGAACGCGGGGGTGCGGAGGGCGGCCCCCAGGGTCGCTCCGGCCGGGGCCGCCCCTGGCTCGTGGGGAGGGGCGGGGCCGCCGTCGACCTCGAGGCCGCAGCCCTCGGGAGTCGGGCGCACGAGGAGCCAGGCGAGCGGGGCGAGGACGAGGAGGAGCGCGAGGCCGACCCCCGCCCACGCCGCCCGCCAGCCGCTCGCGAGGACGGCCGCCCCCACCGCGGGGAACGCCGCCATGAAGCCCACGCTCATCGCGACCGCGTAGACGCCCATCGCCAGGCTCAGCCGCCGCGAGAACCACTTGCCGACGAGGGCGAGGCTGGCCACCGAGAGCGCGCTCTGGCCGAAGCCCCGGGTCAGGGTGACGAGGACGAGGAGGGGGAGGGCGGCCTCGGCCCGGCTCATCACCAGGACGACGATCCCGAGGGCCAGGACGACCGCGGTCAAGACCACGCGGCTGCCCCACCGGTCGATGAGCCGCCCGATCCCGAGGCAGAAGACCGAGCCGACCAGGGTCGCGACGAGGTTCATCTCGGCGAAGGCGACGCGGCCGATCCCGAGGTCGCGCAGGAGGGGCTCCGTGACGAGCCCCAGGCCCTGGGTGCGGCCGGGGAGGGTGCCCACCATCGCGAGGGCGGCCACCCCGAGGTTCACCCAGCCGTAGTAGAGCGGCCGCGGGACGGGCCCCGCCCGCGGCAGCGTCCCGGTCCCCGCCTCAGCCATGCCGGCTCCCGGCCCCCCGGGCACGGTACCATGCCGCGACGACGGCGCAGACCACCGCCAGGCCGAGGGCGCGCACCGGCCCGTTCGCGAAGACGACCGCGCCGTTCAGGAACATGAGCAGGAAGAACGCGCGGGCCGCGCGGTCGAGGGCGGCCGGGCGGGCGAGGAAGCTCGCGGGCGCGGCCCACCACCAGGCGACCTCGGCCGCCCAGCCCGCGAGGAAGAGGTAGTTCACGAGGAGGCCACCGCCCATGGCCACGCCCGTCACCGCCTCGGTCTGCCGGGCGGTGTCGAGCCAGGCCGCGGAGTGGCTCCATCCGTGCCGGAGGTGGAAGGCCAGGCCGGAATGGACGAGGAGGGCGAGGGCGCCCGCCGTCCAGGCCATGCGAGCGCGCCTTGCCGGCGCGGGCTCCCTCGAGCGCCGCCACTCGCCCGCCCCCCAGGCCACGAGGCTCAGCCAGGCCGTGCCGCGGAGGAGCAGGTCGCCGATGAGCATGGTGTATTCTGCCCGACCATGTCCGGCCTCGCCGCGGCGGTCGCCGGCTCGGTGCTGCTGGCCGCGCTCAGCACGCTGGGGGACTTCGTGTGGGCGCGCTTCGTCTCCGCCCACCGCGCCGCGCTGGGCCTCCTCCACGGGTCGCTGCTCTGTCTCGCGATCGGCCTCCACCTCGGGGTCCTGCGGGGCCGCCCGGTCCGGGGGGCACTCGGGGGGGCGGCGGTCGGCCTCGGCGCCGCCGCCGGCTTCTATGCCCTGGCGCCTTTCCTCGGCTACGCGGCGATGTTCCCCTGCTGGATGGCCTTCTGGATCGGCTTCGCCGTCCTCGACGCCCGCGGACTGCGGGGCGCGCGCGCCGGCCGGGAGGCCCTCGCCCGCGGTCTCCTCGCCGCCCTCGGGTCGGGGGCCGCCTTCTACGCGATCTCGGGGATCTGGACGAACCCGCGGCCGGGCGGGCCCGATTACGCCTGGAACTTCCTCTGCTGGACGATCGCCTTCCTGCCGGGCTTCCTGGCCCTGCTCGCCGGGGGCCGGCGCGGGCGCGTTGACAGCCCACCCGCGGTGCCCTAGCCTCCGGCATCGCGACCCCAGCGACTTCCTCCCCGCGCCGCCCCGACACTCTGGCCTGGTCCCTCCTCGGCCTGGCCACCGCCCTCTACACCGGGGTGAACCTCTACCGCCTGTGGTGCTACTACCCGTTCGACTACGACCTGGCGATCTTCGGCCAGGGGGTGTGGCGGCTGTCCCAGGGGGAGGCGCCCTTCGTCTCGATCCGGGGGATGAACCTGTTCGGCGAGCACGCGACCTGGGTCCACGCGCCTTTCGCCCTCCTCGCGGCGCTCCTCCGTCCCCTGGCGGACGTGCCCACCGTCCTCGTGCTCGGCCAGTCGGCCGCCCTCGCCGGGGCCGGGCACCTGCTCTACCGGATCGCGGGACGGGAGGCGGGGCCGGCTTCCGCGCTCCTCGTGCTCGCTTCGTACCTCGCCTACCCCGCCCTCCAGCACACCTGGCTCGAGTACTACGAGCCGATCAACCTCGCCGTCCCCTGCCTGGTCGCGGCGACCCAGGCGGTGCGCGAGGGACGCGACCGGCCGGCCCTCCTCTGGTCGATCGCCGCCCTGCTGACGATCGAGAACCTCGCGGCCACCGTGGCCGCCCTCGGGGTCTACGCGGCGCTGGGGGCGGGCCGGCGCCGGCTCGGCCTCGCCCTCGTCGCGATCAGCGGGCTCTACCTCGTCTTCCTCATGCAGGTGACCTTCCCCTGGCTGAGCGAGCGCGGCTACGTCTTCGCCGACCGGCTCTACGGCGACTTCGCGCGGAGCCTGCCCGAGGCGGCGCTCCACCTGGCCCGGCCCGACAACCTCGTCGCCCGGCTCGCCACCCCCGCGAACGGCCACTACCTCCTCGGCCTCCTCGTCCCGGTGGGCTTCCTTCCCTTCGCCGCCCCCCTCACCCTCGTGCTCGCCGTCCAGCTCCCCCTCAACATGGTCTCCTCCTGGCCCTACGCCCGGGAGATCCGCTACCACTACGTGGCCCCGATCATCCCCTTCGTCCTCCTCGCGGTGGTCCGGGCCCTCGCCCTCTTCCCTCCCCGCTCGACACGCCGGCGCCTCGCCGCCGGGCTGCTCGCGGCCGGCTTGCTGGCCGGACAGGCCCTCTACGCGTCCCCCTGGCTGATCCCGCGGGAGGGACGCCGCTGGTGGCGCGGCCTCGAGGCCGACGCCCTCGAGCGGAAGGAGACCCGCGCGCTGCTCGAGCGGCTCCCGGGCGACGCCTCGGTCTCGGCCCACTACCGCTTCCTCCCCGCCCTCTGCGAGCGCCGGCGCCTCTACATGTTCCCCGACCTCGGGCCGAGCTGGCCCGACGCGCTCCTCGTGGAGGAGGTGCGGCTCGCCCCGGGATCCCGGGACGAGGAGGCGCTGGGGCGGGCCCGGGGGGAGGCCGGCTACCGGGAGGTCGCGCGCACGTCGAGCGGCGCCGTGCTCCTCTTCCGCGAGGGCTCCGGCGGCGGCGAGGCCCCCCTCCGCTCCCCGCCGGTCGCCCGGCCTTGACGGGCGGACCGCGGGACCGCTAAGGTCGCCCATCGCGAGGAGGACACGTGCCGCACGGAGTGGATCGCCGCACCTGGCTCACGAGCGCCGGCCTCGCCACCGCCGGCCTCGCCCTCGGGCGGGCGCCTTCGGCGGCGGCCGCTTCGTCGTTCGGGCGCTTCCGACTCGGCATCGTCACCTACAACGTGGCCCGCGACTGGGACCTCGACACGATCCTGAAGAACGTGCGGGAGGCCGGGCTGGAGGCGGTGGAGTTCCGCACCACCCACGCCCACGGCGTGGAGCCGGGCCTCGACGCCGCCCGGCGCCGGGAGGTCCGGGACCGCTGCCGGGACGCCGGCCTCCTCCAGACGAGCCTGGGCACGACCTGCGAGTTCCACTCCCCCGACCCCGCGGTCGTCCGGCAGAACGTCGAGACCTGCCGCGAGTTCGTGGGGCTCGCCCGGGACATCGGGGCCCGCGGGGTGAAGGTGCGGCCGAACGGCCTGCCCGAGGGGGTGCCGGTGGAGAAGACCCTCGAGCAGATCGGGCGCGCCCTCGCCGAGTGCGGCGCCGCCGCGGCCGACGCGGGGGTGGAGATCTGGATGGAGGTGCACGGCCGGGGGACCCAGGAGCCCGCCCGCTCCCAGCGGATCATGGAGCACTGCGGCCATCCGAGCGTGGGGGTGACCTGGAACTCCAACCCGACCGACCTCCACGAGGGCTCGGTCAGCGACGCGTTCTCCCGCCTCGGCCGCCACGTCAAGTGCTGCCACGTCACCGAGCTGTGGAGCGACTACCCGTACCGCGAGCTGTTCCACCTCCTGGGGGAGGCGGGCTACGACCGCTTCACCCTCTGCGAGATCCCCCAGAGCATCCGCCCGGAGGACGGGGTCGCCTTCCTGAAGTGCTACCGCGCCCTCTGGCGCGAGCTGCAGCGGCGATGAGCGCGTCGCGCCGGTCCTTCCTCGCCTCGGCGTCCGCCCTCGCGGCGTCCGCCCTCGCCCGCCCGGCTTCTGCCGGGCTTCCGCCCCGGCGCGCGGGAGGGCCGCGGCTCAAGCTCGGTCTCGCCGCCTACTCCTTCCGGGACCACCTCACCGGGAAGAAGGCCCCCTCGATGACCCTGGAGACCTTCGTCGAGCACGCGGCTGGCCTGCAGGTGGACGGGGTCGAGCTGACCTCCTACTACTTCCCCGAGACCTTCGCCCTCGACTACCTCGCCCGGCTGAAGCGCCGCTGCCACAACCTCGGCCTGGAGATCGTCGGCGTCCCCGTCCGGAACACGTTCACCTGGCCGGC
>Ga0268386_10004379_pt1 | contig 10375 bp, 9 predicted proteins | sample RVTome_15_FD_200260 | JGI IMG/M metagenome (GOLD analysis project Ga0268386, IMG submission 200260) | Soil microbial communities from uranium-contaminated site in the Upper Colorado River Basin, Wyoming, United States - RVT150D86... ... | reverse complement strand
CGGCCCAGCAGAAAGGGGGACGGAGATGCTCAAGAACCCGACCTACGACCTGATGGAGACAGCCAGTGTCCTCTCGAAGGGCCTCCACCGCTACGACACCTTCAGGAAGGATGCGGCCCACTGCACGCAGTGCCAGGAGATCTGGACGTACATGAAGAGCCGGGACGAAGAAGAGCTCAAGCGCATCGTCGATCACCTGGCGCACCACTTCCAGGAGGAGCTGAAGGTCAGGCTCAGCGCCTGATCTCGCCGCTGGGCCTCGGCCGCTCCCGGTGGACTCTCCCGCCGCCAGGGCACGTCGCGATCGGCCCGAGGCGGCGCGCGGAGTGACTGGTGTGTCCGGTGATCGCCGGGGGATGCCACCACGACGCGCCGGTCACGGGAGGAGAGGATGATGGCGCAGACACGCTCGAGGTCGGTGCGGGATCGAATGAGCCGCCGTGTCACGACGGTGCGTCCGGAGGCTCACCTCAGCGAGGCGGCGAAGCTCATGCGGGCACGAAAGATCCGTCACCTGCCCGTCGTCGATCAGGCCGGGCGCCTCGTCGGCATGGTCACGGCTCGCGACCTCCGGCAGGTGCTGTTCGCGCCCATCGTGCAAGACGAGCGCGCGGACGTGCAGGCTCTCCTCGAGACGCTCTCGGTCCGCGACGTGATGACGCGGGGCGTGCTGAGCGTCCGAGCGGCGACGTCCATTCGTGACGCGGCCCGGCTGATGCACGAGCGCAAGCTCGGAGCCCTACCCGTCGTCGAGCGCGACCGCCTCGTGGGGATCCTCACCGAGAGCGACGTCCTGCGCGCCTTTCAGGAGCTGCTCGGTCCTGCGGCCTCCGCCGTGATCCCGCCTTAGCGGGGGGTGCCCGAGCCCGAGGCACCCGAGGTCCAACGCGTGAAGGAACACGCTGGCCGGTCCCGGTCGGCGGCCGCTAGAGGGGGTATCGGAGGCGGGCGGCGAACCCGCCGGCTGCGGTCAGACCCGCGTGCGCCTGGACCGTCTCGACGCTCCCGCCGGTCGTCTGCACGCGCTCGACGACGGCGGCCGCCAGCTCGATGTCACGCGTCGCGCCCCCGCACAGCCAGCAGGCCGCCCCCGCCTCCTGCAGCGCGCCGCAGCGCTCGCAGGCGCGGCCCGGCCGGCGAAGATCGGCCAGGATATAAAGCCGATGGATCGCCCCCCGGCGGGCGGCCTCCAGGGTCCCGGGACCGGCGACGGCCCGTCCACCTTTGGCAGCCTCGGTGAGCACGTCGTCGACATCGACAACCTCGTCGCTGTGCTCCTGCAGATCGAGTCGCTCGGCGGCGCGGCGCAGGATCGCGCTCGGCGGCTCCCAGCGGGCGGCGGGGATCTGCCCCACCACCAGCCGTTGCAGTCGCTCGGGGAGGCGGCGCTGAAACGTGGCCAGCTGATCCTCGTGGCCGGCCAGGAGGATGCGCGGGATCGCCTGCGTGTCGACGATCTGCGTGACCGCGTCGGCGACCGCTTCGTAGTGTTGATCGCGGTGCGTCTCGATGTGCCGGGCGTACCGCGACTGCGCGAGCTGCGCCCAGCCCCCTCGCTTGTGGCGGCCGGGGACGTCACGCTCGAGCGCCACCTCGGCGCCGGCCCCGCCTGGATGGAGCGGAAGCAGCCGGGCGCTTTCACCATCGACGACGACGATCATCGCCGAGGCGTGCTCGTCGAGCACCTCGGCGAGGGCGCCGAGATCGGGCCGCTCCGCCACCACGAAGCGCTCGTGAAAGGGCACGCGCACCGGGATCGATTCGCGCAGGCCCAGGGCGCGGCAGGCGAAGAGCGCCACGCCATCGGCCTCCGGCACCGCGGTCTGCTGGACCAGCCTGTCACCCTCTCGCTCGATCCAGTCCAGATCCTCGAGCTCTGCCGCACCGGCCTCCCGAGCCCGGCGAAGCTCGCGAGTCAGGAAGACGCGGGTCCGATCGCGCTGGTGCTCGTCCGACCACCGGGTGTTCATGTAAACGCTCACCACGCCCGGATGGGTGGCCGGCAGACGCTCCAGGCGCGCGAGCAATGCGCAGACGTCGTCGTGCGAAGCGGCCACGTCATGGTCCTCCTGGAGGCATATGCTGTCCCTCAGCGCGTGCATCGCTGGTGCCACACCAGTACTCGGCCGGACAGGCCCTGAGCGCGGTGGCCCCTCGATCGAAGCGACCCGTGCTGGGACACCGATACCCCACCTGGGGCAGCGCGGTCTCGCAGGGTGCTGGTCCCTCGTCGACAGGCTATCTCGATGCTCCGCACTCGCTCAGCGCGGGCGGGGTATCGGCTGTGCATGAGCGCACGATCCGACGGAGGGCGGCATGTTCGCGCCGGCTTGCACGAGATCGCGTTCGCGTCGCGCGTGAGGCTCGACGTCGACCTGGACCGGATCCCCGCTCAGCCGCCGACCGCAGCGATCCGCCGTCACTATGGCATCGACCAGCGGGGTGGGCTCGCCACTACTCGTCGAGCCCTCGCAGTCGATAACTCGGTGTTTTCGCTCAGCAAGCCGCTGGCATCGCGGTTGCCTCGCTCCGGCTCGATGATCAGCGACGGCGACGGATGCGCCTCGGGGGACGACCGGCTCCGCCTGGCCGTGGCCCTCGCCCACCAGGGCGGCCGGCAGGCAGTGGCGGCGCGTGGCACCGCGCGGGTCGGCTGGAAAGCGCCTGGCGACCGCGTCACCGACGTGGACGTGGCGATCCAGGTGCGCCTCGTCGACCGTATCCGGACCTGTTTTCCCGGCGATGGCATCGTCGCCGAGGAGGGCGCGGCCGCCGATCCCGGCGAGCGGGAGTTCGTCTGGGCCATCGATCCACTCGACGGGACGAACAACTTCGCACTCGGGATCCCGTGCTTCGCCGTCTCGATCGGAATTCTCCGGCATGGGCTGCCCCACGCCGGCGTCGTCCACGACCCCAACACCGGCTTCACCACGTGGGCCGCGCGCGGCCAGGGCGCCGCGGCCGGAGGCCAGACGATCGTCCTGGGCGAGCAGCCCCTGACGGAGGCGTCCAACGTCGCCGTGCGCGTGCCGGTCGATCCGGATCTGGCCGCCGCGGTGACCGGCTGGCTGCGCCGCTACAAGCTGCGCGGATTCGGCTCGGTGGCGCTGCACCTGGCCTACGTGGCGATCGGCGCGCTCGACGTGGTCCAGGACCACAAGGCGACCCTCTGGGACGTCGCCGCCGGGGCCGCGATCCTGCTGGAGGCGGGCGGGACGATCACGGACCCTCGCGGGCGGCCGCTCTTCCCTCCCGCCGCCTCGGCGTATCGGGGCGCGCCGATGCCGTTGCTGGCTGGTAACCCGACGGCTCACGCCCAGGCCCTGGCCGACTGCCGACCGGTCACGGGGGCCCCAACCGCGGAGGCGCCGTGAGCTGGGCGGTCTGGATCACCGGTCCGCCTGGCAGCGGCAAGTCCGTCATCGCGCGGGCGGTAGCGGAGAGGCTGCGGGCGGAGGGCGAGGACGTGCGCGTCCTGGAGCTCGACGAGATCCGGCGTGTCATCACCCCCGCCCCCACGTACAGCGACGCCGAGCGCGAGGCGGTCTACCGAGCGCTCGTCTACGTCGGCGCCCGTCTCGTCGAGGCCGGCATCCCGGTCATCTTCGACGCCACCGCGCACCGCCGGGCCTGGCGGGAGCTGGCGCGGGCGGCGCTGCCGAGCTTCGCCGAGGTGCAGCTCCACTGTCCGCTGGAGGTGTGTCGCCGGCGCGAGGCGACCCGGCCTCGCGGCATGGCGCCGGCCGGGATCTACGCGCGGGCTGCGCAGCCGGGCGCGCGCGTCCCCGGCGTCAACGTCGAGTACGAGGTCGCGCGCGCCCCGGAGCTACGCATCGATACCACCACGCACTCGGTGGACGCGGCGGCCGCCGCGGTCGTCGACGAGATCCGTCGGCGCTTCCTCTCCGGCGCGCCTTCGCGGCCGCATCGGCCCGACCACGAGACGACGACACGAGAGCTCCTGCTGGAGGACGGATCCCCGGAGCAGAAGGAGATCGGCCGGCGGGCGCGCCGCTACGCCGCCAGCCTGCTGGACCCGGCGAGCGGGCAGCGGCGGCGAACGGGTCCGAGCTTCGCCGACGAGCGGGAGCGGATGGTGGAGTGGCAGATCGCCGAGCGTGGCATCCGCGATCCCGCGGTGCTCGCGGCCATGCGACGGATCCCCCGCGAGGCCTTCGTCGCCCCCGACCAGGCGGACCGCGCGTACGAGGACCGGCCCCTGCCGATCGGGGCCGCGCAGACGATCTCGCAGCCCTACATCGTCGCGGTGATGACCGAGGCGCTCGGGCTGCGGCCGGGCGATCGGGTGCTGGAGATCGGCACGGGCTCCGGCTACGCGGCCGCCGTGCTGGCCGTGATCGCCGCCGAGGTCTACACGATCGAGCGCATCGAGAGCCTGGCGGCGGCGGCGGGGCGGCGGTTGCACGACCTGGGCTACGCCAACGTCCACGTCCGCCACGGCGATGGCTCGCTCGGCTGGCCCGAGCACGCGCCGTACGACGCCATCGTCGTCACCGCGGGCGGCCCCGACGTCCCGCCCTCGCTGCTTCGGCAGCTGGCCGTCGGCGGCCGGCTCGTCATGCCGGTCGGGCCGACGCCGCGCTCGCAGCGCCTGGTGCGCGTCGTCCGGAGCGCCGAGGAGCAGTACGACCGCGAGGCGCTCGAGGACGTCGCCTTCGTGCCGCTCATCGGGGCGGAAGGCTGGCCGGCCGACGAAGCGTGGACGTGACGCGGCCGACGGCCGTGGTCGTCGAGGCGCTGGCGGGGCCGCCCGTGGGCAAGCGCCGCGTGGAGCTCGTCGAGCGCAAGGGGATCGGTCACCCCGACACGATCTGCGACGCGCTGGTCGAGGCCATCGCGGTGGCGCTCAACCGGATGTACCTCGAGCGACTCGGCGCCGTCGCCCACTACAACGTCGACAAGGCGCTCCTGGTCGCCGGCCAGTGCCGCAAGGGGTTCGGCGGCGGCGAGGTGACGCGCCCGATGGAGTTCATCGTCGGCGATCGCGCGACCTTCGAGGTGGGCGGTCGCACGCTGCCGGTGGAGGAGACGGCGCGCGCCGCCGTCGACGCCTGGCTGGCCGCGCACCTGCCGCGCGTTCGGCCCCACCTGCAGACGCGCGTTACGCTGGCGCCAGGCTCCGCCGAGCTGAGCGGCATCTTCGGAGCCGAGACCCGGGCGGTCGTCTCCAACGACACCTCGGGCGCCAGCGGCTACGCGCCGCTCAGCGTCACCGAGCAGACCGTCCTGGCGGTGGAGCGCTTCCTCAACGGTCCCGCCTTCAAGGCGAGCTTCCCCTATACCGGTCACGACGTGAAGGTGTTCGGATGGCGCGCGGACGACCGGCTGGCCCTGACAGTGGCCATGCCCCTGCTCGCCGCGGCCACCCCTTCCGAGCGCGCGTACTTCCAGCGCAAGGAGGCGGTCCTCGCCGCACTCGCCGCGGAATTCCGCAAGGTCCCCCTCCACATCGAGTGGCGCCTCAACAACCTCGACGTCCCGGGCCGCGGCAGCGACGGGGTCTATCTCTCCCTCACCGGCACCTCGGCCGAGGACGCCGACTCGGGCCAGGTCGGCCGCGGCAATCGGGCCAATGGCCTCATCGCCTTCGCCCGACCGACCGGCGGCGAGGCGACGGCGGGCAAGAACGCCCTGGCGCATGTCGGAAAGGTCTACAGCGTGCTGAGCCACCGGCTCGCCGGGCGCATCCAGGCCGCAATCCCGGGCCTCGTCGAGGTCTACGTGCACCTGGCCGCGCGGATCGGCGATCCCGTCGATCGACCGTGGGTCGGTGTGCAGGTGGTCCTGGACGCAGGCGTGGCGCTCCCGGACGTGCAGACCGCCATCGAGCGGACCGTCGTCGCCGAGACCGAGAGGCTGCCGGAGCTCCGCGAGCGCCTCGGTCGGGGCGAATTTCCGGTCTGCTAGTCCCGACCATGGCGATGCACGCCAGAGCTCGTGGCGAGCCGATGAGGAGCTGACACGCAGAAAACCCTCACTGCGAGGTCCGGGAGCAGGCGGCCGTCTCTCCACGGCGACATATTGCCGGGGACGTGCCCGCAGCCTATGCTCTGCCCGTCATGGATTCACGGGCCGGTCTCCGGATCGTCTACCCAACGACAGCGCGAGCGGGTCTCCTCGTGCGCGAGGCGATGTCGCCGCCCCCCAGCCGACCTCGCCTTCTCGACCGCGTCCGCGCGACTATTCGCGCTCGCCACTATAGCCTGCCGCGATCCCCAAGCGCGCCAGCTCGCACACCTTTCGCCACTCGTTCGCGACCCACCTGCTCGAGGCGCGGCATGACATCCGGACCGTCCAGGAGCTTCTGGGACACCGTGACGTCAGCACGACGCAGATCTACCCGCACGTTCTCAACCCCAGCCTGTCCGGCGTCGAGAGCCCCGCCGATCTGATAACCGACCTCTGATGAGCCTCGCATGGATACTCGCAACGAGCCTGGATATCCAGACCGCGGTTATCTGTTATGCGAGACCGAGCCGATTCTTTATCCGAGGTCCGCGTAGCGCGGTCCGCTTCCGCCGCGCCCACCCGAAACGCCTATCTCATCCCACCTTGCCCGAGACTCCCAGTCCATCCAACCGCATTACGCCGCGAGAACACACGTGCTACGGTGTTCCACCGACTTGTCGTTGGACTAAACCGCTGACGCGGTAGCGTCGATCTCGCTCGTCGTGATCCGCGCGCGCGCGTGGGCGCCGCGTTGTCTCCCGTTCCTTCCCGTTCCGACGTCGCGTCTGAGCCCGGCTCACAATTGCCGCCGTCCCCAATTTCTCGACGGAGGTGGCTCATGAGTGAGCTGCGAACCCGCATGCTGCGCGACATGACGGTGCGAGGCTTCTCTCCCCGGACGCACGAGGCGTACATCCGGCAGGTGGTGGGTCTGGCCCGCCACTACCGCCGGTCACCCGACCAGCTCTCTGCCGACGAAGTGCAAGCGTACTTGGCCCATCTCTACCAGGCGCGGAAACGCTCGTGGAGCACCTGCGCGCAGGCGGCGCATGCGGTTCGGTTTCTCTACCACGTCACCCTCGGGCGCGAGAAGACGGCGTTTCAGGTCCCGGCGCCCAGGCAGCCGCAGACGCTGCCCGACATCCTCAGCCGGGAAGAAGTCTGGCGCCTGCTCCGCGCGTGCACGCATCCCTGGCATCGCCTGTTGCTGGCCACCACCTACGCTGGCGGCTTGCGCGTCAGTGAAGTCGTCGCCCTCAAGGTCGCCGACCTCGACGCCGACCGCCTGACCATCCATGTCTGCCAGGGCAAGGGTGCCAAGGACCGCTACGTGCCGCTCTCCCCGCAGCTGCTCCAGGATTGGCGCGCGTCCTGGCGGATCCGACCCCCACACCTCTGGCTCTTCGCCAATCGCCAGGGCACCCGCCCCATCGACATCACCGTGGCTCAGAAGCTCTACACCATGGCCAAGCTCCGCGCCGGCATCGCCAAGCAGGGCGGCATCCACGCCCTGCGCCATCATGCCGGGTCTCGGATTATGCCGCGCCACTTCATCCTTCGAGTCCCATCCTCTCCTGAACGTTCCTCAGTGGGCGCTCGCCAGTCGGCATAATCCGGCAGTCTTCTCCCGTCCGGCCAGAGGGCCGGGAAAGGAGGAGACATGCTGGACCACTGCATCGCAAATCGGACCGCGGTTGAGCGACGAAGCGCGGGGGTCATGGGCGCCCACCTCGAGTCGTTCGTCGAGCATCTCGTCGGCCTCGAGTACGCCCCAGCGACCGTGAGTTCGCAGCTCCACATGCTCGGACGCCTCGACCGGTGGATGGCGCGCCGTCGCCTCGGCGTCGCTGATTTGAGCGAAGCCGTTATCGCCCGGTTTCTCCGGGGCCGCGCGCGCGGGGCCAGTGTGCACAGAGGAGATGCGTCGACCCTCCGTCGCTTTCTCGCCCACGTACGGGGGCATGGTGCGACGGGCCCGGCTCCTCACCGCCGCGACGAGTCACCGCTCGGCCTCCTCGTGCGCCAGTACGAGCACTACCTGACGGTGGAGCGGGGACTCGCGCCGGCCACCCTGACGAATTACGGCGGATTCGTCCGGCAGTTGCTGACCGCGCGTTTCGGCGCCAGCCGGATGCAGCTCGGTGAGCTGGACGCCTCAGACATTTCTGGGTTTGTACTCCGGCACGCGCACACGATGAGTCCCGGCCGGGCGAAGCTCATGGTGACCGCCCTGCGCTCCCTGCTGCGCTTCTTATTCGCGCGGGGCGCGATCGCGCGGGACCTCGCAGCGTGCGTGCCGGCCGTGGCGAACTGGCGCCTGGCGACGGTGCCGAAGTATCTCCGACCGGAGGAGGTCGACCGGCTGCTCCGCACCTGCGACCGGGCGACCGCGGTCGGGCGGCGGAACTACGCCGTGCTCCTGCTGCTTGCGCGGCTCGGTCTCCGCGCCGGCGAAGTCGTCACCCTGGAGCTCGACGACATCCACTGGCGCGCGGGGGAGCTCGCGGTACGAAGCAGCAAAGGGTACCATCACGATCGTCTCCCGCTGCCGGCTGACGCCGGCGAAGCGCTCGCGGCCTACGCGCACACCGATCGTCCTCGCCACCCGCTCCGGCGGGTCTTCCTCTGCGCCCGGGCCCCGCGGCGAGGCTTTGCAGGACCGAGCACCGTGGACACGATCGTCCGGCGCGCCCTCGACCGCGCCGGCCTCCGCCCGCCCCTGAAGGGGGCGCATCTGCTGCGCCACAGCCTCGCCACCCGCCTGCTGCGCGAGGGCGCATCGCTGACCGAGATTGGTCAGGTCCTCCGGCATCGGACCGTCGCCACCACGGAGATCTACGCGAAGGTGGACCTCGCAGGGCTGCGCGCCTTGGCCCGTCCTTGGCCTGCCAGCGGAGGTGCGCGATGAGCGACCTGCACCGCGCGCTCGACGAGTACCTGGCCATTCGCCGCAGCCTCGGCTTCACCCTCCGCCTTCCCGCCAGCCTGCTGCGGAGCTTCGTGACGTTCGTGGAACGCTCCGGCGGCACCTTCATCACAACCGACCTGGCGTTGCAGTGGGCAACGCAACCCCGCGGCGTCCAGCCCGCCACCTGGACCTGGCGGCTCGGCATCGTGCGGCGCTTCGCCGCGTGGCGCCGCGCGACGGATGCCCGGACCGAGGTGCCTCCCGAGGGCCTGCTCCCTCATCGCTACCGCCGGAAGCCTCCCCATCTCTACCGCGACCAGGACGTGGTGCAGATCATCCGGGCCGCGCGCGAGTTGCCGTCGCCCCGGGGACTGCGGGGCCTCACTCACGCCACGCTCGTCGGGCTGCTGGCGGTCACGGGGATGCGGCTGAGCGAGGGACTGCAGCTCGATGATGATGATGTCGATCTGACTCACGGGGTGCTGGTGATTCGCCGCACCAAGTTCGGCAAGTCTCGCCTCGTCCCCGTCCATCCCTCGACGCACGACGCGCTCCGAACGTATACGGCCGCCCGGGATCGCTTCGTCCCCACGCGAACCACGCCGGCGTTGTTCATTTCGGAACGGGGAACCCGGCTCACCGAATGGACCGCTCGCTATACCTTTGCCGTCGTCTCGCGGACCGTGGGCCTCCGCACCCCGACGCGCGGGGGCCGCCACGGGCACGGCCCCCGGCTTCATGACCTGCGTCATCGATTTGCGGCCAGTACCTTGAGCGACTGGTACCGCGCGGATCTGGACGCGGAGCGGGAACTCCCCAAGCTGGCGACCTACCTCGGCCACGTCCATACCGCCGATACCTACTGGTACCTCGAAGCCGTGCCCGAGCTCCTGGAGCTCGCAGCCCAACGTCTCGGGAGGGCGGAGACCGCGCGATGATCGCCGCGAGCTTTCCCGCGCTCCTGGAACACTTCTTTACCGAGCGACTCCTCCAGCAGCGCCAGGCCAGCCCGCACACGATCGCGGCCTATCGCGACACGTTTCGGCTCCTCCTGCGCTTCGCCGCCGCGGAACGTGGCGCGGCGCCCTCGGCCCTGAAGACCGAGGATCTCGGGCCGGCGTTCATCGGCGCCTTCCTCGATCACCTGGAGCGTCGCCGCGGGAATAGCGCCCGGACCCGGAACGCGCGCCTCGCGGCGATCCACGCGTTTTTCCGCTATGTGGCCTTGACCGAACCGGCTCACGCGCTGCTGTGCCAACGGGTGCTCGCGATGCCGAGCAAGCGCACTGAACGGAAACTGATCGCGTTCCTCGACCGCGCGGAGATCGCGGCCCTGCTCGCCGCGCCCATCCTCTCAACCTGGATCGGTCGTCGCGATCGGACGCTGCTCGTCGTCGCCATCCACACCGGGCTGAGGGTCTCCGAGCTCATCGGCTTGCAGCCCGCTCATGTCGTCGGCGGCGCCGGCGCCCACGTCCGCTGCGAAGGCAAGGGGCG
>Ga0268386_10004378_pt1 | contig 10376 bp, 13 predicted proteins | sample RVTome_15_FD_200260 | JGI IMG/M metagenome (GOLD analysis project Ga0268386, IMG submission 200260) | Soil microbial communities from uranium-contaminated site in the Upper Colorado River Basin, Wyoming, United States - RVT150D86... ... | reverse complement strand
CCGTGCCGCCAGGCATCAGCGTCGCGCAGCTGATCGACGATTACGTCTACCGGTACCATCACAAGATGCTCCCGGTGGTCGAGGACGGCCACCTGGTCGGCTGCGTCAGCATGAATGACATCAAAGCGGTGCCGCGCGAGCGCTGGGCCGCCACCACCATCTCCAAGATCATGCAGCCGTGTTCGGCCGCCACGGCGATCGCCCCGGACACGGATGCCATGGAGGCGCTCTCGGTCATGAGCCGCACGCAGAACGGCCGGTTCCTGGTAGTGGAGGGCGACCGGCTGGTCGGCGTGATCACCCTAAAGGACATGCTGAAGTTCCTGTCCGTGAAGCTCGATCTCGAGGAGTCCGAGAAGGTCGATCTCCGCTTCGCCGGCTTGGGCGCTCAGGAAGACAGGCTCAGCCCGGGGTTGAACCGCTCCGGCAGCAGCTGAGCGTCGATCGGCCGGTCGACTGTCGCCGCCGGCAGTCGAATCGACGTCTCGAGCCTACAGCAGCAGGTCGAAGATGCGGAAGGAGCGCTTCCAGTGCTCGGACCGGGGATTCTTGAGGTCAGGATCGATGATCTTGAAGGTGCGGGCGAGCGCCAAGCTCAGGCCCCCCGCCACCTCCGACAGCCGGGCCTCGGTCTCGACGCTGCAGGCGAGGTTCAGCGGCGGACGTGCCATGAGAGCATCCAGGACGGGCTGCAGCGCGATCGCCTCCTCGAGCTTGCGGAACGCGTGCATGCTCTCCTGCAGCCCCTTGGTGATCGGCAGGTCGAACGGCTCGATGACGTCGCGGCCATTTGCCTTTGCCGCCGCCTCGCCACGCAGCAGGAGGTCGTAGATCTTGTGGTTGACGAAGTCGCTGTAGCGCTTGAGGTCGCTCTTGTCGACGTCGAGGCCGGCCGCGACCCGGAAGAAGCGCTCGAACTGGATGACCCCGATCACGTGCAGGGATTTCTGGTTGCGAGGGCGAAGCAGCGCCTCGGGGTCCACGGGTTGACGGCGGCGTGAAGGCAACGTCCCGGCCTCCTACGCGCCCGCTCGGGCCGCGTGCTGCAGGGCTGTGAGCAGGCTCGCAGCGTCCCAGGCGCCATCGTGGCGGACGCCGTTGATGTAGAACGTCGGCGTGCCATTCACGCCGCTGCGCACGCCGCTCATGAAGTCCTCGCGGATCTTCGGGACGTACAGATGAGCGGCGAGTTCCGCGCTGAAGCGGTCGAGGTCGAGTTCCAGAGCCTGAGCGATGTCAGAAGATAGCTGCCGGCGAGCTGCTGCTGGTGCTCGAACAGCACATCATGCATCGCCCAGAACTTTCCCTGGGCACCCGCGGCCTCGGCCGCCTCCGCCGCCGGCTGGGCATGCGGATGAATGGTGGTCATGGGGAAGTGTCGGAAGACGAAGCGCAGCTCGGCCGCCATGTGCGCCTGGATCGCGCTGACGATGGCGTGCGCCGCGCCACAGTAGGGGCATTCGTAGTCGCCGTACTCCAGCAGCGTCACCGCCGCGTCGATCGGCCCCCGAATGTGATCCCGACTCGGCCAGACCGGCAATGCCAGCGCGGCTTCCCACAAGGTGGTGCTCATGCGAGCGCCTCCTCTTTCGTCATGCCTTCGAGCGCGCGAAGGATGCCGTCGGCGCCGGGGTTCACCGCGACCGGCGACAGGTAGCTCCAGTAGACCGAGCCCTCCGGGTCGAGCACGAACAGGGCCCGCTCGCTGTAGCCGTCGCCCTCGCGATAGGCGTGGTAGGCACGCGAGGCAGCCCCCTTCGGCTCGAAGTCGGCAAGCAGGGGAAAGCGCAGGTTCCGGTTCTTGGCGAAGGCCAGATGGCACCAGACGCTGTCCACGGAGATACCGATCAGCTGCGCGTTGTACTTTTTGAACTCCGGCATGAGCTCCTGGTAGAGCACCATCTGGTCGCTGCAGACGGGGCTCCAGTCCGCCGGATAGAAGGCGAGGACCACGGGCTGCCCGGGGAAGTCGGCAGGCGAGACCGTCTGCTCCGGGGTGGAGCGAAGGCGGAAGTCAGGCGCCGGGGTGCCTGGCTCAAGGGGCGCAGGCCGTCTGGTTTCTGCGCTGTTCATGGGCCATCCCTTCTTGTGTTGCAGCGGCGCGCAATCGCGCTCATGTGGCTTGCTGGGCGCCCGCCTTTCGCTCCACCCGAACCGGCGGCTCAGTTGTCCTGGTATTCGAACTCGGGCAACTTGTTGAGCTCGTCGCGCGTGCCGCCGGCGAGCACGATCTTGCCGTCTGCGTCCTCCATCGCGAGGCTGTCGAACGGCACCGCCACGAGATGGCCGCCAAGACCGAGGAAGCCCCCGATCTGGAGCACCGCAAACACCGCGTGGTCGTCGCGGCCGATCACGAAGTCATCGATCTCGCCGATCTCCTCGTTCTCGGTGTTGACCACCTCCTTGCCGGTCAGCTTGCTGGTGCGATAGCCCTGCGCGACCGTCTTGACGTCGACGGCAACCAGCTCGACGATCTGCGAGAGCACTGGCGGCCCGGCCACGAGCAGCGCCGCGGTAGCCAGCATCGGGATGGTGAGGGACCTGCACAATGGTCTCATGGGGGCGGTTCCAGTGGTTTGGGTGGGGTGATCGCGCTCTGAGCCTGCGCCAGGCCGGTTCGGCGCGTGCCGGGCAACCTAGGATCGGCTGGCCGTCGGCGCTCTGATCGGCATCAGTTTCCGGCCTCAGCTCGCGCCCTGGAATACCGGTAGCTTCCTGAGCGCTTCCCGCGTCGCGCCCGCCAGAACGATCCTGTCGTTGCGCTCGTCCACCTCGATGCTGGTGAACGGCACGGCCACCAGGTAGCCGCCAAGGCCGAGAAAGGCACCCACCTCGAGGACCACAAAGGCATCGGCGGCGTCATCCGTACGGGTGATGACGAGGTCGTCGATCGTGCCGATCGGCTCCCTGCGCTCGTTCATCACGGGCTCGCCCATCAGCTGGCTGGCGCTGTAGCCTTTCGCGACGGCCTTCGGATCGACCACGACCAGCTCGACCGTCTGCGAGGCGGCGGTCACCGGACCGAGCGCCAACGCTGCGATCAGCGTTGCAGCGGACGCAGTGCTGTGTAACCCCCTCATGAACCCTCTCCGGCGGCTCCGATGTGAATGATGCCGATCGCGCCCCGGCGCGCACCGGGCGGGTGGGGCGAACACCGCGCCGAGTATGACGCCCACACGCATCGCCGCCCTGATCGGCGTCAGTTTCTCCTCGACACCGACAACCCCGCGAGAGCTGAGCCAGATCAGGGCGGCGTGCGCCGACGGTCCCTAAGCTCGGCGCCAGCGGGTGCGCGGCAGGCGCCCCAGCGTCGGACGGAGCGAGGGAGAACAACGAGATGGCCAAGGTGATCGGCATCGATCTCGGTACGACCAATTCCTGCGTCGCCGTGATGGAGGGCGGCCAGGCCAAGGTCATCGAGAACGCCGAGGGCCTGCGCACGACGCCCTCGATCGTCGCCTTCGCCAAGGACGGCGAGGTCCTGGTCGGCATGCCGGCCAAGCGCCAGGCGGTGACCAATCCCGAGAACACCATCTTCGCCATCAAGCGCCTGATCGGGCGCCGCTACGACGATCCGGTGGTGGAGAAGGACAAGGGCCTCGTGCCCTACAAGATCGTCCGCGGCGACAACGGCGAGGCCTGGGTGGAGGCGCAGGGCAAGAAGTACAGCCCGAGCCAGATCAGCGCCTTCATTCTGACTAAGATGAAGGAGACCGCCGAGGCCTATCTCGGCGACAAGGTGACCGAAGCCGTGATCACGGTGCCGGCCTACTTCAACGATTCCCAGCGCCAGGCGACCAAGGACGCCGGCACGATCGCCGGCCTCGAGGTACTGCGGATCATCAACGAGCCGACGGCGGCGGCGCTCGCCTACGGCCTGGAGAAGAAGGGCCAGGGCAAGATCGCCGTGTACGATTTCGGCGGCGGTACCTTCGACATCTCGATTCTCGAGATCGGAGATGGCGTGTTCGAGGTCAAGGCGACCAACGGCGACACCTTCCTGGGCGGCGAGGACTTCGACAAGCGCGTCATCGACTACCTGGCCGACGAGTTCAAAAAGGAGCAGGGGATCGATCTGCGCGGCGACCGGCTCGCGCTGCAGCGGCTCAAGGAGACGGCGGAAGGCCAAGATCGAGCTCTCCTCGACGATTCAGACCGAGATCAACCTGCCCTTCATCACCGCCGACCAGCACGGGCCGAAGCACGCTCGGTCCGGCGAGCACATTGTTCATCGGGCGCTTTGTCCGGAGCAATGACGTCGAACACGAAAAATCCATAAGGGGCGGGGCTGCTTGTCGCCGCCATGATCTGCGTCAGCTTCGCGACATCGCGCTCGAGCCGCTGCCGAGCGCCGCAGGCGCGAGCTACCTGTGGTTGCTATGAAGGTTGTTCATCCGGAGCCGGCTTGGGAGACTGGTGGTTGCCTGCCATCAGCCACCGAGCCGGAGCCCCGGATGAACATCCATAAGAGTGCGCCCGCGCTGACGGCGCTTGATCACCACGCTGGCGTCCACCACCGCGGCCGCGCCGCTGGTCCGGAACGCCTCGATCAACAGCGGCACGCAGCCGTGGGCGGTCAACGCCGCCGTCTCCGCCCGCTGATCCAGCTCGAACGGCAACCGCGTCTGCGACATCCTTCGGTTCCCCGGCCACACCCGACCGGTGCAACCTTACCGCGCCGCCAACCTCACGTCTGCCCTCGCACCTATCCCACAACCCGAAACCTACTCGGGGATCAGGGGCGGGCACGTCGCTTGCGTAGCGGCGCTCCGGCGGCGATACTGGCGGCGAGCGGAAGCAGTCCACATCCGTCATGGCTCCTCGGTTCCTGGCAGAACACGGTTGCCATAACATGCTGATTCCGCTCAACTTCTTTTCGGACAGGCTCTCAGAAGTTCTTCAAGTGAAAAGTATGGCCACAGTAAATATGGCAATAGTTAAACAGAATGTCAGTATCATAACAAGCAAATTTCACTTTACCGTAAATCGGCTTCCACTAGCTCGGCCAACATTGCGGAGATGGATTGTTGTATAATACGCATCACTTATACCTATAACAAGATGAACTCTATCGCTATCTGGGATCAGCGGGTTTACGTCCGGCCTCCCTGAGTTGGACTCGGCACGACTGCGGTGGTCTCGATCTCGATTTTGGCGCGGTCCTCGATCAGGGCCTTGACCTCGACCACCGCCATCGCCGGGTAGTGGCGGCCCATGAGCGCGCGGTACGCGGCGCCGAGATCGCGCGCGCGGGCGAGGTAGTCGCTTTTGTCGGTGACGTACCAGGTCATGCGCGCGACGTGCTCCGGCCCGGCGCCCGCCTCGCGCAGCACGGCGAGCGTGTTCTCGAGCGTCTGCCTGAGCTGGTCCACGAGGTCGTCCGAGACGATCGTGCCGGTCTCGTCCCAGCCGATCTGGCCGGCGACGAACACGAGGCGGCCCTCGGCGGCGATGCCGTTGGCATAGCCGCGCGGGCGCAGCCAGCCGGGCGGTTGCAGGATGCGCATCGCCCGCTCAGGCAACCGGCGCGACGGCGCGCTCGGCTTCCATCTGGCGCAGCCGGAAGCGCTGCACCTTGCCGGTCTCGGTGCGCGGCAGGGCGTCCAGGAACTCGATCGCGCGCGGGTATTTGTACGCGGCGATGCGCTGCTTGACGAACTCCTGCAGCTCCTTGCCGAGCGCCTCGGAGCGCGCGGCCCCCTGACGCGGCACCACGAACGCCTTGACGATCTGCCCGCGCACCGGGTCGGGCGCGCCGACCACCGCGCACTCGGCCACGGCGTCGTGCTCGAGCAGCGCCTCCTCCACCTCGGGCCCGGCGACGTTGTACCCGGCCGAGATGATCATGTCGTCGGTGCGCGCCTGGAACCAGAAGTAGCCGTCCTCGTCGACCTTGTAGGCGTCGCCGGTGAGGTTCCAGCCGTCCCGCACGTACTCCTTCTGCCGGTCGTCCGCGAGATAGCGGCAGCCGGTCGGCCCGCGCACGGCGAGGCGGCCGGTCTCGCCGGGCGGCAGCACTCGCATGTCGTCGTCGACGACCATCGCGCGGTAGCCCGGGATCGCCCGCCCGGTCGCCCCCGGCCGGATGGCATCGCCCGCGGCGGAGATGAAGATGTGGAGCATCTCGGTCGCGCCGATGCCATCGATGATCGAAAGTCCCGTCTTCTTCCGCCACGCCTCGAAGGTCGGCAGCGGCAGCGGCTCGCCGGCCGAGACGCACTTTTTGAGGCTGGAGAGATCGAGCGCGTCCGCCTTGTCCAGCATCATCCGATAGGCGGTCGGCGAGGTGAAGCAGACGCTCGCGCGGAACTCCTGGATCGCCTGGAGCAGGGCGTCGGGCGACGCCGCCTCCAGCAGGACGGCCGCGGCGCCTGCGCGCATCGGGAAGGCGACCACGCCGCCGAGCCCGAAGGTGAAGCCGATCGGCGGGCTGCCGATGAATACGTCGTCCGCGGCGGGCTTCAGCGTCGAGCGCGGGAAGCCGTCGCAGATCGCCATGACGTCGCGGTGGAAGTGCATCGTGCCCTTGGGCCGGCCGGTGGTGCCCGAGGTGAACGCGATCAGCGCCACGTCGTCCTTCGAGGTGTCGACGTTGTCGAACTCGGCCTCCGCGCGCCGCATCCGCGCCTCGAGCTCGGCGCCGGCGCCGGGCGTCCCCGAGCCGTCGAAGTGGCAGATCCGCGCGCACACCGGCGCCCGGGCGCGCGCCTGCTCCAGCTCCTCGCCGAGGCGCTCGTCGCACAGCGCGAGCCGGATCTTTGCCTTGTCGAGGATCACCGCGAGCTCGCGGGCGCGCAAGAGCGGCATGGTGGTGATCGCGATGCCGCCGGCTTTGAGCACGCCGAACCAGCAGGCGACCAGCATCGGATTGTTGGCCGCGCGTAGCAGCACCCGGTTGCCCGGCACCAAGTGGAAATCGTCGCGCAGCACGCGCGCGATGCGATTCGCCCGCTCCAGGAGCTCACCGTAGGTCCAGCGCTCGTTTGGCGTGTAGATCACGGGCTTCTCGCCGAGGCCGCGCTCGACCGCGCGATCGAGCAGCAGGGCGGCGCAGTTCAGGCGTTCCGGAAACTGCAGCTCCGGCAGATCGAAGCTGAGCTCCGGCCAAAGCTCGCGCGGCGGCAGGTTGTCGCGCGCGAAGGTGTCCAGATGAGCCGTATCCGCTGACATCGTCCGCTCCTTCACGTGGCCCGACGCAATGTCTCCCCCGGTCATGTGTCGTGCGCTCGCTCGTTGGCGTGGGCGGCGAGCGTCTGGCGCGCGATGACGACCTTCTGCACCTCCGAGGCGCCCTCGTAGATCCGAAGCGCCCGGATCTCGCGATAGAGCCGCTCGACCGGATGGCCCGCGACCACGCCGAGCGCGCCGTGGATCTGGAGCGCCTCGTCGATCACGCGCTGCGCGGCCTCGGTCGCGTAGAGCTTGGCGATCGCGGCTTCGCGGGTGATGCGCTCGGCACCGGCGTCCTTCGCCCAGGCGGCGCGGTAGACGAGAAGCGCCGCGGCATCGACGCAGACCGCCATCTCGGCGAGCTTGGCCTGGATCATCTGGAGCTCAGAAAGCGGCCCGCCGAACACTTTCCGGGTTTTCGCGCGCGCGAGCGCCTCGTCGAGCGCCCGGCGCGCGAAGCCGAGCGCCGCGGCGCCGACGGTCGGTCGGAACACGTCGAGGGTCGCCATGGCGATCCTGAAGCCCTGGCCGGGTTCGCCCAAGAGCTGCGCGCGCGGCACGCGGCAGTCCTCGAACTTGAGCGTCGCGAGCGGGTGGGGCGCGATCAGCCGGGTTCGCTCGGCGATCTCGAGGCCGGGCGTCCGCGCGTCGACGATGAACGCCGAAAGGCCTTTGGCGCCCGGCGCCTCGCCGGTGCGCGCGAACACGACGTAGAAATCGGCGATGCCGCCGTTCGAAATCCAGGTCTTGGCGCCGTTCAGGACGAAGCCGGCGCCATCGGGCTCGGCGGTGGTGGCGAGCGCGGCCACATCCGAGCCCGCCTCCCGCTCGGACAGCGCGAAGGCCGCGATCTTGCGGCCCTCGGCGACCCTGGGGAGCCAGGCGCGGCGCTGGTCCTCGGTGCCGAACAGGCTGATCGCGCCGCTGCCGAGGCCCTGCATGGCGAACGCGAAGTCGGCGAGGGCGGCAAAGCGCGCGAGCGTCTCGCGTACGAGGCAGAGCGAGCGCACGTCCAGGCGGTCGTGCATGCCGCCGTAAGCGGCCGGCACCACGTGGCGCAACAGCCCGGCCTCGGCGAGGCGCGCAACCAGCGTACGGCAGTTGGCGTCCACGTCGCCGGGCTCCTCGTCCACGGCCGCCAGCGCGTCGGTCGCGAAGCGCTCGACCTCCGCCGCAAGCGCAGCGTGGCGGTTCTCGAAGAACGGCCAAGCGAGAAAGCTGCGATCGGGCATGGCGGACGCCGCTCAGTTGCCCTCGAACTCGGGCGGCGCCTTCGCGACGAAGGCCCGATAGGCGCGCCGGAAGTCCTCGGTCTGCATGCAGATCGCCTGGGCCTGGGCCTCGGCCTCGATCGCCGCCTCGACGCTCATGCTCCACTCCTGGTTGAGCATCGTCTTGGTCATCATATGGGCGAAGGTGGGTCCCGCGGCGAGCTTGCCGGCGAGATCGAGCGCCTCCTCGAGCAGCCGCTCGCGCGGGCACAGCCGGTTGAAGAAGCCAAAGCGCAGGCCCTCCTCGGCGCCGATCGACCGCCCCGTGAGGAGCAGCTCGGCGGCGCGGCCCTGGCCGACGATCCGCGGCAGCAGCGCGCAGGCGCCCATGTCGCAGCCGGCGAGCCCGACGCGCACGAACAGGAACGCGGTCTTGGCCTCGGGCGTGCCGATGCGCAGGTCCGAGGCGAGCGCGAGGCAGGCGCCCGCGCCCACGCATACCCCGTCGATCGCGGCGATCACCGGCTGCGGGCAGGCCCGGATCGCCTTGACCACGTCGCCGGTCATGCGGGTGAACGCGAGCAGCCCCTTCATGTCGCGCTCGGTGAGCGGGGCGATGATCTCGAGCACGTCGCCGCCCGAGCAGAAGTTGTCGCCGGCGCCTCTCAGCACCACCGCCCTGACGTCGTCGCAATCGACCAGCGCGCGGAAGGTGTCGCGCAGCTCGGCGTACGATTCGAAGGTCAGCGGGTTCTTCTTCTGCGGGCGATCGAGGGTGACGACGGCAACGCTGCCGCGCATCTCCCAGAGAAAGTGCTGCGGCCGCAATTCGGCTCCCCTCATGGCGCCCTCCCCGCCTCGGCTCTGGCCTCGGAGCTGTGCTTGAGCCCGGCCAGCAGGTCGACCAGCGCATCGACGTCGTGATCGGAGGCGTCCGCGAGCAGCTCGTTGATCCAGCGCTCGTGGGCGCGCGCCATCTCGGCGAAGGCGGCGCGGCCGCGTTCGGTCAGGGCGACGTAGGTGGTGCGGCGGTCGGACGGGGGCTGACGGCGGCCGATCAGCCCGTCCCGCTCGAGGCCGGCGACGATCGAGGTGACGTTGCCGCCCGAGACCATGAGCCGGCGCGAGATCTCGCCCATGGTGAGCCCGTCCGGGGCGCGCTCGAGCGCCGCCATCAGATCGAAGCGCGGCAGGGTGGTGGCGAAGTGCCTGCGCAGGAACCGGCGCATCTCGCGCTCGATCACGCTGGTCGCGGCGTAGAGGCGCAGCCACAGGCGCAGGCGCCGCTTGCTCTCGGCCTGTGGCCGCTCGAGGACGCGGGCGCGCGCCATCACATCACCTCGCCGCCAGCGATCGCGATCGCCTGCCCGGTGATCGCCTCGGTGCCCGGCGCGCACAGCCAGAGCACGGTCGCCGCCACCTCCTCGGGTCGGATCAGCCGCCCCTGCGGGTTCTTCTTGACCAGCTCCGCCTCGGCCTGCTCGGCGCTGCGCCCGGTCTTCTCGACGATGTTGGCGATCGCCTGCTGCGCCATGGCAGTATCGGTGTAGCTCGGGCACACGGCGTTGACCGTGATGCCCTTGGCTGCCGTCTCCAGGGCCAGCGCGCGGGTCAGGCCGATCACGCCGTGCTTGGCGGCACAGTACGCCGAGACGTAGGCGGCGCCCTTCAGGCCCGCGATGCTCGCGACGTTGACGATGCGGCCGAACCCCGCCTCGAGCATGGCCGGCAGCGCCGCCCGGCTGCACAGGAAGGTGCCGATCAGGTTGACCTCCAGCATGTGCCGGAACAGCTCGAGCGAGGTGCGCACGAACGGCGCCGATGCCGCGGCGCCGGCGTTGTTGACGAGGATCGCCACGGGTCCGAGGGCCTGCGCGGCGTCGGCGAATGCGGCGGCGACCCCGGCCTCGTCGGTGACGTCGCAGCGGATCGCCCGGGCGCCCGGCAGGGCCGCGGCCCGCTCCCGGAGCGGCGCCTCGCTGCGGCCCACCAGCG
>Ga0268386_10004377_pt1 | contig 10378 bp, 7 predicted proteins | sample RVTome_15_FD_200260 | JGI IMG/M metagenome (GOLD analysis project Ga0268386, IMG submission 200260) | Soil microbial communities from uranium-contaminated site in the Upper Colorado River Basin, Wyoming, United States - RVT150D86... ... | reverse complement strand
CCGGTGGCCGTCGGTGCGTCTGCGGCCGCGTTGTCTGCGGGCGTGTCGTCTGCGGGCGTGTCGTCTGCGGGTTTGTCGTCTGCGGATGCGGCGACGGCGTCGGCGCCGGCGCCGGCGCCAGCAGCCTCCGGCGGCGCGGGGCCGCGGCGCTCGGCCGTCGCCGCGCCCGCGCTCCGCGCCGCGTCGCGCTCGGGGGCGGCGGGCCTGCCGTCACCCCGCCGCAGCGTGTGATACCGCCCGGCGGCGAGCCCGTCCCAGGTCTCGACACCGCCGTCGGGCCAGGTCACGCGCACCCGCTCCGGGGCCGCGTCGGCGGGGCGCCCCAGCCCGAACAGGACGCGCGGATCGTTGGCCGACGCGTAGCTCCCGTCGGCTCGTGCCCGGCGTCCGAGGGCGGGCGCGCCGTCGCGCAGGAGCTCGACGCGGGCGCCGAGCTGATCGCGCTCCCCGGCGGCGCCCGCGGCGCGGCCGACCAGCCGCAGGCCGAGCCAGGCCCGGCGGCTCCCCACCTCGTTGCGCAGGACGCGCGCCGGTCCGTCGTTGTTGGCGACCACGACGTCGGTATCGCCGTCGTCGTCGAGGTCGCCGAACGCCGCGCCGCGGCTGGTCTCCAGGAGCGCGAGCGCCGGTCCGGCCGACGCCGTCACGTCCTCGAAGCGTCCGCCCCCACGATTGCGCAGCAGCTGATTGGGCTGGTGAAAGGGGTGAGGGTCGCCGCGCGCGTGGAGCGCCTCGACGATCGTCACCGCGCCGTTGGCCATGAAGAGGTCGAGCCAGCCGTCGTTGTCGTAATCGAGGAACGCGGCGCCGAAGCCGGTGTGGGAGAGGCCGGGCTCGGCGAGGTTCGACTCGGCCGTGGCGTCGCGGAAGAGGCCCGAGCCCTCGTCGAGGTAGAGCGTGTCGGTCTCTCCGGCCAGGTGCGACAGGAAGAGGTCGTCGTCGCCGTCGCCGTCGACATCGCCGAGATCGACGCCCATCGAGGCCTGCGGCTGGCCGTTTCCATCCAGCGCGGCGCCGCGCAGCAGCGCTTCGTCGACGAACGTGCCGTCGCCTCGGTTCAACCAGAGCTGGTTCGCCGACTGATCGTTCGCGACGTAGACGTCGATCCAACCGTCGCCGTCGAAGTCGGCAGCGAGGACCCCGAGCGCGCCGCCGTAGGCGCCGTCGAGCCCGGCCGCCGCCGAGACGTCGCGGAAGGTGCCGTCGCGCAGGTTGCGCAGCAGGCAGCTGGGGACCGGGCGATAGACCAGCGGTCCACAGTAGTCGCGGTAGCCGGCGGCGGCGCGACACTCCTTGTGGTTCGCGAGCGTGGCGTCGACGTAGTGCGTGACGAAGAGGTCGAGCCAGCCGTCGCGATCGTAGTCGAGGAACGAGGCGCTGACGCTCCAGCGCGTGTCGGCCGCGCCGGTCGCGCGGGTCACGTCTTCGAAGGTGCCGTCGCCGCGGTTGCGCAGCAGGCGGTCCGGGCCGAAGCTGGCGACGAAGAGGTCGATCCAGCCGTCGTTGTCGTAGTCGCCGGCCGCCACCCCCATGCCGTAGCTCGAGCCGCGCAGGCCGGCCACCTCGGTGACGTCGGTGAAGCGTAGCCGGCCGTCGCCGCCGCCGTGTGCGTGGTCGTTGCGATAGAGGCGGTCCCCGGCGTCGCCGGGCGCTGGCGGCGGGCGCGCCCCCTCGCCGGCTTCGGCCGTCGCGGCGGACGGGCGCAGCGAGCCGCTCTGCACCAGGTAGACGTCGAGGTCGCCGTCGCCGTCGTAGTCGAGGAGGCCGACGCCGGCGCCCATGATCTCCGGGAAGTAGTAATCGCCGGCCGCGCCGCTGCGGTGGCGGAAGGCGACGCCGCTGTCGGCGGTGGCATCGGTGAAGATCGCAGAGCCCCGCGCAGCACCGGAGGCGGTCGTCGCGCTGGCGACGGTGCTCTCCGACCTCGGCTCGTGCGAGGCGGTGGCGGCGGTGGCGTAGCCCGGTGGATCGCCGTCGCCGCAGGCGCCCATCGTCATGACGAGGAGAAGCGCCGCGGCCCGCGTCGTCCGCGGAGCCGGAAACCCGGTGGCGGAGAAGGAGACGCTACTCGGCATCTCCGGAGCCTGCGCTCCGGCCGACTACGGGCTGGCCCGGATGGACGCCCTCGACGACGGCGCCGTCCCGCACCACGAAGGTGCCGGCCACGAGCACGTGGACGATCCCGGTGGAGGGCTGCGCCGGCGCCTCGTAGGTGGCGCGGTCGAGCACCGTTTCGGGGTCGAACACCGTGAGGTCGGCGTCGCCGCCGACCTCGATGCGGCCCTTGCGCGCCATCGCCGGAGCGACCGCCTCGAGCCGGCGCGCCGGATGGATCGTCATCTTCGCCAGCGCGTCCATCAGCGTCAGCACGCCGCGCTCGCGCGCGTAGTGCCCGAGGATGCGGCTGAACGTCCCGGCGCCGCGCGGGTGCGACAGCCCGTCGACGAACGGGATGCCGTCGGACGCGACCATCACGTCCGGCTGCGCCACGATCCACTCCATGGTCTCCTCGCTGCGGCCGTGGATGATCACCCAACCGCCCTGCGCGCGGTAGCGATCGAACGTCTCGCGGGTGAGACGCTCGCCGGTCGCGATCCACTGGAGCTGGTCGTAGCGGCCGCCGCTCGTCTCGTGCCAGCCGTCGAACAGGGCCGACTCGAGGCGCGTCGAGCCGGCGGTGTAGGGGTACGACTCGGTGGTCACGTCGAGGCCGCGCTCGCGCGCGCCACGGATCATCTCCAGGCAGATTCGGGCCTCCTCGTCGGCCGTCGAGTTGAGATGGACGACGTGAAGCGAGGCCCCGGTCGCGGCGGCGTCCGCGATCACCTCCTGGAAGGGACCGACCGCCGAACGGTCGGCGAAGCTCTGATTGGCTCGCAGGTGCACGAACACCGGCACGCCGCGCGCCGCCGCCACCTCGAAGACGCGCAGGATCTCGGCATGGGTGGCCGCCGGGGTGTAGGTGATGCCGAGCCCGAGCCCCAGGCCGCCCTCGTCGAGCCCACGTTCGAGGAGGCCGGCGAGGCTCTCGATCTCCTCCTCGCCGGCGGCGCGGTGGCTGTAGTCGGGCGAGGGACCGATCTCGCGCATCGCGGCGCGGGCCGCCTCTGTCGGTAGCGAGGTGTGCCCGGCGTCGACCCCGTGCATGAGCTTGACGCGGGCCGGCAGGTGCCCCGCGGTCGCGCCGTAGTGGATCACCGCGTTGCCGCGGCGCGACTCGAGCCAGGCCCCGACCGGCCACACCCCGATCTCGAGCTCGAGCGCCGTGGTCACTCCGTCGGCCGCCTGGAGGCGGTTCGAGCCGGCGTCCTGGCCGTGCGCGTGCAGGTCGATGAAGCCGGGTGCCACCACCAGGCCGCCGGCGTCGACCACCTCGCGGCCGCCGAGCGGCGCCTCGCTCAGGGCGACCACGCGCCCGTCGCGGATCCCGACGTGGCGCACCGCGTCGAGCCCCGAGGCGGGGTCGATGACCCGCCCGCCAGCGAGCACGAGATCGAGCTCCTGAGCCGCGGCGGGCACCGAGAGGAGGACGGCCCAGAGGGCGGCGCAGAGGACGGCGATCAGAAGACGGGCAAGGGTCAAGGCGCGGCGTCGATGGGGCATGTCGGTGAGAATAGCGCCTTGAGCCGTCCGCTGCGCCAAGGAAAGAACGGCCCAAGAAATCCTGCGTCGCGGACGTGCTACTCGGCGCGTTCTCGAGCTGCCCTCCGCATCGCATCGCGGTTCTCGAGCTGGGTGATGCTGCGTGAGTGCCGACTCCATTCGCGTGAAGGGGCCGCGGCGGCGGCGTTGTACCATCGGGAGTCGTGCCGTCGCGCGTGCGTCTCTTCCTCGTCCGCCATGGCCAGGTGGCGTCGAACCGTGACCTGCGCTACGTGGGCTCGCGCGACGAGACGCTCACCGAGCTCGGCCGGCGCCAGGCCGAAGCGCTCGCCGCTCTCCTCGCCGCGGTGCGCATCGACGCCGTGCTGTCGAGCCCGCTCGCGCGCGCGCTCGCCACCGCCGAGGCGATCGCCGCCGCCGCCGGCCTCGACGTCGCCCGGGACGAGCGGCTGCGCGAGCAGTCCTTCGGCTCGTGGGAGGGGCTGTCGCGCGACGAGGTGCGAGCGCGCTCCGACGCGGACCGCGCCCTGCTCGAGAGCTGGGAGCGCGACGCCGAGATCGCGCCGCCGGGCGGCGAGTCGCTGGCGTCGGTGCAGCGACGCGTGCTCGCCCTGGTCGACGAGCTTCGCGCCGGCGGCCACCTCGAGGCGCCGCGCCCCGGGAGCGGGGCGAGCGAGCCGCGCTCCGTCGTGCTGGTGAGCCACGTCGGTCCGATCAAGTCGCTGCTCGCCGCCGCGCTCGATCTCTCGCTCGATCGTGGCGGACGACGCATGTTCCTCGATCCCGGCACGGTGAGCGTCGTCGATTGGGGGGACCCGCCGATCCTGCGGCTGTGCAACTCGCACGCGCACGCGGGCTGGACCAGCGCGCGCTGGATGCAGCCCGGAGTCGGCGCACGCGACGACGCCAAGCGGATCTGACGCGCGGAGCTTCCTGCCGGATCCACGCCGAGCGGATCACGCCGAGCGGACGGCGCTGGGACGAGCTTGCTAACGGATCTCGATCCTGCCGCGCACGCCGGAGTGGTCGACGTCCCCCGAGCCCGCGTCGTCGATGCGGAGACCGCCGCCGACGGTGGTGACCTCGATGTCGCCGGACCCGTCGTCGAGGATCACGACGTCGCCCACGACGTCGTGGATCTCGATGTCGCCCGACCCGTCCGCCACGATGGTGACGGCCCCGGCGCCGCGCACTTCGATGTCCCCCGAACCGTCGTCGTCGACGCGCACGGCGCCGCCGATGTCGATGGCTACCACGTCGCCCGAACGGTCGACCACCACCACGTCGCCCTCGATCGCCTCCAGGTGAACGTCCCCCGAGGCGTCGTCGATCTCGACCGCCGCCACGCCGGTGATCTCGACGTCGCCGCTCGAATCGGTCACCACCAACGCCGCGCCCGGCGGGACGGCGATCGAGAGGTCGAGACGCGCGCCCCGCCGCCGCGCCGCTTCCGGGATCTCCACCTCGACGACGACGCGCGACCCCGCGGTGCGCGCGACGAGATCGATGGTCTCCACGTCGCGGCGCCGCCGCCCGCAGGCGACTCCCGTCGCCCGCACCTCGCCCGCGCCGGGCAGCCCCTGGATCGAGAGATCGCCCGCTAGCGCGTGCACTTCCACCGCGCGCACATCGGGGCCTGCCGGTGCGATCACCTCGCGCTCCTCGCGGTTCCTGCAGTCGAGCGGCCCCTCGATCACGATGCATCCGGAGACCAGCACGAGGAACGGACCGAGAAGGAGGGCGCGCGAGGGGAGAGGTCCCATGTGTCTATATCTACGTGGGGCGGATGGCGACGTTGCAGGCGCGGCGGAGTTCGTGTCGATCCTGAGCGGCCATGATCCCAAGACCCGTCGCGCGCGGACGAGAGGAAGACATTTTCGCTTGCTACCACACGGTGAAGCCGTCGCCTTGCGCGCCCGTCCGCCGGTCTGGTAGAAACTACAGCCCGCGCCCGCCGCCGGGGTGGTCCAACTCCGGTTGCCCGACAGGTCACGATGCCCAAGCCCAGCGGTCCCGAGCTGATGGAGAGGATTGTCGCGCTCGCGAAACGGCGGGGCTTCGTGTTCCCGGCTTCCGAGATCTATGGCGGGCTGAACGGCTTCTGGGACTATGGACCGCTGGGCGCCCAGCTCAAGAACAACCTGCGCGACGCGTGGTGGCGGGAGATGGTCGAGTGCCCGCCGCTGGGGCCCGACGGCCATCCGCTCACCATCGTCGGCGTCGACTCCTCGATCATCCAGAACCCGCGCGCCTGGGAGGCGAGCGGGCACGTCGCGGGGTTCAGCGACCCCATGGTCGACTGCCGCGAGACCAAGCGGCGCTACCGCGCCGACCAGCTCCTGGTGCTGTGCCCGCACGACCCGCAGTGGGCGGGCGCCTACTTCGCGTACGAGCAGGGCGATCCGGAGCCGGCGCTCAAGGCGGCGCGGCGGGTGATGGGGCGCGCCGTCGAGCTCGACGCCTTTCAGACGGTGCCCTACCTCGAGCTCGCCGAGGCGAAGCGCGAGCAGGTGATGGCGCCGGGCGCCACCCGCGCCGGGACGCTGACCGAGCCGCGGCAGTTCAACCTCATGTTCCGCACCTTCGTCGGGGCGACCGGCGGCGACGAGAGCGTCGCCTACCTGCGGCCCGAGACCGCGCAGGGCATCTTCCTCGACTACCGCAACGTGCTCGACACCAGCCGGGTGCGGATGCCGTTCGGCATCGCCCAGATCGGCAAGGCGTTCCGCAACGAGGTGACGCCGCGGAACTTCATCTTCCGGAGCCGCGAATTCGAGCAGATGGAGCTCGAGTGGTTCTGCGCTCCCGAGGAAGCGGGCGAATGGCTCGAGTTCTGGACCCAGAGGCGTTTGGAATGGTGGCAGTCCCTCGGCGTTCGCGCCGAGAACCTCACCCTGCGCCGGCACTCCGCCGAGGAGCTCGCGCACTACGCCAAGAGCGGGCACGGCACCTACGACATCGAGTACCGCTATCCCTTCACCGATCCCGGATTCGGCGAGCTCGAGGGCATCGCGCACCGCTCCTCGTTCGACCTCGAGCAGCACCAGGAGTGGAGCCAGACCCGGATGGAGTACTTCGATCCGGAGACGCGGCGCCGCTTCCTGCCCCACGTCGTCGAGCCGGCCTCCGGTCTGACCCGGGGCGTGCTCGTCCTCCTGTGCGAAGCCTACGACGTCGACGAGAGCCGTCCCTCGCCCGAGCTTCTGCGCTTCGAGCCGCGGCTGGCGCCGATCAAGGCGGGAATCTTTCCTCTGGTGGCGAAGGCGGGGATGCCCGAGATCGCGGAGAAGCTCTACCTCGAGGTGCGCCGGCGCCACCTGGCGCAGTTCGACGTCAAGCAGTCGATCGGCAAGCGCTACGCGCGGATGGACGAGGCGGGCACGCCGTTCTGCTTCACGATCGACGGCCAGACCGTCGAGGACCAGACGGTGACGGTGCGCGATAGAGACACCGGCGGCCAGAGCCGCATCCACCTCGAGCAGGTGCTGCCGTACCTCGCCGAGCGGCTCGGCTGACGCTCACGCGCGGCCCTCACTTCGTGCTCGCGCATCGCCGCGGGCCGGCGGCTCCAGCGTCGACACCTCGGTTTTCGGGCAACGCAGCGTTGGCTACTGCGCGCGGCGTGCGGTTCCGCACGGCCCAGTGTCAACTTGGCGAGAGTGACGCCCCACCGGAGAGGAAGGCCTTCCTGGCAGGCAAAGCGCCAGCCGGCGCGCCGATCTGGCGGGCCGTCGTGTCGAGTAGTTTGGATCGGAGTGTCGGGCTGGCGTCGGAGGAAGGAGGGAAGAGGTTCCGATTTTGGGATTGGATTGAAGCGGTTTACCCCTGTTGGGAAGGGGATTTGGTGGATCCAGAGGAATTCAATAAGAGAAGGGACTAAGACGAAATGCGGAACCTCTTCTCGTTTTAGCCTCCGTTATTGAGTGCATCATAGAGCAAGAAGGATGCCACGGCAAGTGAAAACTTTCACAAGCTCCCGCTGGGAGCGCATCTACGCCGTGGTGCGGCGCATCCCCGCCGGCCGCGTCGCGACCTACGGGCAGGTGGCGTCGCTCGCCGGGTTGCCTCGGCACGCCCGTCAGGTGGGGTACGCGCTGCACGTTTTGCCGGAGGGAACCGACGTGCCCTGGCATCGCGTCATCAACGCCAAGGGCGAGATCTCGCCCCGGGCGACGCCGGGTTGGGATCGGCTGCAGCATGCGCTGCTCCGTCGCGAGCGCGTGCTGGGCAGAGACGGACGCGTCGACCTCGAGCACTTTCGCTGGGAGCCCGAGGAACCTGCCCGCAAGGGACGTCGTTAGGTACCGGTATATAATGCGCCGCCGGTCCAGCTCCTGGATCGACGGTGTTTCGGCCGACACTCGACGATGCTGCCCGCGACCGAGCCGAACACCAACTCGAAACGAGCCCCTTGACTCGTGACCGCAACCCCGAGGTGAAGAGCATGAGCCAGTCCCAAGGCGACGCTCTCAATGTGGGGATCGAATCGATCGGCATCCATCTGCCTCCCCTGGCCATGCAGGTCGAGGAGCTCGCGGTCCTGCGCGGCGAGGATCCCGAGAAGTACACGGTGGGCCTCGGCTGTTCGCAGATGGCGATCTGCCCGCCGGGTTACGGCGTGGTGGACCTCGCCAGCGAGGCCGCCCGGCGCGCGCTCAGCCGCTGGGACGGCGATCGTTCGAAGATCGGCCTCATCGCGATCGGCACCGAGTCGGCGGTCGACATGAGCCGGCCGCTGTCGGCCTACGTCGCCGAGCGTCTCGGCCTTTCCGGTGGCATCCGCTCCTACGAGGTCAAGCACGCGTGCTACGGCGGCACGCTGGCGCTGCGCCAGGCCACCGAGTGGCGCATGAGCGGCGTCGGCGGCGATCGCGCCGCGCTGGTGGTGGCGGCGGACGTCGCGCTCTACGAGGAGGGCGACCCCGGCGAGGCCACGCAGGGCGCCGGCGCCGTCGCGTTCGTGATCGACGAGCCGGAGATCGCCGCCATCGAGCGCGAGACCTACGCCTACAGCGAGCCCGAGTTCGACTTCTGGCGCCCGGTCGGGGACAGGTTCCCCACCGTGAACGGGAAGCTGAGCCTCGACTGCTACAAGCGCGCCGCCGAGTTCTGCTTCCGCGCGCTGCTCGACGAGCGCGACCCCGAGAAGGCGCTCCAGATGTTCTCGGCGATCTGCTTCCACGTGCCGTTCCCGAAGATGGTGCGCAAGGCGGTGCTGCGGCTGGGCGAGGCGTTCGGTCTCACCGCCGAGAAGATCATCGACCTGTTCGAGCGCAAGGTCGAGCCGACGATGTTGTGGAACAAGCTCTCCGGCAACGCCTACACGGCGAGCCTCTGGATCTCGGTGGCCAGCGCGTTGCAGGGCCTCTCGCCGGGCGAGAAGGTGGCCGCGTTCTCCTACGGCTCCGGGTTCGGCGCCGAGCTGGTGTCGCTGGTCGCCGGTCCGCGCGCCAAGGCCGGGGCCTGGGCGGCCGACATCGAGAGCGACGTCGCCAACCGCAAGCTCATCACCGCGCAGGACTACCGCACCCTGCGCGCCGTTCCACGGCCGGCGTAGGCGGTCTTCTACCGACGTTTCTCGGCGAGCTCGCGCTCGAGCTCCTGGAGCCGGCGTTCGAGCGTCTTCATCCGCTGCTGCACGTCGCCGAGGTCGAGCGTCTGGAGCTGCTTCACGCGCTCCTGCCACTCGCCGCTCTTGAAGTACTCATCGAGCGCGCGCAGAGCGTCGTCGAGGTCCTCCTGGCGCACCGCGCGGATCGCAATGGTGTTGCCGGGTCCGCGCGTCTCGATCGGGATCTTCACGCGATCGCGCAGCACCATGGCGCGCGGCGTGCCGTCGGGGCCGAAGTCGAGAGCCATGGTGTCGCGCTCGGCGAACCCGGCGGCGAGGCTGGTCGGCTCACCGTCGCGCCACAGCTCGAGGCGCACCTGCCGCCCGGGCTCCTTGGCCGAGAGCACCTGGGTGATGTCGCCGGCGGTGCCCACCGCCTTGCCGTCGGCGGTGACCACCACGTCTCCCACCCTCAACCCGGCCTCGGCCGCCGGCGTGTCGTCGAGGACCTTCGAGACCATGACGCCACGATCGGCGGGCACACCGAAATGCGCGCGCAGCTCGGGAGTGAGCGTGATGAGCTGGACGCCGATGTAACGGCGCGGCCCCAGGACGTCGAGAAGCTGGAACGATCCCTCGAGGCCTTTCTCGGTGTTCACCCACGCGACGCCCTGATCCTCGAGCATCTGGAGCTCGCCGTCGGGCCCGATCACGAACGACTTGACGGGAGTCGCGGCCACGACGCGCTGCTTCGGCTTCTTGGCAGGCTCCTGCGCCGCCGGCGTCTCGAAGGTGAGAGCGGCGGCGGTGAGCACGGTGAGTAGAACGCTCGTCATCGAAGTGGTCTCCCTGCTACTGCTGCTGCTGCTACTACTGCTGCTGCTGTCGGCAACGTGGCTCTGGGTGCGCGCGTTCGCTGCTCGGTCGATCTCAGCGCCCTGCTAGTGGGGCAGCCGGTAGGCGACCGGCACCGCCCCGTTCGCCCGCGCGCGCGCCATCTCGCCGAGATCGACGACGTAGCCACGCTCGCCCGGCCCCTCGACGCCGACCACCGGCTGCGCCGCCGCAACCATCTGCTGGATCTCGACGAGCTCCTCCTCGAGATCGCGGTACTCGAGCTCGAGCGTCTCGAAGCGCTGGCGCGCCAGGAGATCCTCGCGCTCGGCCTCGCGCTCGCTCCAGGTGTAAGTCACGGCGGCGGCGGCCGCCAGCACGAACGCGGTC